>Ga0181593_10005030_pt1 | contig 11985 bp, 7 predicted proteins | sample 071ome_19_FD_133756 | JGI IMG/M metagenome (GOLD analysis project Ga0181593, IMG submission 133756) | Coastal salt marsh microbial communities from the Groves Creek Marsh, Skidaway Island, Georgia - 071413AT metaG (megahit assembly) | ecosystem: Environmental > Aquatic > Marine > Intertidal zone...
CCTGAGCAGTGGAGCGTATGCCTTCAACTTGAGCTTCATCCTCTTCGTTGACTTACCCAACTGAGCTCAGGTCTAAGCTCAGGTCTAAGCTCAGGTCTGATCTACGCTCGCGCTACGCCAACGCTCTACCCCTGCTACGATCACCCGCTCGACCCCATCCCAGTCCTCATGGAAGATCAGCTGAGCGGCGAGGTGCTCGACCCGCTCCGCTTGGCTGAGCCCTTGTGGGCGCTCATAAGGCTCGGGGAGGCGGATACAGACGAGGTCAGCGTGGTAGCTGGGGGCGATACACCCTAGGTCATCTCCCCGCCCCAAGGCCTGAGCTCCGCCTCGCGTGGCGTGCCATAAGAGCCCAGAGGGGGCGCTGTCGCTCTGAGTGATCCTGCTCGCGTCATAGGCCCGAGCGCAGGCCTTCCTCAGCGAGAAGGTCCTCCCTGCGCCTACGTCAGAGCCTAGCCCTACCCTCAGCCCATACTCACGCGCCTTGGCGAGCGACATCTGACCGCTCCCGAGAAAAAAGTTACTGTCCGGGCAGTGCGTGACCGTCGCACCGGCGGACGCGCAACGCGCCCACTCGTCATCCGATAGCCAAATGCAGTGCGCTAAGAGGGTCTTGCTTGAGAGGAGCCCATGATCTTCATACACCCCAAGGTAATCTCGGCTGTCAGGGAAGGCGCTCGCCGTCGCCTCGAGCTCAAGGGGGTTCTCTGAGATGTGGGTTTGAACCCACAGGTCATGCTCCTGAGCGAAGCGACCTGCGGTCTTGAGTAATTGTGGGCTACAGCTCAGACCAAAGCGAGGCGTGACGCTAAAGCGTAAGCGCCCTCGATCTGCGTGATGCCAGCGTGTCACGAGGGCCTCCATCCCCTCTAGGGCCTGCTCGGTTGGACACAAGAGCGCCTCAGGCGCCCCACGGTCCATCAGGGTGAGCCCCACCTCCGCCCTGAGCCCTCGCTGAGAGAGGGTCTCAAAGAGCACATCCGTAGCGCCCACGTGACTGCTACTGTAAACGGAGGCGGTCGTGCTCCCTTGTTTAAGGAGCTGATCACAGAAGCGATCTGCGATCTGCGAGGCGTAATTGAGGTCAGCAAACCGGCTCTCCTCTGGGAACACGGAGCGCTCTAGCCACGCGAGCAGGGGTCCCGACGCGCTCCCAATGATCGCCGTCTGAGGGTAGTGGACGTGCGTGTCAACAAAGCCCGGTAGCCAGACCCTCCCCCCCTGATCTTTAGGAGGCGCCGGGTGACCCACCCGCTCTACGTACTCCTCTGGACGCTCCACGGCGCTGATCAGCCCTCCCTCAACGCTCACCACGACGTCCTCTCTGAGCTCCCAGGCGCGCTCGGTTGGGTGTGGACACAAGACATCCCCCCGTATTATGAGCGTTTGAGCCTCTGTGCTGACCTGCTCGCTTGATCGCTCCATCGTTTCCTCCACTCTTGTTGATTTATCCTTGTTGCGCCCGAGATTGCGCCTCATACTAGAGCCATCGTTTATACACCCTCATGATTGGGATCGCTCGTGTTTATTTGCCCTGAGTGCCGCTCTGTCTATCTAGATCAACTGCAACGCTGTGAGCGTGATCAAGAGCCACTGGTACCCGTGCAAGCAAACCAGAACGTGCGCACATATCCATTGCTCAACCAAGAGCTAGACGGTCGCTACCATCTCATCGGTGGCTTAGGGCAAGGGGGAGTTGGGACCGTCTATCTAGCGAACCACATCCACTTAGATCAGCTCTCCGCGGTTAAATTTTTAGATATCGACCAGCTCGGGCAAGCGGATGAAGAGCAACGAGAGGAGACCCTCAGCGACTTTGTCAAAGAGGCGAAGCTCGCGATGCTACTTCGCCATGACTCGGTGGTGAGGGTGATGGACTATGGGGTGTTTGAGGGCTCTCCGTTCCTCGTCATGGAGTACATCCCTGGCCCCTCCCTGCTCAGACAGCTCAACTCAGGTCAGCGCTTTAGCATCGAGCGCTGTTTACAGGTCATCTACAAGCTCGCGGACGCCTTAAACGCGTTCCATGAGCGCAAGCTCGTCCACCGTGACCTTAAGCCCGCAAACGTCATCGTTGACCCACGAGGGAACGGGGCGCTGACCTTAGTAGACCTAGGGCTCGTTAAGGACCTCTCTACCGAGGCGCGCTCCTCGACACACCCGCTCGCGCTTAGAGGCACACCTGGCTACCTTGCACCTGAGCAGGTCCCGAGCTGGGTGCTGTCTTCAGCAGGGGTCGAGGTCACCTCCGAGAAAAAGAGGATCGACTCAAGGGTCGACATTTATGCGCTCGGGGTCTTAGCCTATGAGCTCCTCACCGGCCAGACCCCCTACCCAAAGGGGCTCAGCGCGACTAAGGTCATCATTCACGCCTGCACACAAGAGCCTCCCCCTGTAGAGCAGCTCCGCCCCGAGCTGAGGGACTACCCTGGGCTCGCTCAGCTCGTGAAGAGCATGATGGCGAAGACCCCTGAAGAGCGCCCGCTCGATGGGCGTGAGGTAATGACCCGCGTAGATGAGATCCTTGAGGATGGGCAAGAGCCCGCGGCGCTACGTGAGGAGCTTGAGCGCGCCCAGAGCGCCCTCGCTCGGAGGATGGCGGTGGTCTCTAGTGGCGTCCCAGTTCACACGCCTCCGCCTCTCCAGACCTCAGGGGAGCATAAGGGACGACAGAGCGTCTCTGGCGCTCTGATCGCGCCTCCCACCTCTAGGGCGGGCGCCCACCAAGCGATCCAGCTCGACGAGCAACTTGACCAGCTCCTCAGCTCACCTCAGCTCACGAGCCCTGTCCCCATTGAGGGGGTAGAGCGTCAAGCGCCTCGACTCAAGCATCATGAGGTAGAGCTTGAGGCGGGCCTTGAGACTCAGTCCGAAGACAGCGATGACCTCCCGAACATGCAGGTCGACGCGTTCGCCGATCACCTCAAAACTGAGCTCGGGACGCTTGAGGCGACGTCAAGCGCTCAGCGTCACTTCCAGAGCGATGAGGCCACGATCGCGGCGTATGGCGGATCCTCGACTCCCTCTGCCTCATCACCTCGCGTGCTCCTCGGTCTTGGGATCGGGTTGCTCCTAGGGGGAGGTGCGCTCACCTGGGCCCTCTTGGGGAGCTCAACCACCCCATCTACTCAGCCGAGGGTCGTACGTGCCCAGACCGCCTCGATCCCGCTCCCTCAACCGTCCTCAAACAGGTCGCTCGTTCGCCCTGCTCAGGTGAGGGCTACACAGCCTAAGGTCGTTCAGCCCTTTCAACCCCGGATTGTCACGCTCCCCCCTCAGCCTACACCAGAGCCCACACCGAGCCTCGTCCCCTCCTCCTCCCCCTCACAACCTACCGCTCCTGCTCTTGAGGTGAAGCCCGCTCCGGTCTCCCCCTCCGCTCAAGCGGCGCGACCAGCAGTGAAGACAAAACCTCAGAGTCGAAAGAGCACTCAGAAGAGCACGCAAAAGCGACGTAAAGGGCGCTCTACGTCATCGAGGAGGAGAGCAAAACGTTCTGCGCCGTCTCAAAAAAAGAGCGAATACAAGACCCTCAGCAAGAGCCAAATGAAGACCCTCATGTTTCAGGTCCACACCGATCGAGAGTCAGGGGACGTTGATCGCGCGCGACGACGAGTCCTCCGAGAGATGAAACAAATCGACCCCAAGAGCCCCGAATACCAGACGCTCAACCTCCTTTGGAATGACCTGAACCCAGTTCGGTGAGCGCCTCGGTGAGCGCCACGGTGAGCGCCTCGATGAGCGCCACGGTGAGCGCTTCGATGAGCGCTTCGATGAGCGCTTCGATGAGCGCCTCGATGAGCGCCTCGATGAGCGCTTGAGATTCGGGCCCATTTTGTGCTTAGTAGGGGTCACGGTGTGCGCTATGAGGTCTGTCATGTCTCCCTGTCGCTTAGTTCTCTCCAAAGCTCCTCGGGTCTTTGTCACCTTGAGGCTCTGTGCCTCTCTACTGTCTTGGGCCTTGCTCTCTGCTTGCCCTACCCTCGCCTATTGTGAGGGAGACATAGCGTATCAAGACACATACCAAGAGGTATTTTTGACCGCAGAATCCCTAGTCAAACAAGGGCGAACAAGAGAGGCGATCAGCGTCTATAAAGGCGCGCTGAGAGAGCTTCAGGAGGACGGCCGAGTTCATCTGCGACTCGCTCAGCTCACCGAGCAGTTAAAAGACCCCACGCTGAGCGCATGGGTCGCACACCACTATCTCATGTGTCATCGAGATCAGCGCTTAGATCGCCTCATTCGTGACCAAATCTGCCAGCGTGAGTTAAGGAAGCGCTTCTCCCCGCTTCGAGTCACAGGCGCACCTGTCGCCCTTGAGCTCCTCGCTCCCGCGCCCTTCATCGGCCCGGTCACGCCGAACATGAACCTCCCCAATGGCCCGCTCAAGTTGAGATTCCAGAGGCAAGGCGCCACCCAACCTGAGGTCTTAGACGTCATGCACCCGAGCGCTGAGGCTCTTAACCTTGGGCCTAAGTCCTTTATGCCGAGCAGACCCAAGCTCTCCGCGAGTGAGCTGTTAGGGACCTCTACCCGAACACCTCAAATCCAGCCCTCAGCGGACACAAAAGGAGAGGCGCTCCCTCCACGTCCCGCTCAAGACCCCTTCGCAGTGACTGACCCTTCAACCGTGAGTCCTCCGCGCGCGGTGTCTCTCCCGCAATGGCCCGCATATCTGCTCTTTAGCTTAAGCGTCGCGAGCGCTGGAGCGGGCGCATATTTCTATATGAACATCGACCAATTCAGAAAGAACTACCTCGGCAAAGAGCTCCCTAATGTCTTGTGGGGGAGCTCCGCAGCGATGGCGATCCTCGGCGGAGGATGGCTCGCGATCTCGTGGTGAGGCCCGCCCTGCGCCCTCCCCTCACTCGAGCTTGGCTTCACGCGTCCGCCCTCACGCTCTGTGGAGCCCTCCTCTTTGCCTTTACGGGCCTGAGCGCGACCCCTCAAGCGTCGCTCAAGCGAGAGAGCTCACTCATACAGTGGCTCAAAGCCTCGCTCAACGCTCGTGACCCTTGGGCCCGATTCGCGACACGAGCGAGGGTGCTCTTGTGGTCGGATCAGCTGAGCGAAGATCAACAAGCGGAGCTGCTCGCGTTGGGCCGTGAGCGAGGTGAGTCACTTGAGCTACAGCGCTGGCTTCGGACCTCGCTCGCCTTAACAGCGTCTCGACCTGAGCTCCCCTCACTCACTCAAGCGCTCGGATTTCTTAAAGACCCCTGGGTGAACGCTGGGACGATACAGCCGAGCGACCCCTTGGAGGAGCGTGGCTGGGCTCACCTCCCTGCTCAGCTCCGCGATCAAGGGCTCTATCCTGTCACCCCTTGGGGTGACGCAGGGTACTACGCGCTCTGGCCTCTACAAAGCCCACGTGAGCAGGCGCTCACCCTCTGCCTATCACACACGGCAGACCTCCACGTGTGGCTCAACGGTGACTCGCTCGGCTCCATAGCTCGTAACAGCTCGCTGTGGCTCGATCAGAGCTGTTGGGAGCTCCCGTTTAGGGAGGGCGTCAATCAGCTGGTTGTCCACGCGACAGGCGGTGGGCTGTGGGGAGCTCGGATCAGTGGCTCGCGTCGGCGACCCTCCCTTGAGGAGACAGCGCCACCTTGGGGGGTCGCTCAAGCGGGGCTGACGGCTAGACCACGCCCCCTTGAAGACCCTCGCTGGGAGGAGCTCACGGCGCTCGTAGACCGCTCAACAGAGCTCGGCCCTCGAGGGAGGGCCCTGCTGAGTGATCAGGGGCTCTTAGGTGTAGCGCTCTATGCGTCTCTCGCAGAGGTCCCTGAAGCCCAACGCCTCTCGCCTGTGATTGAGGCGCACCTGCGATGGGAGCGCTCGCCAAGCTTAACGATGAGTGAGGCGCTTGAGGCCCTGACCCCACCAGAGCTACGCGCTCAGAGCTGGGCAGACTACCCGCCCCCCGACCTGCCACTTGTCGGCGTCTCAGGTCAGAGGGCGCTCAGGCTATGGCTGAGCTGTGCGCGAGATCACCTCAGGGAGGGTCGCTTTAGCGAGGCGCGCACAGCGATCAACCGAGCGCGTGAGCTCTATCCAACCCTCCCCCTTTGGGGGATTGAAGAGGCGCAACTGCTCACAGAGCTCGGGCTCACGCACAGCGCTTATCAGGTAAGCGTGACGGCGTTTAAAGACAGCGCGGGCTATCTCACTCGAGCTGAGCGGGGCGCGCTTGGACGTCAGCTCCTTCGCTTACTCTGGAGCTCAGGCGCTCATAAGGAGGCCGCTCAGCTCGCGCTCCTGCTCTCGAGCGCTGAGCAGGGGGGGGCGCCACGTGTGGCGCGCGCTTGGCTCGCGTTGAGCTTAGAGCTCACGGAACCTGAGCTGAGGGCGCTCGGAGGAGCCGAGCTCGTCGCGCTGAGTGAGCGAGCGAAGACGATCGGCGCGCGAGGTCCATACGCTTGGTCCACGCCCCTGCTCGCTACAGAGCTCTCGATTGAGAGAGGTCACTGGCAGGAGGCCCAGCGGTGGCTGTCCTCTCCCGCGCTCCAAGACCTGCCAAGCGCCGAGCTATTACGCGCTCAAGTCTTCAAGCTCCTTGGCGATCACCAAGAGGCGCTTCGGGTAGCTCAGCGGGCGCGCGAGCTCGCGCCACAGCACGCGGGTGTCCTTGATATGCTGAGCGCGCTCAGCTCAACGACCCAGGGAGACGAGCCCAAGGGGGGCCCCACCTACGCTCCCATACTTGGACCACCTCTTGAAGAGCTCCTCGCTCAGAGCCCTTGGGGGAGCGCTGAGGGCGACCGTGACCCGCCCCCCGTACGGGTCCTCTATGATCACACTCACCTTGAGATCGACCCTGAAGGGAGGCTGATCAGACAGCGTCGTGTTGCGCTCGAGGTTTTAAAGCCTCAGTCGGCGGACGCGTGGCGGGTCGTCCGAGTGCCCCACAGACCCGCGCTCGAGACCCTCACCTTAGGTAACCTAGCGCGCGTGAGATCTGGCGCGAAGACCGCACCGAAGGTCACCCATGAGGGGCTCTCGGATGATGAGGCGAGGGTGTACTATGACGCGGTCGTTGAGGTGATTGACTTTGGATCACTTCAGGCGGGAGATCTCCTCACATGGGAGTGGAGCGCGCAGGAGCGGAGCCCTGACCGTGAGGGGGTCCGAGTTCATGGGAGCCTCATCCCGCTACAGAGCCGAGCGCCGACCGCGCTCAAGCGTCTCACGCTCGGCCCAAACGCTCGAGGCCGTCTCCATATCGTAGCTGAGCCTCGTGGGCTCTGGCTTAAGCGGAACGCCGATGGCCTTGAGATACGTGGTGCCCCTGGGGTGCAGCTTGAGCGGAGCGGGTTAAGAGGCGCGAGCGCCGTGAGCTATGCTCACGTGAGCGTCCTCAGCGACTGGAGCTCAATCGCCGACCTTTACCGCGAGACGATCAGCCCTCTATTGACGCCCTCTCAACACATCAAGGCCACCGCAAGGCGCTGGACACAGGGTGTCAAAGGGACAGAGGAGCAGCTCCGGGCGCTCTACCATCAGGTGACTCAGAGGGTTCGCTATGTTGGCCTTGAGTTTGGTCGCCACAGCTTCACCCCTGCGTCCCCAGATGAGACGCTCTCAAGAGGGTTTGGCGACTGTAAAGACCGCGCCGCGCTCATGATCGCCTTAGGGGACGCCATTGGAGTCGAGCTTCAGTTTGTGATGGTGCGCACCGCCTCCGCGGGGCGCGTTGAGGTCAAGGGCGCGGCGAGCCTAGGGGCCTTCAATCACGCCGCGCTCTACAGCCCAGAGCTTGGTCGATTTTTGGACCCTACCGTCGCCCATTATGATCCATGGGTGCTCCCTGCCGACGATCAGGGAGCGCAGGCCTTAGTGGTCCCTTCACTGCACACCACACGCCCCGCTGAGCTCGTGATAATCCCCTATCAAGACAGCGCGCTCCACCTTGAGCGACTCACGCTGAGACGAGCAGATCAAGCGGGTCAGGCTACTGAGGTGGAGGCCTCGGCTACGCTCCGATGGGAGCGCTCGGGCGTGGGCGCCGCCGAGGCGCGCGAGGAGCTAGAGCGAGCGCGGGGGGCGAGCGCGCACACCGCTACGACCTTGGCGCGACTCACCCCAGGCCTCTCTGCCCAAAGGCTCAGCGCCCCACGGCTGAGTGGCGTGAGCCCCGCAGTGGACCCGCTCACCCTTGTTGGACGCTTAACCGGCTCAGATGCACAGCTCCGTAGCACAGCTCATCAAGCGCTCCATACTTGGTCACCCCTCACTCGCCTCGCGCCTACCGCTACGAGACGAGGCCCTTGGCGTCAGCTCCCCGAAGCCTATGAGCTCTGTGTCCCAAGAGAGTGGAGCTCACCCCTTATCCCTGCTCCCCCTCCCTCTCCTCACGCCACGCTTCGCTTCAGCGCTCGCCAAGGCCTCACCTGCGCCTCGATTGAGCTCACAAGCGGTGAGCTGTCCCCCGCCTCATACCTCGAGCGAAGAGCGTGGCTCATCGAAGCGGAGCGCGCCCTTAATCTTTGGCTTCCTGAGGCGGTGGAGGAGCGATGAGCAGCGTCTTGCTGATCGGCGGAGAGGACCCGCTTGGCGCTCAGCTCGCTACGCGCTTAGCGCGCCTTGGTCATGACGTGGCCGCCACGGTCCGACCACACGCGCGAGCAACGCAGGTCTCTCAAGCCCTCTCACACCGTGGGGTTGAGGTCTATCTATGTAACCCAGATGACCCACTCTCGCTGAGCTCCGCTGTGGCAGGTCGAGAGGAGCTCTACCTGTGCCTTCAGGCGGAGCGCCCGCTGAACCAGCCTCTCAACACCCAAGAGGCGAGCTGGGGAGGGGTCGGTCGGGACTTTGGGTCGCTCCTCTTGAACCTGAGCGCGCGCCGACCCAACCTAGAGGCAGACCCCTTCCGGGCCCATGAGCGCTCCGCTCAGCGGGCACCCACTCCCCCCAAGAGCCCCTTATCGGTCACGCTTGAAGCGAGCGCCCTCTCCTCTACTCAAGCGCCTAAGGTGACCCTCCTCTGCTCAATGTTCGCGCTCGCGCCACAGCGCCCCCCTCTCGATCAGCAAGCTCACGCTCATCCGCCTCTGCTCTATCAGGCGCCCTCACCTCCACCCAGCGCGACCTCACGTCAGCTATTGGCTCGTTTAAGTCGCCTGCTCTTCCCGCGCCACGCGCCACGCCCCCCGAGCTGGAAACGAGCACATCAAGCGCTTCGAGAGGCGAGCGTCCTCGACCTGCCCTGCGTGTTTCACGCCCTCCCTTATCATGAACAGCGCCTCTTGAGCGCTAGCGGTGACGTGGAGCTCTTATCATGGCTTCAGCCTCAGCTCGTCTCCTGTGCTCCACTTGAGGACCTCGCGACCGGGCTCATCCTGCTCAGAGCGCACAGCGCGAAGGGGAGACCTGTAGATGGGGGCTGGTTCTTGGGAGGTGACAACATAAAGCTCGACCTCCTCGAGGAGACCCTCAAGGTGACGCTGAGCGATCAACAGCTCAAGGCCCTCTCCCCGTCACGTGACAAGCGACGCGCTCATGGCGCAGACCAGGGGTGGACTCTGAGTTCACATCGCGCGCGGGCTACCCTTGGCTATGAGTGGCACCTCCGCAGAGCGCACACAGATGAGCGCCCGCTGTATGGGCGGTGAGCTTAGCCCTCTAACAGCTAATCATATTCACTCGCGCTCATCAGCTCGCTGAGCGCCTCGGGGCCACTCACCTTGAGCTTAAGAATCCAGCCCTCCCCGTAAGGGTCTTCATTGATCAGCTCAGGCCGGTCATGTAAGGCCTCATTGACCTCGATGACCTCGCCCTCACAGGGGCTATAGAGGTCATTCACGGCCTTCACGGACTCTACGACCCCAAAGGAGTCACCCGCTGAGAGCGCCTGCTCGAGGTCAGGGAGCTCAACAAAGACCACGTCGCCGAGCGCGTCCTGAGCGTGCTCAGTGATGCCGACGACGACGCTGTCGCCCTCAAGGCGCGCCCACTCGTGATCTGTTGAGTACTTTAAGTTCGTTGGACAGCCCATATCTCACTCCTTTGAGGTGAAGATCTGAATGTGGGTTAAGGTTGACCTTGACGTGAACAAAATCAAGCCCTAATCGACCCGCAGGTGAGTCTGTTTTGTTAAGTCATTTAGGGGAGAGTAGGCGCGGGGGTGACGAAGGGGGGCTTCACGACCTCCGCGCGCTCTAGTTTTTGTCGGACCTGAACTTGAAACTTAGTCCCAACCCCCTTCAGCTCAACCGGCACATAGCCCATCCCAATCCCGACCCCAACCGAGGGAGACTTAGTGCCACTCGTGACCACACCTACCTCCTCACCCTCCTCATTCAAGATGGGGTAGCCTTGCCTTGGAATGAGACGACCCTCCATCTTAAACGCGACTAAAGCGCGCTTTACCCCAGCTTCTTTTTGGGCCATCAGAGCCTTACGTCCGATAAAGGCCTCTTTCTTAAACTTTGTCACCCAGCCGAGCCCCGCCTCGAGCGGGGTGGTCCCCTCATCAATGTCATTACCATATAGGGCCATCTTCATCTCTAAGCGGAGGGTGTCTCGCGCCCCAAGACCGGCTGGGCAAGGGGGTTCATCTGCGCTCATCAGAGCCCGCCAGACCGTGGTCGCTCCCGCTACGGGTAGATAGAGCTCAAAGCCATCTTCTCCTGTGTATCCGGTGCGGCTGACAATACAGGTCACGCCTGCGACCTCTGCCTCCACGAAGCGAAAGCGACCGAGCGACGAGAGGGAGGCGCTGGTTAAGGTCTGTAAGAGCCTCTGAGCGCGTGGGCCTTGAAGCGCGAGCTGAGCGTACTCGTCACTCCGGTCGACCACCTCCGCGCTGAGCCCCTCAGCGTCACATAGGTGACTCACCTGCGTAGCGATCCACGAGGCGTCCTTGTCGCGATTCGAGGCGTTCACGCAGATCAAGACCCGCTCGGCGCTGAAGCGGTAGACGACGAGGTCGTCAATGATCCCCCCATCCTCTCGACACATCGCGGTGTACTGCGCTTGGCCATCCTGAGCGCTCGTCAGGTCATTGGTGATGATCCGGTTTACCACGGTGAGGGCGTCAGCGCCTGTGACCTCAACCTCTCCCATGTGACTCACATCAAACAGACCCACATCTTGACGTACCGCGTGGTGCTCCTGCTGGATTCCGCTATACTGGACGGGCATCTCCCATCCGCCAAAGTCTACAAAGCGGGCGTTCGCCTCTTGATGGCATTCGAACAAGGGGGTTCTCTTCATGTGCGTACTCCTCAGGTGCGTGACAATGAAGGTGGTTAGAGACGCTGAGCGTTGAGCGCCTCAGTCAGGGCGCGTCGCTCAGCGGAGAGGGCGTCTAAACAGCCCTGCATGTCTTCTGGGAGTGGGCGCTCAAAGCTGAGGCGCTCCCCTGAGATTGGATGAGTGAAGGCGAGCGAGGTCGCGTGCAACGCGTGCCTCTTCATCCCAAGCTCCCAACCCAAAGTCTTAAGCGTAGGGGAGCTGTCTACTCGCTGTCGACCGCCATAGAGGCTATCCGCGAGCAAGGGGGAGCCCATCTCGCTGAGGTGGACTCGGATCTGGTGCGTTCTACCCGTCTCGAGCTTGAGCTCGAACAGCGCACAGCGCTCAAAGTCCTCTAGGATCCTCCAGCGAGTGAGCGCGCGCTTTGCGCCTCCGCGACCTGTAAATTTGATCCTGTGGTTAGACGCCCGACCATAGGGGGTCTCAATCACCCCTGAGCGCTCGACAGGTGGTCGCCAGGCGAGGGCCAGGTAGCGACGCTCAACTGTGCGCTCAGCGAGCTGTTCAACGAGCGGGTGATGTGCGCGCTCTGTTAAAGCGACCATCAAGAGCCCTGATGTGTCACGATCTAGGCGGTGGATCACCCCAGGGCGCGTTGGGTGACCGACAGGCGAGAGCTTCCCAAAGCGCTTTAACAGCCCATTGACGAGGGTCTGATCAGGCTGGCCTGCCCCAGGGTGCACGACAACCCCCGCGGGTTTATACACCACCGCGAGGTCCTCATCA
>Ga0181593_10005031_pt1 | contig 11984 bp, 11 predicted proteins | sample 071ome_19_FD_133756 | JGI IMG/M metagenome (GOLD analysis project Ga0181593, IMG submission 133756) | Coastal salt marsh microbial communities from the Groves Creek Marsh, Skidaway Island, Georgia - 071413AT metaG (megahit assembly) | ecosystem: Environmental > Aquatic > Marine > Intertidal...
ATCTACATCGATTTCGCCTCCTGCCAAGCCATCATCAGATCGACGTCTATCATCTGACCTATCCAATGGATTTGTACCATCTACATAAATCTCTTCACCATCTGTACGCCCACCACCATCAAGCTCTCCATTGATCAATGTTGGTGAGGTAGACACCCTCTTGTCGTACAAATGAGCCTAGCTCTTGAGCCTCTCTCTTCATACAGCTTGTCAGAAATCCGAGAGCTCATGAAGGGATAAGGTTATCACCTCCGATGAACAGTGTATCTCTTCCTTGTGAGAGATCACTTAAATGATTCGCCAGGGGAGGCGGTTGATCACATTGTGTTGTTGTTTTCTATAAAGGGCAGCCTTTTTGATCAGGGCATGTCTTAGGCGCCTCATGCTCCCTCTCCCCCCCCCTTTGAGGCGTAGTCCACGCTGGTGTATGGTTTGATGACTCCACTCCTCGCAGCGAGTGTGGTGGTGAGATGACACCATTCAGAGACTTTGGCTCTATGGTGCGCGACTCTCCTCTGTATCTGTGTTCATCTTCACTGTCTTGAGCTCACCTGCTCGACCCGCTACGTCGATGGGGGCGAGCTGTATGGTATATGAGTCAGCGAGATCCACATTGAAAGGGCCAGAACACATCCCTCGCCCCACCCGGATACGCCCGCGAAGTGGTAGCTCGACAGCAGTCTCGGAGCGAGCTGTGCTCTCGCTCGTCAATGTGACTCGGTAAGCGAGCGGTCCCATTCCCCTACTCGCGACAGGCATACCCCCTCCGTCCCTGCCTGCGCCCATCTTGACTCCACACCCGAAACGCGTCGAGCCCATGACTTGATCAGTTGGTCTCTCGATCCAGCTCGGCGTTGGCTCTGTGAGCTGATCGCGAATAACCCAAGCGATTGGCCGGAGTTGACCATTAAGTCGCTGACGAGCTTGGGAGAACGCGCTGAGCTGTTTACGTGGTGGTGATTCTTTTTTGGTATAGGTCACCCGCTCTCTTCTGAATTGTAAGCGATACCGTTCACCAATATTGAGATCGCTCGTCGGTGTCAGGACGACCTGACTGAAACGATAACCATCTAAGTGACTCATAGCGATCTTAAGAGGTACGCTTTGCGCGTTTTCATCGACGAGGCGTATCCGCTCGAGCGCGTGCTTGATCATGGCTTGTTCTTGTCCGACACCGTTCACGACGATGATCGGTCGAGGCGGTAGTTCAGTCGAGGCTGGAGGCCAAACAGTAACATTGCCCGATGCGCAGCGCCCGAAGGCGAGCTCGACGCTCAGTAGGCAACCACTCAGCACGGTAAGGGTGATCATGTATACTCGCGTGGTAGTCGACGCCAAAGTCAACGCTCTAGCTAACATGTGACCTCTCTTGCTTAATGCGAATGGTCGTCAGAGAATTAGATGATTCACTCAAAGTCATAAACCTCGATGATCATCCTCTGCAACCGTCATCTACAACCGTCATCTGCAACTGCCATCAGTTATCGAAGTAACATGTTGATCTAGGGAGGGATCCCGCTATTATATTCACAGCGGCTTAAACTCTTATTGAAACACCACACCTTTTAGGGCATTAGGACACTGGAATACATGCCTATCATATCATCTTATTCGTAGCAGTCGATCTCACGTAGGCTGTCGCTCAAGATCTTGGCATCGACTCCCTATGACAGTCTCCCTTAAGGTGTGTGTCTTTCATATGAACAAAGCTCAGGTTCTTCAACATGTCATCCTCAGTTGTGAGGTAGAGGCTTCACAGGATGTTGTCTTTGAGGGGGTGAAGCGAGTCTGTGAGCCAGGAGCGGGCTGGCTTGAGCCGATCTATTCCGATCTTTCAGGTTATGGCGAAGAGCGATGTGATGGCCTTGATGATGATTACGATGGCGAGGTAGATGAGAGTTTTGTTCGTTCAGACCTTTGTAATGAGCGCTTGCCATTTGATCCGGTCCCTTAAATCTCTCCGAGCCCTTGCTCATCTGACCCACAAGCGTTAAAAATATCTCTCAGTGATCATAGCTGAGATGCTTAGGTGTTCACTTTTTGCGCTCGGATATTTTACCTATCCTCACAGATACTGTTTGATTATTGATTAGGCATTCCGATACACTCTTAACCAAACTATCCATTTAAAAGCTCGTTTAATTATGGAATTTAAAATTGACGCCCTAACTTGGGATAAAATCCCTGTGGATCTCCCTATTGAAAAAAGTCGCAAGAAGAAACTGCTAAAGATTGATGAATCTCGGTTTGTTTTTATCGCTGGCAAACACGCTTGTATGTATGATTTAAAAGAAGGGTCAAGAGTAGATTACCCGCCATCTGAGTGCTGGCTTAAAAGAGTCGCCCTTATTGGAAGCCGAGATCGACTCGATTTCAATTTAATCTCGTTGAGCACATGTAAATATTCTCTATTTCAATCTTCAACACAATCCTGGAGAGAGTTTGAATACATAAGGGTTCTCCCCCCTGAAGCTAATCCATTTGACGCATTGACGATGCCAAATGGTGATCTCAGAGTAACTTGGTTCACTGAGGATCCACAATATCGAGACTATTGGTCCCGGGTATATTACTATCGTCATAGAGAAGATGAATGGACAACTAGGGAGAGCAATAGTATTTATAGCAGTGATGCCAAAGATACGCCTGTAGTGACAAGTGATGGTGAGCTTATTTATGTTGGTTCTTCCCCTTGGGTATATTCAAGTGACCGGGTAGAAAAGTTCAATTTTTTAATTGATGACAAAACTATATTAAACGCTGAATTCCATAGTGATCATAATGCAGGCGTGAGCGAATTTAGGGTCTCACTCTTTGATGTAGACAGTCGCAAACATAATGAGATCTACACTTACCCCTGTAAGTATGGAACTAAAATGATTCAATTGGGTGAGGATTGGTTTGCCTTCTTGAAAGGAGACCCTACTTACTGGCTCGGCGACAAGGATCTAGAAAGCTTGGTATTATTTAACGTTCAGGGTCAAAGCATGGATGAAAACCCACCATTACCTGAGATCATAAATGAACCTTGTATATTACAATTAGATAACCACAGAGTAATCATCTCTGGTGGTAGTCACCTTTGGTTGTTGAGTTATCAACCCGAATAAGTAAAACCCGAATAAGTAAAATGGGGTCAGCTTAAGCTTGAGGACAAGAGGCTTTGTTGCATAATCAATGAAGCAATAGAAGCAATAGGGCTGAAGCAATAGAGCAGCTAAGAAATAGGGCAGCCGTTTATTAAATGAACGCTCTGAACAGGGAATCACACACCTCCCCGCCAGTTCCAACCCCAAACGCTTACAAAGGCCCAAGAGCCACAACATAACCATAAGGAAGCAAATCTAAGATCGCCTCGAGCGAGTAGATCAGCGGAGCTCACTCAGTACAGGCGATCACGAAGCCCGCCCCGCCCCCAACCGCCTTAAACCCAGCCGGGAGCTCTACCGTGCTCAAGACAGGCGTAAAGGCCTTAGAGATGTCGGTTGGGCTCTCGAAGCGCTGACCAACCACCACGATCGGGAGGTTGGTGGAGGTGGGGACCTGGATCGCCGTACAGCGCTGAGGGGGCCTCTTCGCGCCCATGAAGAGGAGCGCGCCCGTGGCCATGGCAAGGAGGAGCAGCGTGGCGCGGAGCGGGGTCAAATTGAGGGTCATCATCTTGTTCACCTTATGACCTGAGGAAGGGCGCGTGCACCTCAGCGCCTTGGATACGGGTTTGGACCACTTGATCACTGTGACCGAGGGCCCGCATCATACTTGAGGCGGCGCACTCCATCGTTCGGTCAGCGCTCACGCTCCCGACCGCCTCGGCTCTGCCCTCAGCGTCAACGCCACCATAGACGCCACCGTTGACCCCAGCGCCAAAGGCGACCATCACCGCGTGGTGCTGGTTGTGGTCACGGCCCCCTCGAGTGTTACGGTACGAGCGACGCCCAAAGACGTTCATCGTCGCGAAGCTCACCTCGTCCTGTAACCCTGCGCTGGCGAGCTCCGCCCAAAGCTCACCGATCAGGGCGGTCCCTGTGCGGGTGTCGCCCTCCTCGTCACGGAGGTCAGCGTCTTGGTGGTTGTCCTACCCAAACGGGATGTTAATCGTGATCACGGGGCTGATCTTGAGGCGAGCGAGCGCCACGGCTGCGATCATCTGATCTCTTGCGTTGTTTAGGTCATCCTCATCTGTTGGGAGCCTGCTGAGCAGGTCTCCGAGCTGGTCTCCTAGGTCGCGCGCCTGCTCACGGCTTAAGGCGTAGCGGTCGACAAAGGCGCGCTGAGCGCTGTTCCCGTTCACCCTCATCTCAGCGTACATCGCGTCGAGGACCTGATCACGCGCGCCCCTCAGGTTGGCGAGCGCGCCGTCAGCAGGGTCGAACAGCGACTGGAGGTCGACAGGGTTGACCTGCTGAAGAGGCTGAGACAGGTACGTCAGGTCCGAGTCACAGAGCGGGATCGGCTCTTTTTGAAGGTGGTAGCCTGGCGTGTAGGCGAGCTGTGACACCGCGGAGGGGAACATCTCTGAGCCGTTGCCGGCCTCGTTCTTGAGCGAGCCTCGGAGCGTCATCGTCTGTCGGTACTCTGGGTGCGCGGCGGTGCGTGGGCTGTAGTGGAAGAACGCTAGACGCTCGCGGAGGTCTGCGGGCAGGTCACACCACACGGAGGCGGCCTGCTGACGCTGACCACCAAAGCTCGCCATGCTCGTCTCGAGGTGTGGGTTGTTGGTGACCCCCTCTCGGTACGCGCCCGGCACGTTGACGTTCAGCGGGTCTCCTCTGCTCGAGGTCGACAAGATGAGCGTCTGGCTCGTCATGTTTTGGGCTTGGGCTGTAGCGCGCTGTGGGTTCAACAGAAAGGAGACAGGGAGCCCGCTGGCGAGGCTGTTGACGAAGAGCGCCCCAAAGGCGCCCGCGCCACGCTTGAGGAAGGTTCGACGGCTGTGCTGTGTGCTACGTTTCATAGTCCAATCCCCATGACGTCAGGTGAGAGGCAAGCGAGGGTGAAGGCTGAGCGCAGGGCGTCACGCTGGACGACCCCCTCAGAGATAAGCGCCTCATAATGCTGGGTGAGCGCGGTTAAGAGCGGAGCGTGACGGGCGTCTGTAGCCTGCACAGACATTAAGTGAGTGACGAGCTTAGCTAACGTCGCCTCAGGCGCCGTGAAGCTGAACTCTTCGCTGTTGCGTGTGACCGTGACGGTCGCGGCCGCCTCACAGATCGCCTCAACCGCCGCGAAGTAGAAGGGGCTCGACAGAGCGGGCTGAGTAAAGTCCACCGCGCCACGCGCGTAGCTGTCGACCGGGATCAGCCCTAGGCTCCGCCTCACGACGTTCCGGTCACAGATGTCAGAGACGCGCGTGCGCTCAGCGAGGAGCCCACAGAGCTGATCACGGCGGGTCACGCTGACGATCGGGTGCGCCTCGCGTGTGCTGACCGGCTCAAGGCCTGTCGTGAGGGGTGAGCTGAGGACGTCAATGAGCATGGGGAGGAGGAGGTCGTCCGCTTCAAAGCGATCACGGAGCTCGATAAAGAGCGGGTCCGTCTCATCACAGCGGGGTGAATTGACGAAGAGGCAGACCTTCTGCACCCAAGCGCTGCTCCAGCGGGCGTGGTTGGCGATGTTTTGGCCTAAGCGCCCGACACGCCCGCCGTCGTTCGTCTCACCACGGAACGCGAAGCTCGCGCGTGGGAGCGGGTTGAAGAGGGCCTCTTGGTCATTGGCGTCCGTGGGGAGCCGGTAATCGGCGTTGTAGGCGGCGCCAAAGTAGACCCGCATCGGGTCGAGCTGTCGGTGGCAACCATAGCACTCTGAGCCAGGCTCAGCGTGCTCAGCGTCTAAGGCGTCCGTCTGGATCGGCTCAGTGCCCTCAGATGAGGCGAAGCCGATGTGGAGGCCCGCTAAGAGCGCCTGGTTGACCGTCACTCGAAACTGGTTGTCAACGTTCGTTGGCCACTGGTTCATAAAGGCGTTTGAGGTGTAATACCCCACCCTCGGCAGGCGGGTCGTGATGGCGTTCAAGGTCCTGAGCGTGGCGACGTCGTAAAAGGGCGTCACCTCCTCGTCTGAGGCGCTCGTGTTCGACGAGACCTCAACCCAGCGCCAATCTGTAAAGTCGCGCTCCTCAAGCGGGGTGTTTGGGAAGCGATAGCTGTTCGTCAGCTCCGCGCATCTGTTGTCATTGATGAAGCCGTTGAACATCTCTAAGAGCTGACGTTGCCTCAGCTCGCAGGTCCCTGTGAGCCCCTCGATATACCATCGTTTTTGGGACGCTTGCTGGGCGAGAGAGGAGGGGACCTCGCTGGCGTCTCCGCTCACAAAGTGGAGCTCAGAGAGCTGTGAAGCGGACTGGTCTGGGTAGAGCAGGGTGACCATGGAGGCGGTGTTCATCATGAAGCGACGCGTGGTCGCGATCTGATCAAAGGGCTGCCCTGTCGTCACCAGCTCAAGCGCGGTGCGGGGGATCACCTCTTGCATCGCGCGCTCTAGCTGACCTCGCCTCGACCTGTGACTGCGGAGGCGCCCAAACTGGTTCTGCTCATTTGTCGTGAATTTTTGCTGTAAGGTGAGGGTAAAGAACTCCAGTAACTTCGCCTCAAAGGCCTCACCGCTCGCCCAGCTCTGGATGACCGGTTGGAGCCCCTCAGCCTCGGCCTGCGCGAGCTCCGCCTCAGTCACCTCTCCGCCTTGGATGAGCGTCTTGACCTTGCGGAGCGCGCTCGCGAGGCTCGGTGGAGGCCCTGCGGGCTCCGTTGGCTCCCCTGGGTCGAGCGAGGCGACCCGCTCCACCCACGTTGAGAGGCACTCTTTATCTTCTGAAGACATCTCAGGGAAGCCAAGCGGGGGCATCGAGACAGCGCAGGTGTCACCCTCTATCATCAGGGCGGACTCTGCGCCAATCGCCGTCAAGAGGAGGCTCTTCGTCCAGTCTCGGCCATCGATTAAGCGCCTCCCTTCACAGCCGATCGCGTGTGCTGGGGCGTTCAACAGGCGCTCCCCAAGATCATCCCCGCTCAGGTCAAGGTTCCCTTGGATTGGGGCCGCGTGACAGCCCCCCGCGCTACAGCTGTTCCGTTCAAGTACGGGCGCGACGTCGCAGGTTGGGGGCTCCTCACCCCCAACGCCTCCTTGAGCGCCGGCCTCTGTCCCAGCGCTCACGCCAGCCTCGCTCCCCGCTTGGGTACCCGCGATCACAGAGGCGCCCCCTTCAGCGCCTGCGTCTGTACCTGCGGCCATGCCTGCAGTCACCCCCGCCTCTACCCCCGCAGGGGAGAGCGCGCCCCCAATTGGGGTCACGCCTGCAGTGGCTGACCCTCCATCTGAGCTCCCTCCTTCTGGTGACCCACCTACTGAGGCTTGGGTGCAACTTATGGTGAGGAGCCCAAGCCCCAACAGCTTAAGTCGCTGATTTTTTAAGACCCTGATCATCGCGTGAGCCCTCCTTTGTGTATTCGCACACGGTGAGATATAACGATCGTATCACCTTAGTAAGTGTCTGATAAGTCATGATTAACAGTATTTCCGATGTCATGTAATCGAATCATCAAACGAAAGGCTACCCTGTGAGCTCCTCACGTCATCTACGCTCGAGCGCTCTGCTCCTCGGCCTAGTCCTCAGCCTAGTGAGCTACAGCAAGGTGAGCGCTCGCCCCTGTGCGCCCCTCCCGCTCTCGGAGGAGGTCAAGCAAACTGGCTCGCTCAGCTATCAAGTGCGCTCGCCTGAGCCCGACAGCGCGACCGCGCCGATCGTCATCGCCTTGCATGGCCTTGGGCACCACAAGCGGGGCTTCTCTAAGCTCGCTGAGCGCCTCCCTAAAGGTTGGCGGGTGATCTCGGTAGACGCCCCATGGCGCTATGGTCGGGGCTTCGCTTGGTATCGTTACCGTTGCCCTGAAGCGGAGGCTGACCTTCAGTCATCCACAGCTCGCTTACTCTCGCTCGTAGCGCAGGTCACACAGCGCTACCCCAAGGCTCCAAAACCAGCGATCTTTGGCTTTAGTCAAGGCGGGGTGATGAGCCTGAGCGCGCTCAACAGCGCACCTGAGCGCTGGTCGGCGGTGGCCAGCCTCTCTGGCTATTGGCTCCCATCCTCCCCTCCTCGCTCCGCCAAGCGCGCACACCCTCCCCTGATGATGGCCCACGGCGCTCAAGATCGCGTGGTCAGCTTCGCGCGTGGTCAGCTCGCCTCTGAGCGCTTTGGGACTGCGGGCTACACGGTCAGCTGGGTCCCTTTTGAGGGGGGACACACCGTCTCTCGTGAGGCCTTCGGGGGGCTTACCGCCCTCTTAACGGAGACCTTTAACCCTCCTCGAGACCTGAGCCGGTGACGAGCTCATCAACGAGCGGAGAGGCAACGCTTCACCTTGCCTCCACAACCGCAGGGGCAGGGCTCATTACGCCCTAACTTCTGAGTGTTAAACTTTGGATCCCCCCCAACATAACGCCACACCCCACCTCGCCTCCGGAACTGGCTCACCTCAAGCAGAGTAGTCAAGTGACTCGCTGAGAGCAGAGAGGCCTCAAACACCACCTCCCCCTGTTGGTCGTCTCCCTCGCCACGCGCCATATGCACCACAAGCTTCACCCAGCGCTCGCCCCGCTTCACCTGCGCGTCAAGGTCAGCCTGAAGCTCCTCAAGCGAGGGTCGACTGGCCTCATCCCACGTGTCGAGCAAGTACTGAGCGTCTGCCCGCGCGAAGGCGCTGTATCGAGAGCGCATGAGGGCCTCTGCGCTAGAAGCTGGAGCGACCCCTGTGTGGCGAGGCGCACAGCAGGCCTCGTACGACTCCCCTGAGCAACAATAGCAAGCCACGCTCATCTGCTCTTCCTCTCGTCATGTGAACTTGATCTCAGCTCACCTTACCTGCTCTCCCCTAGAGATGCGACCTTGATCAAGGCCTGAGATGACCCTAAGCTCAGCGGGTCAACTCACTACAGGAGGTCACATGGTCACCGAGTCAAACAGCGCCCCTTGGGCGGTCATTACAGGCGCGAGCAGCGGGATCGGGAGCGCGACAGCGCGCCACTTTGCGGAGCGTGGGTACTCAGTCGCGCTGATCGCCCGTCGCGCTGACCGGCTCACGGCGCTGAGCGAGGAGCTCACGGCGAGCTTTGGAGCTCACTCTGGCGCGTCATTCCCTGTGATCACAGCTGACCTCAGCACAGATGAGGGGATCGATCACGCTGTGCGTGCGCTGAGCGACCTCAAGATCGCGGTCCTGATCCACAACGCGGGGATGATCCAGCCGATCTCCTCGATGATGGAGATCAGTCGCGCCCAGTGGCGCACCCATATGACGCTCAACGTCGAGGCGCCCCTGTTTATGACTCAAGCCTTAGCGGACCAGCTACGTGGCGGAAAGGTCATACATATCTCGAGTGGCGCGGCGCACAAGAGCATCGCGGGCTGGGGCGCGTACTGCGTCTCTAAGGCCGCACTATACCGCGTGTGGGCGAGCTTTAAGGACGAGCTCGCTGAGCGTGGGGTGACGCTCGCGAGCGTCCGACCAGGGGTCGTAGACACCGAGATGCAGGAGGTGATCCGAGACGCAGATCACCCCTCTTTTGTCCAGCGACCATACTTCGAGGAGCTCAAGCGTCAAGGCCAGCTCTTGAGCCCTAAGCAGGCCGGAGCCTATATCTATCAGCTCTGTACCGAGCTCAGCCCTGAGGAGCTGAGCGCTAAGGAGTGGGACATCCGAGATTAATCATGTGCGGTTAACCGGTTACGCTTCGCTCAACAGCTCCCGCAGGCCCCTCGGAGAGCTCATCCTATCTCCTCTACACGTTACGTCGGTACTGCCCACCAACCTCAAAGAGCGCCGTGGTGATCTGCCCGAGAGAGCACACCTTCACCGTCTCCATCAGCTCTGTGAAGATGTTCCCCCCGCTCAGCGACACCTCTTGGAGCCTCTTGAGCGCCTCAGCGGAGCGGTCAGCGTTGCGGGTATGGAAGGCCTTGAGCCCGTCGAGCTGCTCATGCTTCTCCTCGTCAGAGGCGCGGATTAAATCGACCTCGACCACCCCGTCGGGCGCGTCCTTAGGCAAGAAAGTGTTCACCCCGATAATCGGGAGCTCCCCGCTGTGCTTCTTGTGCTCATATTCCATCGACTCCTCTTGGATCTTGGCGCGCTGGTACATCACCTCCATGGCGCCTAAGACCCCGCCACGCTCCGTGATCCGCTCGAACTCCTTAAGCACCGCCTCCTCGACGAGGTCGGTGAGCGCCTCGATAAAGAATGAGCCTTGGAGTGGGTTCTCGTTCTTGGTGAGCCCAAGCTCACGGTTAATGATGAGCTGGATGGCGAGCGCGCGCCGGACAGACTCCTCAGTAGGCGTTGTGATCGCCTCATCATAGGCGTTGGTGTGCAGGCTGTTGCAGTTGTCCATCACCGCGTACAGCGCCTGAAGGGTGGTGCGGATGTCATTGAACTGAATCTCTTGCGCGTGCAGAGAGCGACCTGAGGTCTGGATGTGGTACTTGAGCTGCTGGCTACGGGTGTCCGCCTTGTAAAGCTCCCTCATCGCGATCGCCCAGATGCGCCTCGCGACGCGCCCAATCACCGCATACTCAGGGTCGATCCCGTTGCTAAAGAAGAACGACAGGTTCCGCGCGAAGGCGCTCGGGTCCATCCCTCGCGCCTTGTAGTACTCCACGAAGGTGAAGCCGTTAGCGAGCGTAAAGGCGAGCTGAGAGATCGGGTTCGCGCCCGCCTCCGCGATGTGGTACCCGCTGATCGAGACCGAGTAGAAGTTCCGGACGTCATGGTCAATAAAGTACTCCTGAATGTCCCCCATGACCTTGAGCGCGAAGTCGGTGGAGAAGATGCAGGTGTTCTGCGCTTGGTCCTCCTTGAGGATGTCCGCCTGTACGGTCCCGCGGACGCTCTTGAGCGCGGTCGCCTTGAGCTCTGCGTACTCCGTAGCGCTCACGAGCTGATCCCCGCTCACCCCTAGCAGACCCAGCCCTCCCCCGTTGTGCCCTGTTGGGAGCTCACCACGGTAGGTAGGCGCGTCTGGCGCGAGCGCGCGGATGCGCTCTTGTGCCTCCTCCCAGCGACCCGTCTCCTTGAGTCGACGCTCGACGAGCTGGTCGATCGCGGTGTTGAGGAAGAAGGCGAGCACCATCGGCGCTGGGCCGTTGATGGTCATCGAGACGCTTGTGGTTGGCGCGCAGAGGTCAAAGCCTGAGTAGAGGCGCTTGGCGTCATCTAGGGTCGCTACGCTCACCCCAGAGTTCCCTACCTTTCCATAGATGTCAGGCCTCAGGTCTGGATCACAGCCATACAGGGTGACTGAGTCAAAGGCCGTCGAGAGCCGAGCGGCGGGCTGGCCCTGTGAGAGGTAGTGGAAGCGACGGTTCGTCCGCTCTGGGTGCCCCTCTCCGGCGAATATACGGGTCGGGTCCTCGCCTTGGCGCTTGTATGGGAACACGCCCGCCGTAAAGGGGAAGCGCCCAGGGACGTTCTCGAGCAGGCGCCACTTGAGCCACTCACCCCAGTCTTGGGTACGCGGGAGCGCCACCTTAGGGAGCATGTTGTGGGACAGCGTCTCGCTGTAGTTCTCGACCTTAATCTCTCGGCCTCGCACCGTGTAGCTGTGGGTGGGCGCCGTGTAGCCCTCGATCAGCGAGGGGACCTCACGGAGCAAGGCGAGCGACTCAGGGCTCAGCGCCTGGAGCTTGTCGTGGTAGCGACGCGTGATCGCCTGAGTCACCTCATCCGTGGCGCTCGACTCATCGCTCAGGCGCTCAGCCCACGGCGTGGCCACCCCAAAGCTCTTAAGCGCGCGGGACAGGCCGTCGGCCTCCGAGGCGATCCCCGCCTCCTCAGAGGCTCGCTGGTGATAACCACGGACAAGCGAGGCGATCTCAGACAGGTAACGGACACGCTCAGGTGGGACCACGGTGGGGGTCTCTGTCGCCTTCACCGTGCGCCCCTCAACCGCCCACGCCCCCCCCGAGCGCTCCTCAATCAGCCCGCAGAGCCTCCCGA
>Ga0181593_10005033_pt1 | contig 11983 bp, 11 predicted proteins | sample 071ome_19_FD_133756 | JGI IMG/M metagenome (GOLD analysis project Ga0181593, IMG submission 133756) | Coastal salt marsh microbial communities from the Groves Creek Marsh, Skidaway Island, Georgia - 071413AT metaG (megahit assembly) | ecosystem: Environmental > Aquatic > Marine > Intertidal...
CCCAAAATTCGTAGCATGAATATAAACATATTAATAAAGTCCAAATAGAGCGTCAAAGCTCCCAAAATGGCCACTTTTCTACCCTCTTCAGATTCCAAAATAACTTGGGCTGCTAAATTTTTAATTTTCTGGGTGTCATAAGCCGTAAGACCAACAAAGATTAACACACCCGCATAGCTAATGAGCCAATACATGGCTGTACTTTGAAGAAAGAAATTAATTACGCTCGCGATTATTAAACCTATGAGAGCCATAAATAGAAGATTTCCCCAACTGGATAAATCTTGTTTGGTTGTATAACCATAAATGCTCATAGCACCAAACATACCAGCTGTAATGAAAAACGTGGATGCTACTGATGCCCCGGTATAGGCAATCAGTAGAATGGATAGGGTTAATCCATTCAATACGGAGTAAAGTAAAAATAAACCTATAGCCATGTTTGATGAAATTCTTTGAATAGCCGAAGAAATCCAAAAAACAATGGCTAATTCGGCAATAATCAACCCAATGAAACCAAAGGATGAACTAAAGATCAATTGCATAAGCGCATCGGATTGAACGGTACGATAGGCTACAAAACCTGTTAAACTCAGCGCAAAAGTCATCCACAAATAAACCTTTTGCATAAAATTCGCTTCCACGGTAGGAATGCTTTCGATATAGCTACGAGATTGAATTTCCATGGTATTAGAGTTTTTCTCTTGAATTATTTAGTTGCTGTATTCGATTTACTAATCATCTCAAATATACGAACAAAGCAATATAGTGTGATATAAAAAAGTGTTATAACAACTGATAGCTAACTTTAGACCACTAGGTGATTATTCACTAAATGCCGAACCAATAACTGAGCTTGATTAGGAACACATTAATGGGTTTATAATCCATTAAATCACCAAAATCCCTACCTAAATCCATCAACCCATTGCCTATAGCGCCGTCCCGCTGCTGTTGCCAAACCACATAAAGAGTTGAACCTGGCTTGTATTCCCAACGAAATACGGCATTTCCTTGGAGAGCGGTATAGGTAAAATCGGGGCGGTAAAAACGGAATGCCGTTGGGTTCTCTCCGTTCATAGATACTTGGTAGAGTCCATTGCCCATGTCTTGAAGTACACCTTCGTCCTCCCCATAAATATCAAAATCAAAAGTATTTGCCCGACTAAGTTCTCCAAATCTAGAAAATCGTGCCGATTGAATATATGGCCGCACGTAGGTTTCCAATGTCATTTTCGGATTGAAGGTCCAGTTTACACGCAAATTGGCTGAAATATTCGAGCTTTTGTTGGTAGCAAATATATATCGTGTGCCATAGGTTTGGGCCGCATCAACATCAGAAGCATTTCTAGTGATTGAGGCTACATATTGGTCTTCATCTAATTCGTAACTCAATTCTGGACCAAAGACAATCTGAAGGTTGGAACGAGGTCGCCAATTCAAATTCATCCAATAATAGCTATCATACTCTTCTGCCACATCTCTACGTTGGTACTGCCCAATCTGGACGCTCAAGTCTTTAGATTGATCCGTGGTAATGTTGGCATTGATTCCCAAACCATCATTGTACCCCATAATTGGTCCACCTCGAGATAAACGGTCGTTGATACGGTTGAATTCTGAATTCGCGTTTACATTTAGGGCCCATTGGTTATCGTACATCCAGTAAAAACCGGCATTCATCACTTGTGAACCCACATCACCATCAAAATTCCAACCAATTAGATAATAATTCCACGCCTGAAAATAACGTCCGATTTTAGGGGCTATTTCACTGTATTGAATGGCTGCAGCAATGGCTCTGTAATCGGCTCTTGTTTGAAAACCTATCTCATTAGTTTCATAACCAGGTGTCACAAATGAGTAGGTCAGAGATCCCGTCCAATGTTCACCAGAAGCTTTTTTGAGGCTAAATTCACCCGCATAACCATCCAAGAAATCAGCATCCTGATCCACTGAAAATGATTTGGCGTCCACCCTTTGATAGTACCGTGTGGGTGATTGCTGCAGTGAGGTAATGTAGCTAGAATTTCCACTTACTCTACTGTACGACAACACCCCACTAGCTACCCATGCCCTATTACTCCATGAATGTTCCCAATCAGACCCTACAATATAAGATGAATTTGCCATAAGGTCTTCAAAGTAAGTATCTTGAACAGAACGGTTTACACTTCCTATATAGGCGCCAACAATGCTCTGCCCTTCATTGAAATCTTTCTTAACTCGAGAAACAAAATAGTTCGTAAGTGGCTCAATGGGATACGACCCTTTCCGAAAGCCGTCTTGACCTGATAAACCAATAGCATAGTTTGCCGACTCTTCTCGTGTTACGGCATCTAAAAGCCCTATGGACCATCCATTTCGTGTTTTACCACTTAATTTTACAGCCCCGGCAATTTGGGTTTGATTTGGACGATCTTGGTAGACATTTGTAACCTGTTCAGCCGGAAACACCTGCCCATTGGCATACTGATTATATCGACTCAAACTACCTGAAGGAGCTCTCCCTATCCTTCGTGAATAAAAGGTAATTGGATTCCCTGCCGAATGATTGGTTTGAGTAGTACCAAACCTAAAAATATCACTTCCCTCCAAGAAAAACGGCCTTCTTTCTGGGAAATAAATTTCAAAAGCGGTAAGATTTATGGTAGCCGGATCTGCTTCAACCTGACCAAAATCAGGATTTATCGTTGCAGTTAAGGTTAAATCAGAGGTGATACCATATTTAATATCCCCGCCAAAGCTTCCAGAAACATCGTTTTGTTCATAATAGGGGTTTTGTGAATCTTCAGGGCTTCTATTATTGCTAATAGATGAATAAGGTGATATTTCTAACCTATTAAACTCCTTTAGGTTATTTATTCCATTTAACTGACCAAAACGAGACACCATTCCAGCTGTTCTTCGAGATACTGGCGCCCAAAAATTGATCTCTGAGTTACGTGCAATCCGACGTTGAAAATTAATACCCCAAGACTGGTTGTTCTTTTTGGCATCATAACGGATTTGTGATAGAGGTATCCTCATCTCAACAGACCATCCATTGGATAATATATTAGCTTCTGCTTCCCAAACAGCATCCCATAGAATATCCTCTTCGGTATCATTATAATAAAGCACATCCTTTTGAACCCCTCGAGGATTAACCGCAAAGGTAAAGGCAGTCCGCTTATCATTATAGCTGTCAATATTCACATAAACCCAATCTGATGAGAATGAGCCATCTTTCCGGAAGATTGGCGCCACTATTGAGTCGGGATTTTCTTCATAGGCCATTACCCCTACCCAAATATACTGGTCATTATAAACTACATAGGCCTCTGTGGGCTGACTAGGTTCACCCCCATCTATTGGAGTAATTTGTGTAAATCGCGTAGCAACTTCACTTTGTTTCCAGATTGCTTCATCCAAATAACCATCCAATTGGATAGCATTTTCTGAGCTTATACGTGTTGCCTTTAATTCAGGAGCTTGATTGCTAGGATAATCACTAGCAGAGCTAGCGCTTTGTTGTGCATTAATCGATGGAGCGAGCACAAGTATTAAAATGAATATGCAATTTATCCGACTAATTCTTTGCATTCTTTAGATTGTTTTTTGACTATTTAGAGTTTTCGAGCTACTTAGATAATGTTCAACCTTACATAGACCAAATACTGAGATGAACCACTTTGTATAAGGTAATGAGTGCAGAACCGGAAGATACTACGGCTTGTACCTTAAAAAGTTACAAAAGCTTCATAGTTTTCCATATTATTAACATAAATAAGAGCCATATTTAACGAATCATCATGAAATTCCTACCTCAAAAATTTCTTTTTCTGTTTATTAGCCTACTCTTAGTCGGTTTTTCTGGCATAAATTGTAGTGAATCAAATTCAAATGCTAGTTCCAATGAAGATGAAAATTTGATTTGGAGTGATGAATTTGATGGCTATTTCATCGATACCACCAAATGGAAATTTGAAACAGGAGATCATGGCTGGGGAAATAATGAATGGCAGGATTATCAACCCCAGGGTTCCGATAATGTAGAGGTTAAGGATGGTACCCTTCGGATTACGGCACGTAAAACGGGACCCGGTCAGCGAGTCGGTGATTACACCTCGGCACGTATTAATAGTCGAGAGTCATTTTTATATGGTAGGATAGAAATTCGGGCTAAAATGCCTGAATATAAGGGTCCAGGCCTCTGGCCTGCACTCTGGATGTTGGGCGAAAATATATCTGAGCTTGGTTGGCCTCTTTGCGGAGAAATCGATTTAATGGAATACATAAGTTCAAAACCTGACTCGGTACTTATGACGATTCATTCTGAGGCCAATAACCACATGAACGGCACTCAGCTTAGCTCGGGATTTGTCTCACTACCCAACATCGAAGAAGAATTCAATATCTTTGGGCTATTATGGGAAGAGGAACGCCTTATTTTCTATGTGAACGGTCCGGAAAATGTCCTACTTACCATTAACCGACCAGAAGAATATAATCAGGAGAATTGGCCGTTTGACAAGCCTCACTATTTCTTGATGAATATTGCTGTAGGAGGCAATTTAGGTGGACTTGAGGGTGTAGATGATTCCATATTTCCTGCAACCATGGAAGTGGATTATGTCCGTGTCTACAGCTTGGATTAATAAACGATTTAATCACCAACTCGTAAGGTTACCCATGTTGCCCCCCAGCTAGAGGCGTCTTTGGCCGTTTCAAAGGCTATGACTCGAGCATCTCGTTCTAATAGTGTTTCTACTCCTCTACGCAATTGCCCTGAGCCTTTACCATGGATGATTCGGATGTGGGCTATATTAGCTTTAATGCATTCTCCTATATACTCTGGTATAAGAGTTGAAATATCGGATGGCTTAAAATGATGTAAATCCAAAACACCATCAATCGGGTATTTGGTAAATTCATCAGAGGTCATAAGATCTCAGCATCTACCACCCTACGTTCTTCTACTATGTTTTTGGCGTAGGCCACAACTTCGAGATGCTTGGGATGATTCGCATATTTTTGAAGCGCTTCAAAACTCTCATGAGTACTGACCAAGCACAAATCAGATGCTTGGGGGCCATGGGCTAAAGTGTTGATACTAACAGATAAACTCATGATCTCATCGATTTCATTACGTAAGGATTCTAATCTTTGCTTAAACTCTTGTATGAGTAGGTGCTTGGGTGTACCGTTGAACTCCTCTTTTATTTTCCAAACTACTACATGGTGAATCATATGGGTTCTCCTAAATTAAATTCATCAAATTTGAATGGCGATCAGTTATATAAAACATTCTTTCTAAATGATTATCAAGCTAATTAGTCTCCCTAAACATTACCGTTATTTCCCTAAAGAATTACGCGAAATAACCTTATATTTAGGGTTCGAAAAGGTAGTATAATACCACCAATGTTTCAGAACTTTCTCCAACAATTATGAAAGAAACCTTAGATACTCCAACCACTAAAGAAGAGATTGAACTTATGGGTGATGCCCATGCTGGAAGCGCCGAATTAACCCCTCTTCGCGCCGATGCCTTCAACATGAGCGATGAGGAAAAAATAGAACGTATTCAAACCCATTTTGCTGAAATCATGCACACCTTAGGGCTTGATTTAACCGATGATAGTTTGAAAGGGACCCCTAGAAGGGTTGCAAAAATGTACGTGAAAGAAGTTTTTAACGGGTTGAATCCTGCCAATAAACCAGAGGCACGCACCTTTAATAATAACTATGACTATAGCGATGTAGTGATAGAAAAAAATATTCAGGTTAATTCGTTCTGTGAGCATCATTTCCTCCCCTTCATAGGTAAAGCACATGTTGCCTATATCTCTAAAGGGAAAGTTATTGGATTATCCAAAATTAACCGTTTAGTCGATTACTATAGTAGAAGACCTCAGGTACAGGAACGTCTTACTCTTCAAATAGCTGATGCCATATCAGAGGCCATGAATACAGACGATGTAGCTGTTTATATTGATAGCAAACATTTTTGTGTGTCTATGAGAGGTATTAAAGATCATGCTTCGAGTACCATTACCTCTGAATTTCGAGGTGCCTTTAAAGAGAAAGATCTTCAACAAAAATTCATAGATTTTATCCGAATACCTGCAGAGTAACCTCCTTAGTGTATATGAGTTCTCAAGATTTACATGTTTATAATACCCTAAGCCGTAAAAAAGAACGCTTCGAGCCGATTCACGCACCTCATGTTGGCATGTACGTATGCGGCCCTACGGTGTACGGGGATGCTCACTTAGGCCATGCCAAAAGTTACGTAGCTTTTGATATTGTACTTCGCTATCTCAGGTATCTTGGCTATAAGGTGCGCTATGTTCAAAACATCACTGATGTAGGACATTTGGTAGGAGACGGTGACGATGGAGAAGATAAAATTTCGGCAAAGGCCCGCTTAGAGCAGGTTGATCCCATGCAAATTGCCGAAAGTTATACCTATACCTACTTCCGCGATATGGATGCCTTGAATGTACTTCGACCAGATATTTCACCTAGAGCAACCGGCCATATTCCTGAACAAATTCAAATGATTCAAGACCTCATAGACCGGAATCATGCTTATGAGAGTAATGGCAATGTGTATTTTGATGTTAAGTCAGCTCCTGAGTATGGAAAGCTAAGCGGCAGAAATCTAGATGAAGCAACTTCTGGAACTAGAATAGAGACTGCATCAGATAAAAGGCACCCTGCCGATTTCGCTCTTTGGAAGCGAGCAGACGATGGACACTTAATGAAATGGTCATCTCCTTGGGGTGTTGGTTATCCCGGATGGCACATAGAGTGTTCAGCCATGAGCACTAAATATCTTGGAAATGAATTCGATATTCATGGAGGAGGACTCGAAAACCAATTCCCCCACCATGAATGTGAAATAGCTCAATCCGAATGCGCTACGGGACACTCTTTCGCCAAATATTGGCTGCATAACAATATGGTTACCCTAGATGGCCAAAAAATGGGGAAATCATTAGGCAACGCCATCACTTTGGATGAATTTTATACAGGTAATCACAACTTGCTAAACCGTGCGTGGAAACCACAGGTAATCCGGTTTTTCCTATTGCAAAGTCATTACCGAAGCACGACTGATTTTTCTGAAAAAGCACTTGAAGCTGCGGAAACTGGCTATCAAAAATTGATTTCTTTAGTCAATTCTATTCTTAATGTAGATTTCAAGTCAATAGACACAAGTTCTTTAGAAGCTCCCGAACTAGAGCACATAAAGATCGATTTTGAATCAGCAATGAATGATGACTTCAATACCGCACAAGCCATTGCCGCCTTGTTTGAGCACCTTAAAAAACTCAAAAAAAATATCCAAGGCTATCATTATCCATCAGATTTTGATGCGCTTCAAAAGTGGTTACAACAGGCATTTGAAAATATACTAGGACTTCCTTTATCAAGCGAAGCATCCATTCAACAAGACTCATCTGAACTAACAAAAGAACTCATAGATATTTTACTCGACCTGAGGAGTAAAGCTAGATTACAGAAAGATTTTCAACTCTCAGACACCATAAGAGATCGTTTACATGAACTTGGGGTAGTGTTAGAAGATAGCCATCAAGGTACTCGTTATACCCTTCCAAAGTAATGTGGTTCTCAAAACTCACTAGCCTACTATTCATCGGCTTCATTCGATTGTATCAAGGGATTATTTCTCCCTATTTGGGTAGAAGTTGTAGATATAGTCCTACCTGCTCTCAATACACCATTGAAGCCATTCAATTATGGGGTCCATTCAAAGGGCTTTGGATAGGCCTAAAACGAATATCAAGATGTCATCCATGGGGTGGACATGGTTACGATCCAGTACCAACGCCTAAACCAAATCATCGGCAAAAGGAGCTATCACAAACCCATGATTCGGTCAATGAATCAGTAACAAATTCAGCAAAAAAATCGCAGATCGAACACGAAAATTCAGAATTACACTAATTCCTTTCATCAGTAAAGTAGCTATTCACTGAGATAAGATAATCAGGTTGAAAAGCAATAAACTGTGTATTTTACCAACAACTATTCATCTTAGTGAAACCCACTAATTTCCAACCAAAAAAATTAGACCACTCTCCAATGAACCAGATCCAATTCAAACAGAGAATATCCATCGAACAGGTTGAAGAGGCCCATGATTTAGCACCTAAATTTGATAGCAATGGCCTAATGCCGGTTGTTACCACAGACTTTAGTACTGGTGAATTACTCATGCACGGATATATGAATGAGGAAGCACTAAAAAAGACCATATCTATTGGTGAAGCGGTATACTACAGCAGAAGTAGAAAAACGCTTTGGCATAAAGGAGCAACCTCAGGATTGACTCAAATAGTTAAAGAAATGCGCATCGATGATGATCAGGATTGTATTTGGCTACGGGTTGAAGTCCAAGGCAATGGAGCCAGTTGTCATGTGGGATACCGATCGTGTTTTTATCGAAGTGTACCTACTAAGGAAGACTTCTTCATTAAAGAAGGTAGGCTCAACTATGAAGAAGATGAGAAGGTTTTTGATCCTAAAGAAGTATATGGCGATGCGCCAAACCCCACGATTCTATAGCCTAACTGTGAGCTTCTAACCAATGAGCACCCATTCCCCACTCTACTTTCAGGGGAACTTTTAACTCTGTGGCCGACTCCATTTTTTCAATAATGATGGGACATAACCTTTGCTCATCATCATGTATCTCAAAGATAAGTTCATCGTGTACTTGTAGGAGCATTCTGGACTTAAAACCTTCGTGTATTAGCCATTGATCAATTGAAATCATTGCTGATTTAATAATATCTGCAGCGGTTCCTTGTATAGGCATATTGATAGCAGCTCGCTCTGCAAAAGCACGCAAGTTCCAGTTTGGTGACTCGATATCTGGTAAATATCGTCTTCTACCCAACAAAGTAGAGACATAACCATGATCTTTCACGAAATTTTTAGAATCCTCGATATAATTTAAAATCATAGGGAATCGCTCGAAGTAGGCTTCTATCATTTGTTTGGCTTCGGAGTTACTAATGCCTAAGTTTTGTGCTAGCCCAAAGGCACTGAGTCCATAAGGAATACCAAAATTTACTTCTTTAGCTTTCCTCCTATGATCAGGTGTTACCTGAGTGATGTCATCTAATTGAAAAATCTCCATCGCCGTACGAGCATGGATATCCTCTCCACTCTTAAACGCACTAATCATCTGCTCGTCTTCAGAAATATGAGCTATGACTCTTAGTTCTATTTGAGAATAGTCAGCGGACATTATTTGAAAGCCTTGTTCAGGTATGAAGGCTTTTCGAATTTCTCGGCTTCGGGCTGTTCGAATAGGTATGTTCTGAAGATTTGGGTTTGAGGACGCTAAACGGCCTGTGGCAGCCACACATTGATTGTAATCGGTATGTATTCGATTAGTTTTTTCGTTTATCAATGATGGCAATGCATCTGAATAGGTCGATTTAAGCTTACTTAATGACCTATACTCTAGAATCAAATTGGGTACTTGATGGTGAAGGGCCAACTTTGAAAGTACCGCTTCATTGGTCGAGTATTTCCCTGTCTTAGTTTTTTTACCTGCTGGTAGCTCTAATTTCTCGAATAAAATAGTGCCCAATTGAGCTGGAGACTGAATATTGAATCGCTCCCCAGCAAGCTCGTATATCTGAGCTTCGAGCGTATCCATATCTTTTTGCAATGCCTCAGAAAAATCGGCCAGTAGATCTTTATCTATCGACACCCCTTTTTGCTCCATACGAGCCAATACCCTGCTTAGAGGGAAATCAAGAGAATGCGCAACATCTGTTAAATGATCAGCAGCTAATTTTTGTTTTAGATACTCATATAATTGGTAGGTTATATCGGCATCTTCACATGCATAAGGAACTAGTTCATCCAAAGGAACATCAGCCATTGATTTTTGATCTTTACCAGAACCTATGAGATCCGTGATGGGAATTGGGGTATAATTTAAGTAGGTAATGGATAAATCATCCATCTTTAGTCTTTGCGAAGAATCTACCAAATAAGCGGCAATCATCGTATCAAATATTTCACCACGTAATTCAATATTATGCTGCGATAACACCAAATAATCGAACTTATAATTGTGAGCTATTACCTTAAGATCTCTTCGCTCTAAAAAAAGTTTTAGTGAAGAATTTATTGAACTATTGAAAGGGACATAAACGGCATCTCCTTTCTTTTGACAAATAGCTACTCCTAATAAATTAGCCATTAGAGGATCTGGACTGTCAGTTTCGGTGTCTATAACCACGGCTTCATCTACATTATGGATGCAATAAAAGCTTCAAAATCTTCATGAGTTTCTAATAGACGATAATTTTGTTGACCTTTATGGTAACTGCCCAGTTGCTTTGCCGTAGAAAACAGATCGAAATGTTCTTCTTTCTGAACCTCAGTAGTATCTAAAGTCTTATTAATTTGTTCTTCAGATTCTGTTCCACTATCAGATTCGACCTTTTCTGTCTGAAATTCTTCGTATTTACGGGTTAAACTCCGAAAACCCATTCGCCTAAAAAAACTAGCTAATTCAGTTGGGCTTGCCTCATTCCATGCCAACGTTTGCCAAGTCGGAGTATTGGGAACATCGGTTTTAATCGTGACCATTTTTAAAGCGTGACGAGCATCATCTGCATATTCTATCAAGCTCTCACGTTGTCGCTTAGCTGAAATATTTGGAGCCTCAACTAATAAATTTTCCAGTGTCCCATACTGCTCGATTAATTTGGGTGCTCCTTTTTTACCAATGCCTGGTACACCAGGTATATTATCTGAGGCGTCCCCTAAAATGGCGAGCACATCAATAACTTGATTCGGATATATTCCAAAATATTCCCTCACCCCTTCAATATCGATTCGGTCAAAACCTCCAGATTGATTATTTGGTTTAAGCATACTTACGTGCTCATTAACCAACTGCATAAAATCTTTGTCTGGAGTTACCATAAATACTTCGGCATCGTCTTCGTGAACCGAATATGCTAAGGTTCCTATAATGTCATCTGCCTCGTAACCATCCTGCTCTATACTATGTATATTCCAAGCGTTGAGCATTTCCTTAATTAAAGGTATACCCACCCTGAGTTCATCGGGTTGAGGTGGACGTTGCGCCTTATATCGCTCGTCCCATTCATGCCGAAATGTAGGCGCATGAGTATCCCAAGCCACCGCTAGATGGGTAGGCTGATGCTCTTCGATGAGCTTATCAATCGTGTTGGCAAAACCCATGATGGGCCCAGTGGGTACTCCTTCCGCATTGGTAAGATTAGCTCTGATAAATGCAAAATGCGCCCGGTAGGCCAATGCCATACCGTCAATTAAAAAAATTTTATTACTCATACGATCAATACCCTTCTAGATTTGATTGCAAAGTAATCAATTCTGAATGCAAATGATGAAGATCTATTTGGCTTTCTAGCAATTAGCTAAAGTAATCGATAATAGCCTCTTTAGTAATATTAAAATGCTCATATAACTCTTCAAAAGGCGCCGACTCCCCAAATGAATCCACTCCTATGGCTTTACCTTGTAATCCTAAGTACTTCTGCCATCCAAAGGTTGAGCCTGCTTCAATCGATACCCTTTTCGTAATATCAGCCGGCAACACTTGCTGCTTATATTCTTCGGGTTGAAGCTCAAAAAGCTCCCAACTAGGCATACTAACCACCTGAACACCGACACCTTTTTCAGCTAAAACAGCTTGAGCTTGCATGGCAAGTTGAACTTCAGATCCGGTGGCCATTACGATACCGTCAACTTTTGAGGTAGGAGATGCGGATAGTATATAAGCCCCTTTAGATAATAGTGAAGCCGGATTCGTCTCTGTTCTTGGATAAGTAGGTACATTCTGACGGGTTAGCACCAATACACTCGGTCCTGTAGTATGCTCTAAAGCCGTTTTCCATGCTTGTGACACCTCATTCGCATCGGCTGGACGTATAACCAAGACATTAGGCATGGC
>Ga0181593_10005035_pt1 | contig 11980 bp, 3 predicted proteins | sample 071ome_19_FD_133756 | JGI IMG/M metagenome (GOLD analysis project Ga0181593, IMG submission 133756) | Coastal salt marsh microbial communities from the Groves Creek Marsh, Skidaway Island, Georgia - 071413AT metaG (megahit assembly) | ecosystem: Environmental > Aquatic > Marine > Intertidal zone...
AAAGCGTTATCACAGCAGACCATCACTGCGCAGGTTATGGATGACACACTGTCAGCTTAGCTGAATTTTGATGAAATACAGCGTGGTGGTATTACCAACCTGAGTCTGACTCTGGACAATCCAGCCAACGTCAACTCGTACCTGGTATTTGCTGAAGGTGACCTGTCGGACTTTAAAGCCAGTCCTGATATATATACGCTAGTAAGGGATGTTCAGGGGAACCTTCTCGACCGCAAAGCGGTTAAGTTGATATCGGGGGATTATCTGGTTCAGCGTGGCAATCAGGTTGTTCTGGATTTGCCAGCGCACCAGGTCGTAACTATCGACAATATTCCGCTGTATGTTGATCCTGCCTGGCCTGATGATATCCGGATCGAAATGGTCGCAGAGCGGCAGTATCTGCGGCAGTCCGACGATAATATTTTATCGGTCAGTGGTTTTACGGCTTCTGTTGATGCCGTTGCCGAGAGTGCACCTTACAGTGCCGATATCGTATCAGTAACTCCAGCCAGCATTTATGCTGACGGCGAGTCTTTTGTGACTATTGCCGGCCGGGTACTGGGTTCTTCATCGCCGGTTGGTCTGCCGGTCGATATTATTCTTTCCGTGGACGGGTTTGAGAAGAAGCTTCAGGCCAACGCTGCAGAAGATGGCACTTTCAGTGTTGTCTTTACTCCGCGACGTGGAGAAGCCGGTATATACAAAATATCGACTATCTATCCCGGTTTGGCTGCACGTCCGGCCAGTGCATCACTGAGCGTTATTGGTGCCGGGGTTTCTCCGGCGGATAAATCGATTCTTTTGGGACGTAACTTCAAGTATGAGTTAGGTCTGGCTGTTACTGCTCATAAAAATACACCTCTTGCCAATATCCGGGTCGAGACCGATACCAATTCACCGCTGTATGTTGAAAGTGAGTCGATTGCGGCAATTGCTCCGGGCGAAACCAGGACGCTTCAGCTGAAACTGGCCTCAAACCAGTTAGGCAGCGGTAATCAATTGATCCGAGTTATTGCAGACGGCTTTGAGCACCCAATCGGTACTACCTTACTCAATTACACCGTAACAGATGCTAAACCTTCACTGGTCGCGTCACCTTCTTATCTCAGCAGTGCTGCTAAAGTGGGTGAAGCGATGCAGGATACAATCACTGTTGAAAACCAGGGGCTTGCCGATCTTCTTAACCCGGAGGTTTCTCTACAATGGTTTAATGATGGCGTATGGGCTGATGCCCCAAGCTGGTTAAAGGCAACGGCAGATATCCCTAATCAGCGTATTCTGTTAGGTGAGTCAGCAAAAATAAACCTGTATGCCTATACCGATTCGGTAACGGATGTCGGGGATTATCAGCTGAGACTACAGGTGGTTGGCGACAACAGTAATGTTCAATCGTTTCCTGTGTTCTTTAAAATCACACAGGCGGGTAGCGGTGCGCTGAGTTTTTACATTGCTGACAACTATACCGGTACTACAGACAGTCTAGGGCAGGTTTATGGTGGCGTTGCGAATGCTGCGGTAAAAATTCAGAATGCAGATGTCCTGTCAGATATTTACGATGGTATAACAGCAGCAGATGGCTCTCTGACCTTGTCGGATATTCCAGCCGGAAAATACTACTACGAAGTCACTGCTTTTGATCATCAGCGCATTGCCGGTGAGATTACGGTTAAACCAGGTATTACTACTCCGCTTAATCTTTTATCTCCGGTTAATACCGTGTCGGTCAGCTTTGATGTGGTCGAAACCACGGTCGCAGATGAATATAAAGTGCAGCTGAATAATAAATTCGAAACCGATGTGCCGGCTGCTATTGTGGTTTTCGAACCAACCATGATCGAAGTACCTGTTCTTAAAAAAGGGGAGGTATTTACCGGTGAACTAACAATGGTTAACCACGGTTTATTAAAAGCTTACGGCCTGCGTCCAAATTTGCCGGAAAATAACGAATATGCACGTTATGAGTTTTTGGGCGAATTTCCATCCACTCTGGATGCTGGAGAGTCCTATACAGTCGCCTATAAAATTACAGCATTGAATGATTTCGATGCTTATAGTGCCGGGTCATCGACAGGTGCAGGTAAACAGCCTTGGCTGAATATTGGCGATGCCGGTGTGTCTGGATTTTATTATTGCTCTTCTGGAGTCGTAATATTTGTTGCACCTGATTGTCTGTTTGTAGTCGCTACAAACTTTAACTTTTTCCTGGGCGGCAGTATTGATGTTTCGGATATTGATATTGGAGGTGGTGGATTTGATACCGTTCAGAACCCTGATGGCAGTACCACAACATCAAACGGGACAGTGTCAGTGACGATCAGTGGTGGAGGTTCGTCTTCAGGCGGTTCATCTTCAGGGGGATCGTCTTCAGGCAGCACAACATCCGGTAGTCGCGAAAACCTTGGTGATCGTGTTGGTGGTTCCGGCTCTGGTGGTGGTTCCGGTTCCAGTGGCGGAGGAAGCAGTGGTTCTCCGGCCGTCAGTGAACCTCTGTATGAAGGCACCAGTTACAAAATCAAAGTTGGTAACAGTCATCTCTCCGGCTGCCAAAAGATGACCGAAGGAGGCATCGCCATTGCAGTTGGTGCAGCGTTCTCCGGCTGTGAGCATTGAGATATGGATATTTTAACAATGATTAAGAAAATAATTTCAGTATTTGTCTTTCTGCTTGTCAGTAGCACGCTTATGGCTGAGCCAGGTTTGCAGCTCAGTAGCGCAGATCCGGATTATGCCACTGGTAAATATTAGGAATCCGCCGTTGATATGAGTGTGAAAGTAACCGGTGGCTATATTCAGGTGGTGCGCAGTTATTCCGCTGGTCAATGGCAGTTTAACCGTGGGGCAGAGGGGGCAAAGCTCAGTTATGCCCGCGAACAGGACTCCCTGCCGGAAAAAATTGAAATATCGGGTATCAGCTACCAGATTGATCCGGCCACCGTGAACCCTGATGCCAGTGGTGATAATCCGCAGGCGAGCTATTACCGCGAACGTGGTAATGAGCTGTCAGAAACCGAAAGTCATATTGAAAAAAATGCTTCAGGTTATCGCTGGCAGGATGCCGGCGGTAACTGGTTGAACTACGACAGTGAGGGCCAGTTGATAGAGGGTGGTGACCGCAATACGGTGATTAACCGCTCCACTCGCGATGCGCAGAACCGTATCTTTCAGGTACTGGATGCCCATGAGGCACTGGTAATGACCTACGAATATGCAGCCTTTGATTCCGACAAAATTACCAGAATTACTGACTACAGTGGTCGTTCTGTTCAGTACCACTGGGATGGAGAAAAACTGCTGGGTGTAACCGATGTTCGTGGTGAGTACTGGGCTTACGAATACGGGGCTAACGGCGAAATTATCGCCAGAGTTGACCCGCTTAACCGTAAAACACGGATTTCTTATGTTGGCGGTATTGTTACCCAGATTACTCAGCCCAGCGGTTTTTCTGTTGCTTATACCTACGACTTTGATGAAATCCGAAAGCGCTATTATATACGTAAACAGGATGCTGCCGGACGGGTAGAAGAACGCTGGTACGACCAGCAGGGTGTATTGCTTGAAGTCCGGGTTGATGGCTTGCTGGTACAAAAAACAACAGAAAGTGCACAGGGTTATAACCGCATCCGTCAGCGTCAGTTTGTGGGTGGACGTACCTTAACCCAAACCTATAACCAGAATGGCAAGCTGATTAAAGTCGTTCGTAATGACGGCAGTTACGAAAGTGCAGAATATGGAGGGCCGTACCAAAAAATCAGCCGTCATCGTGCTGCAAATGGCAAGCTTAGCAGCTTTGAATACGATGATAAGGGCAACCTGATCCGCATGACCGAAGCTGTAGATACAGCACTGCAGCGTGTGGTGGAGTTTGCGTATGACCAGTATGGCCAACGCATTCGTATTGATTACCCTGCCGATGCCTTAACCCTGGCGGCAAGTTATGAAATTGAATACGATAATCACGGTAATGCCAGCAAACTAACGGCACCGTTAAATAGCGTGCAACAGCTCGATTATAACGTGACGGGTCGGGTCATCCGCTCAGTCAGTGCCGGTAACGGTTCCGGTAGCAATGTCACCCAACTGGAATACGATAAAGCCGGTTCATTACTCAGTATTACCGACCCGCTGAACCGGATTTATCGAGCTGTTTACGATGCCGCTGGCCAGCGTACTCAAGTAACTGCACCTAACGGGCGGGTGGTGCGCTACAGCTATGATGCTAATGGCCGCAGCACCGAAGTTGCCGCTTATGCTGGTGATAATAAACTGACGTCAATGTCGTATCAGTACGATGAGTTGCAGCGCAAGTTATCGGTCAGTGATGCTTTAGGCTATACAGAATCACGCAGCTTCGATGCACTGGGTCAGCTGCTGCAATATAAAAACCGTGCCGGGGAGGTGGTTGAATACCACTACCATCAGGGCATTCTGCAAACCCTTAAACTGCCGGATGTCAGTCGTAGCTTCCAGTATGATCTGGTGGGTAACCCGGTAAAGGAGACTCTGAGCTGGGGCGGTAGCAGCGGTAATAACGGAAGTAACAATAGCAACGCTGCTACAGATGCCAATCAGATTATCCGCACCCGGGTATATAACGAACAGGGCAAAGCCATTGCCGCGACCGATGGTAATGGTAATACCAGCCAGCAGGAATATGACCTGCTAGGGCGTGCGGTACGCATGACCGACGCACTGGGTGGTATCACCCAGCTGACGTACGACAGCCGTAATAATCTGTTGACCTTTACCGATGCCGAGGGGCGGACTACCCGCTTTACCTACGATACCTTAAATCGCAAAACCAGCGAGCAACGTAGTCCGCTGGCCGGAACGGTTAATACCCGTCGCTATTTTTATAATGACGCGGGTTATTTAGCACAGGAGGTCAGCCCGCTAGGTAATGTCAAGCTATACAGCTATGACGTAGCGGGTCAGCGTATCAGCACTCGCTATTATACGGCGGACGATCTGGCCGGGGTCAGTGCAGACAATAAAGGCCGCTACAGCAGTGAAACTCTGCAGGCGATAACCGCCGAGCGTGAAGTAATATTTACCTATAACGATATGGGGCAATTAACGGAACTGAATGAACCGGGTTTCCGCCAGCAGTATCAATATACGGCGCTGGGTCAGATTCAGCAGACTGATACCTGGCTGGGCTCGGTGCATAAAGTGCAGCGTTATGAATACGACCTGCGTGGTAAAAAAACGGCCTATATCAATCCGGAAGGTATTCGCTATGAATACCGCTATACCGCGAATGGTGAAATCGCTCAGGTAATTATCCCTGCCGAAGGTTCGGTTGTATTCCGTGGTTATCGCAATGGTAAACCAGCCGATATTCTGTTGCCCGGTGGGGGACGCCAGCGCATGACCTACGACGGCTTAGGGCGTCTGACCAGTAAAGAGCTGATTGATCCGGCGGACGATAACCGCGCACAAATGGCGTTAAGTTTTGATGCAGAAAACAATATTATCGGTATTAACCGTGAGTACGGCCATATCGGTTATCAGTATGATGCTCTGTACCGGTTAACACAGGTACAGCACCCGCTGCTGGCCGATGAGCAATACAGTTATGATTTGGTGCATAACCGCACTCAGCGTACCCTGACTCAGCCCGATGGCAGCAGTCAGTCAGACAGCTGGAGCTATAACGACGACAACCAGTTAACAGGCTATGGCAATGTATCTTTCGGTTACAACGCAGATGGGCATACCATTCGTCGCAGTGTTTGCAATCAGACTGAAGATGGTGACGGCATTACTGTAACCAGCTGCCAGCACCGTTATTATCGCTATGATGCCCGTGAACGCCTGATCAAACTTGAGCAGCAGCAGGGAGCTGATGAAAAGGTTCTTTTAGCTGAATACGGCTATAACCAGTTAGGGCAACGTATTTGGAAAAAGGTTAATAATGTAACCACCTATTTCTTGTATGATCAAAGCGGTTTATTGGCGGAATACGACGCTCAGGGTGATCTGGCCAAAGAATATAGCTATACGCCGGGTTCTACTTTTATGACCAACCCATTGTTTATGCGCTCGGTTTTATCAGAGGGTACACAACGTGTTGATTATTATTTTAATGATCATTTAGGTACGCCGAAAAAACTGACGAGCCGTTCTGGTGCGATTGTTTGGTCAGCTCAATCGGCAGCATTTGGTGAAGTGGTTATTAATACAGAGGCTGTTGTTAATAATTTAAGATTTTCGGGGCAATATTATGATGCGGAAAGTGGTAGTTATTATAATTTTTATCGGGATTATGATCCGACATTAGGGCGGTATTTGCAGAGTGATCTGATAGGCTTGAACGGAGGTGTTAATCGATATATATATGCTATTTCTAATTCGGTTAAATATTTAGATTCTTATGGCCTGTTCTATTCTCCAGGTACGCCTAGCGGGGTCCATCCTGGTATGCCGCAGCCTCAGGAACCTCAAAGTATTGGAGATTTAATAAATACTCGGCAAGGTAGAGCAACTCTAAATTTTATGTCAGATGTTAGTTCTCTTTTAGGTGGCCTTGGGTTAATTGGTCTAGGGGTTGTAACTGAGCCCTTTGGGGGAATTGGTACATTTGGTATTGTTGCTGGTGCTGGTACAGTCACTGTATCTGGAGCAAATATTCCATTTTCATTTTATGAACTACGTACCGCTTGGTCTGGAGAGGAAAACCCATATTCAACTTCTTGGACTGATGAAGTTGTCGCCATTGCTAGAGCCCACGGCAATGATTTTGAATATGCTGCAGCTTGGGCCTTTGAAAGAGGTGTAACTTTAATTGGAGATAGAGCCCCTTCCTACTCAGAAGCGATAGGGATTATGTCTGGTGCTGTTAAGTTCTACGATACTCAAAAGAAAATGATAGAATATATGGAAAACGAAGGGTCCATATATTTTGATGTTAATCAACAGTGTTATCGAGCCTCTCCTCTATGAAAATTTTCCTTCTGATTGTTTGTATTTCCTTATTATTGAAAAATAGTGATAAGGTTAAAAATAAAAAATATGTAAAAATAACTGGTGCTTTTCTAAGTTTTGCTTTGTTGTTGGAATTAATTTTATGGTTAGAATAATTGTAGCAATTATTTTGGTCGCTCTTGCGACGGGGGAGAGCTATGCTGCACCGCTAGTTTGTGCCACAGCTCACATTGAAATTCCACAGACCGCTTCCCTCGAGCGTCAGGCCTTTGAAGCGCGGATGAATATTAAAAATACGCTCGATGGTCTGTCGCTGGATCAGGTGCGTGTCGATCTGCTGATTACCGATGACGCTGGTAATGATGTCGTTCTGGCTCAGGGAGCTGAGAGTCCGGACGATGCACTGTTTTATGTGTCATTAGAAAATCGTCGGGGTTTAACGGCGGCAAACGGTACGGACAGTTTGCAGGCCAATGCCAGCGCTGATTTAAGCTGGCGCTTAATTCCGACGCCTGGCGCGGCGGGCAGTTTACCAGCCGGTAAGCGCTATTATGTGGGCGCCAAACTGAGCTATTTATACAATGGCGAGTCGCAAAGTATTGATGTGGCACCGGACTTTATCCGGGTAACACCACCGCCGCAGCTGCTGCTGGATTATTTTATGTCGGAAACCGTGATCGGTGATGACCCGCAAACCAGCGATATTATAGAGGCTCAGCAACCTTACGATTTCGTTGCCCGTGTCAGCAATATTGGTATGGGTTCCGCTTCTTTCTTTAGCCTGGAAAATCCCAAGCCCGTTATTCTGCGTAATGATGACGGCTTCCCTATGAGTTTTGATGTGCTGCAGGGCTACCTGCAGGATCAGGAGAAATCCCCCGACCTTTCTCTCAATTTTGGCAATCTTCCGGGTAAATCCATCCGTACAGCGCGCTGGCAAATGACCAGCCCCTTTGCCGGAAATTTTATCGGCTTTTCTGCTTCTGCCAATCACAGCGCGGAGTTGGGTGGGGATTTAACCAGCCTGTTCAGTGTAAACCTGCCGCATTACCTGATACGCAATGTACGTGTGCAGTTACCGGGGCGCGATAATCTGCTGGACCAGCTGGCTTATGATATCCAGCTTGACAGTGATGAGCGTTTTTTACGTTTATATGAATCAGAAGTAACCGCAAATTCTGTTAGTGGTTGTTCTAGCTGTGTGGATGTTGTGCAGGTGGATAATGCGGTATTGGGGGCTGAGTCATTCCGTGCTGGCGGTGTTATTGAGCGTCAGTTAAGCACCCCGGCTGCGACCGGTTTCCGCTATATCCGTATTGCCGACCCTTATCTGGGGGAAAAAGAGCTGACCTCTGCTCTGCGCCCGGACGGTACACAGCTTGCCCGCGAAAATGCCTGGCTGTCGAAAACCCGCGCCAAAAATGAAACCGAATACTCCTACTGGATCAACCTGTTTGATACTAACGGCTCAGAGCGTTACACCCTGACGTTTGGTGAGTTATCCGATGTGCCACAGGCACCGGTTATTCAGTATTTATCCGACCGCGAAACCTATGAAGGCAGCCAGGTGGGTTTCCTGATCCGCAGTTACGATATTAACGGAACCGTACCCGAAATCCGTATGTTGCAACTGCCGTTGGGCGCAACCTTTACCGTGCAGGGTAATGGCAAGGCATTGTTTAACTGGAGCCCTGAGGTTGGTCAGGCTGGTATTTATCCGCTGGTGATTGAAGCCAGTGACGAAACACATGTTACCCGTGCGTATATTACCGTGAAGGTAAACCCGGCCGATGATATTGACGGCGACGGCATGAAAGACAGCTGGGAGCTGCAATATTTCGGCAGTCTAGAACGGGATGGCAAAGGCGATTACGATAAAGATGGCTTCAGTGATCTGGAAGAGCATATCCATGGTACGCCACCGAAAATTGCTGCACGTATTCCCGGAGCTCCACAGGTTAAAAGCCCTTATTACGGTGAAGAGATAACCTCCCGTAATCCGTCCCTGGTGGTTACCAATGGAGAGGTTGACAGTTCGCAGACACCAACCTACGAATTTGAAGTATACAGCGATGACTCCATGACTCAGCAGGTTATGCTACTGACTGATATAACCGCTGGAGGTGTGGAAACCACCGCTGCTCTTGCGCCGGAATTATTCAGCAATGAACGTTTGGGGCTCGATGAAAACACCGAGTATTTCTGGCGTGCCCGTGCAGTTACTTTTGATAATACCCTGAAGATTGCCAGCCCCTGGGCTAACGGCCGTTTCTTCGTGAACGAAAGCAATGATGCACCGGGCGATATTCGTGTGAGCGCACCACTGGAAGGCAGTGCGGTTAACGATGTGAACCCGGTGCTGTCGGTGACAAACAGTGTGGACCCGGACCGCGATGCACTGAGCTATCGTTTTACCCTGTATGAAGATGCTGGTTTGTCTATCCAGGCAGCACAAAGTACTGATTTACAACCGGGCATTGCCGGAATCACCTATTGGACGGTGAATGCCGCCCTGACAGAGAATCATCGTTACTACTGGGTTGCGAGAGCAACCGATGTGCATGGTGCTTATATCGAATCGGAAACAGCATCTTTTGTTTATAGCCAGCTGAATGAGCAGCCAAGTGCTCCGATTCTGAAAACCCCTTACGTAAATACCGAAGTGAGTAATCAGGTTATACCTTTGGTTGTGTTTAACGCCAAAGATCCTGAGCAGCAACCGCTGGTTTATCGCTACGAAGTGGATAAAGCTGAGAACTTTAACTCCAGCTATCGTATTGCATCACAGGATATTCCTGAGGCTTCTTATTTTACCCGCTGGACAACCAACTACTATGACGACAACACCGAGTATTTCTGGCGTGTACGTGCTTATGATGGCGAAGTGGCCAGTGATTGGCAGGCCGGTTGGTTCTTCGTCAACCTGAGCAACGATTTACCGGCGACCCCGGTTGTCAGTAATCCGGGCAATGATGTTGTGGTGCAAACCAATAAGCCGCGCTTAATTGCTCATCCATCCAGTGATAAAGATGGCGACCGTATTTACTATCGCTTTCAGGTGTTCAGTGACGAAGCCCTGACGACGCTGGTTGCACAACGCACAGTGACAATTCCTAACTGGCTGATTGATGTCGCCTTGCAGGATTATGGACATTATTACTGGCGTGTTCAGGCTGAAGATGAGCATGGTGCAGTCAGCAGCTGGTCACAGCCTTCACATTTTCTGGTTAACCTGACGGGTGCCAATAAAGCGCCGGAAATGCATTTTGTTTCTCCGGCAGAAGAACTCAGTATTTATGGTGGTTATGTCACGCTGCGTTGGCAGGATGCTGACCCGGATAGTTCTGCAACCATTCGTCTGTTTGCTAATGGTGAGGAAATTACCAGTACACCATTAATGGAAGACCTTGACGAAAGTGCCGATGAGTTCCAATGGTACGTCGGTGACATGGCGCCAGGACAGTACAGCATTTCGGCCTTGATAGAAGACGAAGAGTCAGCATTTACCGTTAATGCCTGTTGCAATATTACCAAATTGGAACAGCAAACTGCGTTGCGTCTTGATGTACCGGAAGATCGCACAACCTATGAGACTGCCTCTGACGTATTCACCGTATATGCCAGCTTGAAGGCGCAGGTGGCTGATAATGCTCAGGTTGTGCTTGAAGCTCAGTCATCAGACATAAGCGAAGGCGAACTGGTGGATAACAATGGCATTGTTATCAGTAAGCAGACCCTGACATTTACTGCGGCAAACTGGTATCAGCCTCAGCCTGTTCAGGTGCGTGGCAAGCTGGATTGTGATCTGGATGGTGATCAGTCTTACCTGCTGAATTTCCGCTTGATATCAGCAACTGATCCGTCTTTTGCTTCCCTACCGGTATCGTCTGTTTATGTCGTGAATAAGGAGGCTGATTTTACTCCGGCGCCAACTTTGGTTTGTGGAGCGAATGTCGTTTCGGCTTCACCGGTGGTTGAAAATGGTAGTAACTACGTTGACTACCAGGTAGAGGCCCGATTACTGAATACGGCAGATCCGATCGCCAGTGCCGTTGCTAATATAGAACAGATGGCTTCTGGTGTAGTGCAGGGAGGCTCTGAGGTTAATTTCACATCCGCAACCCAGAACGAAGTCATTTCTTCTGTTGAATTATTAACCCTGCGTCTGCCACAGCAGCAGATGTTCAGCAGTTCGCTGATTACCTGGGGGCTGACTTTGGGTGAGCGTTCCCCTGTGGTAATCGGTGGCCCTGAAGATGAGGTGCTGACCGGTGGCGATGGTTTCGATGTTATTAATGGTGGTGAAGGTAATGACACTATCAGTGGTGGTGCCGGTAATGACATTCTGATTGGTGGTATCGGCGCTGATGTGATTTCTGGTGGTGCGGGTGATGACGCCATTATTTTCGCCGGCGACGATGCGTACGCCGATACTATTTCTGGCGGGGATGGCTTTGATACGGTTTACGCTCAGGATGGTGACGACACGATCCGCTTAACCGATTACAGCGGAGACAATACGGTTGAGCGTATTGATGGCGGTGCTGGTATCAATACCATTGCTGGTACACAGGATGCCGACGTGCTGGACTTCACGGAAACAGAATTACTCAATATCAATACCATTGAAGGTGGTGATGGTGATGACACCATCAAAGGTTCGGCCAATGCCGATAAAATTGTTGGTGGGCGCGGTAATGATTCGCTGTTTGGTAATACCGGAGATGATTGGTTTATTGTCAACGGTTTGGCTAATGGCTACGACAGTATTGATGGTGGCGACGGTTATGACTCCCTGGTGGGTTCTGATCAGGATGATGTAATCGGGTTAAGTCATATTGCCAATGTTGAGCTGATCGATGGTTATGCAGGTAACAATAAAATTATCGGAACGGATAATAATGACGAGTTTGACCTGCGCAATATTGAGGTCCGAAATATTGCACAAATTGAATTGCGCGGCGGCGATGATAATTTGTGGGGAACGAACAAAGCCGATGTGATTCTGGTTGGTGCAGGCAATGATACCGTCCATGCCGGAGTAGGAAACGATTTA
>Ga0181593_10005037_pt1 | contig 11976 bp, 11 predicted proteins | sample 071ome_19_FD_133756 | JGI IMG/M metagenome (GOLD analysis project Ga0181593, IMG submission 133756) | Coastal salt marsh microbial communities from the Groves Creek Marsh, Skidaway Island, Georgia - 071413AT metaG (megahit assembly) | ecosystem: Environmental > Aquatic > Marine > Intertidal...
AGTATGAGCAATATCGAGTACTACACCACCGCGATGCGCAGTGGAGCGCGGGCAGGGACGGTCCAGCTCTACGATCGTCTCGATCGCGGTCGCGAACGCTCGCAGCCGGTCGAGCGATTTGGTGTTATCTCTGGCATGATTGAAACGGCGGAAAATCTCGCTTGCGATTACCAGATCACGCGCGAAGAATCCGATGCCTTTGCCGCCCGCAGTCAGCAACGCGCAGCAAGTGCGCAGGCCATGGGTCGGTTTGAAGCGGAGATTGTCCCTATCTCCGTCCCGCAAAGAAAAGGGGACCCGATCGTGTTGGCTGAGGATGAGGGTATTCGCGGTGACACGACGGTGCAATCGCTTGCTGCCCTGCGTCCGATTATGCCGGATGGCACAGTGACGGCGGGTAATGCCAGCCAGCAGAACGATGCTGCGGGAGCTTGTCTTGTCGTCGCTGAAGACAGGCTTGCCGAGCTGGATCTGGAGCCCTTCGCCTATCTAACTGGCTGGGCAGCTGCGGGTTGTGATCCGTCGCGCATGGGGATCGGACCTGTTGCAGCCGTAGCGCGCTTGTTCGACAAGCAAGCGATCGGCTGGGACGATATCGACCTGCTAGAGATCAATGAAGCTTTTGCAGTTCAGGTACTTGCGTGCTTGAAGCAATGGGGAATCTCGCCTGAGGGCGAATGGGATGACAAGGTTAACGTCAACGGTTCAGGCATTTCACTCGGTCACCCGATCGGCGCAACCGGGGTCCGGATCATGACCACTCTGTTGCACGAGATGGAACGCCGAGGAGCCAAGCGCGGGCTTGAAACTATGTGCATTGGGGGCGGGCAGGGAATTGCAGCGATTTTCGAGCGACCGTAACGCTCGCTCATATCTGAAAAATCCAGAGACTGTCAGGCGTGTTTCGCGATAGTTGGCACGATAGCATTGTGGCGCACTGCGGTTGAGGTGTGTATCGAACAGTCAGGCAAATGGCCGAAAATGGATCGATGGGAGTGATAGGGACTCATGGTCAAGGTAGTCTTTAAGAAGGATGGCGCGGAAGACCGGATTGTCGAGGGTGACGAAGGATCCAGCGTGATGGAAACCGCTATCACCAATGGTATCGGTGAGGTTCTTGCCGATTGTGGTGGCGCTCTCTCTTGCGCAACTTGTCACGTCTACGTTGCCAATCATTGGCGCGAAAAAGTTGGTTCGCCTAGCGAAGAAGAGGAAGATATGCTCGAGATGGCCATCGATCCGGATGAGCGCAGCCGTCTCTCTTGCCAGATCAAACTGTCTAACGATCTTGATGGCATAGAGATCATCCTCCCAGAAACGCAGCTATAGATGCAGGCAAGTCCATGTCCGAATTGAACGAAGTCTACGTCCCTGAAATTCGCGAAGCGGTGGGCCGGTTGTGCGCGGATTTTCCTGGCGAGTATTGGCAGAAGCTTGATCGGGAGCGGCAATATCCGACCGAGTTCGTGCAAGCGCTAACGGAAGCGGGATTTCTCTCGGTCCTGATCCCTGAGGAATATGGCGGTTCGGGATTGGGGCTGGAGGCGGCCTGCGCAGTGCTAGAAGAGATCCATCGCTCAGGCTGCAATGGCGGGGCTTGCCACGCGCAGATGTACACTATGGGCACTGTGCTCAAGCACGGCTCAGAGCAGCAGAAGCAGGAATACCTGCCTAAGGTTGCAAGCGGCGAGCTACGTCTGCAGGCCTTCGGTGTAACAGAGCCGACCGCCGGAACGGACACCACCCGGATCACGACCTTCGCAAAGCGCGATGGCGACGACTACGTCGTCAATGGCCAGAAGATCTGGATCAGCCGGGCGGAACATTCGGACCTGATGGTTCTCCTGTGCCGCACGACCCCGCGCGAGGATTGCGCTAAGCCCTCGCAGGGCATGAGCGTGCTGCTGGTCGATATGCGCGAAGCGATCGGCAACGGGCTGACCATTCGCCCGATCCGGACTATGCTTAACCACGCGACGACAGAGCTGTTCTTCGACGACTTGCGGGTCCCGGCCGCCAATCTGGTGGGCGAAGAGGGGCAGGGCTTCAAGTATATTCTCTCCGGTATGAATGCCGAGCGCATCCTGATCGCCAGCGAATGTATTGGCGATGGGCGTTTTTTCATCGACAAGGCATCGGACTACGCCCGTGATCGCAGCGTGTTCGGCCAGCCGATCGGCATGAATCAGGGCATCCAGTTCCCGATTGCGCGCGCCTATGTCCAACTCTCTGCCGCTGCTGAAATGGTCAACAAGGCCGCGCGCATGTTCGATCAGGGCCATCTCGGCGGCACCGAAGCGAATATGGCCAAGATGCTCGCGTCCGAAGCCAGCTGGTATGCGGCGGACATGTGCATCCAGACCCATGGCGGGTTCGGCTTTGCTGAGGAATATGACGTAGAGCGCAAGTTCCGCGAGACCCGGCTCTATCAAGTCGCACCGATAAGCACGAATTTGATCCTGAGCCATGTCGCAACGCACGCGCTGGACCTGCCGAAGAGCTTTTGAGCAGGCTAATCGCGATCAAGCGAACATCTGCTTCCGCAATTCACGCCAACCATCGGCTAGCTCTTTGTGAAAAGCAGGGTCGGCTATGCCAATCAGTGCATCGGCGCGGGCATCGAGCGATTTGTCGCGCAAGTCGGCAATGCCGTATTCGGTAATGACCAGGTCAGCCATATGGCGTGGCAAGGAAACGCTGGGAGAATTGAGACAGGGAACGATCCTGCTGATTGAACCCCTTGCTGCTGTAGACGGCAGCATAGTGATATTGCGGCCACCGGACGAAGCGATTGCGGCGGTAGCAAAGTCTGGCGCGCCGCCAACTCCGCTCAAGGGTCGGTTGCCTTGCCACTCGAGATTAACCTGACCAAGAAGATCGACCGAGAGCGCCGAGTTAGCGGCGAAGAATCGCTCCTCGCTGCCGATCTGGCGATAGTCGTGCGTCTCGAAAGTGTTGGCCATGCGCACAAGGTCACGCGCGGCAATGTCATTGTAGAAGCGCGCCGTACCAACCATGATGCCTGCCACATGGCCATCGTTGGCGATAGCACCGGCATCGGCAAGCGCGAGAAAATCTTCGCCGGCCAGTCCGGATCTCAAGCGCAGTTGTTTGCGTGAAGCGAGCGCTTTCCACAACGCCGCCGGAGCTGACCCGATACCGATCTGAAGCCGAGCACCATCGGGAATTAGCTCGGCGGCTAGTTGAGCAATCGCGGTGCCAATTTTGTCAGGCTTGGCCGGGGGAACTTCCACCAAGGGCGAGTCCGTTTCGACGACAAGATCCGCTTCCGTCAGATCAATACGAGAACCGCGCAAAACATGCGGCATAGCTGTGTTTACGATCGCCACTTTTCTGCGCGCCGCCTGCCAGGCGATGTCAGTGAAATCCGCAGCAATGCCTGTCGAGGCGGACATGCCTTGCCCTGATGCGGGAATTGCGACGTGAGCGATCGCAACATCAAGCGTTCCGCTGCTTGAGAAATACTCAGCTATGCGCAGGTAGGGAAGCGGAACCACGGTTACGCGACCAGCGCGAAAGCTGTCGCGCGATTCAGGAGGGAAGAGGAAACTGGTGAGATGTGCGTGCTCGTGTAGTCCCGCATAGTCAAAACTGTTCATGCCGGGCAGCAGACAACTGATTGCATTGACGCTGTTCATCCGGTCCGGATCAGCGCGCAGCTCGTCGATCAGCGAAAGGATTTCTCCAGTGGCACCGGGCAGATAGATTGTCTTCTCAGGCTGGAACTCGTCTAGCACTTTGCCTAGGCTCATGCGTCGTTTTCCTGTTGCGAGAGTATCGGATCGTTCGCATGTAGCAGCCGCCCGCCATCAACAGGAAGAACTGCTCCGGTAGTGAACGAACTGGCTTCGCTGGCGAGGAATGCCGCGGCCATTGCGACTTCATTTGTGGTTCCGCCGCGTCGCAGCGGTAGCTTGGTAATACGCTCCTTGCCGGCGGTGGAAGCGAATAGCGCTTGCGAGCCGCTCGATTCGACCATTGCCGGCGCGATGATGTTCACGCGAATGTTGTTCGGACCGAATTCAGCAGCGAAGTTCTTCATCATCTGCCATTCGCCAGCACGGGCGATAGTGTTGAAGGAGCGCTCGCTGGTTGCCTCGAATACCGAGCCCGAGCCAATATAGACAATAGATCCGCCGCCCCCAACGATCATGTGTGGAATGGCCAGTGACGTGAGCCAGAAGCGGCTTTTGAGCACATAGAGCAATTGTTCGTCGATCACTTGGTCAGGCGTGTCTATCGAGCTGCCGATCCATGGCGTGATAGTAGGAGAACACAGTAGGCAGTTGAGCTGGCCGAAGCGTTCGATTGCGGTATCGACCAACGCCTGCAGATGCGCCTTGTTGCCCAGATCGCCTGCTACAGCTGCAGCTATGGAACTGCCCCGGCCGAACCGCTGATCTAGTACGCTGGCGATTTCTTCAAGCTTGGCTGCGGTTCGCGCCGAAAGCACGACTTGCGCACCACTAGAGGCCAGGAGCTCCGCGATTGCCCGCCCCATGCCCGCCGTAGCGCCAGTTACAATTGCGACTTTCCCGGAGAGATCGAAGCTAGCCCGAGTCATTCGTGCAACCCTGCAAGCACCCCGCCATCTACCTGAATTGTCTGACCGGTGATGTAGCGGCCCGCATCGCTTATCAGAAAGGCGGCGCAATTCGATACGTCAGCCGGTGCGCCAAGATGAGGCAACAGCACATTGGCGCGCGATTGTTCCAGCCGGTCTTCGCTCAGTTCAGCGCGCATGCGTTCGGTTTCGATTGTGCCGGGTGCCAGCGAGTTGCTGCGAATACCCTGTTTGCCATATGTCACCGCCATATTTCGGGCGAGCATGATCATCGCAGCCTTGCTTGTGCCATAAGCGATCCTCTTGGCCGAGAGCGGAGGCGCAATACCCTGGCGCGAGACAATAGTCACGACCGCCCCGCCGCCCCGATCAATCATTTGCGGAACAATCGCGCGCGACACCAGCATTGTGCCGCGCAGATTGACTTTAAACGTTCGGTCCCAGACAGCAAGGTCAGTAGCGAGCAAATCAAGGTCGCCGGAGTGATCGACATGCGCAGCATTGTTGATGAGCGCGTCGATGCCGCCAAAATCCTGCGCAATTCTTGACAGTTGCGCGACCGAGTTCTCGTCTGAGATATCGCATTTGGCTCCAATCGCGCCGTTTCCGATGCTGTCTGCCTGCCCCTGAGCAGCCGGGCCATCGATATCCGCTATCAGGACGTGAGCGCCAAGGCTGGCAAACAGGCCAGACATATCAGCGCCGATGCCATTCGCACCGCCTGTCACGAGGATGCGTTTCCCAGTCAGATCAATCGGATTGACGGTGCTCATCGATCAGGGCGCTGTCCTTCCATCTGGGTCCATTGACCTTTGCTTCCACGCACCCAGCCCATCGCGGCAGACGTGCCGCCGTCGATCGGGATAACCGCGCCCGTAATGTAAGAGGCCATGTCCGAGCTGAGGAAGGCGACCAGATCGCCGCATTCCATAGCGTCGCCTTCTCGCAGCAGCGGGATGACCCGGCGCATGCGATCATCTTCCTCTTCGGTCGGCACGCGCCATGTGCTCTGGTCGACCGGGCCGGAGCGATTGCCGCGTCCGCCTGGCGTAATCGTGTGATCCGGCGCGATACAGTTCACGCGGATCTGGTCGCCTGAAAGCTCTAAGGCCATGGATTTGGTGAAACTGACCATGGCTGCTTTGCAAGCGGCATACACCGCAACATTTGGCCCGGCGCGCATGGCTTCGATCGATGCAACGTTGATGATCGATCCGCCTCGACCATCGCGGGCCATGATCGGGGCAGCAGCATGGGTTGCGGCAAGCATACTCACCAGATTGATATCGATGTGCCTGCGCCAGCTGCGCTCGCTTTGTTTGAGGAACGGCTTATACGCCACGCCTCCGGCATTGTTGACCAGTATGTCTATCCGGCCGAATTCCTCATCCGCCGTTGTAACCGCCATCCTGACCTGGTCCGTGCTCATAACGTCCGTGGGAATACCAAGTGCGTGCTGCCCGATCTCTTGAATGCGGGTAGTCACTTCCACGCAGCGTTCAGGGACGATATCGGCGATTACGACTTGAGCGCCGAGCTCGGCCATGCGCAATGCCGCGGCCCTCCCAATGCCTCCTCCCCCGCCGGTAACAAGTGCGGTCTTGCCGTCAAGCGATAGGCGATTGATCGTTTCGTCAGCCATTATCGATCCCTCTGAGATGGAAACTTGACGGCTCGTCAGTTATTACGCAATGCCGTTGTTCAATCCATTCAGGCTTATCCATCCATGGCGAGACCCAAACAGAATCTTTACGGCCAGGAAATGGGGACTAAAGGACTCCAGAAGCGCGAAAAGATCATCAAGACTACGGCCGAACTGCTTGTCAGTCGTCCGCTGCGTGAGATCAAGGTAGCCGATATCGCTAAGAGCGGAGGCTTCTCGACTTCGACATTCTATTTATATTTTGAGACAGTGAATGACGCGGCTCTGGCCGCGATTGAGCAGGTCAACCAAAGCAGCCAGGAAATCATGGATCTACTGGATGAAGAATGGACTTTTCAAGGTCTGCTGGCGAATTGCCGGAAGCTCATTGCTGCCTATTTCGCGATCTGGGACGAAAACCAGGCACTGCTTCGTGTCAGGAATTTCATGGCGGATGAGGGCGACCGCCGGTTTATCGATGCGCGTCGGCGGTCGATTGAATCTATCCATCTGGCGCTTCAGGATAAATGCCGCACACTCCAGGTGGAACTCGACGAATCCAACCGCCTTGACCCTGCCTCGACTGCGTCCGTCTTGCTTGCCGCCTTGGAACGCACTGCACAGATTGTGAGATTGCCGTCCGCCCACCGTACGACCAGGCCGCGCATGGTGGAATCCTTGGCTTACCTTCTTGCCGCCGGATTGTGCGGCGCTGCAATGAACATCGATGGCGTCGGCGAAGGCTAGGCGCCAGCTGCGGGCTCGTTGCGCTTGACACTGATCGTAGCTTCTATGGCGTGAATCCCGATAGTGGGCTTGCTAGCATCATGGTCTAGCGCGACCCCGATCAGTAGGGATGTGTTTTAAACGTGGATGAAACTCCTCATCGTCTGGCTGAGCCGGCTCGCGAAGATAAGCATGCCTTTCAGGCAGTTGAAATAGCGCGGTCCTGCAAAAGGAAACGGCGTGATCAGGAAGATTCATTAATTAGGAGCGCAGGAGGTCAAGCCAGTATGTCCGGAGAAGAAGACAAGTTTCCGCGCTCGCTGCCCGCATTGGACGACGACAACCAGGCGTTCTGGACCGGTGGGGCCAATGGCGAGCTGCTAATCAATCGTTGCGGCGAATGCGGCTATTATATCCATCCGCCGACCAGTTTTTGCCCTTCGTGCGAAAGCCGCGATGTGACGCCTCAGCCCGTTTCAGGCAAGGCCGAGATCGTCAGTATGACTGTCAACCATCGCCAATGGTTCCCCAATTTGCAGGTACCCTACGTTGTCGCCTTGGTCGCGATCGAAGAGCAAGATGATGTGCGACTGGTTACCAATATTGTCGATTGCGATCCGCTTTCGGTGAGGATCGGCGACAAAGTGAAGGTTCAGTTCGAGCAAGCGGAAGATCTTTGGATTCCGCTCTTTTCGCCAGATCGGGAGGACACGTAATGGAATCCGGTTATCCAGAGAAACAGATAGCCATTACCGGGATTGGCCAATCCAAGATCAGTCGTTCTGCAGACAAATCGGCGCTTGGATTGACCATCGATGCAGCGATGGAGGCGATCCGCGATGCGGGACTTGAACGCAAGGATATCGACGGTGTAGCCTGTTGGCCTGGTGCGATCACAGATGGATCGGGCTTTGCGCCGGTCGGTATACCTGCTCTACAGGATGCGCTGCGCCTCAAGCTCAATTGGTACGCCAATACGCGCGAAACTTCGGGACAGTTCGGTGCCATGTTCAATGCGATCTTGGCGCTCCACGCGGGGCTGTGTCGACATGTAGTCGTGTTTCGCACGATGTATCAAGCGACCGCTCGCAAACGCGGGCTTGTAAACGCTAGCTTTCAGCCAGGGCAGCGCACTTATCATCATATGGCTTGGCATGCGCCCTATGGAGCCTACGTTGCGCTGATTCAGCAATCGCTCTTCTTTTCGCGATACGTCCACGAATCGGGAATCAAGCCAGAGCAGGTGGCGCAGATTGCGCTGAACGGGCGACGCAATGCCTCGCTTAATCCTGCCGCAGTTTATCGCACACCGCTAACGCTCGATGAGTATATGGCCTCTCCGATTCTATCGTCTCCGCTACGGATATATGATTGCGACGTCCCAATTGACGGATCGACTGCGATCATCCTTTCGCGCCGTGACGAGGCCAAGGACATGCCCAATCCGGTGCTGCATATCGATGCGATCGGGTGCAATATGCAATACCGCAATAGTTGGTCACAGCTCGATGCACTAGCCACCCAGGCCCAGCCCAAAGTCGCCGAGATGATGTGGAACCGAACAGACCTCAAGCCTAGCGACGTCGATGTTGCTGAATTGTATGACGGCTTCAGCTTCCACTCGATCAACTGGCTGGAGAATTTCGGCTTCTGTAAAAAGTTCGAAGCCGGAGATTTCATTGACGGCGGCCATCGGATCTCGCTCGAAGGCGAGCTTCCCATCAACACAAATGGCGGTGCGCTATCGGCTGGGCGGATGCACGCCTATGGCCAGATTCACGAAGCCTGCGTCCAACTGTGGGGGCGGGGTGACGCGCGCCAGGTCAAAGGCGATCCGAAAGTGGCTGCGCTCTCAACCGCGGGCGGTCCACTTGCCGGCGCCTTCCTACTAGTGAAAGAGTGATCAACTAGGCTAATTGGCCTGCCCTATCAGGAAAACTCACCAGACCAGCGGCAACTGATCGAGCGCGACCACGCCTGTGCCTGTCGCGGTAAGCTTGGTGCCTGGAGCGATACGAAACGGTGGCAGCAATTTGAGCCATTGCTCGATTGCGACAATCAGTTCGCGCCGCGCCAGATGTGAGCCAATGCAGCGATGCGGACCGAAGCCAAAAGCGCTGTGGCGGTTAGGGCTGCGAGTCAGGTCGATCTCGGGCGATCCGTCAATCTCGTCGGGATCGCGGGACGAACACGCCAGCGGGCAGGCAACATTGTCGCCCTTGCGAACTGTAATTCCGTCGAAATCGACATCTCGGCTGGCAATACGCCCGGTTGTGATGATCGAGTAGACGCGCAGAAGCTCTTCCAACGCAGTCGGGATCATCTCCGGATTTTCCCTCAGCATCTCCTGGTGCTGCGGATTTTCAGCCAAGTGTCGGAGCAGGAATGTAAGCGAACTCGTGACGGTATCCAGTCCGCCCATGAACAGCATGATGCACATGCCCATGATCTCGTCGTAGTTCAGCATTTTGCCGCCTACTTCTGAGGTGACCGCCAGGCTGATTAGGTCATCACGCGGGGCCTGGCGACGGTCTTCGATAACCTCGGCAAGATAGTCGCGCAGTTCGCGCATTGCATTGAGCTGAACTTCGCCCTGATCGTGGATGATTGCTTCCACCCATTCGACGAATTTGGGCATCTCGGAAACTGGCAGACCGAACATCTCCAGAAAGATTGTCACGGGGAATGGACGGGCAAAATCTTCGATAAAGGAGCAGCCATCCCTTCCTTGCAGGGGTTTGATCAGCTCAATCGCGCGTTGTTCCACCTTGTCTGCCATCTCTGCAACCTTCTTGGGCGAGAACAGCGGGTTCATGAACTTGCGCATTCGCGTGTGTTCTGGTGGATCAAGGTCGATCGGTATCAAGACCCAGTTTTCGCCCAAAGCCTTGCCGAAAGGGCGGTTGCCTGAGCTGATGAAGGATTCGGGGTCCTGCAAGACAGTGCGGATGTCCGAACCACGCGTGAACACCCAGGTTCCGCCGCCGAGAAGCGACTTCCTGCCCTTCGGCGTGTAGAACAGGCGATGCCGGTCCCTGAAGCTGTTGAGCCGCCTCTGAGGGTCCTTGCGATACTCTTCGTCATTCTCGAAATCGAAATATTCGATGTTGCTCGGATCAATCCCTTCGAGTGCTTCGGAATTCTCGGTATTCGGCATGGACTGGCTCCTTCATCTCAGCGACCATACGGTAATGCGAGCCAAGGAAGAAGATACGCCGCACATTCGATTACGGAGTATATCGCCGTAACCGTTTGAGCCAATCTAATCTGCTTACCCTTTTGCCAAGCTTCGTAGAAATTTCAGTAAGTTGTCAGCTAAATCTTGTGTCGCGTCGAGACCAGGGAAATGGCTGCCCGACGCAATTTCAGTTCGATGAACGACATTGTAGATCCGTTCCTGCCAGCTATGTGGCATTTTTGGCGACACATCGTCTCCGAAGCGGCATAGCCAGGTTGGGGCACCGGCCCGCAATCCGCGGGGAACGCGCAAGGCTGTTCCTTCCACCTGAGATCGGTAGATCCAGGTCGATGGGCCTGGACCAGCCAACCAGTACAAGGTCACGATGGTCAATAAGTCGTCAAGCTGAAATGGCGGTGAAACATCCTTGTCGCGCGCTGAGCTCCAGCCATGGTATTTCTCTAGCAACCAGGCAGCGAGACCGATTGGTGAGTCGGTCAGTCCATAGGCGAGGGTAAGCGGCTTCGTTCCTTGGATCGTCTGATAGGCATATTCCCACGGGCCCCGGCTTGCGCGGGCCTCGAGGAACTCCTGCTCTTCTGCGCGTAGCGGCGGATCGAGATTGGCCACATCGGGCTGCAGGATTGGCGAGGTGAGGTGAATTCCGCGGACATGGCCTGGAAAATCGATCGCCATCCATGACGAGATCGCCGCCCCCCAATCGCTCCCATGCAAAGCAAAGTCCGAAAGGCCTAAATGCTCGACCAAAAGGCGCTGCCAGTATACCGCTATCTCGCGCGGTCCCTCTGGTTTGGGCGTTGGGTCAGAGAAACCGGTGCCCGGCAGCGATGCGATAACCACGGTCCTGCTTTGGCTCTCGTCTCCGCCAAACTCCGCCGGACGGGCGATCCTACGCGCGACCTGGAGATGCTCGATAAACGAGCCTGGCCAGCCGTGGAACATCACCAAAGGCAGCGAGTTGCTTCCTGAACCGTGCTCAATAACAAGATGGTAATACAGGCCGTCGACTGGAATGCTGTAATGAACGTGGCGATTGAGGCGAGCCTCGATGGCCCGCCAATCAAACTGCGTTTCCCAATATTGCGCAATCTCGCGGAGAAACTTCAAGCTGGTGCCATACTCCCATGGCTGCCCTTCCGGTTCCAACGGCCAGCGTGTACGCCCCAGGCGATCGGATAGATCGGTCAACCTGGTTTCCTCTATCGCGATCTCGAAACGGAATTGCTCTAAATCGTTCAACTGCTCCCGATCCTCATTAATGGCCAAGATTCCATCTCGCGGCAAACGGCGTGCTAATGGAATAATCGTGCTACTGTTTTTGGCACAACTGAGCAAATATCCGTGATTGAGGAGAGCAACGCTGCTAAAAGAATCTAGCGATCTATCTTCGGGCATGGCGCCCGAGGCAGAGTTCTCTCTAACTCAACAGCCTTGCGAGCCGTACTGGAGTGAGAATTATCTGTTTGCGCTGTATGATGCCGGTCGCGACATCGGTATGTGGTTGCACCTGGGCACGGTCCCAACCGATTGGGCCTTCTGGGAAGACAGAATTTATGTGACCTTGCCTGGCGGCCAAGGCGTGCTCGCGGTTATGTCCTATAGCCGGACCGCCAAGCGCGAGAATCCAGCAGGCGCAGTCCTACGGTTCGACTGCCGCGAGCCATTTGCACGCTGGTCAGTCGAGTTTGATGGCTTTGTCTTACATACATCCGAGCAAGCGATGGATGCCGGTGAAGGGACGAGCTTCCGTCGGCGGCTTTCAATCAGACTTGAAGTGACTTGTGTGAGCCCAGTGTGGGATGCACGGACGGCGCCCGGGGAACA
>Ga0181593_10005039_pt1 | contig 11974 bp, 9 predicted proteins | sample 071ome_19_FD_133756 | JGI IMG/M metagenome (GOLD analysis project Ga0181593, IMG submission 133756) | Coastal salt marsh microbial communities from the Groves Creek Marsh, Skidaway Island, Georgia - 071413AT metaG (megahit assembly) | ecosystem: Environmental > Aquatic > Marine > Intertidal zone...
AAACTCACCAAAGAGCGTATTCTCAAGCAAATGACATAACGACCCCAATCGGTCGGCTGCTGGACCTGGGATATGACGCCAAAATGGTTTCGTCTTCCAATGAGCAGGGCACAGAGATCTTAGAACGATTGGGCGCTTTAGTTGAGACCAAAATCAAAACGGATGACTACATCAGATCAATGCATGTCGGAGTGTCCAACAGGTTGTTGTTAGATTGCTTGGGTGGATACGGCGGCATTAGAACGGTATGCCTTGAAAAGCAATGAGCGATCCCAAAAGGAATGAGAAGTTCGACTACCAAGTCTCCACAATAGAAAAGAAAAAAGCCCCGGTTGTTGCATTTCCGTTTGTGGGGGATAGCATCGGAGGTAGTTATGTGTCGGCGATGTTGCTGATACGTGCTCTACTCGATGAGGGGTGTATGGTGAAGATATATGTGCACCATTCCGGGTTGTTAACCGATTGGTTTACCCGGCGTAATATTCGGTTTGAACTAGTGCAGCCACTGATCAGCCAGAAGATTCTAAAAATACCTGGTGGCAAGACATATCAAATGTGCGCATTTCTGTTTTCTGCGCTGTGGATGATATCGCGGGATAAAGTAACCGTGGTTCACGGTAATGACTCTCGGATTCATCGTACCTGGCTTCTTCTGACCAAAATAATGGGTCGAAGGTATATCTGGCATCAGCGCACTCGATATTACGAGTCTCGTCGGTTTAATGCGTTGATTCCAGCGGCGGACCGGGTGGTAGCGATATCCGACTACGTGCGCAGTACGCTACCGGACAGCATACGGTCTAATGTGCTCGTTGTTCAGAATCCTGTGGCATCGAGGGATGAAGATGGGTTTCAGGAAGCACAGCCCGAGGATCGCTCGTGCTTTCGACTAGTGTGCGTCGGAGCATTAAAAAAGCAAAAAAGAGTCACTGATGCCATTCTGCTGCTGCGAGAGTTACGCAAGTCTTTTGGTTGGAATCCATCATTAGTCCTGTACGTTAAGGCAGACGAGTTTTCACTCACAGACTTACGTAAGATGGCCGAGAGGCTTGATGTTGAGCCGCAGGTAGAAATCCGGGAGTTCTCAGAAAGTTTTCATCATGAGCTTCCTAAGTTTGATGTGGCGGTCTGTCCTGCGGAAAACGAAGGGTCAGGCCGTGTCCTGCTGGAAGCGATGAGCGCAGGGGTAGTAGTTGTGGCTTCGCGGTCTGGTGGGCACACGGAATTGATTTCCCATCGAAAAACCGGCTTCCTTTTTGATTTGGGTGATGTAGCAGGTTGCGGGGAGTTGGTGTATCAAATTTATAGACGTGGATCAGATTATCGGGAAATCAGGTCGGCGGCGCTCACCTATCTGAGGCGAAATCACTCTATTGCTCAACATTCAAACGAGATGATGGGAATCTATGAGTCAGTTTGTACCAAGTAAAGCCTCTAAACGCCCGTTAACCACCGGGATGTCAGTAGTCATCTTTATTGGCTCTTTAAGGCTTGGGGGTGCGGAAAAAAACGTAGTCGGACTGATTGAGCTACTAAAGTTCGATCATCGTATGGCTATCTGTCTTCTTGGGGACCAAAACGCAATCGACTATTGTTTATCTGACGAAGTTGTCGTTGAGGGGCTATCGCTTTCCAGCAAATCAAGGAATCTGTTTTATCGGTTGGCGGCAACCCTGCGTCGCGTCTATAAGATGAGGCAGGCGATAAAGCGTTATCAACCTAAGGTAGTGCTCGCATTTTTACCTCAAACGAACATTCTGACGATTATCGCGTCACTGGGCATAAAGACGCGACTGGTAGTTTGTGAGAGAAACAATCCTTCGTATCAGAAGATTGGACTATGGGGTTTGATAAGGCCGTTAGCTTATCGGTGGTCTGATCATATCGCGGTCAATAGTTTCGTGGCATTGTCATACTTCAGCAAAAAAGGATTGAGTAGAAAGATAACTTACACACGCAACTTTATTTATCCTGCACAGACCAAGCCTCTCGAAGCAAAAAGCCCAAGAATTATTCTGTGTATTGGTCGCGCAGAAAAACAAAAAGGATACGACGTACTGCTTGATGCATTTGCCATGAGTGATGCTTTCAGATGTGGTTGGAGATTACGCATTATCGGGGATGGATCAGAGATGAAGAGCTTGAAATCACGAGCCAGAGTATTAGGTCTGGGACAGGCAGTATTGTGGGAGGGAAAAGTACAGCCTACCTCAAAGCATTTCTTCGACGCGGATTTTTTTGTACTGGCTTCGCGCTACGAGGGCACACCCAATGCGTTACTTGAATCGTTAGTGCATGGACTCCCGTTTCTCGTCAGTGATGCCTTGAGTCAGGAGGTCGAGGGCTTAAGGCTCCAGAACTGCGGTAGATTAGCGAAAAGCGAGAGCGCCGAAGACTTTAGAGAGAAAATAGACTCATTGTGCGGAGATCCAGATGCTCTTCTAAAGATGAGTATTTCCTGCAGAGAAAAAGCCAGCGAATTCTGTGCTTTCGATTACAAAAAAGAGTGGAATCGAGTTCTCAGAATCGATTCGTCAGGGAAATCCTTGCCCTAACAAACATTACAGAACTCTTGTGACCATCGTCCAACCTCAGATATGAGCGGTCCTATTAAAGTTAGCGTACTTGTCGGTGACCTCTACACCCCAAATTCGCTCGGCATTGTGACTCCGTTAGTGATCCATCGAAAAATACTCAGATCCTACGGCATTCAGATTTCCATATTTCGAAAAATTTGTCCCAAGCTTACAGAGTGTGACGTACTGATCCTCGATAGCAAATATTTTCGTGATAGGTGGGTATCAGCATACGAAGAGTGCGTCGAAGAGTTGACAACGTTTAAGGCGCAGGTGAACCAACTATGGTGGTTTAACTCGGCGGACAGCGCTGGAAGCATCCAAAATCAGGTAATGCCCTTGGTAGATAAGTATATAAAAGCACAGCTCTACCGAAACAGGAACTTGTATAGCAAGTCGTTCTATGGGGGTAGGGTATTCACAGACTTCTACCACAGCAATCTCGGAGTGGACGATTCAATTAGTTCATACAGCAAGCCATTGTCGATTGATGAGGTAAGTAAATTAAAGTTAGGTTGGAATTTCGGATTAGCAGGATTGTGCTCGCAGAATGCTCAGATCCGAGCGCGCGCATATCGGCTTACAAAAATAGACCGCTGCCTTAGGTACCGAAAACCGCGTTGCTCTAGTGATCGAGGCAATATGATCTTTACGAGACTGAATACAAACTACAGCTTGAAGACGATTTCCTATCAGCGTGAACGGACTCTGGATATCTTGAGAGAACTTGGTTTCTCACGAAGCAATCGACGTGTAAGCCGCAGTCAGTTTTATAACGAGCTGGGGGTAAGTCGCGCTGCGCTCTCACCATTCGGTTATGGGGAAATCAATATTCGCGACTTCGAGTGCTTTTCTAGAGGCGTGCTGTTAATTAAACCAGATGTCTCCCATCTTGAGACCTTCCCGAGTTTTTATCAAAACACTGAGACTTACGTTCCGTTCCGTTGGGATTTCTCAGATTTTGAGGAGGTGTTATCCATGGTTACCTCCGGTAGCAGCCAACACGAGGAGATCGCGCGCGCAGGTCAAGAGCGCTTTCTGGCGTATACGTCCAGTAATGGTAGTGCCGAGAAATTTACTAAACACTTCTTGAATTTGTTTCATGTGTAAAGATGTCTATTAAAGACTCCGTTGTTGTCGTTACTGGAGCGCAAGGTTATATTGGCGACGCTTTAGTTCAGCGATTGAAAAGACTAGGTGCGATCGTTGTTCCAGTTAGTCGGACTGATTGCGATATAAGAAGTGTTAGTCAGTTTCTTTTGCAGTCCAGTATCGAAGCCGACTTAATTTTCCACTTTGCTGCGAAAACCCGCCTCGGAGCCGAGAAAGAAGCAATACAAGAGTGCTACTCGACGAATGTTTTAGGAACACGCGCTATTTGTGAGTACGCTTCTCTAATGAGCGCGAGGTTGGTGTTCGTCTCAACTTATGTATACGGGACCCAGGAGAAAGTTCCGGCAAGTGAAATGTCCCGCTTAGCCCCATCTAACTCCTACGGTCATTCAAAAGTGATAGCAGAAGATGTTTGCCATCTCTTTTCGTCTAAGTCGGGACTGGATTATGTGATTGTTCGTCCGACAAATGTCTACGGACCGAATCAATCCAGCGAGTTTCTGATCCCCCACGTCATCAGCCAAATTCAAAGCGAATCAGACTCAATTGTGCTGCGGAACCTATCTTCAATTCGCGATTATATTTTCATCGAGGATATGCTTGAGGGTACTCAAAGAATTGCCTACTCTGGGAAAAAAGGAGAGACCTATAATCTTGGTACGTCAACAGCAACGAGTGTTGAGCAAGTGGTTTCCGCAGCACAAGCTGTTTGGGAAACTGATAAGCGTGTGCTCGTAAGAGGCGCACCATTCGCAGGTGTTGATTATGCCGTTACCGATACAAGTAAACTTCGACAGGATCTAGGCTGGAGTCCTTCTATTAGTGTGCTTGAAGGATTAAGAATAATTAAGCAGAGAGCGGAGTATTTTTGATTATCGTGCGGGACCGCTATCGAAATGTCGCAGGACGCATCAGAAGATGAGGATCGGACACTTGATCCCAACGTTAGGGTTGGGAGGTGCTGAAGAGCTGCTTTTCAAGCTAATCCGAAATAGAAAGTCAAGAGTAGTTTGTCATACGATTTTTGTCCTAGGAAGTAGATCCAACGTAGACGTTCGATTCAGGGCACTAAATGTCCAGATCGTGTACCTCGATATACTTGGTGCCCTCAAGAGGGGGCGGATACTCTTACTAGCAGAAAGAATCATCAAGCTTAACAGGTTGATTGAAGCAAATAGGATTAGCCTTCTTCACTCTTGGCTCCCAGTCGCAGACCTCGTCAGTCTGCTTATATTTAAGAAAAGTCTAAAGCGAGTCTGGGGGCTTTATGCAGGTCGAATCGATCGCTCGGGTTATTCCAAGGCAGTTTACTGGGCACTGCGTATCTGTGCACGATTGGCGCGTAAGATCCCCGTCAAAGTAATCTCTCGGTCTTACCATGCTGCGGAGATCTTCCCAAAGATTGGCTACCCGAGAGAAAAGATTGTTGTTGTCCCAATCGGTTTCGACACAGCCGTTTTTAGTGAGCCGCCCAACCGCTTTTTGCGAGAGGAACATGAAAAAGTGCGCATTGGCATGGTTGCGCGCTTCGATCCTTTCAAAGATTTTAGAATGTTGTTCGATGGACTACGTTTTGCTGAGTTAGCAGGTTGTGATCTTGAGGTTCACCTATCCGGGGGATATGGTATCGACACGAGCAATCAAGCCTTGATCGGATTGATCTCATCAAGCGCCCTTGAAGCGAATGTCATGCTTCACGGATGTGTCGAGGACTTAAGAGAAATTTATCAGCGTTTAGATCTTTTTATTTTGGCCTCAAAAGGAGAAGGATTTCCAAATGTAATCGGCGAGGCGATGAGCTGCGGGGTGGAATGTATCGCTACTGATGTCGGAGATGCGAGGCGCATTATTGGTGAGACCGGCAGTGTTGTTCCCCTTGGAGATTATCGAGCTCTCGGAGCAGCGATCGATCGTTGGGCAAAAATGCCATCCGAACAAAAACTTCATAGGTCGCAAGCCGCACGGAAGCGGATACAAAACAACTTTAACGTTCATGAGATGGTCGTGACGTACGAACGGCTATACGATCTCATCGCCCAAGAACCCGTGTGAGACTTAAGTAGTTTTCCAGTCGATTGGGCCAGAGAATCATAAACAATAGGTGCAGATATGTGCGGAATCTCGGGAGTAGTATCAAGAAATCCTTCAGCTGTGGACCTTGATCAACTCATTAGAAAAATGACCGTGAGTCTTGAGCACCGTGGTCCAGATGGCGATGGATTTTGGCTCGATCCGGTGCTGGGTGTGGCTTTAGGGCACCGCCGCCTTTCGATTGTGGGTGTTGGGCCTCTGGGGACACAGCCAATGGTGTCAGATTCAGGGCGTTTCGTATTAACTTTCAACGGGGAGATTTATAACTTCCGTGCACTCGCAGATGAGCTCCGAGGGGATGGATATTCTTTTCGTACTGGCACCGACACTGAGATTGTGCTTACGGCCTTCGAAGCATGGGGGATTCGCGACTCACTTAACAAGTTCGCAGGAATGTTTGCCTTAGGGGTTCTTGACCGTTTAGAACGAAAATTAGTGCTGGCCCGTGATCGGATGGGTGAAAAACCTCTTTATTATGGTTGGGTAGACAATGAATTTATCTTTGGCTCGGAGCTTCGAGCATTCAGAAAACACAGATCATGGAAAGAAAACGTCAATAAAAACGCTTTAACCGAGTTTATGGTCAAGAGATTTGTGCCAGACGGGATGAGTATTTATGAAGATATCTACAAATTGCCCAGAGCGTCTTGGATAACGCTTGAACTTGATTCTGACAAAAGAATACTAGATACCAGTACCTGGGCTGACGAGAATCCACAGTCGTTGATGAGTTTCTCGGATCCATCTTTCTCAGAGTTTGAAGAACTTCTAACTTCGGTGGTTGAGGAACATCTAGTCGCAGATGTTGAGGTTGGCGTCCTTTTGTCGAGCGGGATTGATTCCTCCTTGGTCGCTGCCCTAGCAAGTCAGAAAGGTGTAGGAAAAATCAAGAGTTTCACCGTTGGATTTGACGATCCTCTCTACGACGAATCTGACGCGGCGTCCCGAATTGCTAAAGAGTTGGGTTTAGAGCACCACAAGGTATTTGCGAATAACTCTGATATCTCTGAAGTAGTAACCGGGCTTGCAAATATTTACGACGAACCTTTCGCGGATTCATCGCAAATCCCAATGACATTGATTTCGCGCTTTGCGAGAGACCACGTTAAGTCGGTGCTCTCAGGTGACGGGGGTGATGAATTGTTTGGAGGATATAACCGCTATCTTTGGGCAGGGTCTGTTTCAAAAATCCTGAAGTGGATGCCAGACTCAATTAAAAGCCGTGTATCTGATTTTTCCGGCACTAAGCAAATTAACTTGATTAATAATCTCAATCATTACCTGGCAAAGTGCTTGCCCAAAAGACTGCAAATTAGTCGACTAGGAGAGAAATTTCAGAAGTTTTCTGCGCTGGCCAATCTGCGAAATGAGGCAGACATATACTTCCACCTCACTAACAGTATCGCGGCTCTTGAATTATTGTCCAAGGACTTCCAGACGCCGCTCGAATACCCGCCTTTGGCCCGATTGAATGATGATGACTTCATGAGGTACATGATGAATGAAGATCAGAAGATGTATCTGCCTGGCGATATTCTCGTGAAGACAGATCGAGCGAGTATGCACTTCGGACTAGAGGTGAGAGCTCCATTTCTCGACAAAAGAATCGTCCATTTTTCCGAGCACCTACCGATCAGTAAAAAAATAATGAGCGGTCAAGGAAAATTGCCGCTGCGCAAAGTTTTGGCAAGGCACCTTCCTCGAGATTTGATAGATCGACCAAAAAGCGGCTTTTCAATCCCGATTGGAAATATGTTGCGTGGCCCGCTTTCCAACTGGGCAGAAAGCCTGTTGGGCGTTGATGCTTTGGAGCAACAGGGCATTTTCAATGCGGCCAAGGTAAAAGCGAAATGGGAAAGACATAAACTAGGGCAAGAAGAAAACGAACATTTGCTCTGGCAGATTGTTGTTTTTCAGCAGTGGTATCAAAAACATGCAGCGTGAAACCGTCCAAATGTTAAAAATCAAAAACAGAGATTCGACCGAATGCGCGTGATCTTGGCTTCGAATACTTTCTGGTCTATTTTTAACTTTCGAAAAGCGCTGATCAAAACGTTATTGGAGCGAGGACACCAAATTGTGGTGGTTGCTCCTCCCGACGAATATGAGCAGAGATTAAAGAGTTTAGGGTGTATTACGGAGCGTATCTCTCTTGCTCGTATGGGGGGCGGAGTGTTCAGTAACTTAGGAACTCTCGTAAGTTACTACCGCTTGCTCCAAAAATGGCAACCCGACGTAATTTTGAATTTTACCGTTAAGCCGGTTGTCTTCCTTTCGCTTGTAGCAACTACTCTAAAGATTCCCGTTGTAAACACCATTACTGGCCTTGGTCATGGATTCCTCAAAGGAAGGCTGTTCAGGATGGTAATGATTATTTTGTACCGCTTGAGTCAACGAGGAGCAGCTAAGGTAATTTTTCAAAACGAGGCGGACCGCGCCATATTTATTTCAGAAAAAATTGTAAGAGCAGAAAAGACAATGCTGGTGTCCGGTTCTGGAGTCGATACAGAACGTTTTTCGTTCGTGAGACGGGGATTTGTAGATCCGGTCCGATTTTTATTCATCGGGCGCCTGATTAAGGATAAGGGAATAACTGAATTCGTAACTGCAGCAAAGATGGTGCAGTCCACTCGCTTTGAAGTGGAATTCACGGTTCTGGGAAGCGTTGATGAACAACACTCGGCAAGGATTTCCTCAAAAGAGCTCGAGTCTCTGTTTTTTGAAGCTGGGATTGTTCACTATCAGTTCTCCGATCAAGTTGAGAAATTTTTGAGTAAGGCCGACTGTGTCGTGCTCCCATCTTACCGCGAAGGGACATCCAGGGTGTTGTTAGAGGCCGCGGCGATGGGGACTCCAATAATTACAACAGATGTTCCGGGCTGTCGCGAAGTGGTGCGAAATCAAAATGGACTTATGTGTGCTCCCCAGGATTCGACGAGCTTGGCTACGAGAATGGCCGAATTCATATCGATGAGCCCTCAAGAAAAGCAAGCGATGGGACGTAAGGGAAGAGAGTTAGCAGAGGAGTTCTATGCCGAAGAAGGTGTGACTGATCAATACATAAGGTGTCTCGAAAGCTTGAAAAGTCTTGAGAGAAAATGAAAATACGACTCAGATGAAGTTGCGATGCAAGGTTGGAAACAAGGCAGGCGCCCCTTATTTCCTCCGCTATCTGGTCTAATACTCCTGACTCATGCATTGGCTAGAGAAAGTTTGGTAGTGAGCAACGTTTAAAACGCGAGTTTAGCAATAGAGGTCGAAGAATTAATTCTTATGATGGAATACATCACAAACGTACTTTCACCGATGCTGGTCTCTTTTGGAGCGTCGGTGTTTTTTGTGATGGTTTTTTCCCGTTTGGCCATTAGAGTTGGTTTGACTGACTCTCCAAGTCAGGAGCGGAAAAAGCACCATAGTGACGTACCTGTTGTCGGAGGGCTTGCGATTGCGGTGGGGGTATTTCTTGGAATCCTGTGGGTCCCATTCTCTTTAGTTGAGTACAGAACTCTATTGTTCTGCCTAATTGTCATCATAATGATTGGGATTGCCGATGACTTTAGTGAAGTGTCGTCGTTGGCGAGGGTGGGCGCCCAGTTTTTTGTCGCGTGCCTACTGGTGTACGGCGATGATGTAGTCATCCACAGCATCGGACCACTTTCTGCGACTAGTCCCTACATTGAGCTCGGCATATTCTCCGAAGTTGTCTCAGTGTTGTCGATTGTTGCTTTGATCAATGCCTTCAACCTAATTGATGGACACGATGGCCTGTGTGGTGGTCTTGTCGTCGTTACTCTTGTCGTTCTCGGGATGTATTGTAGAGAGTTCGGATATTGGGAGCAGCAGCGCGTCTTATTTATTGTGGTAGCAGCAATTGGCGGATTTCTTCTTTTTAACTGGCCCACTCGTCTTAACTCAAAACGAAAAATCTTTCTTGGTGATGCGGGCAGCACGTTTTTAGGTTTGATCGTAGCGTATTTCTTGATCAAACTATCTCAGGGAGACTTCGCTGTTATTGAGCCTACATTGGTGCCGTGGCTTGTCGCTATCCCGGTTCTTGATATGACGTCGGTAGTGTTCTGGCGTTTGGCTAAAGGCAAGAGCCCTTTTGCGCCCGATAGAGCTCATATTCACCAAGTGTTTTCTGACAGAGGTGTGCCAGTCTTGGGGGTCTTACTAACGATTTTGGGCATCCAGGTTGCATTAATTGGCCTAGCAATTGTTCTGTCCACGATGCGTAGTATTCCCGAGTCGATCCAATTTTGGGGATTGTTTCCCTGCTTATTTCTTTACCTGACTTTTATGAATTGGGTGAGGTTGCGGCCGCGGTAAGGAGACGTGCAATGAATAGTCTATCTGGCGCCTTTTTTTAGCAAGATTACGACTAGGGTATGCATACTAATCCATAGATCTAAGAAGAGCCCAGCGTTTTTAAGGTAGTAGAGGTCGTATTCAAGTTTGGTGTGAGTCGGAGCCTGAGAGTCAACGTATCCCTGCTTGATCTGAGCCCAGCCGGTTATACCTGGTTTCACATTGTGTCTAATACTGTAGTACGGAATCTCATTCTCAAATTTTCTTGCGAGGGGTACCTGCTCGGGGCGAGGCCCAATTAAACTCATGTCGCCCCTCAACACGTTTATGAATTGCGGCCACTCGTCGATTCGATATTTCCTAAGCCACCTCCCAAGGGGTGTTATTCTGGAATCTTTGTCTTGTGTGAAGTTTACAGAGTCATTCGTTTGATGTTCCAACATCGTTCGGATTTTGAATAAAGTAAATATTCTGCCCCGATAACCCACTCGCTCTTGCGAAAAAATTGGGAGCCCTTCAGAAGATAATCGGACTGCGATTAAAATAACTACCAATGGTAGAAAGAGAAGAATCAGCAGCACCGAAGAGAGGGCGATATCTAGGATCCTTTTCACTAGAAAGTACAAAATGCGGTCAGGGGTAAAAAAAAGAAACTGTCCAGAGAAATCCCCTACCAAAACTCTCTCATTTAATATCTCATAAAGTTCTTCTGTCGATAGGATTGGTCTATTGTTTAGTACCTCCTGCGTTACCGCGCGTTTCCACGGATCCGACATCGAACCGGAATAATCTATCACCAGAGTCGTCGAATGATCGACTCCGTGTGGGAGTGGAGAATCAAGAAGCGTCAGGCGTGAAAAGTAGGGCTCAAGAATTTGATAATTCCCGACCCTCGCCAAAGCAAAAGTATCCGGTTTTATATCAGTCGCGAAATAACGATTGATGGCAAAAAACGCAACTATCGAACTTGGACAGTAGATCGCTAAGTAGCCAATACTAAAGTACTGCCGAGAAACAAACAGAACTAAACCCGCTACCATATAGAAGAAGATAAGGAGAACAACAATTCTGACTTCGCTCCGGCTAGCCGTTATCACACTCCTGGAAAGGCTGAACGCTGCCGCCAAAGCGTAAGGTAGCCAAAACAAAACAATCATTGGTACGGCAAAGCTTGGAATATGAAGTATCTGGCTATTCCACCGGAACAGGGTTCCGAGTGCTGTGGATAAAAGCAAAAAGACTAATAAAGTCAGTGCTTTGTAAAGTTTATTAGGTTCGACAGATGACACAGTGCTGCTTCTTTTCGTTGTCTGGCAAAACCACGTTATATCAAGGCTTTGCCAATGTCCAACAATGGTTCGATGATGATCTTGAGCATTACTAAGAGGGAAACGAACGCGATTAGCGGAGAAAAATCTATTTCCGAATTAGCAGGAAGCATCCGCCGGATAGGTCGAAGTATTGGGTTAGTGAGGGACCCGAGCAGATTTGTGATTGGATACTGAAGTCCATTACTTATCCAGGTTAGCAGTGCCTGAATAAAGATGCAGAAAATGACGGTGTAGACAGTAAGTTTCCCGAGTTCGCCGAGACTGAGAACAATAACCCCTGCGAATTTTGGGTTATGCCCCAGCAGCAATGCAGTAAAAGAGATTCGAAGAGCTTCCATAGAGATCAGCAACGCCAGTGCCGCCAGATCAATCCCCATTAATCCAGGGATAAATCGACGTAATCGCACTAAAGGGGGATTCGTCGCGCGAACAATGAATTGAGAAATGGGGTTGTAGAAATCGGCGCGAGCGAGTTGGAGCAAGAATCGCATTAGAACCAAAAGGATATAAATCCCAAGGATCGTATCTACCAGAAACAACGCAGCATCAGAAAGG
>Ga0181593_10005042_pt1 | contig 11973 bp, 5 predicted proteins | sample 071ome_19_FD_133756 | JGI IMG/M metagenome (GOLD analysis project Ga0181593, IMG submission 133756) | Coastal salt marsh microbial communities from the Groves Creek Marsh, Skidaway Island, Georgia - 071413AT metaG (megahit assembly) | ecosystem: Environmental > Aquatic > Marine > Intertidal zone...
AAGTTTAAATTCTGAGATCTCAATCGCCTACAAAATTATTATCAGCGAAGTTGTACATGGTGATGCAAAATTAGATCAAAAAAAGCTTTTGCTATGCATATATCGGGCAGTCAACCATTTACAACAGGAATATGTTTCTAGCTTATTAATGTACCAGGAAATATCTCCTCGCATATGGCATGACATTTGCCAATTGTACCGTGTTGCTGAACATTATGGATTACACAACACAAATATTATTAATGAATACACCAAGCAGAAAACTACTGTTCACAACATATTTAAACACTTATGCGCTTCCACACTCATTTCATTCAATCAATTACGCCAAGGTGAAGCAGATAAGGTCAACAAATTTCTTGAGCGTCATTATGAGTTAATCAATATTAGCAATGCCGCTGAACAGTTAAATGGCGAATATATTTATATTGCTAATTTAGCCACGGGGAAAAAACCTGCTTATTACATTCCTAGAGAAATGCCAATTTCAACTGAAAACAGATTCATAGGATATTCAGAACTTGTCAGCAAATTGGCTGAGTCTACTAGAAAATATGCTCAAAGCACTTCTTACTATCTGCAATCTAATGAAGAATTGGACCCAGAATTAGCAAGTCGCTTAATCACCATGATTGGTCATCCCAGCCAACGACATAAAAAGCGCATCAAAAGCGATCAGATAGTAAGAGCCATAATTGGATTAAATCGCATTGTCGAGACAATGAACCCCAAACAGGAAGATGACGAAGACATCCAAGTACAAAGCTCATTTACAGTAAATAGTCTCTCTCTATTACCTATAGAAGAAACCATTAAGCCATCAGCACAAAAACAATTAAAGAAATCGCCATACGAAACGTTAAGTGATGTATGGAACCCATTTTCTGTTAAAAACAACCCAATTTCAGAGGATGTACCATCTGTAGAAGCTAACAAAAAGATTAATCATTTTATTTCTACGCACGATGCATGGCATGTGGAAAATTTTAATGCAGGCGGATTCTGCTTACATTACAAACAAGATGGAATATGTACTACTCGTGTTGGCGAAGTGATTGCTGTACGGGACGAGAACAAAAGTAGTGGCACTCTTCAATGGCGTGTCGGAGTAATAAGATGGATGCAAGGGCTAGCAAACAAAGAACATAAAGTGGGTGTTGAGCTATTTGGAGCAGAGTGTGCATGCATAACTGCTAATAATAAAAATAGTTCACATATAGAATATGAAGGATTATTGCTTAAACGGATTTTTGAAAACAGTAAAAGCTATAGCCTACTTTTACCCTCTAGTTCTAGCTTAGATTCTCGAGAAATCATCATCAAAGGTTCAAATAGTGAACGTACCGTTATGCTTGGTCGAGTATTAGAGAAAACTAGCAGCTTCTCACATATAGAGGTAATAAAAATATTTAGCAAAGATAAAAATTAAATTTTTTCAAGGACGAGCCAGCTTAAATAAAAATGGATCAAGTATTAAAAATATTGGTCATAGACCAAGATGCTAACAACGCTGACAATATTGTACGGACAATAAAATCCTGTGGTTTCGCTGTGCGTGATACTATTGTTTCATCAAAAGAACAACTTGATGATATTAAAGACCTTGAGGTGTCTCCACATATCATTATCCAGTCAAATAACATTGACGAAGTTAGTATTAGCGAGTCACGAGAATTATTTAACCTAGAAAACCATGTAGCACCTATCGTTGCACTCAGTGAAGACATCACTGCTCAACAAGCCAACTTATTTGCTGAAGGTGCAAGTATAGTTTTGCCACATGATGATAATGAATTACTAAAATTAACCACCTCACGTTTAGCACAAACAGAATTTTATATCCAAGAATTAAAAACACAGGCTGACAGTTATAAAGAATTAGATCAGCGTTATAACAAAATTCTTGATACGTCTCATGATGCTATTTGTTATATTCACGAAGGTCTTCATACTTATGCTAACGCATCATATTTAGAATTATTCAATATTGGTGATGCAGATGAAGCAAGCGTGTTATCCATACTTGAGCTTATTGCCCCAGAAGACCATGAAACACTGAAGTCCATATTAAAAGACGTTAGCAAAAATAGGACTTCAGGATCAGCGCAATTACACTTCAAATCTAATGGCGAACATATTGAAACTGACATCGAATACAACCCTGTGCTCATAGAAGGGGAAACATGTGTGCAATTTGTGTTACACATGCAAACTTCTGAATCACGTGAACTTCAAGAACAGTTAAGCTATATCAGCGAGAGAGATCATGAAACTGGATTTTTCCATCGCAAATCTCTCACCAATAAAATCCAAGAAGCTATTGAAGAGGTTAAATCAGGTCACGAACCTAGCACTTACCTACAAATTGATATCGCTAATATCGATACTATTAAAGACCAATTCGGCGTCAATGCAATAGATAAGTTAAGCGCTCATATCGCTGAGGCAATGAAACAAGTAAGTTCCGAAAACGATACTTTAGGCAAAGTAACAGATGAGTCATTTGGCATTCTGACTACTATAAATGAAGAACAAGAATTATTAGATTTGGGTGATCAATTACGTGCGGCAATAGAGCGCGAGCCTGTAACAATAAACAATCAAAAAGTATCACCAGAACTATATCTTGGAGCTACAGTATTAAATGAAAACTTAGAAAAAGTTGCTGATGTGCTTTCAGCAGCAAAATCAGCATGCGACTATGCATGGGAAAATGAAATAGAAGAATTACATGTATTTGAAAGCGAATCACGCAGCCTAACCGGCACTTTACTCGACCAAAAATGGACACAAGAGCTTCAAGACGCTATCCGAGAAAATCGCTTACAACTACTCTATCAACCTGTAGTGAGTCTTGCCGGCAACGCTGAAGACAGATATCAAGTTTACACCCAGTTGGTCAGCAAGGAAGGCGCAAAAATTTCCGTTGCTGAATTACTCCCCAGCATTGAACGATCTGGAGTTTCAGCAATGCTTGATCGCTGGGTCGTCTCATCCGCGCTTAAAATGTTAGCCGACCACTCACAACAAAGCCCCAATTCATTATTTTTTATTAAATTAACAACGGGCGCCCTTAATGACCAACAGTTTACTAGCTGGCTAGAAAGGAAATGCCAAGAAGTTAATGTTGACCCGTTTAGACTTGTGTTTGATATGCGTGAAGAAAGTATAGTAAGCCATTTGAAAGATGCAAAGGACTTTGCAAATCGTTTACAAAATATTGGTTGTCAAATTGCAATTGATGCTTTCGGCATCAGCCAAGAACCTAGCAAAATATTATCTATGATTCCTGCTAGCTATTTAAAACTCAGCTTTCAACTTATGCTTAGTTTAAAAAATGGAGACCAGGAAAGCATTGATTCAATAAAACAAATATGCGAACAAGCAAAAGCTAGTAATACTATGACAATAGCACCATTTGTAGAATCTGCAGAAGCTCTATCTCAAATCTGGACTATTAATATAGATTTTGTTAGCGGCGACTTCTTCCGCAAACCCACTGAGAACTTAGGTTACGATTTCTCCAGCGCCGCGTAAATAATTTAACTATTTTCTAACGCAGCAATGCGTTGATCTAATGGCGGATGAGACATTAGGAGTTTTTGCAATCCCCCTTTAATACCGCCTGATATGCCAAATGCTGCTAGTTCACCTGGTAAATCCTGAGGCTCATGTACAGACTGTAATCGTCTAAGTGCAGCGATCATATTTTGCTTACCCGCTAATTCTGCTCCACCAACATCAGCGCGATACTCTCGTCGACGAGAAAACCATTTAGCAATTATCGCAGCCAAAATACCCAACACTACTTCTGCAACAATGCTACCAATAAAGTAACCTGGTCCCACACCTCGTTCAATCTTGAACACAGCGCGATCAATAAGCATACCAATAATTCGTGAGAATAAGATTACAAATGTATTTAGCACGCCTTGCAATAACCCCATTGTCACCATATCTCCATTTGCGACGTGTGCAACCTCATGACCTAACACCGCTTCAACTTCATTGGCAGACATGGATTGAAGCAAACCCGTACTCACCGCGACAAGCGCATCATTTTTTTTCATCCCTGTAGCAAAAGCATTAGGTTGAGGTGAATCAAATACTCCAACTTCAGGCATACCAATACCGGCTTGTTCTGCTTGTCTGCGCACTGTTTCAACTAGCCAGCGTTCAGCATCGTTACTCGGTGTTTCTATTACTTTGACACCCATGCTCTTTTTAGCCATCCATTTAGATATTGCCAAAGAAACAAATGAACCACCAAAACCAAACAATAATGCCATTATTAATATGCCATTAACTTGTCCCGCCATGCCTTGTTGGGCTAACCAGGCATCGACGCCTAATATTCTAGACGACACACTCAATACAGCAAGTACGCCAAAATTAGCTGCTAAAAATAAACCTATTCTTGAAAACATAGCGACCTCATAATTAATCTAACCTAGAACAATAATCTAACAAATCATCCTACAACATTGAGTTAATTTTAAGACAATTCAAGAGCAAATAGTTCTATGGTTACTCATCAGAAAAATCTACACTAATACGGTCAACTGCTCGATAGCCTCTTGGAAGTTTTAAACCGCGCCTACCTCTCTCACCCACGTATTCGTCAACTTCATCACCCTTCATTGTTTTATGTTTCTTACCACAAAATAAAGTAATTGACTCTCCATCTTGCACCAAATGCACATGATTTACAGTTTCCTCTCCTGACTTGAGTTTTGCTGATGGCACATTAATGAACTTTATTCCTTTGCCTTTTGACATCAATGGAAATTCAGATAATTCAGTCACTAACATGTAACCTTCAGAGCCTACTGCAATAATCCAATCATCATCATGAGAGCGCACTTTAACAGGTGGTAACACTTTCGCTCCTTGCGATACATTGAGTACTCGCTTACCCGCCTTATTGCGTGAATATAAGTCTTCTAACTTACACACAAACCCATAACCAAAATTTGTTGCCAAGAAATACAAACTATCTGGATCCCCCATCATAACCCCAACAAATGTCGCACCGTCAGTTGGGTTAAATCGCGCCGTCAAAGATTCACCTTGACCGCGCGCTGAAGGCAAACTATGCGCTGGCAAACTATACGCTTTACCTTGTGAATCTAAAAACACAGCCATTTGATTACTTTTACCAAAAGCATGTGATTGATACTCATCTCCCGATTTATAGTTCATTGCCAACGGATCTACTTCATGACCTTTAGCTGCTCGTGCCCAGCCTCGTTGAGATAAAATCACTGTGCTTAACTCTGCTGGCATTAACTGAGTTTCATCTAATTGTTGCGCAACTGGCCTAGAGATAATTTGTGCACGTCGCTCATCACCATAAGTTTCTGCGTCCTCTAACAACTCTGTACGAATTAATTTTTTCAGACGCGCTTTAGAGTTTAATGTTTTCTCAAGCATGTCACGCTCTGCATTAAGCTCTTTACTCTCAGCTTTAATTTTAATCTCTTCCAACTTTGCTAAGCGCCTTAATTTAATTTCTAGGATTGCTTCCGCTTGAATATCGCTTAGCTTAAAACGCTTCATCATAACCGGCTTAGGCTCATCCTCTTCACGAATAATGGCAATAATTTCATCGATATTTAAATAAGCAATTAACAAGCCTTCTAGAATATGTAAACGCTCATTAACTCGATCGAGTCTCCACTGCAAACGGCGAGTGACAGTGGCTTTTCTGAACTCGAGCCATTCACTAAGCAACGCTTTAAGATTCTTAACTTGCGGCCTACCGTTAATACCTACTACATTCATATTTACTCGATAGGTCTTTTCTAAATCGGTTGTCGCAAACAGGTGTAACATCAGTGCCTCAACATCAACACGATTACTTCTAGGTACGATAACCAGACGCACTGGATTTTCATGATCAGATTCGTCACGCAAATCATCTACCATAGGTAGCTTTTTGGCATTCATCTGTTGCGCTATTTGTTCCAATATTTTCGAGCCTGACACCTGATACGGCAAAGCTGTTATAACCACACCTTCAGTTTCTTTTTCATAAACTGCACGCATTCGCACCTGGCCATTACCAGTCTCATAAATCGCTTGAATATCTTCCAGATCAGAAATAATTTCTGCATCGGTTGGGTAGTCTGGCGCTAATATATGTTCACATAACTCACTCACAGTAGTTTTAGGTGCATCTAATAATCTGACACAAGCTGAAACCACTTCTTTAATATTATGTGGGGGAATATCGGTAGACATTCCCACTGCGATACCCATTCCACCATTAAGTAGAATATTGGGCAAACGTGCGGGCAACACAGAAGGCTCCTGCAAAGTGCCATCAAAATTGGGCACCCAATCAACTGTTCCCTGGCCTAGCTCTTGCAATAATGATTTAGCGTAAGGTGTTAAACGTGATTCGGTATAACGCATCGCTGCAAATGATTTAGGATCATCAGTTGAACCCCAATTACCCTGACCATGTACTAGCGTGTATCGATACGAAAATGGCTGCGCCATTAACACCATTGCTTCATAGCAGGCTGAATCGCCATGAGGATGAAATTTACCAATCACATCACCTACTGTACGAGCTGACTTTTTAGGTTTTGATGTTGCCGATAACCCAAGCTCAGACATGGCATAAACAATGCGACGTTGCACTGGTTTTAAGCCATCACCAATTTGAGGCAATGCACGATCTAGAATCACATACATTGAATAATCAAGATATGCTTTTTCAGAAAAAGAATGCAGAGGTACTCGCTCTACATCACCATAATCAAATTCTAAATTATCATTCATAGCAGACCCTGAAAAAAATATTTATAAAAAATCTATCATTAAAAGTAGGAGGCCCTGAATTTTAGTGAAAAGAACTGAGACGAGGCAAAAAAACAACGAAACAGCACAGTGTATATATCAATAGATGAGCATGTTGAGTTGTTTTTTAACAAAGTATCGGGACAAATCAGAGTTTCCTTTAAACATCAGCTAAATTACCTTTCTTTTCTAACCATGCCTTACGGTCTTGAATATTTTTCTTACCTAGTAACATATCCATAATCTTGAACGTGTCATCACCAGGCTTAATTGTAAGTTGCACCAGCCGACGACTATCAGGTGAGATTGTTGACTCTCTAAGTTGTGCTGGATTCATCTCACCCAAACCTTTAAAGCGTGTAACGTTCACTTTGCCTTTTTTCTTCTCTGCCGCAATTCTATCTTCAATGCCTTGGCGCTCAGCGTCATCTAAAGCATAAAACACCTCCTTACCCACATCTATGCGAAAAAGTGGAGGCATAGCTATATACACGTGTCCCGCTTCTATTAACGCTGGAAAATGACGTAAAAATAAAGCACACAATAATGTCGCAATGTGTAAACCATCAGAGTCAGCATCAGCGAGCACACAAATTTTTCCATATCGCAATTTACTTAAATCTGCATCCCCAGGATCAACACCAATAGCAATGGCTATATCATGGACTTCTTGTGAAGCTAACACTTGATCAGAAGCAACATCCCAGCTGTTAAGAATTTTTCCTCTTAATGGCATGATTGCTTGATATTCACGATCTCGTGCTTGCTTTGCAGAACCACCCGCTGAATCACCTTCAACTAGAAATAACTCAGTTCGTGTGACATCTTGCGAGGAGCAATCTGCTAACTTTCCTGGCAAGGCTGGACCAGCCGTCACACGTTTACGTACAACTTTTTTTATTGCGCGCAAACGCTTCTCAGCATTTCGAATCACAAGTTGAGCAAGCGCTTCAGCTGTTTCTACATTTTGATGCAACCACATGCCAACCGAGTCTTTTACCACTCCTGATACAAAAGCAGCACTTTCTCGTGAACCCAAGCGCTCTTTTGTTTGACCCGCAAATTGAGGGTCTATCATTTTGACAGAAAGTACATAAGCTAATTGTTGCCACACATCATCAGGTGCAATCTTTACCCCTCGCGGTGTCAATTTTCGTGTTTCACAAAACTCCCTAATTGCATCGGTCAATCCCGTCCGCAGGCCATTCACATGTGTACCACCTTGCGCTGTAGGAATTAAATTCACATAACTTTCAGCAATCCAGTCATTACCTTCCTCCACCCATGTTAATGCCCATTCAGCAGATTCATTATCTGAAGAAAAACTATCATGAATAGGCTTTTGCGGAAGTATGGCCATACTTGCAAGTTCCTGAACCAAGTAATCACTCAAGCCGTCCTCATAACACCATTCTTGAGTTTCTTTTTTTGACTCATCTTTAAAAGTGATTTTCAAACCAGGGCATAAAACTGCTTTAGCACGCAATAAATGAACTAAACGAGGGATTGAATAGTTAGTACTATCGAAATATTTTTTATCAGGCCAAAAACGAATAGTTGTACCTGTATTACGTTTGCCCACGGTGCCAAGCTGCTTTAGCGGTTTAGCTACATCTCCATTTTTAAATGACATGCCATATTCCTTGCCATCACGACGCACCAAGACTTCAACATTTTGTGACAAGGCATTTACAACAGAAATACCAACACCATGTAAGCCTCCAGAAAATTGATAATTTTTATTAGAAAATTTCCCTCCCGCATGCAAAGTGGTCATGATTACTTCAACACCAGGTTTCTTAAGCTTGGGGTGTTTATCCACAGGCATGCCTCGACCATCATCGATCACCTCTAAAGAGCCATCCTTAAAAAGATTGACCTGAATACTACTTGCATTGCCTGCAATCTCTTCATCCACGCTATTATCAATCACTTCTTGTGCTAAATGATTAGGACGTGCAGTATCTGTATACATCCCTGGGCGTTTGCGCACAGGGTCTAGGCCACTTAGAACTTCTATCGCGGCAGCATCGTACTGTTTAGACATAAATTACAATCAAAAGAAAATTCGTTAATCTATTACTTAGAAGAGAAATGCATTCTATATGAAACAACCTATAAGCAAAAATTTCTTGTCAATCAATGTCAGACTTAAACGTATCCACTGATCCTCATGTAAGCTCAAATGTATTTGCTTCTGCTGGTTCCGGCAAAACGTGGTTATTAATCACGCGAATCTGTCGATTATTACTATCTGGCGCCGAACCCCAGCAGATCCTAGCTATCACATTTACCCGCAAAAGTGCTGCAGAAATGCGTGCAAGGCTATTTAGCAAACTTTCTTCATGGTCAGCTATAGAAGAGCGTGCACTGATTGACGAACTTAATGCGATCAAAGAAGAACCATCTACAGAAAAATTAGCATGTGCAAGAGGATTATATGAAAAACTTGTATTTGCAAACCAACCAATTCGTATCTGCACGTTCCATGCATTTTGTGAAGATATAATTCGTGCATTTCCACTGGAAAGCGAATTACCCACTACATTTGAACTCACCGAACATGAGCACATCTTTATTAATCAAGCATGGCAGAAATTATTAGCTTTTAGTGAAAAACCAAGCAAAAAAGACTTGGAACAAGCGTTACAAACACTGTTTGATTTTTGCTACGGATTAAATGGCACTAAAGCAGCTTTAATCAATTTTTTATATGCTAGGAGCGATTGGCGTGCCTATACCAACTGTTCAAAAGACGTGGTCTCGTTTGCTCAACAGCAATTAGTCAAGGCAGTTGGCGACAGTCAATTGAATCATGAAGAGGCTTATTTAGCTTCAGATCTCAACAAAAATAAAATAACGAATACTGCAAATTACTACGAACCAGCCCCACAAAAACGTATCAGACATGGGCTGAAAAAATCGCAGCACTGTTATCTATTAATCACACGCAAAATTCATCATTTCTGTATCAACTTGGCTCAATATTGCTCACCAGCGAAAACAAACCAAGAAAGCTGACCATCAGTAAAGCTTGGCACAAACTAATAAACACTCAACAAGCAGAAACTATTTCAATGCTACACGCTGATTTGTGTAATGAAATCTTGCATACACTCGACCAACAGATACATGTCAGACTGATTGAAGCAAATAAAGCATGGTTTTATGCGGGTAATGAGTTAGTCAATCTATATCAACAAACAAAATTCGAGCATAGCGTTATAGATTTTTCTGACCTTGAATGGGAAACATATCGCTTACTTACCCATGAAGATCATGCGCTATGGGTACAGTATAAATTAGGACAAAGGATACAGCATTTTTTAGTTGATGAATTTCAAGATACCAATCCAATTCAATGGCAATTACTAAAGCCACTTATTGAGTCATCTCAAGACCTCAGTGAGAGTGAATCAAATAGTTTATTTTTAGTTGGAGATGTTAAACAATCAATATATCGTTTTCGCGGCGCTAATCCTGAAATACAAACACTAGCAGCACAATGGTCTCGTGAAGCTATGAACAGTCAGCAATTTAGCAATGACCATTCATGGAGATCATCACCAGCCATTATAAACTTTGTCAACCAGATATTTAGTCATGCTTCCATGCAGTCTTCTTTTAACTCATTTAATGAACACAGTTGTGAACATAATGAAAGATGGGGTTTTGTAGAAATACACCCCTTGATCAAATCAAGCTCCAATAATGACTACGAAGATTTTCGCGACCCACTTAGTTTAGGGAAAGAAAACAATGAATTTACCACGCATTATCAGGAAGGCCTGCTAATTGCTAATCGAATTAATAAACTAATTTTAGACAAAACCCCAATATATACGACAAGCAAAAGTCGCATTGCACGATTTAGCGACATACTCATTCTTACTCGCACACGCTCGCATTTAGACCAGTTAAAGAGTGCACTAATTCATTCTGGAATCACGATTAGCAGCAATGACACTGTTAAATTATTAGAGTATTTAGAAATACAAGACATTTTATGTTTACTTAAATGCTTAAGCGATCCATACGATGACCTAGCTTTTACACAACTTCTTCGTAGCCCTATATTCAATGCAAGCAATGAGTCACTAATAAAACTACGCAGCATAGAAGCAGATTCTTGGAAACAGAAATTAGATATTGCTATTCAAGAAAACAATACTACACAAGATTTCAGCACTATCAAAGACAAGCTCAACGATTGGAAATCACTTGCGGACAGAATTCCTGTTCACGATTTACTTAATTATATATATTCGGACTGGAATATACTTGACCGTTATCGTTGCGCACTGCCGAAGGCTGATGCCCAGATCGCATGCGACAGATTAAATCAATTATTACATCAGTGCTTAGAAGTAGAAAGCGGACGTTATTCAAGTATTTCTCGTTTTCTGCGTAAACTTAGAGAATTAAATCCTGATACAGTACATTCAAGCTTTGATGACAGCCTAAATGCTGTAAACATTATGACTGTACACGCAGCCAAAGGATTAGAAGCTCCAATAGTATTTATTGCTGACAGTGGGCCACTTAACGAACCAGCAGATCAATTCAAAGCGTTAAGTAATTGGCCTGCACATGCAACCACGCCAAGCACTTTTATGCTGACATGCAAAAAATCCGCAATGAGTGCATCAGCCAGAAAATACCAAGAAGGAATCAATAGAAATGACCATGAAAACTTAAATTTACTTTATGTAGCACTGACACGAGCAAAGCAAATACTTATCATCACAGGGGTCGAAGCCAAAAAAAGCTCACAAGAAGGTTGGCACACACAATGCTGCAAAACACTAGACATTGAATTCAATACTACAGAAGCCTGGCATGTTGAATACGCTAGTAAACCCGACATTTCCACCCAGACCAAAAGTAATACGTCGGTAAATCCAAACACCACAATGGATTTATCTCTTTTTGTACCACTAAAAAAAGAGATACAAGTATCAAGCATCAATGAAGCTTCATCAGACGAAGCTATTGAAGGCATTATCATACACAAACTAATAGAAGTGCTTTCTCAACAATCAAATATCAATGATGATTCATTATTCAATCTTACCATCAGAGAAACAGGCTTAAATTTACAAGAAAAAAAATTTAACGAACTCAAACAAGAAGCTATTAAATGTCTTAACTCGCCAAACTTGAAAG
>Ga0181593_10005046_pt1 | contig 11971 bp, 8 predicted proteins | sample 071ome_19_FD_133756 | JGI IMG/M metagenome (GOLD analysis project Ga0181593, IMG submission 133756) | Coastal salt marsh microbial communities from the Groves Creek Marsh, Skidaway Island, Georgia - 071413AT metaG (megahit assembly) | ecosystem: Environmental > Aquatic > Marine > Intertidal zone...
AGGGCCTTGGCCCGCTCCCGGCTATTTCCCCATCTGGGCGATGAAGCGATTGGCCTCGTTGATGGAGGTCTCCATCTCCTTGATCAATGTCGCGATATCCCCCTCCACCGACTTCAGCTCGGACTGCAGCGAGGAGATGGCGCGGGCGTTGAGATTGTGCTTCAGAAACAGGACCTGGTCCTTGAACGCCGACAGGACCGGTTGGATCTTCTGCTCGGCGCGACGCATGGCGCGCACCACCTTCTCATACCGGGCCCGCGTCTCGATCATCTGGTTCTGGCTGGTCTGCCTGAGACTGGCATTCGTGTACTCGGCGATCTCGCCCTCCCACTCCTTGAACAACGCCTCCGCGACATCCTCCACCTTGTTGATGCGGGCCTTGACGGCATCCGCTTTCCCGGCGCAACGATCGTAATCCGCGCTGAGGTTGTCGTATTTCTGCTGGAGGTCGCCCCCGTCAAAATTGACCACGGAGCGGAACCGATCCAAGGCGCTGGAGAACTCCTCCTTGGCTTCCTGCTGTTCGTCGCGGGCCTCCTGCACCCGATCAACGAGAATGTCCCGCTTGTGGACGCCGAACTTCTCCATGGTCGCGTAATACGCGGTTTGGCAACCGGAGGCGGCGGAGAATAGAATGGCGACGAAAATCAAGAGTGCGACGTTCTTCATTGCCCGGCAACGAAACCCGAAACATCGCTCCGGGTCGAGGCGATTTTGAAGCCTCTTGGGGCAGCTCGCAGTCAACCTGGGGATCGGTCAGCATTCGGCCCGGAGCCCGGGGGAGGCGAACTCAACCGCCACTCCGCGCCCCAATTCGAGCGATTCAGTCTTTATATCTCAGCCAGAATCGCGGACCTTCTCTCCTATGCAAAAGCCTCTCCTTTTCCTCGCCGTTTCCCTCTTCGCCGCGAGCGTTTCCCAAGGGCAGGACCACCAACCCTTGGAGAAGGCTCGGCAAGCAGCGAAATTGATCACGAGCAAGGCTCCCGCCCAGGAGAATCCACAGATCGAAGTAACACCGGATATCAGCAAGCCCTACCTTGTCACCGGCTCCAACAATCTCGGCGCGTTGGTCATTCCGGACAAGCGATTGAAGAACAAGGAGCCATTGAAGGCCGACGGCAAGCCGATTCCACTAGGGCAGCTCTGGATGCGCGGACTGGCTCCCGAAGTCGATGGTTCAAAAGTCGCCAATAAAGATCTGCGCGCGGTCACAATCGAGACCAACGAAGAGGACGTCGAGTTAACCGCCTATCTTCTCGAGGCCAAGCTCGACGCCGACAAAGGCTCCTTGACGGTCTACGGTAACTCGAAGCAGCCCGTCGCAACACTGAAGCTCAAGCAGGCCAAGATCCATCAGGAACTGCCACTGGAATTGGATGCCGCCGGCGAAGACAGCGGCGCAACCTTGTTCTTTAACGTGGTTGGCAAGTACGTCGCCGAAATGAAGATCGTGGAGAAGTAGGAGGCTCCAAGATTGCGAGAGAAGATGCGAGCGGCGATGCCAAGGACCACACGTCGCCGATTACAGAGACACCGTTCCCTGATCGCGCCCCGGCATGCCCCTCGACCATGGCCGCCCGACTCAATTTGCTCCCTGATACTGCAACGGGAGATAATGAAACTTCCATCCATTCGCCTCGGCTCCCCCCCAATTCTTGGGAGAAACAGACTCCGGCGGCATTGCCCCGCGCGGTGTGAGAACTCCCTTGGGGGATCCGGGAACACCTGACCGGGGAGGCAGGGCGAACTGAAAGTTGGTGATGATGTTGGGAGCTTGTCGGGGATGGGACTCCAGCGCCGCCAGCCGTTTCTCCAAGGCCGCAACTCGTTCCTCTAGTCGCCTCACCTCCTTCTTGAGCGCCGCGTTCTCCGAAGCGGACGCCGAGACGACGACCTTCTGTCTTGGCTTGTCCTCGGAGCCGGTAATGGCAAAGGCGGCGGTGGCAAGAGTGACAATGGCGATAGCGAACAGGCGCGGGCTTTTCATTTAGATGAACGGGTTGAAGGTTGATGAAGGTTCGAATGTTGGCGACGCGCACACTCAGCGGCGTTCAATCCTTGTCGTCCAGCACGGTGACGCGGATCTCGTCGCCGTTGCAGCGGATCTCGGGAACATACATGGCATGTCCGAGAACGGGGAGCGCGTGAAAGGCGCCGGGGACTTCGGCGCGGAAGGTGTAGCGCAGCTCCCAGACACCTTCGGGAAGCTTGTCGACAAACAGGGCCACCTTGCGGTCGCGCAACTCCTGATACACCCAACGGCGGGAGCCGTGATGTGGCCGTCGTCCGGGAATGGGCGGCGGCGCCGGAAAGCCGTCGCTGCTTGAAGCAACTTCTTTCACCCGGCCATTGCCGGAGAAGCGCCGCTTCATATCGCCGGAGTTGACTTCCTCGAGGAACATCGACTCGCCGCTGCGGATCTGTACGGCCTCCAACCCGGCCGGCTTGAGATCCTCGAAGACGAGATATTCGTAGTCGTTCTTGGATTCGATGGTGAGGACGACTTCAATGCGCTCGCCACTTTGCACGGTATCGCCGTCGTTGAGGGGGACCTTCTTGTAGGCGAGCCCCTTGAGCAGGGTCGGGGTCTCGACCAGCTTCGTGTAATCCCGGCGGACAAAGATCTCGTTGCCGGCGGCAGGAATGGGTTCCTCCAGGCTGAAATACTCGCATTCGGCGGCGAAGTAGAGCGGCGAGTCGCCCCGTTTGCGCTTGATGCGGATCTTGTTCACGCCGTCCTTCAAATGCTTGCGATCGATGGCGAACCGACTGGGCGCGTTAAAGACATCGGCGCCGGAGAGCGAACGCTGAACGATGCGATTGCCATTCACCGTAAGCGTGTAATCGATGTCGGCCTCCAGTTCACCGCTGGCGCGGAGGTAGTCGTTCATGGCCAGCACGGCGATCGCGGTGTCGCGGGTGTTGCTCCACTGGGCCCCTCGACGGTTCTTGATCAGCCAGTTGGTGACGGGCTCGACGAGCTTGTTCTCGGGGTCGATGGCCAGCAATGCGCGCAGGGCGAAAGCCGTCGCCTCGACACCGCCATCGGACCAGCGATGAAAGATCCCGTCCTCGCCCCAATGGGCCGTTCCCAGAATGGTGGAGACGTCCTTGACCCGGGACTTGGGATCATCGGCGATGAGGACGGATTGGTCGGGACGATCGTCGCGCTTGACGCCGTTTTCAAGATTGCGGATCAGGACCATGGCCTTGTCGGCATCCTGAAAGTCATGCGCGGTGAGCGCGAGCAGCGATCGGGAATAGGCGTTGAGGCGGGTGCGGTTCTTCCAGAGATTGGCGAAGGCGGCGTTCTGGGCGTTGGAGCCTCTGGTCTTGGTCGCGGCGAGCGCATGAAGCATCCAGGCCTGATTGTCGAAGTTGTTCTCCTGTTCGACCAATTCCCGGTCGAGCCACTTGATGGCGCGATTGAAGGAACTGTCCTTGACCGCGATGCCGGCCTGCTTGGCGAGGGACAGTCCCCAGACCACGTAGGCCGTCATGAAATGATCGCTGTTCCCGTGTTTCCACCAACCCCAACCGCCGTCGCCGTGCTGGAAATCATACAAGCGCTCCAGACTCTGCCGAGTGATGGCGTCGAGTTCAGCGAGGTCGCGACGCCCCTTGGGTTGGGTATTGGCGACATGGGCCAGTTCGACGCCGCCAAAGAGCCGCCCCATGACGTCCTCCGGTTTGAGGCCCAGGTCCCGCAGGGTCTTGGCAGTGATGGCCGCCGGCAGAAAGCGGCTCATCGTCTGCTCAGTGCAGCCGTAGGGGTAGTGAATGAGGTAAGGCAGGGCGTCGAGCATGGTGACCGCCATGCTGGGCGCGATCTGAACAGTGACCGCAGTCGAATCCGTCTTGCGCGCCTTGGGAATGTTCAGGTTGATGGTCACATCCTTGCCGCGAACCTTGCCCGACTTGCTCACGAACTTCTCGATGCCATGCTCATGCGCCGTGTAAGTCTTCTCCATCGCATCAGCCAGAGCGCCCCCATTCTGACGGGCAATGACCCGCAGCTTCACCTTGCCCGGGCTCTCAACCGTCGCCAGCCAGTCAACGCGCTTTTCCGCCCCGGGAGCCACAACCACTCCCCCGACGCCAACCTTCGGCAGGCTCACGGGATAGGGCGTGACCGGGAACCCGTTGAGCTTGATCGTGTTCTTGCCCAGCTCCTCAGGCACATAGCCCTCGATCTTCAGACCCTCCGTTTCCAAGGTCGTATTGACCGTGAGGTTCGAGGAGGTGTTGTTGTTGACCACCGCGGAAAGAATGACCGAGTCGCCGGCGACAAAGAATCGCGGCGCCTGAAGCCGGACGATCAGCGGATTCTTGGTGCGGGTCTCCGTTTCCGCGATGCCAAACTGATTTCCCTTGGTGACCACGCGCGCCGTCCCCTTCCAACCGGTCAAGGAATCGGGATACGTCACCTTGACTGTCGCCTTGCCGTTCGCGTCCGTTCGCACGTCCGGCTGCCAGAGGATGGTGGAGCGAAAATCGCTGCGAACCACCACCGCTGGTTCGCCCGGAGCAGCCTCCTGCCGGACCTTCTTCGCGACACGGTTGAACCTGCCCCCCACCGACAAACCGCTCGCCGCTTCGCTCATCGGCGCCGCTGCCATCGCAGGCATGGCTTCCGCGTCCATGACCATTCCCTCGTCCACCGACTGAAACGCGAGTGAGCGACCGCGGGAATCGCGAGCCCCGGCCAAGCCTCCGCCGCCACCGCCGCCGCCTTGCCCGTTTCCGAGTATGGGGCCGGACTGCGGCCCGGAGGCGTCCTGTTGCAGCAAGTGTGGCAGTTGTCGTTCATCTACGTGGCCATGTTTCTCATGCAGCACGTAGCGGATGTACCCCTTGTCGTTGAAGGAACTGCGCGTGCGGATGCGATGCCCCCGTTTGCTTCCGAAGTAATGCTTCCGCGGGTCGCCAGCGTAGTCCTGTTGGATGTAGAAAACGGATTCATCGACCAGGCCGAAACTGATTTCAGCGGCGACCGGTTTGCCCTCGTGGTCGCGCGCGGTCAGCGTCACCTTGCCTTCCTCCCGAGGCTGATATTCCTTGCGATCCGCCTCCACCGCGACGGTGAGGAAATTCCGGGTCGGCGGGACAATGACCTGTTCTTGATCCGAGGAGAGGCGGTTGTCCGTGACGGTCAACGCATTGAGAAAGATGTTGGGAACGTGCTCCTCGGTGATGGCGAGCGGAATCAGCTTGGCCCGCCCCTCCATGTGAATCACCCGGTGACTGTGCCGTTTCTCCCCTTCGACACTGAACAGAACATAACAATCCCCGGCAGGCGCGTGGAGCATGACCGGAGCGGTCTCGCCGACGCGGAAGGTGTCCTTGTCGACGATGATCTCAACGTCGTCGTTATGGTAGCCGAGCAGGGTAGATTGCTCGTCCGCCACCCAGACCGCGGTCTGCGCGGTGATGGGAAAAGGCGGTCGTCCCTGCGGATCGGGAACGATCGCGCTGCTGCTGGTCCATTCGATGGAGTAGTAGCCCTCCTCGTCTGGCGTAAAAGACAACGTCGCTTCGCCATCCGCCCCGGTCTCGAGCGAACGACTCAGGATTTCCTCGTCTTCATAGCCCCGCGACTTCAGCCGCCAGGGATCGACAGGAGGAGGAAACGGCGCCCGGCCACGAAGATCCCGCAATTCCGGGCCCGAGACATCGACTCCGATCGGCGAGATCCAGACTTCGCGCCACACCTTGCGGATCACCCTGACCTTGCCCTTCACATCGATCGGCTGGTTGTTGGCGTCCTGCGCATGGAACGTCGTCTCCACCTTCCGCCCCGGGCGATGGATGTTGTGTTCCGCCCGGGCAAAGACATGATACGGCTGTCGGGTCACCTTGACGCTGCCATGGCCGACAATCTCCCGCCGGGAGGAATCGGTGACCCGGGCCTCAATTTCATACTCAAGATCCTGCCCGGTGTTGTTGGCGGATTGGAAGGTGAAGACGGCCTTTCCGGTGGCGTCGGTCTTGACGATCTCACGGTGAATGCTTTGCGCCCCCCCCCAGGGGTTGCGCCCGCCAGGGCTCATGTCCTCGTAGAACCAGGGAAACTCCCGCTGCCGGCGATGACGGAACCAGAAGTTCTTTTGCCGGACATGCGCTTCCACCTTGGCGTCCGCGACCGGCCCGCCGAAGTAGTAATCAGCCTGGATCTCCACGGTAATCTCGTCGCCCAGGCGGAAAATGCGGGGGCGGCCATTTTCTTTGGGCGTTTCGACCGCCACTTTGAACTCCGGCAGCTTATACTCCTCGAGCCGGAACAAGGTCGCCCCGCCGATCGACCGCTCGCGGCCATCGTCGCCCTGCCGAAAGAATTGGATTCGATACTCCCCGAGCGGCATTTTCTCGCTGAGCTCGAGTTCACCCCAGGCGGAGCCGAAGGCGTTCAACGTCGTCTTCTTGTCCTGGATCTTGGTGTTCCGCGCGTCGCGGATCTCATAGCGGATCTCGCTGTTGGCCGGCGTCGTGTAGGCCCCGCCCTCGTGAACCCGGGCGATGAGCTTCCATTTGACCGTCTCCTTGGGGCGATACGCGGGACGATCCGTGTGGGCGTAGATTCGCCATCGTTGCCGGGAGTCATCGCGACGCGCATAGGCCATCCCCGTGCTGAATGCCTGCCGGGCTTCGTTCCGCGCGCCGAGAAACAGGTCCACGCTGCCCGAGGGAGCCGCCAGTTCGAAGAGCGCGATGCCATCCTGGTCCGTCGTCAGGGTCTCCCGCTTCGCGCGCCACTCGCGATTTACGCGCCAACGCTGCGACAACTGCACCCTGGCATTCGAAATGGGAGCGCCATTGGCTGTGTCGCAGAACCAGACCAGCGCTTCCGTGCCGGAGGTTTTCAGGACGAGGGTGGCGTCCGTCACGAGGATGATCTCGCGGGATTCCAGCCCTCCCGACTTCGCGCGGAGAAGATAGGCGCCCGGATCGAGATCGCTGTCGAGCCACGGCGAGTCAGAGCCGGGTTGATGCGTTCCATCGTCGCCGGTGTCCTTCACCCAACGTTGAACCCGTTTCGCCTGTGCAACATCGATGCTGTCCAGCCACGAAGGTCGGTCGTCTCCGTTGGTTTCCAGAATCGCGTCACGGCTGAGATCGATGGCGAACAGGTCAAACTCAATCTTCTGAACATTCCGCCACCGCGCGTGATACTGGATCTTGGACCCCGGGAGAAACACGCTGGACACGCTGACACTGAGTGACGGCGAGGTGATCGCCTTGAGTCGATTCTGCGCCTGATCAAAATGGCGGGACTCCCCCTTCTTGAAGGCGCGCACCAGGCTCTGGTAGAGCGACCGGGCCTTTACATAATCGGGCTCGGTCTGCCAATGGCCGTTCTCATCGAAGGAAACCACGCCGGTGTTCTCCATCCATTGGGCGTAATCATAGAGGGCGTCGTCCTGCCACCCGGTATCCCGTCCCCCGCCGATGGCCAACTCAAACTCGGTCGGGACGCGCCGGCGCAGCGTCCAATCCCCCTGACGGCGCAGGGTCATGGCGATGAGGTAGTGCGCCTGGGCGCGATCCGCGGGCGTTCGGGCGATCTTCAGATAGTTCTCGAGGATCTCCAGCGAGAGTTGGTTGCCGTGACGGCCGTAGTGATACCAGCGGTTCGAGTCCGGCGGCTCGGCAATGCGTTTGACGATGCCGATGTAGCGACCTCGGGCCGTCTCCAGGTCGGCCGAACCGGCCCACCAATCGAGCGCTTGGTTGTAATGCCCCCAGGCGGCGCCCCAGTTGCGGCCGCGGCTCCGGACCCAATGAGAATCGCCCAATGATTCCTGGACCTCCACCCAGACCCGATCGCGGTCTTCAACCCGTTCAATGTCGCGGACGAGAATGTCCAGTTGCTTCCGGGCCGCTTCGATGGGGCCCTTGTCACGATTGTTGGTCGACGCCTCGGCGCGCCATTGGGTGTCGGCCAGCCGGAACTGCAGCCAACGAAGGTCGGCCCGGGAAAGTCCGTTGGTCTCGACGCCCTGGTAAACCTCGCGGGCCCGGGAAAAGGAGCCTTCGGCAAAAAATCGTTCACCCTCGGTCCTTGCCTGTTCGAAATCGGCCGCGGGCGCAAGTTCGGGCGCAAGCAGCGCGACGGCCAGGAGGGCCCAACTCCAACCCATCCCCATGCCTCGCGCGGCAAGCCGCAGCGGTGTTCGCCCGGAGCTCCGGGCATGGCCCAGGCTCGGTTCCGATCGGGTATTCATGCCGAGCAATGCTCGGCGCTCCGGACGATGGTCGGGACAAGCTGGGAGGATGGCGTTCTTCATGGCGGGACGGATGTGACTTCCGGTAATTACGACGCGGGCGGACCCGACTTATTAGACGAAATCTGCCATTTGAGCGACCACGATACTGAAAAGGTTCACACTGTTCGTCAATTCGAGGGACGGCAGGCTTCACCGCGAACCGCTCCAACAGGAAACCCCATCGGTCACCTCCCGCAGCCGCCTTTCCCGACGATTGCCATTGGTCCAAGGCTTCGCCTAGTCTGGGCAGCCATGGAACACCTGAGATCCTTCGACCGGCGCCGCTTCCTGAAGCAAGCCGCCTTGTCTGCCGGCGCGCTAACCCTCCCGGGCGGTCTTATCGGAGCAGCCGAAACGTCCGCCCGCACGCTCCCCAAGGTTCCCGGCAGATTCCGACTCCGCGCGCGCGCCTGCGCCCAACCCACGTCCCAAGGCCTCGCCTATACACCTGAGTTCATTACGGTGGAGTGGGAAACATCCGAAACCGCCATCATCATCTGCGACATGTGGACGGAGCACCCCTGCAAGCTGGCGCAGCAACGGGCCGGCGAGATAGCGCCGCGCATGAACGAGACCATCAGCAAGGCGCGGGATCATGGCGCCTTCATCGTGCACGCCCCAAGCGGCGGGGTGAAGACGTTCTATGAGGAGACGCCATTTCGCAATCGGATGCGGAACGCGGAACCGGTCAAAGCTCCCATCAAGATCTCCGGAAACTGGGAGTGCGATCCCTCCCGCGAGCCGGACTTGCCGGTCGAAGCCAACAATCGCGTCGAGGGCGCGGTCCATGGCTGCGACGACCCCGTCCCGGCCCCGCATCCGGACTTTGATCGACGCGAGCACCCTGCCATCAAGATCGTGGGCTGGGATGGCGTCAGCGAGAGCGGTCAGGAGATGTGGAATGTTTTTCAGCGAGAGGGAATCCGCAACGTGGTTCTGATGGGTGTGCACACCAACATGTGCGTCCTGGGCAGGCCCTTCGGCATCCGGATGATGGTGAAGCTCGGATTCAACGTCGCGCTGTGCCGCGATCTCACCGACGCGCTCTACGATCCCCGCGACCGCCCCTTTGTCAGTCACGCCCGCGGCGTCGAACTGATCGTGGAGCACATCGAGAAATATTGGTGTCCCTCAATCGTAAGCGCCGACCTGATGGATGTGGTCGCAGGATCAAACAACCCGCAGTGAGAGGCGCAGTGACCGACCGCAGGAAGCGTTCCCGATCGCAGCAGCCGACGTCAGGAGGCTCATTCCAAATCCGGTCGGGCGGCCGGAGCGAGCACAGCCGCGTTGCCTCATCACGGTGACTGCTGCGGGCGATTGGCTCTGGCGGCGATTCCCCGACGCCTATTCCGGATCCCTGGCCGCGTCCACGACCTCGAACACATAGCCTTCCGGACTGCGAAAGAAGAAGCGTTCAAACGGCGTTTCACGAATGGGCTCAATCAACTCGGCCCCATGCTCGACGAGTCGCCGCTTGAGTTCCGCGAACCCGGCCAAAGGATAATTGACCGCGACGTGACGTCCGAATTCCCGTTCGAAGGGAGAGGGTTCGAAGTCGTCGACGCGCAGGAGGTGAAGCTCCTGCTCCGGCCCGATCGAAAGCCAGGCCGCCTCGCGACCGATGTTGCCGGGCCGGTTCACCGGCATCCAGCCGAGGGTGGCTCCATAGAATTCCCGGGACTTCTCCACGTCGCGAGTGGCCAGCGTCAGATGGGCAAATGACATGCCCCATTCTGCGGCTTGTTCGTGGCGAAACACAATTCCTAGCTTTGCCGAGCCGCGGCGGCGCCATTTGACTTTGACGCCCCGCTGACCGCCGCCTAAAAGTCAGGTCATGAGCCGAATTGCCGTCATCTCCGACAGTCACGACAACATCTGGAACTTGGACCAGGCCCTGGCAGCGGTCCGGGAAAGCGGCGCCGAAACCCTGCTTCACTGCGGCGACCTCTGTGCGCCGTTCATCATCCACCGCCTCGCGCAGGGCTTTCCGGGACCGATCCACATCATCTTTGGCAACAACGACGCGGACGGAAGGCTGATCACGCAGAACGCCGCCGACCATGACGCCCGGGTTCATCTACATGGCATCTACGCCGAACTGACCTTGGGCAATCGACAAATCGCCATGATCCACTACCCGGAACCTGCGCGACGAATCGCCGAATCAGGGAAGATCCATCTGACCTGCTACGGCCACGACCACACCAAACACGTGGAACAAGTCGGCGACAACTGGCTGGTGAACCCCGGCGAACTGATGGGGATGAAAGGAGATCCCACCTGGGCGCTCTACGATACGGACGCCCACACCGTCGAGTTGATGGGAGTCGCGGGAACGTGATCGTCGTCATCGCAGACGATATTTCCGGCGCAGCGGAGCTGGCGGGCGTCGCTTTCGAACGCGGTTTCGCAGCCGAAGTCCAGACCCGTTTCGATCCGGAATCGGAGGCGGAGATCGTGGCCGTCGATACGAACACCCGGCAACTCCCGCCCGAGAAAGCCGCCGCGCGCGTCTCGGTGGTCGCACGCGCCGCCGCGGGAGCCCGCCCGTCGTTGATCTACAAGAAGACCGATTCCGTCCTGCGCGGGGCGATCATCCCGGAAATTGACGGCATTCTTCGAGTGACGCATCGGCAACGAAGCCTCCTGATTCCCGCCAATCCATCTCGAGGACGCATCATTCGCGGCGGAGAGTATTTCGTGAACGGCATCCCCCTGGCAGAAACCGAGTTTGCCAACGATCCAACACACCCGGCGTGGACGTCCAATGTACTGGAGTTGCTGGGACCTTCGATTCGCGGCGGAACATCGGCTGTTCGCGCAACGGATGCGATGTTCGACAGCGGGGTAACCGTTCCGGACGTGACCGACGCCAAAGATCTGCGCCGGCGCGCGGCGGAGGTGACAGACTCTGTGGCGCCGGCGGGCGGAGCGGAGTTCTTCGGAGCCTTGCTGGATCGGCATGTCGCACGGTCATCGCCTCCGTCCGTGGGTCCCGCTCCTTCGTCCGGAGCCAACGGCGACGCGTGTGAGAGGACGCTGTTGGTCTGCGGCAGCGCGGCGGCCTGGAAGGCGGGCCGAAAAACGCAAGCTGCCCGGAGAGGCCTGGCTTGTTCGATCATGCCGCCAGAGCTGGAGTTGGCGGCCCACGACGACGCCTTGGCCGAGTTGTCTGTCAGTCAATGGGCCGCAGACGCCTGCGCCGGGATGGAGGAATGTGGCGGCGCCATGATCGCGGTCGGACGCGCGGAACGGTTGGGCGCTCACCCCGAAGCCCTGTCGAAACGACTGGCCGAGGCGGTCAAGTTGACAATAGCGAACACCAAGGCGGCCCGGCTCCTGCTCGAGGGCGGCGCGACGGCCCGGGCTGTGATTGACGCCATGGGTTGGACTCGATTCGCAACGATCGGCGCCATTGAAGGCCTCTCGTGGCTGCGACCGGGCGATGCCGGTCCGGCATTGCTGATCAAGCCCGGCAGCTACGACTGGCCGGAGGCTGTGTAAAGCGGGATTGATCCCATTCACCCGGCGCCGGAGAGGCCGCTCCCGCCGTCTTCAGATTGAGTTCCTTGCTGGGGGAGGAACAACGTTCAGCGTTGAACGTCACGCGTCAGGCGCCAGACTGCCGGTCATGCGAAATCGAATCGGTTACTGGCTGAGTCTCACTGGAAGCGCTGCCTTGGGATTCGTCGCGGCAGCGG
>Ga0181593_10005048_pt1 | contig 11968 bp, 11 predicted proteins | sample 071ome_19_FD_133756 | JGI IMG/M metagenome (GOLD analysis project Ga0181593, IMG submission 133756) | Coastal salt marsh microbial communities from the Groves Creek Marsh, Skidaway Island, Georgia - 071413AT metaG (megahit assembly) | ecosystem: Environmental > Aquatic > Marine > Intertidal...
CCCACATCCCACCGCAATTCACAACAAACTCAGCGGTGATATTGCCATGATCCGTTTCAACACCCACCGCCGCGCCTTGATCTGTCAAGATATTGGTGACTTTCACGCCTTCGATAATCTTGGCCCCACCGTTGCGCGCCCCCTTGGCTAGAGCTTGGGTAATATTCACGGGGTCACCTTGGCCATCCTTGGGCAAATGAACACCGCCAACGGCATCGTCAACATTCAAACCGGGATAGAGATTGGCAATCTCGGCTGAACTGATCTCATCAATCTCAACCCCAAAGGCACGCGCCATGGCCGCCGAACGCCGCAATTCTTCCATCCGTTCATTTTCCAGGGCAACGGTGATAGACCCATTGCGCTTAAATCCTGTGGCGACACCGGTTTCTTCTTCAAGGCTGAAATACAGCTCTTGGGAATATTTGGCTAAGCGTGTCATATTCTGGGTGGCGCGAAGCTGGGCAATGAGACCTGCCGCGTGCCATGTGGTGCCGCAGGTAAGCTGTTTACGTTCTAGTAAGACAACATCTTTCCAACCCAATTTCGTCAGATGATAAGCAACTGAGGCACCAACAACGCCGCCGCCGATAATCACCGCGCTTGCATGACTTGGGACAGTTATGGCCATGATCTTATCCTTTCAGCCTGCTGTTATCAGCGTCATAAAGAACGCCGCCATCTACCAGATGCGCTTGGCGGTATTCCCCTAGCACTTCGATTTCCAGTTTTGGTGATCCGCTTGAAAAGATATCTTCATCTACCACACCATAGGCAATGGATTTGCCTACTCTGTGGCCATATCCTGCTGATACCACCAACCCAACATCCTTGCCGCCTGAACGGATGGATGACAGATAAACGGCCTCACCGCTATCCTTGGCATCTTTGGCATCATCCAGCACCATGGTAACAAATCGCCGCGCAACGCCGCGCTGTTGTTCTGCCAAAATCGCCTCGCGACCAATAAACTCGTCCTTATCGGTACGCACCCATCGCGCCAGTCCACTTTCCAGCATGGTGTAATCTGATGTTAGATCAGATTTCCAAGACCGATAACCTTTTTCAAGCCGCATAGAATCTAGCGCCAACATACCAAAAGGTTTGATCTGATGCTCTGCCCCTGCGGTCATGATGCTATCAAATACCGCTTCCATTTTGGCCATGGGGATATGCATTTCCCAACCGGCCTCACCAGCAAAGGACACACGAATAAGATGCACATCTGCCCCGGCGATTTTGCCGCCGCGATGCGTTAACCAACCAAACTGATCCTGCGCCATATTTTCATGCGTTATCGCCTCCATAATGGCAGGGGATTTTGGCCCTGTGACTAACAATGTGCCCATATCACGGGTTAAATCCGTGATCGTCACCGACCCATCATCAGGACAATGCGAGGTTAGCCAATCCCGATCATGCCAGAACGCGCCAGCACCGGTAATCAACCAGAAATGATTTTCATCAAAACAGGTGGCTGTCATTTCAGTCAGGATTTTGCCCTTTGGTGTTGCAAAATAGACAAGCCCGATGCGGCCTGGCTTTGGCAGACGCCCTGTGACCATTCGGTCAAGATATGCTTTTGCCCCTTCCCCTTTGATTTCAAATCGGGTGAAACCGGTCAAATCAATCACCCCGGCGTGTTCGGCGACATGCCGGCATTCTGCCCCAACCGTGTTGTGCCAATGCTGATGCTTAAAACTTTGGGCCGGTTTGCGTTCATCTGCGCCTTGGGGAAACCAATCTGCTCTTTCCCATCCACCGTATGCCCCAAACTCTGCGCCTTCTTTTTTCAGCCGCTCATAGAGGGTAGAGGTTTTTGCCGGACGACCAGCAGGCCATTGGATTTGCGGATAATGGGTGGCGTATTCATGGGAATAGGTTTCAATCGCCTTAGCGATGCTATAAGCCCGATCCACATGATCCGTAAAGCGGCGTGGGTCAACCGCCCATGAATCTGTTTCTGGCTCACCTTCTATGATGATTTCCGCCATCAATTTTCCAGCGCCGCCAGCCTGAACAATGCCGAAGGTAAACACACAACATTCAAAGGCGTTTGGCACACCCGGCATTGGCCCAATTAACGGCAGACCATCAGGCGCATAAGGAATAGGCCCATTGACAACGCGCGTAATTCCGGCACTTCCTAAAATAGGAACACGGCGGCAAGCATCATCAATATACCATTCCAACCGCTCCAGATCATCATTCCAAAGCTGAAATGAAAAATCATCCGGCCGTGGGTCATCATCCGTAATCCAGTGAGCACGGCAATTTTTTTCATAAGGGCCAAGCAAAAGCCCGTCTTTTTCCTGACGCAGATAATACGAACTGTCAGGGTCACGCAACAACGGCAATTTTTTATCTCTGTCGGTTAACTCAGGAATGCTTTCTGAGACGAGGTACTGATGCGCCAAGGACACGCAAGGCACATCACGGCCAAACATCTTGCCAATTTCATCCGCCCGATAGCCAGCGGCGTTAACCACATATTGCGCCCGAACCGTTCCAATGGGGGTTTCGACTGCCCATTCATCACCTTTGCGGCTAACCCCCGTCACTGGACAAAACCGGATGATCTGGGCGCCCATATCTCTTGCGCCTTTGGCAAAGGCTTGGGTTAGCTGCGCTGGATCAATATCCCCATCAAGAGGATCCCATTGTCCACCTTCGAGATCATGGGTTTCCAAAAAGGGGTAAATCTCTTTCATGTCAGCGTTGCTGAGCATTTCAAACTCAACCCCCATTTGCCGACCCATGGATTGAACATGACGAAACTCATCCATGCGCTCTCGGCTATGGGCTAGTCTGATCGCGCCCGTGACATGATAATTCATGGGGTAATCGACTTCTTCGCCTAAGCGGCGATAGAGTTCGGTGGAATAGGACTGCATTTTCATCATTGTCCATGAGCCGACAAAATTCGGACAATTTCCAGCCGCGTGCCAAGTCGAACCTGAGGTCAATTCATTCTTTTCCAGCAACAAACAATCCGTCCAACCCATCTTTGCCAGATGATACAGCACCGAACAACCAACAGAACCGCCGCCAATCACCACAACCCGTGCGGTTTGTGGAAGCTTTCCTGTGGCCTTGGTTTCTGTTCCGGTAGTTGTGTTATCTGTCATTGCGGCTTCCCCTTCTTCTCTCTCTTTTTCAAAATCAATATCATCAAATGGTTTTAATAAATTGGCGGTGCGATCACCCATATGACCACCGCGTCTTCTTTGCCATGATTGGCCCAACTCATCGTTTCCCCTGCAAAACGGAAACTGTCCCCCGGTTTCAAATCATAAGTCTGGTCATCCAGCGTCAGCGTAAGCGCACCTGAGATCAAATATCCGGCTTCTTCGGTTTCGCGTGTGACCGGCGCGGTGATGCGCGAACCCGGCCCAAAAACTGAGCGCAACATTTCAAATCTGCCCCCAAGGTCAGGCGATAACAATTCTTCGCGCAAATCAGTGGCGTTATCATGCATGATGCGGCGAGAATTCGCCCGAACAATATGTTCGTTTTCTTCGCTTTCGGGTGAGCTGGAAAAGAAAAAGCTAAACGGCAAGCTAAACAATTCAGCGATTTTGCGAATATCCGCAAGCAATGGCTCTGAGGTGCCGCGTTCCACTTGGCTAAGCCAACCGATAGAACGATCAAGATGATCAGCCAGTTCGGTTAAGGTCCAGCCGCGGCTTTGCCTAAGCACCCGAATATCGTGACCGATCTGACCGGAGGACCGCATCATCATATTCTGCGACAACGCGCTAGGGCGAGATTTTTGGTCTGGCAAAGGGGATGATGGCACTTTATCTAGCATTCGCACTCATCTTTGTTTTGCTTCGGTTCAAATGAATTATTTGAAAACAATTTCACCAAAATGAAAAAATAGCAATAATTTTCATTCGCCTAACAGCACTTTTTTCATCTTTATTCTCTGGCCTCCTCTTCCTAGGGCAAGATAAAGTCACGCGTCAGATCATGGGTTGACGATACGGCGTCTTTGGGTCATGGTCAGGCTTCCTTATTAAAATCAAAAGAATGTTATCGCCATGCGTATTATCTCAATCTTTCTAGCCGGAGTTTTTAGTCTCATCATGTCTGCATCAGCCCAATCCGATACCCTTGTTCTTGAAACCAGCAAAGGCGAGATTCGTATCGCCATGTTGAGTACGCTTGCCCCAAACCATGTTGCCAGAATCAAAGAGCTGGCAGGGGAAGGCTATTATGATGGGATTATTTTCCATCGGGTTATCCCCGGTTTCATGGCACAAACAGGCGATCCAACCGGTACTGGTATGGGCGGGTCTGGACAAAAATTGGATGCAGAGTTTTCGGACTATCAATATCAATCCGGAACCGTAGGCATGGCCAGAACCATGGACCCAAACAGCGCGGATAGTCAGTTTTTTATCTGTTTTGACGGATGCGGTCATCTCACAGGGCAATACACCGTGTGGGGTCAAGTCGAAGACGGCATGGATGTGGTGGAAAGCATTAACGCCGGTGAGCCACCAGCAAACCCCGATCAGATTGTTCGTGCTTATTTGGCTGAATAAACCCCTTACCCAAAATTCCTTATACATCAGGTGCGCCTGACACATCTGAGGCTAAGATATCGGCGGGATCATCCCGCCTTTATTTTAATGGCTTTGGGTTTCGGTGAATTGATAGCCAGAGGTTTCCATCTGGCGCACAAGATGAGGACGGGTGAGATCCGATAAAGCCCTGATCTGTTGGCCATCAGCGGTAAAATTATCATCGGAAAGCCATGTCAAAAACGCGGCTTGGATCAATGGCCAATCGGTTTCTGTTGCGGCAAACCATGCAGTATCGCGATTACGCCCTTTGCTGAGGGTTGCGGCGCGAAATACCCCTTCAAAGGATAGGCCAAAGCGTTCCGCCGCGCGGCAGGATTTGTGATTCAGCACATTACATTTCCATTCAAAGCGGCGATATCCTGCCTCAAAAGCTGCCTTCATCATCAGATAAACCGCTTCTGTCGCCGCTGGGGTTCTCTGCATCACCGGGGCAAAATTAATGTGTCCAACCTCAATAGAACGGCTATCTGGATTAATCCGGAGATAGGAAAGCACCCCCATAATCTCGCCAGTGGCAGGGGCCTTAATCACATAGAAAAAGGGATCATCATTGAGCCCATTGCTAGCAATCCATTCGGCCATAGCCGCAGCATCATGGATTGGGCCATAGGGCAACCAGACCCAATTCTGATCATGGCCTCGCAAGACCTCTGCCAATGCATCGGCGTGATCAAGGCTCAAGCGTTCAAGCGTGCACCACTTGCCTTTTAGAGACCAGTGATCAGGCCGCTCTAACACCGTGTCAGAAACACAAACACCAACAGGGTTGCCGTGTTCATCTTTTTCATAAAACAGGGTCGTCACGATAAGGTCAAGACCCGAACCGTGTTGGTTGTTCCGGCAACCCCAAATGGGGTACCAGCGACCACCACCACAAGGTCGCCTGATTTAGCATCCGTGTTATCCAGCAGTAATCGGCTGATTTCGGTTAGGGCTTCATCAAAGCTTTCAAAATATGGAGATAAAATGCTGTTGATCCCCCAAGTGAAGCCTAGCCTCTGACGAGACACTTGGCTGGGGGTAATCATAAAGATCGGTAAATTGGGGCGTTCACGCGATAGCCGAACAACCGTAGCCCCTGTGGTAGAAAACCCAACAACACAAACCGCGCCAATAGCATCAGCCAGTTGCGTGGCCGAGGCCGCCACCGCATGATAAGTGGTGTGCGCATCCACAGGCTTCATGGAAAGCGCGCTAGCATATCCTTTTCTGGCCTCAGTTGTCTCAATAATGCGGCGCATCATCTTAACCGCTTCTGCCGGATAATTTCCCGACGCGGTTTCCGCCGATAACATCACACAATCCACCCCGTTAGCCACCGCCGTTGCCACATCCGAGGCTTCTGCCCGGGTAGGCGTATGATGGGTGATCATAGATTCGAGCATTTGGGTTGCCACCACCACGGGCTTGCCAATGCGCCGACAGGCATAGGTGATATCTTTTTGAATCCCCGGGACTTCTTCTGGCGGCATTTCCACCCCTAGATCACCACGCGCCACCATGATCCCATCACAGGCGCGAATAAGGTCTTCAAGCACATTCAATGCCGCCGGCTTTTCAATTTTGACCATCAGCGCCGCGCGATCCTTAATAATGGTGCGCGCTTCAAGCACATCTGTGACTTTTTGAACAAACGAAAGCGCAACCCAATCCACACCGAGATCAAGGGCAAAGTCCAGATCAGCCCTGTCTTTTTCTGTGAGAGGGCTGATATTCAAGGACACATCAGGAACATTGACCCCTTTTCTGTCGCTAATTGGGCCGCCTGCTTCGACTTCTGTGATAATCTTGCCTGTCTCAACCCCTGTGACTTTGAATTGCAGATTGCCATCATTCACCAGCATCCGGTGCCCCGGCAAAATCGCCTCAAAAATCTCTGGGTGAGGGAGATAAACCCGTTTTGCATCACCAATTTTATCAACATTATCAAAGATAAATTGATCACCGGGTTTAAGTTCTGTGCCTTTTTTTACCGTGCTTACGCGCAGTTTTGGCCCTTGCAAATCCGCTAAAATGGTAAGAGGCAGATTAAGCTCTTTGGCCACATCACGAACATGATCGTAAGTTTCTTTGTGCATATCCTGTGTGCCGTGGCTGAAATTCAGACGAAACGCATTAGCCCCAGCCAGCGCGAGCGTCTTAATCATATCACGAGAATTGCTGGCAGGCCCAAGGGTCACGAGGATTCTTGTTGCCAGATAATTAAGTGTCATTGTCTTTGGCCTTTCTGTGTCAGGATATCGCTTGGAGGATCAAACCCTTTTGTTCAATTATCTTACCAAAGCGTGATGACAGTATTGTTACTATACCATAAAATAAGGATAATACGAGTTGCATCACCAGATCAAAACTAAAGGAAATGCTGTGACCGAAGATCGCCTTTATCATGAGCAAATGTTATCGCTGGCACGGCAGGTGCGTGAGCAACCCTTATTGGCAAATCCCACCCACAGTGCTGAGATGACCAACCCCACCTGTGGGGATAAAGTGACAGTCATGTTAACTGTCCATCAGGATCAGATTGACGGGATATCAGCTCAAGTCAGAGGCTGTGCCATCTGTGAGGCATCAGCAGGAATTTTGTTGCAAATCATCAATGATCATCCTGTCGGCAAGCCGCCAGTGGCTGTGCTTGACGATATCGATCATGCCATCAATCAGTGGTTTTCATCCCCCTCTCATGACCCTGCGCCGTTTTCATCTTTGGCGGCGATGACCCCTGTCAAAACCAGCTACCGTAACCGTCAGAAATGCGCTACGCTGGTGTTTGAAGTCGCCCGTATGGCGGCAAAATCACCATATGTGCTTTCTTAGGGGCGTTAGTCCACACAGACCACTTGCAGGATGCATCACATATCCTTTAGATTGCATCAGAAAGGTAATGCATCATGGTTCGTCTTCATGTTCTTGATATTGACCCCATGCTGGCTGAAATAGCCCAAACTGCGTGTGATTATTTTCACAATCGTCTGATCTCGCCGTCACATCAAGCCAGTCTTCAGGTGGATTTTGGATTGATCAACAACCCGACCCGACTTGATGCCTCTATCATGTTAGACTTGCCAGACGCAGATGCCCTGTCAGAGATGCAAAACCGCAAGCCGCAACCCCGGCAAGAATTTAAATTGATCATAACGCGCAAATCCCGACTTGAAGATACCATTCTAGCTATCGCAAAACATTGGGTTCATATCGCATCGCTTAGCACCGGACGACTGATGCTGACTCGAAAAACCCCTAAGGTGGCGATTTGCGCGTGGTGGCTTGGGGAACATCTTGGCCCTATTAATGCCATCCCCACTGATTTGCGCCCATGGCGCAAAGATCAGGAAAAAATAGGCCCACAACTGGCTGATGAATATGCCAATCTGTTTATGGGTGACTTGTCATGATGGATACAATCCGGTCTCAACTCATTCAATTTTTTGAACATCCTGATATCGCTTGGCTGTTGGCAAAGTCTCCCTTTATTCAAGACTTAGCGCTTCAGCAACCAATTGCGCTTACCGTGTTTGTAGGCGTGATCGTCTTGATGCTGATCTTGCTCATTTTCAGTAGCGGTAAAAATCGCAATACCAGTGACCAAATGCAAGGTCACTCACGGGTGATCAGCAAAACATTACAGCGCAAACTGGCGCGTCTTCGGCATAGCAAAATGCCCCTCTATTCTGTTGAGGTCACCGAAGATCACATGATCAGAAAACCAGAACCTGAGCCAGAAAAGCCACTGGATATGCCATCCCTAGATAGCCAGAGCCAACCGATTGAAGGCAACAGCCTAGATATCACAACACAGCGGCTTAGCCCCGATGCTAAAGCCATGCTAGAAAAACTGCGCCAAGACGGGAAAGCAATTTAATTGTTTGCCGCTTCCCATGCGCTAATCGCTTCGGTTAATTCGGTTTTTTCTTCACATCCCAAAAAGCATATTTTTTTCAGCTTTGCCAACATGGCCTTGGCGTCATCGGGCTGGTTAAGGGTCAAATACAGTTCCCCTAGATATTCAAGCGCGCCTTTGTGTTTTGGGTCAATTTCAAGGGCTCTTTGATAATGCACCATGCTATCCTCATAGCGTTCCAATTTTCTAGCGGAATAGCCCATGAGGTTATAAAGATCGGCATTCTTAGAATACTTCGCCTCTTGTTCAGCCAGCATCTGATAGGCGTCGGCAAATTGTCCTTTTTTGATAGCAGCCTCAGCGTTCGAGATAACCGCCGGCTTTGTTGGTGAAGGGCTAGAACTTCCTGATCCTGCGGCCATCACCGAATGGCCACTACTGATCAACAGAAACGCCCCTGAAAACAAAACCGCTAGGCGAAAAATAAACCTATTCTTTTGTGTCATGACATCTCTCCCATCCAAGCACCTTTGCCTGATGAGATAGCCCTCAACAGGGAAAAATCAACGCCCTTTCCAGACAGGGTCGCGCTTTTCCGCAAAGGCTTTTGCCCCTTCTAGGTTGTCTTCGCTGTCATAAAGCATATCCACCGTTGCCAATTGGCGTTTGGTGATCTGGTTCATAGCATCTTGAAACCTAAGGGCTTCGGCTTCACGCACCACCTCTTTGATGCTTGCAAAAACAAGCGGTGGGCCAGCGGCTAATGTTTCTGCCACCTGCCAGACATGATCCATCAGTTTATCAGCATCCAACACCTCATTCACCAAGCCATGATGCTTGGCTTCTTCAGCATCCATCCAGCGCCCCAAAAACAGCATTTCCATCGCGATATGATAGGGGATGCGCTTAGGCAGTTTTACCGTTGCCGCATCCGCCAATGTTCCTGCCTTAATTTCCGGAAGCGCAAAACGGCTTTCCTTGGTGCAATAAATCAAATCACAAGACAGCGCCAATTCAAATCCACCGCCAACCGTCATCCCCTCAACTGCGGCGATCACGGGTTTATTCATGCCGCGCAGTTCTTGAAGCCCACCAAACCCCCCGACACCGTAATCGCCATCTACCGCATCCCCGTCTGCCGCGGCTTTGAGGTCCCAACCGGCACAGAAAAACTTATCCCCGGCGGTGCTAACAATACCCACACGCGCATCTGGATTATCCCGAAATGCCTTAAACACTTCTCCCATTTCACGGCTGGTCTTCAGATCAATCGCATTCGCTTTGGGGCGATCCAAAACAACATGAAAGACGCCATTACTAAGGCTGGTTTTCAGAACATCCGACATGGGTTTCTCCTTTATTTCCTCTGTGTTGTTATGGGTTGACGCGGATCAACACATCAACCGCGACCACACCTTTGCCTTCAGGTCTGATCATAAGGGGATTGATCTCAAGGTCTTCAAGTTTATCCTGACAGTCAAGGGCAATATCCTGAATGGAAAGAATAGCCGCAACCGCGGCTTTAAGATCGCCTTTGGCTTTGCCGCGCCAACCCCCGATCAACGCCCCGGCTTTGAGTTGGGTTATCGTCTTTTCAATTTCCTCAGCCGGACTTGGCATGATCAGCGTGATGGTATCGCGTAACAATTCCGCCATCACACCCCCTGTCCCAAGCATAAGATAAAGCCCCACAACCGGATCACGGCTAATCCCTATGATCACTTCTGCCACGCTATCGGTAATCATATCTTCAACCAGCACTTGAGGACTAATTTGGGACAAATGGCGATAGGCTTCAGCCACCTGATCTTTGCCTTTTATGCCAAGCCGAACGGCGTCAGCCTCGGTCTTATGGCTTAATTCGGCAGAAACCGCCTTCATTACCACCAACCGGTCTGATGCTAATGCTATTGCCTCATCTTGGCTTTCGGCGATGCCGCCATGAGGTATCGTGATGCCGTGTTGCGCTAACAGGGTTTTGCCTTCATGTTCGTTTTTATTTATGATTTGGCTTTGGCCTGAAGCCATTCGCGGCGCTAATCCAGAAAGGGTGACGGCCCTTGACGGCTGAGACGCTTGATGCGCCGCCTTAATGGCGGCAATGGTATGATCAAAACCGCGCATGGCTGGAATGTCGCGCTCCATCAGCCAATTTGCCCATTGTTCAGGCAAGCCATCTGCCATGCTCGCCAGAACCATGGCTTTTGCACCTGTGGTCTGACTTCCTGCCAACAGCGCATCCAGTGCTGTTTTCCACGCATCAGCGCGACCCAATTCTAATTTTGGAAAGTCAATAATCAGCGCGGTGATGCCCATACCTGCCTGCATCGCGGCGGTAAAACTGGCTTCTAATCTTGGCCCATCACCCCAGTCAAAGGTATGATAATCAAACGGATTGCTGACCGTGACCAAAGGATTGACCGTGGCTTCTATTCGCGCCGCCGCCTCTGGTGATAATGGCGGCATCGGCACGTTGCCGCGTTCGGCCGCATCGGCAATCAATGACGCCTCTCCCCCCGAACAGGACATCGTCAACAGCGAAGGATCATCAAGCTGACCATAACAATGCAGCAAGGTTAGACCACCCATTAAGGCATCAATGGAATCCACCTCCCCAACACCAAGGGCATCAAAAAAGGCGCGTGATGCCGCCATGCCGCCTGCTAGTGATGCGGTATGCGATACGGTCATATGTTGTGCCGCCTCGCTTAGCCCTGCCTTTAAGGCTAAGACGCCTTTACCATGTTGCTTGGCTTCATGCACCGCGGCGGCAAAGGCGCTGGCATCATTAATGCCTTCAATATGCAGGCCAATTCCTGTGACACGCTCATCTGCCGCAACTACCCGGATCAAATCTGCCATGCCGATCATGGCCTGATTGCCCAAGGTGAGAATATAGGCAATCGGCAATCCGCCTCTCTGCATGGTAAGGTTTATCGCTAAGTTTGAGGACTGGGTGATGATAGCCACCCCCCGTTCCACTGGCTTACCCCCATGAACATCTGGCCATAATAACGCCCCATCAAGATAATTGATCATGCCATAGCAGTTTGGGCCAAGAATAGGCATATCCCCTGCCGCCGCGACCAACTGATCTTGAAACGCTTTACCGTCTTCGACTTCGGCAAATCCTGATGCAAAGGTAACGACACCGCCTGCGCCCATGGCAGATAATTGGCCAACCATATCAATGCTTGTTTTGCGATTTACCCCTAGACACACCGCATCAGGTGGCGCAGGTAAAGCGGCCAAATCTGGATAGGCTTTATGCCCAGCTACCATATCTTTATGGGGATGAACGGGCCAAATATCGCCAGCAAAACCAATCTCGCTACAACTCAAGACCACGGCTTCGGCCCATTTACCGCCAATCACTGCGATGGTTGACGGGCGCAAAAGCCGCGTCAATGATGCCGAATAATCCAAAGGATCACGCCACGACATTAGCCACCTATCCGCCGAAGCAGATCACGGCTGATAATATGCCGCTGGATTTCAGAGGTTCCATCCCAAATGCGTTCCACCCTCGCATCACGCC
>Ga0181593_10005049_pt1 | contig 11968 bp, 11 predicted proteins | sample 071ome_19_FD_133756 | JGI IMG/M metagenome (GOLD analysis project Ga0181593, IMG submission 133756) | Coastal salt marsh microbial communities from the Groves Creek Marsh, Skidaway Island, Georgia - 071413AT metaG (megahit assembly) | ecosystem: Environmental > Aquatic > Marine > Intertidal...
AAGGTCGAGGGAATCGGACACCCGAGGGACCGGCATTGCGGGCCTTGGTCCGAGTGCGGCTGGTGGGACTAACCAGGCGCCGATCGCAATCCCTGCGAACGCGATGGTCAGGCACGTGTAGAGCAATCGGTTCATCGCGCGGCCCCTAATCACTCAAGGCGCGGAAAGCGGTGAGGTCGACTTGGATGTCGAGCGGCCGATCGACGCCCAGCGCGCGGACGGAGCGTGCGTTGATCGTGACGTTGTCAAGAAAGACCACTGGTTGGCCGCTCTCTAGCGCGAAAAGAATTTGTCGAAGTCCGTCATGCCCGGTGGTGAATTGCGCACGGACATTGATCGCGCGATAGGTCCCGAGTGGCTCCGATTGAAGCGCTTCGACGCTGGTGAGTTGTGCGTCATGGGCCTCAAGGAGCGTCTGCAAATGGGCTTGCAGGACGGCCGCCGCGCTCCCGTCGGTTTCCGCTGCGACGAGGGGGGAGGTGCGCCCGTTCGTGTCGCTTTGCAACTGGCGGGCAAGCGCGTCGTTGCGGACCTGCGCCGCCTCCAACCGGGAGAGCCCGCGCCGGTGGTCGTCGATGCTGGCCAGCGCCTCTTGGTAGGCGGATTGGATCGGCCACCCGATAAGTCCATACGCCGCAACCAGGGTCACGACGAGCAGCGCCAGTGCAGCGGCGCGCGAACCCGGTGAGCCCCGCGTCATGATGCACCCGCCGCAATACGAAGCGAAAACGTAAAGCGTTCTTGGTCTTGGCGGTCTCCGCGGGTGACCGGTGCGTCGAATTGCACGGCATCGAACCGTGGGCTGGCCTCAAGCCGTGGGATCAGGTCGGCGCTTGAGGTGGTCTGTCCTTCGAGCGCGATGTCGCGTCCGGCTTGCCCGTACCGAACCAGCCAGGTGCCGTCGGGTAGGATCGCCGATAAATCGTTCAGGACCACGATGGTCGAGGGACGGCGGCTCCGTTCGTCCTGGAGAAAGCGTCGGGCGGCCAGCGCTTTGCCGTCGTTGTCGCCGGCTTTGATGTTGGCGGTTTGTCGGGCGGCCTCCAGGGTTTCGGCGAGATCGTCGGCAACCGCCTCCAGGCGTAGGAGCGGCGATGCGACGGCGGCGATGAGGAGCAGAGCCAAGGCGACGCCGGCGAGCCGCATACCGCCGCGGGGTGCGGGCGCACCCAAACCGACGACACCGCGTGAATCGCCGTCGCCGAGCAGGACATGATTCGGCGGGCACCCAATGTGCGAAAGAGCGGCGATCAGCGGATCGACAATGCGCCGCGGCGCGACGCTAATGGTGACATCCATCGAGTCGCCGTGGGTCGCGTCCCGCCGGTAGGAAAAATACGCTTCATCGGGATTGAACGGTGTGTGTCGTTCGATCTCAAAGGACAGCAGACCGGGTAGATCCCTGTCCGGCGTAGGCGGAAGTCGAAGATTGCGGCGCACGACTTGCGAAGCGCCGATCATCAACGTTGTTTCGACGCCACGCGCGTCACTCGCATTGAGGGCCTGCGCAAAGTTCGTTCCGAGATCGCCCCAATCGTCCGGCGTTACTTCGGTCGCCGCGATCGGTTGCTGCCCCGCACCCCGATCGTGGAAGGCCTCCACGGTGCGTCCGTCGAGGCGGATGACGAGATGGGCGCGCGCTGTCCCGACGGCACGGCGAAGGGGCTGGGGAATAAGCGATCGAAGTTCGCTCCCCCACCAATCCAGAAACGCGAAAATTGCCTCAAATCGGTTCATTTTCTACTCTGAGCAGGAGTATAGGGTGGCCTTGCGAAGGGGGCCACGTTGATCGCGCTGTGCATCCAAGCCGCCATCTGCTGTGTAATAACAAGAAGGGGAGGATGACTGCCGCGATCGTGTCGCGGCTGATCCGAGGGTTGTCTGTGAATACGTACGCGTTTGGTTGTCTTGCTTTAATCTCCTGCATCTTTTTCGCGCCGTTTTCGGCCAATGCCCAGACGTCGCGTGACGGCGCCGAGATTGGCGTCACCGCGGCGCTAAACCCGAATGCTACCGGTACGCCGCCCCAAGCCGCACCGCGACTGCTCGAGGTCGGCGTCAACGTCTTTGCCAACGAACGTATTGCCACGACCGAAGGCGGTCAGGCGCAGATGCTCTTTATCGACGAGAGTGCGTTCACGGTCGGTCCGAATTCGGAAGTGGTTCTCGATGAGTTCGTCTTCGATCCCGATACCGGCGTCGGTCGCCTTGCCTTGACAGCGACAAAAGGCGTGTTCCGTTTCGTTGGCGGCAAGATCAGTAAGAACAATCCGGTCACGCTGAAAACCCCTACCGCGGTGATCGGCATTCGCGGGGGCATTGCGTTGGTGAACGTGCAGCCAAGCGGCGCGACGCAAGCGACGTTTTTGTTCGGCGACCAAATGACCGTCGCGGCGGCCGGCGTTACCCAGGTTGCCACGCGACCGGGCTTTGCGATCACCGCGACGGCCGCCGACGAAGCGCCCTCCGCGCCGACGCCGGCCCCGCCGGCGCTGCTGACCGCTGCCCTGAACTCCTTGGAGCGGAGCGCGCCGCCGTCCCAAGAAGAGGGTCCGCAAAGTGGCGATCAACAGCAAGGCACGCAAAGCGGCGCCAGTCAGCAACAAGGCGGACAGCAACAAGGCGGACAGCAACAACGCGGACAGCAACAAGGCGGACAGCAACAAGGCGGACAGCAACAAGGCGGTCAGCGTGTGCCGACCGATCAAGATGTCGCCGAGACCAGCCTAGGAGCGCAGGGTTCCCAACGGGCACCACGGGCGCTGGCGTCGCCCATTGTGGTGGCGTTCGCCCGACCAGTGCTTGCGGCGATCGGCGGGGATGCGGAGGGACCGCAACCGGGCGACACGCTTGATCAAGCGCAACAGAACAATGCGCTGCAGCAAAACCTGTTGCCCTCGGCATCGAATTTGTCGGGGCGCTATAAACGCTCGTTCTCGCGTCTCGCTGGCACGGCGGACCAGACTTCCGCGAGCAACGTGCCGTTTTCCGGTGCGTCGCTTGCCTCGGGCGTGTTTACGGCGACGTTTGGCAGCAACACTTTTAAGTTCCCGGTCATTGGCAACGGCACCACCGGCATTATTTCGTCGACGGCGACGTCCTCGCCGAACGGCGCTTTCACCGGGGACGTGACTTTCTTTCCGACGACGCAGTTCCTGTTTCTCGAGGGGGTCGAGACGGCAAACCCGACGAATCGAATCGTCGGGTTTGCCGGCCAGCCGACAGGTTCCATCCCGACATCGGGCGCAACGTTTTATGCGCTTCAAGACGATTTCGGGTTGGCCTCGGTGGTGCCGTTCATGCGCCAACCGGACTCGTCGGGCATTACGGTGCCGCAGGCCGAGGGCGTAGCCGATGCGGCGATCTACTGGGATGTGTCCGGATCCAGTACGGCACAACGCTCATTTGGGTTCCGCACGATTTCGATCACCGGACAGGGCACGTCTCAGAAGTCGGTGATGGCCCTGGGGAGTGGTCGTGTGTTGGTCGATTCGAACGGACGGGCGTTCCTCCGCGGCGGCGCGATCGGCACAGCGCGGCAGAACCTCGTGAAGCTACCGACCGTGACCGACTCCGAATTGTCGTCCGCCGACGACAGCCTGGGCAACGATTTCTTCGGACCAAACGCATCTCATTTCGTATTGGAGAGCGCCCAAGTCGACTTGAACGACTCGACCGTGAGCACCACTGGGGCGACGCGCTTCAATCCAGGTGGGTCGCCGCAAACCACGACGTTTTTTCCCACCGTCGTCGCCGTCCCGGCCACCTCAACTCTGGGCGCGCGCAGCACACGTACGATGGGTGGCTACCTTGGTGGGGCCTACCAGACCGAGGTAGCGGGTGCGTTGTCGACGACAACGATGTTCCAAGGTCTCAACGGCAACAGTTTCGATGCCTCGCTGAAAACCAGCGCGACAACCAACAAAGTGCAAGGGGCGTTCAAGTTCGACAACGCTTTCGGTACGGGGCCGACGTTTCAGATCGCCTGGGGCGACAAGGACGCGGCGTTCGGCGACGGGAACGCGACCTCGGGCGATAGCGTGTTTATCGACGACCAAACGATGGCGGGCGGAAGTCAGGACAACAGCGGCAGCGTGACAATCAATTCCGCGCCGCAAGACGAATCAAACATCGCCTTTGTGAGTGTCGGGTCGTCGAGCGAGTTTGCCGCGAGCTTCCTTCCGAGCGGCGTGTCGACCTGCGACTGCAAATATCTTACCTGGGGATTCTGGGGCGGAAGGATCGCGAACTCGGCCAGTTCGTCCGAGATGATTCATTTGGCCAACTATGTCGTGGGCGAAATCGCCGGGCTTGCGGCGGTCAATGCGTTGCAAGGCACCGCGACTTATAGCGGCCACGCCATCGGGACAGTGTTCACCAACAGCCAAGTCTACCAAGCCATTGGCAGTCTGTCGGCGACGGTGAATTTCGACAATACCTCGGCCAGTACGTTCAACATCTCGAACTTCGACGGTGCAAACTATGCCGGGACGGGTTTGGCGATCACGGCCGACGGAGCGCGCCACAAGTTTGCCGGAACCATTGCGGGCGCCGGGCGCACCGGTGGATACACCGGCTCGTTTATGTCGGGCGGCGGCGATGTTGCCGCGGAGATGGGCGGTCAGTTCAAGGTCGACGGCGGCGGCTACAGCGCTGTCGGTGTCTTCGCCGCCGCCAAGTAACTAGGTCACCGGCAACCGACCTTTGGCGGCTTCGCCCGTCAGTGGCTGAAAATCCTGACCGGCCGATGTCAGACAGGACATACCGTTAGGCATGACGGTCACCACCGACCACGTCCCGCTCTTTTCCGAGGCCCAGATTTCGACATAAGCGCGGCCGTTGTGGGACGCGCCCGAGGCGATCGCTTGTTCGCCGAATTGGGCTGCGAGTTTGGCGGTGATGACGTCGTATGCGCCGCAGATTCGGGTTTGGGCGGCGGCGTGGGGCACCATGACCGAGGTGGCCAGGGCTGTGCCGAGGGCTAGAGGCAAAAAGGGCGCATGGGGATCCCTCCTAGGACCGGTCGGTCTATGGCTTCGCCGTCCTCCCCGAGGGCTTGTTCAACCAAATAGGCACGTTCGTCCGCCTTTGGGCCCTAGATATCGTATCAATCTTAGAATCTCGTACAAGATATTCTTGCAAACCACCGTGAATCAAAGGTAAACGGCGGGCCAGATTTCTGTGACAACCGGTCGCGCCGCGCCCCTACTGCCGATGCGGCCCAACCCTGATACGTTCCGCCCGTGACCCAAACCTTGGCCTTATACCCCGGGCAGTCCGGTGGTTTTTCGCGATCCACCGCCCCGGTGGGGTGGTGGTTGGTCGTCGTTTGCGGCTTGGTTTTCGCGATGGTGATTTTGGGAGGCGTTACCCGGCTCACAGATTCGGGACTCTCGATCGTGGATTGGCGCCCGTTTATGGGGGTTCTGCCCCCGCTCAACGAGGCGGCCTGGGCCGAGGTGTTCGAGCGTTATCGCGCCTTTCCCGAGTACCAAAAGATCAACGCAGGGATGACCCTCGGCGAATTCAAATCGATCTATTGGTTCGAATATGCCCACCGCCTACTGGGTCGCGTGATCGGCATCGTCTTTTTGGTGCCGTTCTTGTTTTTCGTGCTGACCGGGCGCATCAGCGGGCCGATGGTGCCCCGGATGGTCGCGCTGTTTGTGCTGGGCGGTCTGCAAGGTTTGCTCGGGTGGTTCATGGTGCAAAGCGGGCTCGTCGATCGACCCGACGTCAGTCAATATCGTTTGACCGCACATCTCGGGCTCGCCGTCTTGATCTACGGCTACATGCTCTGGATCGCGCTTGCGCTTTTGCACCCCGCGACGGGGGCCGCGAAGAATGCTACGGCGCGGGCGGGGCTTCGGCTCCTCGTGCCCTGGGTATTTATCGTGATTCTTTCCGGTGGGTTCGTCGCCGGCACGGATGCCGGTCTGACATACAACACCTTTCCGTTGATGGACGGACGCTGGGTCCCGCCGGGCCTTTTCGATCACACGCCGACGGTGATCAATTTTTTCGAAAACACCATCACCATCCAATTTACCCATCGCCTGTTTGGGATTGCTACGGTCACGGCGGTATTGTTGTTCTGGTTGGTTCACCAGTGGATTCCGGTGGACGAGCGCGTGTCTTGGTGGATCAACGCGTTGGCGTTCGTGGCGATCGGCCAGGTGTTGCTGGGCATTGCCACGTTGATCTTCGTAGTACCCGTGCCGTTGGCGGCAACGCACCAAGCCGGCGGGATGATCTTGTTCTCCACGGCGATCCTCGCGCTGCACGCCACGCGGCGAACCAACCGATGAGCGCCGCTCGTTTCGTGTACATCACGGCCGAGAGCCGTGATGAGGCCGTCGCGATCGGTCGCGCCTTGGTGCAGGAGCGCCTGGCCGCGTGTGCCAACGTGATCGACCCTGTGACTTCGATCTATTGGTGGGAGGGGGCGGTGCAGGAAGACGCCGAAGTGGTGTTGGTTCTCAAGACCCAAGCCGACTTGGTGACGCCGCTGACCGAGCGAGTAAAAGCGCTGCATTCCTATGCGTGCCCTTGCGTCGTGGCGTTGCCGATCGATGGGGGCAATCCCGCTTATCTCCAATGGATCGCCGACCAAACGACCGGCGCATCCGCACGTTCCGACCGATGAGCAGGGGGGGTTCGCTCGGCCATCGCGATACGCGGATTGCGCTGGCGGTGTCTTCGGTCGCACATACCTTTGCGCATATGTTCGTCCTACTCTATGCGACCGTCGTTCTGGTCATCGAGACCGAGTTCGGGTTCACCTATGCCGATCTCCAGTGGCTGGCGGTGCCGGGGTTCGTGATGTTCGGCGTTGCCGCATTACCGGCGGGTTGGCTTGGCGATCGTTGGAGTGCGCCCGGTATGATGGCGGTATTCTTCTTCGGCGTCGGCGGCGCGGCGGTTGTAACCGGGTTGGCCGATGGACGCCTCGGGTTGTTGATCGGCCTTACGGCCATCGGCACCTTTGCGGCGATCTATCATCCGGTCGGTATTTCTTGGCTGGTGCGGAATGCACCGAATCCCGGTCGCGCCCTGGGCATCAACGGCGTGTTCGGCAGCATGGGGACGGCCGGTGCCGCGCTCGTCGCGGGGGTGCTGGCCGAGTTCTTCGGATGGCGCGCGGCCTTTCTGGTGCCGGGCCTGATCTCCATCGCGGTGGGTGCTGTTTTTGTCCTGCTCATCGTGGGTGGCGGGGTGCGCGAAACGCGAGGGGCGCCGCACGACGCCGCGCAGGCGTTGCCGGCGCACGATGTTCGACGGGCCTTTCTCGCGTTGTTTGCGACCGTGATTGCGGTCGGGCTGATTTTTCAAAGCACCTCGGTTGCCATGCCGAAAATCTTTGCCGACCGTTTGGTGGCGGACGGCGGTGCTTTAGCGGCGGGTTCGTTGGTGGCTTTCGTCTATGCCGTCTCGGCGGGGACCCAACTGATCGGTGGTGAATTGGCCGATCGGTTCTCGCTCAAGCGGGTCTATATGTGGACCCAGATTCTGCAAATCCCGGTCATTTTATTGGCTTTCCTCACGTTCAACTACGGCCTTGTCGTATTGGCGATCGCAATGGTCGGCCTGAACGTGGCCGGGCAGCCGGCAGAGAATGCGCTGCTCGCGCGCTACACGCCGTTGGCGTGGCGGGGGCGCATGTTCGGGGTGAAGTTCGTGCTCACGTTGGGGGTTAGCACGCTTGGCGTGGCCTTGGTGCCGGCGATCGCCGATTGGACGGGGTCGCTGGATTTCCTTTTTATCGCGTTGGCGCTGTTTGCGGCCTGCGCCGGGCTAACGGCCAGCCTGTTGCCGCGTGATCGGCTTACGGTTTCGGCGCAAGCGCCCGTCGCAACGGGCGAGGGCGACTAAGCCACTCGTGTTGCAGATTTTTCTTCTCGTCCTTGCGGTCTTTGTCCCGATCGGGATCGGCTACGCGATGAAACGCGCGGCGTTCCTGCCCGATACGTTTTGGGCGCCGGCCGAAAAGCTCACGTTTTACATTCTCTTGCCTGCATTGGTGATCGACGCGATCGCCACCGGTCGTCTCAACGAACTCGATGCCGGGCCGATGGTGGCGACGGTTGCGGCGGCGTTGGCGGTCGTCACGCTTGTACTCATCGGGGCGCGTTGGGTTTTCCGGATCGAGCCGGGCGCCTTCGGGAGTATTTTCCACGGGGTCGTGCGACCCAACGGCTATATGGGAATCGCAACTTGTTTGGCGGTCCTAGGGGCAGACGCGCTGGCCCAAATCTCGATCGTCATTGCGGTTTGGATTCCCGCCGGGCTTATTCTCGCGGTCTACATGTTCGCCCGTTCCGGGGCGCAGGCGGCTGGGGCCCGGCACGCGGTTCTGCAGTTGGCGCGCAATCCGCTGATCTTAAGCGTGTTTATCGGACTGTTTTTGAACGCGGTTGGCGCTGGGCCTTTCCTTGATGATTTCGCGGCCCTGGAAGTGATCGGGCGTGCCGCCCTTCCGATCGGGCTTTTCGCCGTTGGTGCTGGGGTGGACCTAGCTGCGGCCCGGGCCGCGGGTCGACAGGTCCTATCAACCTCGGCGCTCAGCTTGATCGGTTTGCCCGTGTTGGTAGCGGCGGTGGCGTGGTGGTTCGGTGTCGAGCCCGTCGGCGCCGCCGCATTGGTCCTCTACGCCGCAATGCCAACTTCATCGTCGGGGTTCATCATGGCGCAACGCATGAACGCCGATGCGCCCCTAATGGCCGGGTTGATTACGTTCCAAACCGCGGTGTCGTTGGTCACGATCACCGCGGCGGCCATTCTTGTGGCGGGCTGACTAGACTTTCGCGAGCGCCTGATCGAGGTCGCGAATGATGTCCTCGACGTTTTCGATCCCGACCGAGAGCCGCACGACATCCGGGCCCGCGCCTGCCGCAATCAGCTCGGCTTCTTCCAATTGACGGTGTGTGGTCGATGCCGGGTGGATGATTAGGCTGCGGGTATCGCCGATGTTGGCGAGATGCGAGAACAGCTCGACATTCTCGACCAACGTGACGCCCGATTCGAAGCCGCCTTTGACGCCGAATGTGAAGACCGCGCCGGCGCCGCGCGGTAGGTATTTTTGGCCCAAGTCGTAGTAGGGGCTCGATTTCAATCCAGCGTAGGAAACCCAATCGACCTTTGCATGGCCTTCCAGGAACTCGGCAACCTTGAGCGCGTTGTCGCAATGGCGCTCCATCCGTAGCGGCAACGTTTCGATGCCGTTGAGAATGTAGAACGCGTTGGTCGGGCTCAGGGCGGGGCCCAAGTCGCGCAAGGACAGTGCGCGGATCGCCACCGAATAGGCCATGTCGCCGAAGGTCTCGAAAAATTTCAGTCCGTGATAGGACGGGTTGGGTTGGGTAAGGGCCGGGTACTTGTCGTTTTGAGCCCAATCGAATTTGCCGGACTCCACGATCATGCCGCCCAGCGAATTGCCGTGTCCGCCGAGGAACTTCGTTAGAGAATGGACGGCGATGTCGGCGCCCCATTCGAACGGGCGGCACAGGAACGGCGTTGCCAAGGTATTGTCGACGATCAACGGGATGCCGGCCTCGTGGGCGACCGCAGCCACCGCTTCCAGATCGACGACCACGCCGCCGGGGTTGGCAAGGTTCTCGATGAAGATCGCTTTGGTGTTGGGGCGCATGGCGTCGCGGAAGTTCTGCACGTTGGTAGCGTCGACGGTGGTGCCTTCCCAGCCGAACTTCTTGAACGACTGCCCGAACTGGGTGAGCGAACCGCCATAGAGCTGTTTGGCGGCAATGAAATGATCGCCGGCCTCCATCAGCACGTGGAACGCCATCAGTTGTGCGGCGTGCCCGGACGCGGCGGCCACGGCGCCGCGGCCACCCTCGAGACCCGCAAGACGTTGTTCGAGTACGGCGACCGTCGGGTTGGTCAATCGGGTGTAGATGTTACCGAAGGCCTGCAGATTGAACAGTGAAGCGGCGTGGTCGACGTCGTCAAAAACGAACGATGTGGTTTGGTGGATGGGCGTCGCGCGAGATCCGGTGACGGGATCGGGCGCCGCGCCGGCATGTACGGCAAGGGTTTCGAAGCCGTAAGAGATATTGTCGTCAGCCATGAGGTTGATTTCCTTTTCTTAGATTTTTGAACGGCGCTTGCTGCTGATAACGCCGGTATTGATTCCCATCCAACCGATCTCACGCGAAAGGCGGCCGAATTCGATCTTGGGGCAGCGGTTCATCACGACACGCAAGCCCGCAGCTTCTGCGCGCTCTGCCGCCGCGTCGTTACGGACGCCGAGCTGCATCCACAGCGTTTTCGCGCCGACCGCTATCGCTTCGTCGGCGATTGGTCCGGCTGCTTCTGAATTGCGAAAGACATCGACCATGTCGATCTTGTCGGGAATGTCGGCGAGGGCGGCGTAGACTGTTTCACCGAGAATCTTGTTCCCGGCTTCGCGAGGATTGACCGGGATAACCCGGAAATGTTTGCGCTGGAGATACTTCATCGCAAAGTAGCTCGGTCGGTTCCAATTCGAACTGGCCCCGACCATTGCGATGACCTCGGTCTCGCGCAATATGCCGCGGATGTAGTCGTCCTCGTAGCGGTCGTGGTTCATCACGTGTCCTTCCAGACCGGATCGCGCTTTTCGATGAAGGCGTCGATGCCCTCTTCGGCGTCGTCTTTCAGCATGTTCTCTGTCATTACGCGAGAGGCATAGTCGTACGCCGCGGCGAGGTCCATCTCACGCTGCCGGTAGAAGGCTTCCTTGCCGATGGTCACCGTGGCCCGCGATTTGGTCGCGATTTGGCGTGCCAACGTGTCGGTCGCGGTCTCAAGCGCATCGTCATCGACGACACGGTTCATGAGCCCCATTCGCGCGGCGGCCTCGGCGTCGTACATCTCGCCGGTGAGCAGCATTTCCATCGCGTGTTTGGGCGCGAGGTTCCGGGTCAGGGCGACCATCGGCGTGGAACAAAACAGGCCGATATTGACCCCCGGGGTCGCAAAACGCGCCGATCGACCGGCGAGGGCGAGGTCGCATGTCGCCACTAATTGACACCCGGCGGCGGAGGCCGGTCCGTGGATCTGGGCTATCACGGGCTGGGGCAGGGTGACGATCGCCTGCATGAGGCGGCTGCATTGGGCGAACAGTGCTTCGTAAGACTCGCGTCGCGCGTCGGCGCGAATTTCCTTGAGGTCGTGCCCAGCGCAAAAGGCGGGTCCGGCGCCCCCGAGGATCACGACACGCGCATCGCTCTGGGCGATGTCGTCCAAGGCGTCCTCTAGCGCGCCCATCAGGGCACGACTCAGGCTATTGCGCGCCTGCGGTCGATTAAGGGTCAAGCGCACCACCCCGTTCGATTCGGCACGGCGGACTATGGTGTCGGTTTCAGCGGCCGGGGTCGGTGTCATAGCGGGTCTCGGAAGCTCCCAAGGGGGCGATGGCGTGGGTGTCGCACCGAAACGGCTATCGAATGCGGTATTTAAATACCGCATAGCTAACCCTATGAAATCTGGTGCGAAATCGTTGACATCTACAAATTCGACGGCATACTCGCGCGCCATTGCGGGGAGCCCCGCCAAAGGACGCTAAGACCATGAAGACCTACTCTGCAAAACCCGCCGAAGTCCAGAAGAAGTGGTACTTGATCGACGCCGAAGGCCTGATTTTGGGCCGTATGGCCGCGGTCATCGTCGACCGCCTTCGGGGCAAGCACAAGCCGATGTACACCCCGCATGTCGACTGTGGCGATCACGTTATCGTCGTGAATGCCGAAAAGGTGCGGCTGACCGGGCGCAAGCTCGAGAAGAAAATTTACTACCGGCACACCGGCTATCCGGGCGGCATCAAACAGCGCACCGCGGGCGAGGTGCTTGAAGGCGCCCATCCCGAACGCGCCATCATGATGGCGGTTCAGCGCATGCTCCCGAAAGAGAGCCCCTTGGCCCGCAAACAACTGGGCCATCTCAAGGTCTATGCCGGCGCGGAACATCCGCA
>Ga0181593_10005052_pt1 | contig 11965 bp, 8 predicted proteins | sample 071ome_19_FD_133756 | JGI IMG/M metagenome (GOLD analysis project Ga0181593, IMG submission 133756) | Coastal salt marsh microbial communities from the Groves Creek Marsh, Skidaway Island, Georgia - 071413AT metaG (megahit assembly) | ecosystem: Environmental > Aquatic > Marine > Intertidal zone...
GAAGGTATACCCGAATGTATGCCCGAGGAGTATCGATGTCCATCCATCACTGACGCGTATCAAATGTACTATATGATGGACAAGATGAAATTTGCTAGATATAAAGATTTCTGTGTTTAATGTAATATGTTAGCTACGGCTAAACTTTTCAGTGCTCCCTCCGTAAAGGTAAAGAAACAAGAAAAACCCCAACCCAAACTCTTTAGTGATTTCGTAAAAGGTGTCAAAAAGAATGAAGTACACGATGTCTTGATTAAGCCGAGTGAAGGCCTCGTGTATTACATGAATGACGACGGGGAAACATCCTTCGCAAACTACATTCCATCGAACCCATTTTGGGAAATGCTCATGGAAAGCGATGCAAACATCCAAACGGATTTGTCTTCGTCCATGTCTTTCGGTGACATCACGTCCATTGGTTTTACCATACTCTTGTCCATCGCACTCTTCCGCATGTTTATCGGCGGCATGGGTGGTGGAGGAGGAGGTGCGAACCCATTCAATATGGGTGAAAAGCCGCTCGATGTCGAGGATGAAATCACGACGAGATTCGATGACGTTCAGGGCATCGATAGCGCAAAAGATGAACTCCAGGAAATCGTCGGTTTCCTTCGTGACCCAACCCAATACATTGTGAGTGGCGCAAAGATTCCAAAAGGTGCTTTACTCACCGGTAAGCCCGGTACAGGTAAAACACTATTGGCTCGCGCGATAGCGGGTGAATCGTCCGTCCCGTTCATTCAGTGTTCCGGTTCCTCGTTTGTCGAGATGTTCGTCGGTGTGGGCGCGAAGCGTGTGCGTGACGTGTTTGAAATGGCGCGTAAGAATCAACCGTGTATCGTGTTTATCGATGAAATAGATGCGATAGGCAAGAAGCGTTCCATGAATGGGTTTGCTGCGAACGATGAACGCGAACAAACCATCAATCAATTGTTGACCGAAATGGACGGTTTCGATAACGACTCACAAATCGTTGTCATCGCCGCCACAAACAGGGCAGACATTCTTGATGACGCACTTCTCAGACCAGGTCGTTTCGATCGTAAGATACAGGTTGGCCTTCCAGACGTGTATGGGCGCGAAAAGATTTTACAAGTCCACTCAAAAAACAAGAACCTTTCCCCGGAAGTGAGTCTCATGGACGTCGCGAGACAAACAACTGGGTTCTCTGGTGCAGATCTCGAAAACCTCATGAACGAGTGTGCCATTCGTTCCGTCAAGGAAGGCACTAACGTCATTACCCCTCCAATCATCGAAGACGTGTATCAACGTGTCGTCGTGGGTGCGAAGGGCGGTGCGCCCATGTCTGATGAACGTAAGAAACTTGTGGCGTACCACGAAGCGGGACACGCCATCATAGGCGTGTTGATGCCTTCGTACGATGAAGTTCGTAAAGTCAGTATCATTCCCAGAGGTGACGCGGGTGGTGTCACGTTCTTCCAACCATCGAGTGATGAACGAGGCATGTACACGAAAGAGTATCTTTTGTCCCAAATAAAAGTCGCGTTGGGTGGACACGCGGCGGAAGAACTCATGTACGGGAAGGACAGTGTCACCACAGGTGCGAGCAGTGATTTCGCACAAGTACACGCCATCGCGCGTGAAATGGTGACGACGTACGGCATGTCTGAAGCCGTCGGTAAGATCAACGCGGACGTCAGCGCACTTTCTCAACAGACTGCGTACCTCGTCGACCTAGAGGTCCACAGGATCACAGACGAGTGTTACTCGGAGGTACTCGATATCTTGTCTTCCCGCAAGACAGATCTCGTAGCACTCAAGGACATTCTCATCAGGGATGAAATCATCGATGGGAAGGTCGTGTACGACATGATAAAAATGTGAGATACTAGTAGATATGAGTCCAACATCATCTAAGACTTCACATAATTCTAATCAATTCGGATCGCCCACAAGTGTACTAAACATCAAATCGACTACAAAAAAACCGCAATCGTCACGAACATCATCTACCGGGTCAAAAGTACGAAGGAGACTTAATTATGGGGAACTCTCTGTAACTAAAGAAATAGCTCAACAAGCCAGAACACCCACAAGTGTACTAAACATGAATTCGAAATCGACTACAAATAGCAAAACGCCACAGGCACCTATAAAAAAAACACTACCGCCAAAGACACCTAGAAAAAAACCGCCATCGCCACGAACACCATCTACCAGGTCAAAAGCACGAAGGAGACTTAATTATGGACTCCCTGTAATTAGCGAAATAGCTGAACAAGCCAATCGAGAAATGTCTCCATCTAAAAGAGAATCTTTATCAAAAAAATTAAATGGTAAGCCAACTCCACCTAATGTAACTAGTTTGTTTGCACAAATTGATCCCGTGAGAGGACAACTCAATGCACCCAGCCGGGATGTATTGAAACGAGCTCATAGTATGGCTAATAGTGTAGCTTCTCTTACTAATAATAACCCAAATAAAATAACTACCATGTATAATGTAGAAAATACCCTTATTAAATTAAGGGGTGAACTTGACAATAAACAAAAACTATCTGTAAATCAATTGAAAACTATAGCCAATTTGGAAAGACAACTCCAACGTTCAAAGGAAAAGCATGCTAGAGCAACAGAACTTATAAAAGAACACATGTTAGAAGAATCCGTCCCAATTATAATTACTAAAAAATCAACTGAAGAAATAAATAAACTAACCAGAGAAATGGAAAAATTAAAAGGGGTTTCTAACTCTGAACGGTCTAAGTTGCTCGGTTTAATAGTTTCTCTTACTAAAAAGCAAAAAGGTTTGCGTAACACACTTTCAAAATTAAAAAATGTAGCTGTGAGTAAAAAGAGTAATGTTGATAAATTTAAGGAAGAATTACAGGATTATAAAACTAAAATAAAACAATATGAAAACCTCGTAAAAAATCTGCGTGAAAATGCATCTACTCGAAAACCGACACCCAATCAAACTACAACATCCACTCCAACTACACCCAACAATCAAACTACAACAACCAACAAACCGCCATCAATAAAAGAACGACACAGGGAAGCTAAAAAACAAGGCGCTAAAACCCGTTCGAATGAGAGACGGGAACGATGGAAACGTGAAGGAACACCCAGAGCACGGAGATCACTCGAACCAATATTCAATAAAATGGCCAAGTCTCCTAAAACACCACCCGGAATCACTAAATCGAATCTTCAACAATTCTTGGCGCCATTTAAACAGCCTATTTCTATTCAGTTTGCCCCGAGTATCAAGGCGACGGGTGGTAACGCAACGGTTACACAAATCAAAACGAATAAGGATGATAAGAAGAAAAAAACACCTAAAAAGTTTAATATTCTCGCTGACCCAGCGTCTGCGTACCGCAAATCCGTGGTCGCGAGCAAACGCAAAGAAATCATGCCCAAACTCAGAACCCCCACCGTCGGTCAAAGAAAGAAACACGTGATACAATTGATCGATAAGGAATTGAGACTCATGAAAGTTCCAAAGGATATCGAACGTAAGATGATTTCATTGTACTCTAAGGTCTTAAGTGAAAAGCAAATCAAGCAATTGTTTGGTGGTCGAAGCACTGGAGACGTGAAGAAGATTCTCAAAAAACAGGTCGACTACTTCAAAAAGAAAAAGAGATAAAGATAACACTCCATCTACTTAATAATGAGTTACATAGCATGGGACACCGAAACAACAGGTCTTCCCATGGCCCGGACTCGGGCAACCCCAGATAACATAGATAATTTTAAACACTGTCGTATGTTGTCCTTGGCCCTCGTGAAATACACGTCGAGTGGTAGGGAAGTTTCTTCCTATCACGGGATAGTGTATCCAGACACATTTGATGTGAAAGCAACCGAAATACACGGAATAACACCCGAACATGCAAAATCTGTGGGTAAACCCTTTAATGAAATCTACGATACGTTTCTCGAAACCATGCGTGGTGTAGACATACTCGTCGCACACAATTCAAAGTTCGACGAAGATGTCTTGTTTTCTGAGTGTTACAGACGTGGTTTAAGCGTTGAACCTTTCAGACGCATTCGTTTTGTGTGTACGTTAGACATGACTCGAGAAGTGTTTTTGCGTAACATGAAATTGGGTGTGTTGTACCAAAAGCTTTTTAATGAAGAGCTCGAAGGTGCACACGATGCTTTGAATGATTCACGTGCGTGTGGACGTGTGTATCCAATTCTCCGTGATAAAAAACCAAATCTCAAACCACTCGGCATCCCAAAGGTCATTCTCAAAGCGTCGGAAGTCGCGGGCATGATTGGAAAGAACATGTATAAAACACCACTCGAAATCGCCGATGAATTGTGGAGTAAGTACATGCCTGAAACCTTTGAGGGGCGCACGAAAGAACAAGTGGCCATGCAAGCCATTGAAACGTCTCAGGTCGCCAAAGACCTCTTAAAAAATGCGGAGCAGTTCAAGTCTACGAACAGTACGAGTGTTGAACAGAAATTTAGGGCTGTTTCTAACCAGCTCGAAAAGACATCTGGACTCAAGAATGATGAACTCGCCGCCGCCAAAGATCACATACGAAAGACCCTGTATACCAATCACGGGACGAGACATGAAGAAACTACAGCAGACCACTACGAAAATCTCGTGGAAGACAGAACCTTCTATAAATATGACGTGTGTACGCTTGCGGGTACGACCTATCAAATCGTGGGACGGATAGATAGGATTCGTGAAAACGAGGACGGGTCTCGATCCATCGTGGAAATCAAGAACCGCGCGAGAGGTCTCTTCAGGTCCGTTCGTGAATACGAGGAAATCCAGTGTCAAACATACATGGAAATGCTCGATTTACACGCGTGTACTCTCATCGAACAGTGTGATTCCAAGCGAATGTCGCACTATATTCCTCGTGAAAAGGAACGTTGGAACGATATGATTTTACCAAAACTCAAAAACTTTTGTGAGCGATTCCATGATATGCTCTCTTCCAACTAAAAAATTTACGTATAATAAATGGCGACTCCTCCATCCACCCCAAAGAGGAAGGCGTCTACGTCACCCAATACACCGCGTAAAAAGGTGCTCATGACCCCCAAGACCAGGGCCGTCACGAGTGCTTTATCTAGGATGACCACTACCGTGTCTTCTCCAGAGAGACGCGCTAAACAGGTGAGACGCGCGTTGAATTTTGCGGATAAATCCATCGCTCAGAGCGCAAAGGTTGCGAGAAGCGCTATGATTAGTGCAAACATAAAGAAGGTATGGAATCAAATAAGTTCTAACGTGAACACCGCAAAGTCTAAAGCTAAGGCTAGCAAGAATAAAAATACCGGTAAAAAGTAAGAATGACACGCGAGTGTATACACGGGAACCCCAGAACACAGTGTCCAATTTGTAAAGGTTTGGAACGAATCTCAACTCAACAGACCATCGGGTACGCCGCCATCGCGCGCGCGATCACGGGTACACAAAATCGCGTTTTCGCACAAAGTGTCATGAGACTCGCGGGACTTCCACAGAACTACCCAAACATGCGAATTCGAATCACGGACGAAATGCGTAACGCAACCCGTAACTTTATCGCGTCTCCGCGAAACGTGTCTGTGGGTGATAGATTTAGAAACGTTATGTCGAGTGCTTTGGTGAGAGCAGAGGTTAACGTGGGTGGTTCGTACTCGGCATCTCCTTCGGCCTCATCGTCTTCTAATGTGAATTCACCTCGTAGTTCCGTTGGAACTGGGTCTCGGTTTACGAGATCCGCTTTGAGCGTGTATTCGAGACTCGGAACACCCAATTCTCCTAATTCACCACGCAGTAGACGCGCGAGGTCGGGTACACCTGTATCTAGATTTGCTGGTCCTCGTTCACCGGGTTCTAACATGAGTAACACAGAACGGTTTTCACCTCCCAGGAAGAAATCTAAGTAGACATTATGGTGTCTCTCGAAGACTTCATCCGAAACACCGCTATTTTTGGTAATGGTTTGTGTTTGGTAGACAGTGTTTTGAGAATCATAAAATTTGGAAAGTAAAAATAAAAAATATTTTTTTAGAAACTTTCTTTCGAAAAAAGAATTGGAAAAATTATTTTTTTTTTCGAAAGGATTTAAAAAATAGACTCTAATATTTACCATAAGATGATTGAGTTGGTTTCAGAAAGGCTTAATCTCGGTAAAGAGAAGTATGGTCACGGTGTTCGCACACACATGGATACTACGACCTGGGGAACCCCCAAAAATTCGTGGATAGAGATGGCGATGGAGGAGTACCTAGACGCCATCGTGTACACAGTCGCTGATTACATACGTAAGTTCGAAGAGCCTTCTCAGCCCGATGATAACATCAGAATCATGGAACTCACGAAGAACCCCGAACACATGTTGAGTTCGTGTCACGAAAAACTCGTGAATTCTTTGAAGGAGCTCGTGGAATTATCGTTAGCAATAAAATAATAAGTATTATTAGATATGTCTAACGGAGCTGTCGCTCAGTTGTTGGCTCGGGGCAAACAGGATGTCCACATCACGGGTTCCCCTCAGATCACATTTTTTAACTCATCATTCAAGAGACACAGTAACTTCGCCACGTTTACACAGGAGCAAACCATTCAGGGTATTCCTAAAGCGGGTGGTACGTCCAGTGTGATGTTTAAACGTTCGGGTGACCTTTTGGGACACTGTTATCTCGATGTAAAGCTCAATGGTGTTGCACAATTGATAGAGGATTGGCGAACCATCATAGATTGCGTAGAGCTTTACATAGGGGGTCAACTTGTTGATTGCCAAGACGCCGAATTTTCGGAAGATATCGCGATCGATTTGATGGCGACCACGTATTCTAAATCGTACTCGGCGAGTCTTCACGGGGGTATAGGTTCGAGTTCGTTCTTTTACCCCCTTCGTTTCTTTTTCTGTGAGTCCTGGCAAACGAGTCTCCCTATCGTCGCCATTCAAAACCACGACGTGGAATTGAAAATTAAGTGGAGTTCGAGTTTGAATGAAAACTATTCGTGTCACTTGAATGCGCGGTACGCGTATTTGGATGAAGATGAAAAGGTGAAGGTCGCACTTTCCGAACATAACATGTTGATTTTCCAAGTACAAAAGAATAAACCAATGTACCAAACGGTACAAGAACTCACGTTTAATCACCCAGTCAAATTTTTGGCGAGTAGTAACGTGAGCGGTTCAAATAATCTCGTGTCTCGTGTAAATAAGGTTAAGATTCAGGTAAATGGTTCAGATATAGACGACTATAAGGTAAGCGTACCGTATTATACGTCTGTTCCGTGTTATTACAATACTGAATTTTCAGCTTCTAACTCAGAAGGTATGTTTGTGTACCCGTTCTGTATATCCACATGCAGATACCAACCCACTGGAACGCTTAATTTCAGCAGAATAGATTCGTGTACGATTCATTGCACAGAAAATATAGATAGAGCCATATACGCCGTAAACTATAACATTCTAAAAATAAAAGACGGTATGGCACGTGTAATGTACGTAGACTAATTTCTGACTTAGTATTAAACGCGATGGGTAGAGCCGAATACTCACAGAGTAGTCAGTTATCTACCTTGGTTGGTAAGCCTGTATCAAGATATACAAAGTTACCCAAAAATACAGATACTTTAAGAAAACTAACAGACATAAGAGCTAAACCTAATAATAGGTTTCACTATTCTATTTATCCGTCTGTAGAAAGAGAATATCAAGCTTCGTATTCTCAACTCACGAACCTTGATTTTTATTCGCCTGTCATTACCATTTTGGGCGATAATCCATACTCACACTTGATAAACACACCATTTACTGATCCAGGTTTCACACTAGATGAAACGTCCACACTCGTATCTAACGTGTCTACAGTGAATACCAATGCGTTTGGTACATTTGACGTAACGTATGTGGCTACGGATGGTATAAATCCAGATACGACAAAGGTACGAATCGTAAAAGTCGGTGAATACCCAGTGGTGACGATAGAAGGTGACAATCCGTATACACTCGAGAGGTATGACCCATACGATGATGAAGGTGTCGACGTGGACGCAAACTCGAGTGTTACGTCTACGACCTCTTCAGTGAATAACACGGCGGTTGGTACGTATACCGTGAATTACACGGTGTCTAACCCAGTTTTTACCAGTTTTCATACAAGAATAGTTAATGTCGTGGATACGACCCCACCCGTGGTGACTATATTGGGTGATAACCCATACACACTCGAACGTTTCGACGTGTACACAGATCCTGGCGCGACGGGTGATCTTGGCACCATCGTGACACCAGATTTGAGTAATGTTCAAAATACATCAATTGGTTCGTTTGTGGTCGTGTATAACGCGACAGATGGTAACACATTACACGACGTTGGGGTTACGCGCACCGTGAACGTTGTGGATACTGTTCCACCCGTGATTACAGTACTCGGTGATAATCCATTCACACTCGAACGTTTCGACGTGTACACAGATCCCGGTGCGACGGTTGATCGGGGAACTATACTCACGACAGATCTTACAGCTGTAAACAACACACTTCCACACGGAAGTTCGTTTGTGGTTACATACACGGGTTCAGATGGTAACACAATACACAATGTTGAGGCTACTCGAACAGTTGTGATTGAAGATACTAAGCCACCCGTGATTACACTGTTAGGTGATAATCCATATGAAATGCAACCAGGTATCGATTTCAGAGATGTTGACCCATTATATGAAGTTGATTTGGGTACATCGGTCAGTATCGATTATTCAAATGTGGTAACCACTGATAATAGTGTTTACTATGTCGTGTATAGAGCAAGTGATGGTGCAAATCCGGATGCAGTCGTTTTACGACGAGTCTCGGTGGCCGATACCTTGTCTCCTATAGTTACAATTATAGGTGATAATCCATACACACTTGAGCGTTACGCGGAGTATGTGGACCCGGGTGCGACTACTGATACGGAATCTGGTTCATATTTCGTGAGTACAACATCTACTGTAGATAACACAGCAGTTGGGAGTTACACGGTGACATATGATGTGACAGACGATATTAATGCGAATACGATTGTACAGAGAATCGTAAATGTTGTGGATACGACGGCGCCCATAGTCACCTTAAATGGTGCGAGTTCCGTGACCCTTGAACGGTACGGTGTTTTCTCGGATATAGATGAGGGGGTTGAAATAGAAGCCCCGGGTAGTCTCGTATCTGTGGACACGTCTCAACTCGATAATACTACACAAGGTACGTACACGGTTACGTATAACGTCGTAGACGAATACGAAAATGCGAATGTGATTACCCGCGAGGTTGTGGTTCAGGATACAGTTCCACCTGTTGTCACATTGAACAATGAATCTACGTCCTATACACTTGAACGTTATGGCGACTGGTCTGCGATAGATCCGGGTGTCACCGTTGATAGAGGTTCTTATGTAGAGTCCGTTACCGTAGATAACACTACTATAGGTAATCAAGTTGTTACTTACACAGTGAAGGATGGAACAAACACTACTAATAATAGACAGCGAATCATAGAGGTTGTGGACACGGTTGCACCCACTGGTAGTATAGCGAATCCATCGTATCAACTGGAAAGATTAGATATATTCAACGACCCAGGCGTAGAAAATCTTGATTCCGGTACGTATTTAGCTGGTACAGATACTAGCAATGTAGACAACACACTCCCACATAATTCTACATTTGACGTGATTTATGATTTGGGTGATGGTACGAGTAATACGATTCTCATTCGAACAGTGACAGTTTTGGATCGCACACCACCTGTGATATCGTTGGTGAATGGCGACGTTGGAACTACCGATTATACAGTTGAGAGAGGTACTACTTATGTAGACCCGGGTGCGACCACGGATACTGGTGAGTCAGTAACCATCAATACATCTGGGCTTAATATGGATGTTACGGGTACATACACAGTCACATATAGTGCGACAGATTCAGCTGGTAACACTGGCACAGCGAGTAGAACCGTTATAGTTGAGGATACCACAGATCCTGTTATCACACTTACTGGGGCTAATCCGTACACGGTTGAGAGGGGTACTACTTATATAGACCCGGGTGTAACTGCAGATACAGGTGAAACCGTCACGATTAATACGTCGGGTCTTAATATGGCTGTTACAGGTACATATACTGTTACATATTCCGTGACAGATTCATCTGGTAACACTGGTACTGCGAATAGAACCGTTATAGTTGAGGATACCACAGCTCCCGTTATCATACTCTCTGGGGCTAATCCGTACACGGTTGAGAGAGGTACTACTTATAGCGATCCAGGTGTAACTGCAGATACAGGTGAACCGGTAACCATTAATACATCTGGGCTTAATATGTCTGTATCTGGTACCTACACAGTCACATATAGTGCGACAGATTCATATGGTAACAACGGAACTAATACTAGAACTGTAATAGTGGAAGATACGATTTCCCCAGTTATCACACTCTCTGGGGCTAATCCGTACACGGTTGAGAGAGGTACTACTTATATAGACCCGGGTGCGACCACGGATACCGGTGAGTCGGTAATCATCAATACATCTGGACTTAATATGTCTGTATCTGGTACCTACACAGTGACATACTCTGCGACCGATGCAGATGGTAACACAGGGACTGCTAGTAGGACCGTCATTGTCGATGATGTACCAGTTATAACTTTGGTAGGTAGTGATCCATTTTATCAACAAAATGGTTCTGTATACGGGGATCCGGGTGCGACCGCCGATGGAGGTGAAACCATTATTACTGATATCAGTGGTGTAAACACGGGTGTGAATGGTAGTTATACAGTTTATTATAGTACAGATAGTACACTAGTTGGTACTGCGACTAGAACTGTGAATGTTGATAATTACCCTACTACCTTGGGTACAACACCAACTTTTTATAACATATATAGTTCTGCAGTTAGCTCCGATGGTTCCGTGTTTGTTTTGGGTGCGGATGGTGGTACAAGTAAAGCGTATTATTCTAATGGTACACAAAAGGGTGGAACGCTTACAGCACTTAAGAGTTACTATAGTGGATGGACGTGTGACATATCGGCTAACGGAAATAGAATTATAATTGGAGAACCAAATTTTTTTGGTAATGGTGGTAATGCACGTGTATATGATTGGAATGGATCGAGTTGGAGTACAACGGATTTTGGTGCACCATCTGGCTACGGTAATTGGAATGTAGGCTCAAGTGTAGCTATATCGGATGATGGAAATACTGTGTTCATATCCGATTATCAGGGACAGGGCGTAGCCTACAACTCTGGATACTTTTATGTAGCCCGTTATAATGGTTCAAGTTGGTCTATACCTTTTAAAGTGAGTGGTGGGTCATATGATTATTTTGGTAATGGTGACATGTCTGGTGATGCATCTACAATAGTAGCTGTTCTTGCAAGTGGTAACGGACATATTTATACTTATCGTGGTACACCGGGTAGCTATAGTTATATTTCTACTCATAGCTTTGCGACGAGTCAAATTGTTGGTTCTATTTCACTTTCAAGTGATGGAAATACACTAGCGTATGTCGAAGGTTTAAACTTAAAATTATTTAGCTGGACTTCTTCGGGGTGGAGTCAGATTGGTTTGAGTATTTCAGTTACTACAGTCACTGCAAAAATAAAATTATCAGGTGACGGAAGGCGTATTGCAATAGGAGATCCATCTTACGGCAACAATAAAGGGATTTCTCAACTATATGAGTGGAATGGTTTAGCTTGGTCACAAGTTGGTGGTAACATGATTGGAGGTACTCAGCAACGAGTAGGAACTTCTGTGTCTATAAATTATGACGGGGCCAGAGTTTGTACAGTATGGTCTGCGGGGGCAATATTAAAACAAAATAGATCTCGCATCTAACCCCACGCCCCGCGTCCTCTCGTTCCGAGCGTTCCGCACGTTTCGGCCAGTCGCCGCACGTTTCGGCCAGTCACCGCACGTTCCGAGCGTTCCGCACGTTTCGGTACCCCTTCGGTACCC
>Ga0181593_10005055_pt1 | contig 11961 bp, 7 predicted proteins | sample 071ome_19_FD_133756 | JGI IMG/M metagenome (GOLD analysis project Ga0181593, IMG submission 133756) | Coastal salt marsh microbial communities from the Groves Creek Marsh, Skidaway Island, Georgia - 071413AT metaG (megahit assembly) | ecosystem: Environmental > Aquatic > Marine > Intertidal zone...
CAGCCGGTAATTCAGTATCCTCGACCATGATGGTGAGAATCTCTTTGTTTTCTGAAAGTGCATATCCCACTTCGCTGCGCACGTAACGAGAATCGACCGATCTTGGGGAAATAAAAACGAGGAACAGCACGGACTTCTTAATCGCGCTGGCTATTTCCACGACCCATTCCCCAGCTGGCTGGATGCCCTCATCATACCAAATATTTGCCCCTTTGTCGTAAAGTTGGCGCATCGCATCAAAGACCACCAGCTTGTCCGCATGGGCGTAGCTAACAAAGATATGGGGGCCTTCGCCCGAATAAGCTTCGAAAGGAGCGGGTACATCTGATGCTGAGTGGGTAGCCATGGATATTCAGTTCCCTTTCCTCTTAAGAATGTACACTGGATATGCTCCGAAGCCCTTCGCTAGTTCCAGGTTCCCCGCATACTCAAAGTCAAATTCCTGGTAGCGGTAGGAAATGAGTGCCGCAACGGTTTCGGATACAAAAACAGAACCGGGAAGTACGATAGGCTCGATGCGGGCAGCCTGATTGACATGGTGCCCAAAGAAGTTTCTCTTTTTTAGCAGCGGGTCAAATTCTTCATACACGGGGCCGGCATGCATGGAGATTCGGATCTGCATATTGCCGTCTGAAACCAGACCAGGCCAGTTGTTTTGAGAGAAAAACTCTCTCATTGACATGGAAAGTCGCAGGGCATCGCTGAGATCATCAAAGACGGCAAAGAAGCAATCCCCCCAACTATTGACAAATGCTGGCTTACAGTTGAGCTCATCCATGATACGGGCAGCATTGCCATGAAAGGCTTCCACAAACTTCGGCGTCATGTCCTCATGAACATTGGTAAATCCTTCCACATCGGCAAAAAGCATAGTCTTTACTGAACGCATGGCGGAGCCGGAATCTCCAAAACTGGTTTTAAGTGCCGGCGTGCTGTGGTTGGTATCGATGGGACCAGGAGCAAGCTTGTCCAGCTCTTCGAGCACCTCGTTTGCACAAATTACTTCCGGTTCGTTAAATGTCTTGCGCCAGGAAGAGGCAACATCACCGGTGCCTCCTTCCTCACCTTTATTTCCATCCCAAAAAAGGAGAAGGTTGGGTTCCTCATTGAGGCCTCGACCGCGCATGGCTGCAAAACCAAGCATGACATCGTTGCAGAACGAAAATAAGGAATCGTCCCCATAATATCCCTCGTTGGTCACATAGTGAACCGAGGTTGCCCGATCGAGAGTCTTCTCGAATCGCTCCACCCAGTTTGAGCCTTCCCTCTCCACACTGGTGGCGATAAACTCATCCTTGGCAAAGGGAAGAAAAATATGTGTCTCCCCACCCCTTTCGGCCATAACCTCAAGAAAAATAATGTCGGTTCCACAACCTGCAGAACTGTAACCACAGGTGGCCCCACTGGCATCGAGTTTGCTTTCGATTTTTTGACGGACAATCTCCTCTGCCTCCTGAGGAAAGCGCCGGCGCTTGCCGGGGTTGTCAATCAGGTGCCCCGAACAGGCAAAGATTCCCAGAGTTGGAAAGACCTTTTCTACCCGCTGGGCAATGGTGTTGTCTTCATAAAGTGAGCAGATCTGCAAAGCCTGCTTGCGGGTACTGGCGATGTGAGAGGGTTGTGCATCCTCGAGTTGCATAGCTTCCGTGTAAGCTTGCATGGACTGATCAATCTCTCCAAGCAAAAGCAAAGCCTCAGCAAAGGTAGCCTGCACCCAGTAACTTTGACTTCCGGAATTTTTAATCTCAGAACACAAATCGCGTGCTTTGCCAGCATAATCCCTGGCCTTTGTGTAGTTCATACAGACAAAATGCATAAACGCCACATTGATACATGGGTAATATAAATTGTCCGGGGGGGACTGGTTCTGCCCAGTTGTGCCATCGTTGAAAAACCCCTGCTCGTAGCGGGCAATGGCCAAATCGGCATATTCCTGCTTTTTGGTGGAATCGCTGGAATATTCGCAAAGATCCTTGTAGCAACTCGCGAGCAGGCTGAGGGTCTCCACATCACGAACTCCCGCAGAGACCAATTCCTCCAGTATTTCAGCGGCAAGTGCGGGAGAGCCAGCTTTTGCTAATGCAAATGCGGACCGTTGTGAGAGTTCCCGGTGACCAGAGTTTTTTCGCAGACCTGCTTTGGCCACATCGTGGGCAAGCAGAAATTCGCCGACATCGAGCATTCGCTCACACATTTCAAGGAAGTCGCTGGCCTCAGAATTTTCATGGTCGAAAAGGCGCCACTCCCGGCGTAAACTAACCACCCGTCTTTTGGTCAACTGAGACATTGACCAAATTTGCTAAATCATTGGCTCGTAAAACACGAGCAATAAATCCCCAAAATAGGGGAAAAGGTTACATTTTTTCGTAACGGGTGCGCAGCATTTGGGTAAATGCAGCGACCTTGCGGGCTTTACGCTTCTTATCCGAAGGTTTTTCAAAGTAGCGTTTGGCACGGACATCACGAATGACGCCTTCACGATCGAGGGTTTTCTTCAAACGACGAATGGCCCGATCCATGGGCTCGCCCTTGCGTAACTTAATTTCTATGGACATAATGATTTAGAGGTTTAAAAAGTAGCATATTTTTAAGAATGGTCAAGCGGGAAGAGAGAACCAAACGGCTTAGAATTTAACTTTTTTAGCGAATCGGTTTTCTGGGGGAGGATCCGGCTCGACCACACGAAGGCGGGCACCTACCACACAGGAGTATGCCCGCAGTTCTTTGAAAGTTTTCAACTTTAAAGAGAGTCGAAAACGTGGATCGGTCTCCACCACAACCCCGTCTTCCTGGTCCCTGGTGGCAAAGGCAAGAATGAGCTGGGCACGCCCCCTTCCCTTTTCTGCCTCTTGGAATAGTTTTTCGCTAAATTCAACCGCACTGGGATCCTGCGGGTCGATCAGCCAGGTAATCTCGTCAATCATTTGAGCGATTGCCTCATCTACGCTGAATACTTTGGTCACATTGATCCGGGTCTCCCCGTCCCTGTTGGAGGCAATTCCCTCAATCACCATAATTTTACCCTGCTCCAGACGACTGCCATACTGCTCATAAGCTTCGGAGAACATCGGAAGGGAAAAATCTCTTTCTTTGGCAAGAAGGTTAAAACGGGCCCATGGCTTGGCATCCTTTTTGGTGTAGCGTCTCTCAATCTCAGAGACCACCCCGCACAGACGGAAGGATCGTTTGCCCGTTAAATCATCTAATTGTGCAGCTTTTAAATCGTCGATCAAAGAGCCAATTCCCGCCAAAGTGTCCACCGGATGGCCGGTGAGAAACAGCCCCAGCAACTCCCTCTCTAGCTGTAGTTTTTCAAGCTCATCCATTTGAGGAACATCAGCCGCTCCATTCGCCCCGAAATTCTCCTGACCCGACTGGGACTTGGCATCGTCTTCCCCAGCCATCATATCAAACAAATTCACCTGACCTGCCTGGCGATCCTTGCGGCGCAACTGGGCTTCCCCCATGGCCCGGTCTAAGTCTGCAAGCAAGGCAGCCCGGTTTCCATGAAGGGCATCAAATGCACCAGACTTAATCAGGCACTCCAGAACCCTCTTGTTCGCCGCCTTGTTGTCGATGCGCTCGACCAAGTCCCCAAAGCTGGAAAAAGGCCCATTTGCAGAACGCTCCTCAACAATGTACTTTCCGGCCACATCACCCACCCCCTTGACCGCGGAAAGACCAAAACGAATCGCACCCAGACGCTCGTCCTCGGTCTCGATGGGAGTAAAATTTTCACCTGATTGATTGACATCTGGCCCCAAAACGGAAATCCCCATGTCGTGGCACTCGCCCAAAAAGTGGGCAAGCTTGTCTGAGTTCCCAAGCTCGCAGGCGAGGACACCCGCCATGAAATCTACCGGAAAGTTGGCCTTAAGGTATGCAGTTTGATAACTGATTATCCCATATGCAGCAGAATGGGACTTATTAAACCCATAGCCGGCAAACTTCTCCAGGATATTGAAAATATCGTTGGCTTTTTTGGACTCGATCGAGTTCACTTCCTTGGCACCTTTAACAAAGATCTCTCTTTGCTTGGCCATTTCCTCGGGTTTTTTCTTACCCATTGCACGGCGCAAAATATCTGCCCCGCCAAGCGTGTAACCGGCAATCCTGCGGGCCGCCTCCATCACCTGCTCCTGATAGACCATCACTCCATAGGTTTCAGCACATACATCTTCGAGTAAGGGGTGGGGAAATTGAATGGTGGAAGGATCCTCTTTGCCCTTGATATAATCAGGAATCCAGTCCATTGGGCCAGGTCGGTAAAGGGCAATCAAAGCGATAATCTCGTCGATATTGGAAATTGTCATCTGTCGGCAAAGACGGCGCATCCCCTCTGACTCAAGTTGAAAAACCCCTATGGTCTGTGCATCGTTTAGCAGTTTGAAGGTCGCTTCATCTTCCAGCGGAGCATCGGTCACCCGAAACTCCCCCAAGCCTTCTTTACGACGAATATGAGCCTCGGCCTCCGAAATTACCGTGAGGGTCTTAAGACCAAGAAAGTCCATTTTCAAAAGACCAAGATCTTCCACAGGATCCTTGGGGTACTGAGTGGTGAGGATCCCGTCTTGCTTGGTCAGGGGGACCAATTCCCGGAGGGGGCGGTCTGCAATGATTACCCCGGCGGCATGGGTGCCAGAGTTGCGCACCATGCCCTCGATCACCCGACCCGTATCGATAATTTGTTTTGCAATGGGATTTTTTTCGTACTCGGTGGCCAACTCCGGGCTTTTATTGATGGCATCCTCCAGGGAAATATTGAGGTCGTCGGGAATCATCTTGGCCAGTTTGTCGGCCTCGGCATAGGGCAGATCCCTCACCCGGGCGATGTCCCTGACCACCATTTTTGCACCAAATGTTCCAAAAGTGATAATATTTGCCACGCAGTCTCGCCCGTACTTTTCGCGAACATACTCGATCACCTCGCCACGCCGACGCATGCAAAAATCGATATCAAAGTCCGGTGGCGAGACCCGCTCTGGGTTAAGAAACCGCTCAAAGAGCAGGCCAAAGCGCAGTGGGTCAATATCGGTAATCCCAAGCACATAGGCCACCAGACAGCCCGCACCCGAACCCCTGCCCGGTCCCACAGGAATTTCCTGGGAACGGGCCCATTTCATAAAGTCCGCAACGATCAGGAAATAATCGTTAAAGCCTGTCTTATCAATCACTCCAAGCTCATAGTCCAGACGTAAACTGAGTTCTTTGGGCAGCGAATCTTCCCCGGTTCTTGCCTCATCGGGCAGGTAAGCAACCTTATACCTTTGTTCGATCCCATCGATGCAAAGGGTTTTAAGGTACTCCAGGTTATCTTTTACCGAGGTTTTAATCTCAGAAGGCAGGGTAAAGACAGGGTAGTTATTTTCCCCAAAGGGAAGCTTGACTTCGCACATTTCCGCGACCGCAAAAGTATTGGTCACCGACTCAGGCACCTCCCGGAATAATTCGTTCATTTCCGACCGGGATTTCAAATAAAACTCCCGTGCTTCGTAACGCATACGGTCAGCATCGTCGAGCTTCGATCCGGTTTGAATGCAAAGCAGGGCGTCATGCGGTGCCCAGTCTTCTCCTTTGACATAGTGAACATCGTTGGATGCGATGGTTTTTAAGCCGAACTTTTTCGCCAGCTTTACCAACTCAGGCAATAATTGTGCCTGTTCCTCAATCCCATGGTTGTGCAGTTCGACAAAATAATTCTCCTTACCGAACAAATCCACCATCTGCCCGAGTGCATCCTCAGCCTCTTCCTCTTTGCCACGCAAGATAAGCTGGGGAATCCATCCCTGCATGCAACCGGTGAATCCAATCAATCCCTCCGCATGAGCAGCCAGTGTCTCTAGATCGGTACGCGGTCGGTAATAAAAGCCATCCACATGGGCATCGGAGACAACCTTGCAAAGATTTTGGTAACCCTGATAGTTTTTGGCGAGCAATCCTAGGTGGTAGGATTTGTGGTTTTCACGACCCGGGCGTTCGTCATTGCTGTGATCGGTGACAATGTATCCCTCGCAACCAATGATAGGCTTAATCCCGTGCTTTTCCGCCTGTTTGACAAAAGAAACGGCCCCAAAAAGATTACCATGATCGGTCAAAGCCATCGCAGACATTCCTAACTCGACAGCACGCTCCATCAGACGGTCCATCCGGCAGCATCCATCAAGCATACTGTAGTCGGAATGCACATGTAAGTGCACAAAGTCTTTGTCTTTATTGGCCACGGTTAAAAGAAGGGATGCTTTACTTCATTCCCTATGGCAGACAAGCTTTCAAGGTAATCTTGCGCACAAGAAAAAAAGAACCCTTCGGCTAGTCACAAAAAAGGGAGAAAAATTGATCAAGCAGGTAAGTATTTTTCCCGAAGTAATCGCCAAAAGATGATCAGAAAGGCGGTCAGTGGAATACCAAGAATCATCCCCAAAACGCCACCCAACGCGGTCCCCCAAAAAAACACAGATGCGATAATCAAAACTGGATGAAGTCCGGTACGTTCGCCCATGACCTTGGGGCTCAGCCAATAACTCTCGATAAACTGCACAAAAACAAAGGTAAAACCACACCCCCACAAAATAGCAAAATCCCCACCATCAAGAATGCCTCCAGGCTGTAAATACGCCACCACAAGCACCGTCAAGAAACCCAGAACCGAACCCAAAAAAGGCACTACATTAAGCACACCGAAAAGTAGCCCCAAAGCGATGCCAAACTTCAAACCAGAAACACTAAAACCAATGGCATAGCCAACCCCCATCATCAGTCCGATTACTAACTGCCCCTGAAAGAAGGATTCGATAATATCCCTAAATTGACGGAGTAAATAGACAAGGTCATCCCGGGTGGATTGCTGAAGGAAAGAAAATTGACGAACCAGATGGCTGAGATGGTCTTTTTGAGAACGCAAAAAATAAAAGAGATAAATAGGCACAATTGCGAGACTCGCAATGGCACAGAAAAAGGAGGACATACCGGACCATGCATCTTTGAGGACCAACGCGGAACCCTTGGCCAACCTGGGAGACTCAATACCCAGGGCGTTCAGTGCGGACTTCCAGTCATTCTTAAATTGATGAAAGTGATTGGAGACCGAGGACCAGGTGGCGGGTTTAACCGTCTGACGAACCCTTTCCTCAATTCTCTCCGGCCAGTTAAGGGAGGCACCCCCAAGTTCTCTGGCTTGTCGCAAAACTTCCCCACCCACAGACCAGAGAATCAAACATCCAGAGATAACAACCAGTAAGTAGAGCAGAAAAACCGAAAGATTTCTTCCGAGGCTTAATTTATTTTCCAGAAAAGCCACAATGGGCCGCAAAAGAATAGCCAGAATAAAGGCAACTGCAAGGGGCCAAAGGACTGAGGAAAAATAATTCATAAACTCCCCGAGTGACTGGATGACCAACCCCAGCAGGAGCAAAAGGGCAAAGAGGGACAAAGAACAGAGTGCAAAGGCAATGATCTTCGCCTGGCTTGGACTTAATAAATTTGAAACTTTGGACGGTTCATTCATGGTGAGTAGATAGATTGATTCTTGCCTTCAGTTGTACGCAAGGGCAAGAACCACTTACAAACTTTTCTTTGCTTCAATCCACTATTCCCACTCCCGGTAACGCTTACTCAACCATGCAACCCATCCGCCAAATTCTTCCAGCATGCATCATTTTTTTGGGCACGCTTACCAGTTGGGCCGATCAAACAGTTCAGATCAATGATCGGGTACATGCGGTATACCGTTCTATTGTCCGCATAGAAGTAGTTTCCGAAAGAGGTTCGAATGGTAGAATGCTAAAATCTGGATCTACCGGTAGCGGAGTCATTATTGATCCTTCCGGGCTGGTTGTCACCAACCATCATGTCGCTGGAAAAGCTACCCGTTTGTCCTGCCGTCTCCACGACGGTGAAGAAATTGGGGCTGACTTGCTGGGAGCTGATGCGCTCACCGATCTTGCCGTTTTACGCCTCAGGCTCGAGGAGCGCCCTACCGAAGCCAAGCCTCTTTCCTTCGCCAAATTTGGCGATTCAGAAAAAGTACAGGTTGGCGATACTTGCTTTGCCATGGGGAGCCCGGCCGGTCTTTCTCAATCTGTGACCCGCGGAATCATCTCGAACCTCGCCCTTATGTCCAGGCAGCGGGGCAGCTTCCGTCTCGATGGAGAAAATGTGGGTGAATTGGTAAGGTGGCTAGGGCACGATGCGGTAATTTTCCCTGGAAATAGTGGTGGACCATTGGTCAATGAAGACGGTCTGATTATCGGAATTAATGAGGTTGCGATTGCCAGCCTGGGCGGTGCCATTCCATCCAACCTTGCTCAAACTGTGGCGAAGGAACTTGCCAGCAACGGAAAAATTAAACGTGCCTGGTACGGGTTTGAGTGCCAACCTTCAATCGATGCAACCCTCAGAGGTATTCTAGTAGCCGGGGTCATTCCCAACTCTCCTGCAGAAAAAGCAGGGATTCGCTCGGGAGACTGCATCACCCACTTTGATGGCAAACCAGTTGAGGCAAAAATACCCGAGGACATACCACCGTTCAATCAGCTGATCGGATCCGCAACCATTGGTAAATTGATTGAAATCAAAGGGGTACGGGATGGTAAAAAGAAGACCTGGAGGATTAAGTCAACAAACAGAGAATCGGCTTTTAATCCGGAAAGAGAGGTCAAAAGCTGGGGGCTTACCCTGCGTGACCTCACACTCATGTCCTCCCTTGAGGCCAGAAGGGATGGACTTTCCGGTGCTCAGGTACATACCGTGGCACCAGGCGGGCCCTCCTACAGTGCAAAGCCCGGTCTTTTACCCGGGGATGTGATCTTGGAAGCAAATGGCAACCCAATCGGTTCCGTGAATGAACTAATCCGGATTAGCCGAGAGTTAACTTCTGGGAAAACATCCTTTGTCCCGGTCCTGGTACGGTTTGAGCGGGATTTGGCAAGCCTTCTAACCGTGATCAAAATTGGTCCTGAACCAGTTGAAAACCGACCGCTTGAGGCGTGGAAACCCTGGCTTGGGGTTAGCACGCAGGTACTGACCAAGGACCTCTCCTCCTCGCTTGGCTTAAACCCAAACTCCAGAGGAATCCGAATCTCTCAGGTATTTCCTGACACCCCTGCCCAACGCGCTGGACTGATGGCCGGAGACTTGCTTTTCCGTATCGATGGCCAGGTGATTCAGGCAAGCAAGACAGAGGACTTTGAGGTATTTGGCAACATGATCAAACAGTACAAAACAGATTCAAAAATCAACCTCAGTGGATGGCGGGCGGGGAAAGCGTTTGACTGGAATGCGACCCTTGACAAACGCCCCACCCCCTCCCGGGAACTACCGGAATACGAAGACCAGTTTCTCGAATTTACGGTGCGGGAACTTTCGTTTGCTGACCGGGTATTCAACCGGATTGATCAGCAAGAAAATGCTCTTTTTGTGGAAAATGTTGAGCCCTCCGGATGGACTTCCCTCGCAGGTTTAAAACAGGGAGACCTCCTCCTCTCTATCAACGGGAAAAAGGTACACAGCGTGGATGGCTTCAAGAAGAAAATGTCCACCCTTGGCCGAGAAAAACCTCCCAGTGTGGTTTTCTTTGTCAAACGGGGCATTCATACCCTATTTATCGAGGTGGAACCCCAGTGGGAGCCGAGTTGACCAACCCCACAAGACCCTCATCACAAGCCATGTACAATAGCTTCAAATTTACCTTTTTTTCCTTCATCTGCTTCCTCCCTTTGGTTTGGGCACATGCGGATCAGAGAAGGGATACCTGGACTCGCCTGCTCGAACAAAAGAAAGATTGTGTAACCTGGGTATCCGTAACGGTGCGCATTGAGGTAAGTACAAACGGGAGGAGCTACCCGCAAAGTGAGCGCAAACTCGAAGCCCTCGGCACAGTGCTTGGTGAGGATGGAATGATTGCCCTGTCTTTGCACACGATGGACCCGACCGATTCCATCCGTGCTCGAATGCGCACCCAGGGAGATGTAAATGTGGATTACACGGAAGTGATGATCCTTCGTGATGATGGTTCTGAAATTCCGGCAAAGTTTGCTCTAAAAGACCAAGACCTCGATCTGGCTTTTGTGCTTCCGCTTGCCCAGGATGATGCAGCACCCGCCGGCTTAGGCTTTACCCCTGCCGAAACAAAGTCCGGCAATGCGGCCCACCCACAAGTTCTTGACGAAGTCGTATCCCTGGGAAAATTAGGCCGTCATCTATACCGCCAACCCAGCCTGCGCAGAGGCTGGGTCAATGCTGTCATCCGAAAGCCCAGGGACTATTTTATCATCGAAAACCTCAGCCCCGGTTGCCCTGTTTTTAATTCCTCCGGAGAGTGGATTGGTGTGAGTGTGTACAAAAAGGACGGGGGGAATCCCTCTGCCCTGATCACCCTTCCTGCCAATGAAGTCATGGAAATTGCGGATCAGGCAAGAAGAAGGAGCAATTAAATTTGCCGTTGCCCAACCGAGCATCTCACGCGTATGAAAATGAGGTGATTATTTTTCAATCATCGCAAAAATTTTTCCACAAAGGGGGATGTCTTATCCTTTTGCTCATGTTTTCCATGGGCGGGTGCTCCTCCCAAGAAACTGTAGACGAGAGTGAAGTAGAGTACAGGAAAGACAAATCCGGAAGCAAAATTCTCTACAAGATCGGAGACAGCCGACCTTTCGGTCAGGGCAAAGTCGGGAGAGTATCTGGAAGATATGCTAACGGCCAGAAGCGTTTCGAGATAGGATTCGTTAACGGGTTAAGGCATGGCACCTTTCACTTCTGGAGAGATAATGGAGTCAAGGAACTTTCCGGAGCCTACGATAATGGGAAAAGGGATGGCACTTTCATAGCTTACGGGAAGGCTGGAGAGTTGGTGTACGAAAAAAACTTTGTACGGGACAATCTCGACGGAAATTTCACACTATACTACCCATTTTCCCACTCAGAAATCTTTCGTTACACCCAACTGTGCAAAGATGAAGGCGTTGATTATGGGGATATCCAGGTCCGAAGCATTCGCCGCCTAAAAGCCAATTTCTCTAAGGGCAACCCAACGGGGAAATATCAGGTTTATTACCATCCACGCGGTCAGTCCGGAATGTCTGAGTTGGACTTACTCAAGGAAGAAGGAAGTTTTGATGAGAAGGGCAACTTAATCGGCGATCAGACTTACTACTACCCGAGGACGGAGTCTCTCATTGTTTACATGCCTGATGAACAACCGCATGAGACCATCCACCCCCCCACTGAAGCTGGTTTATCCCGGGCCATTGATGAGTGTTACAAGCTTATTAAGGAATTACCCGCTTACCGCAACCCCAAGCAACTTCCCGCCAAGGTCTTTGCCGTGGACTCCCGTGGCAACAGGATTGCACCTATTTGGTCTTCCGATGTAGATTCCATGGCAATCAGAAATATGGACGGTTTCCTTCTGCCTTTCCGCTTCGACACAACTTTTGAAACTTACCGCGATGATGCCCTTACGAAAGCGAGTGATGTTTTATCCACCCTTGAGCTTTCCGAGCCAGAAAAAGTCAGTGAGTATATGAAAATGGGTGCCTCGATTGAGGTGGTTGGATTAAACTCTGAAGGACAAGTAATTGATATTCTTTGGTCGAGCCGTAAGCAGGAGGGTGTTACCCCGCTCGAGTCGAGAATACTCTCGAAACGAGCGATGATCAAAAGAGCATGGGACTCTGGAGATTCACCTCAGGCAGAATGGCTCATCCCAGATGGGCTCAGGCTAGTGATTCAGGATACTCAGGAAGAGCCTGTACTTTTTATGCCTCGGTAGTCCATTTATAAAACAGACGCCTTTCTAACTTGTAGAAGATTTTATTTTTCGAATGGGTTTCCCTGAGGGGCAGCTTGTTCAAATGGGTTGCCGGCGGGGGCAGCTTGCTCAAATGGGTTGCCGGCGGGGGCAGCTTGCTCAAATGGGTTGCCGGCGGGGGCAGCTTGCTCAAATGGGTTGCCGGCGGGGGC
>Ga0181593_10005062_pt1 | contig 11947 bp, 10 predicted proteins | sample 071ome_19_FD_133756 | JGI IMG/M metagenome (GOLD analysis project Ga0181593, IMG submission 133756) | Coastal salt marsh microbial communities from the Groves Creek Marsh, Skidaway Island, Georgia - 071413AT metaG (megahit assembly) | ecosystem: Environmental > Aquatic > Marine > Intertidal...
AGGTTTCAGAGTCGGGCACTAGCAAAAATACGCTGTCGTCCAGCTCATGGATCGCGCCGATAGACGCCCCAGTCAAGGCGGAGCTATTCGCGACATCTTCTCTCGTTGCGCTGAATTTGGCGATTTGTGATGCTTCACGTTGCATGGGCGCCCATGGAAATGCACCGGTTAATGGTTGATTCGAACGAACCTCATCAACAACTGCATTAGCTATGTTTTTTGCCCCATCAATGGGAAACATGTCACAAACCGGCAACGGCATGTTTCCGTGAATGCAATTTTTTATCGCTGCAATGGCCTGCGCGGCGCTAGTAGCATTGAGATTCACGTCCTTGATGACAAATCGTTCGCCCCACTTTTCAGTTGGATTTATATTTATTGCCGGTACACCCATCAGCGCCGCCTCCAGCCCAGTTGTCGAATTAGCATGAACTAGGACGCTCGCTTCCCTGATCCACGGCAAAGGCGGCGAGCCCTCTATGACTTCTGCCGTTGGGAAATTGTTGCGCCAAGCATCTGCTTTCTCAGCGGGATGAGGTCGGATAACCACGCGATAGTGATCCACTGCCCATCGGATTACATCAGCTATGATTTCGGCGTCTGCGCGTTGTGCGTGGATGCGCTCCTTTGCTTCATCAGCCGTCAAGCGCATGCCACGTCCCAATACCTCCAGCGCTTTTCTCGTCGAGCCCCACACACTATTGATGAGAGCGAGGCTGGTATTGAACAGGATGTAGGGAGGATTGGCGGGCTGCGGTGTGGGCATACGCAACAGGAGTTCCGCTCGGGAACTTCCGGTCACCGTTATGTCTGCGCCGGGAAACTTGCTTAAAATCACTTTCTGTTGAGAGTCGGTCTGAGCCAGAAATTTGAACTCCATCGCTTCGGGCGCAATGCTGTCCAATATTCTCTCGCCCGCAAGGGCAAAAGTTTCTTCGTTTGAGGCCAATACAGAGTGACCTGCGCGGTAAACTTTCTTCATTGCGTTAGCCTGAATTGTATTGGCCGTCGTAAAGAGGTAGCACCCTGGCAAGTTGTGGTGGGCACGGGCATTTCCAACCAGTGCCCAGACTTGCCCCACGACCACAGGAATTCCGGCTCTCAAAAGGTGCGAGGCAATCAGCAGTCGGGGCTCAAGGTCCCGACTTTTAAGTTCGCAGGTGAGATATGCGATACGATTCATGGGGTGAAGCTAAACTATTGAATGAATGCAGCAAACCGGTAACTCTCACTTTATGATCATTACATAGCGTCTACATTATCGCGAGCAATCAAACGCTACAAACGTTCGAGCCTTGAATAAGGAAACATTGTGACCGGTGCAAAGTACAAAAAAGTAAACTCTGTAGATGAGTGGAAGTCACTCGGTCTTGAATACTCCACACCAATCAATTTGCATCTATGGTCTGACTCTCCCGAACACGAAAATGTAATTAAGGAAGCTATTAGTTGGAGTTACCTGGATAGGAAGGGGTCAGGCCATCTAAGCACGACTAAAAGGCTTCTGAACGTCATATTGCAAAATCTCTTCAGAGCTTATTTCAAGGACCCACAGCTATTTTGCGCCTATTCTAGGGACAAGTCTGACTACTCTTCAGATATGGGGTGGCTTAAGACCTTTAAAGTCTATAGCTAAAATTCTTACCTTGTTGCCCGTTCATGTGATTTGTTAGAGAGCCAAAACGTTTATTTAATGGTTTCTCAAACTGACGGCTGGAGAGGGAACAAGAATACCTTTTTAGGATCGCAAGTCCTCTCCACGAATAGACTGGTGAACCAAGAAAATTGTCTCGACTTGTAGACCGCTGCGCCAAGTGTATACTTTTGCCAAACGGTGGTTTGGCTAATTTATACAGGCAGGGACTAGGCATGGCTCAGGGCAAATTCGTGGCCTACTACCGTGTATCCACGGACAGGCAGGGCAAGAGTGGCTTGGGACTGGAGGCGCAGCGCAGAGCCGTCAAAGACTACTTGGATGGCGGGAATTGGGACCTAGTTCAGGAATTCAAAGAGGTTGAGAGCGGAAAGCGCAACGACCGGCCTGAGCTAACCAAGGCTCTCCATCTGTGCAAGGTGACAGGCTCAAGGCTGCTAATCGCTAAGTTAGATCGATTGAGCCGCAATGCCTCGTTCCTGTTAAACCTCAGAGACAGTGGGGTACGGTTTGTATGTGCCGATAAGCATCGGTTCTGCAACCACTTCTCCACGCATCGAAAAAGACCCGCCGCGAATGAACACGGCGGGCCAGTAAAAGAGGAGAGGACCGATAACAATCCGAACGGACACAGGGTCCGCTGTGAAAACCTTACGCTGACGGGAAAACGTGAAACCCCCACTAGCCCCAATTCTCACGGTGGAAATTATGTCAAATCAATATTGCTTATGTCAATTGCTTTTTTGCTCTTTTCAAAGCGCAATATAAATCAAGAGATTGGCGCAGTTTGTCGAGCACTTTTGCATTCTCAATCGCAAAAATCCTCGCAATATCTGCACAACGCTGATTGCCCTCGACAACGCGCCGGGTGAGTTCCAGGCGCGATAGGCGCGGCGATTTGCAGATTTCTCTCACGGCTTCGCTCGAGGCCCAGGGCTTATAGCGCCACGTCCAAGCCGTGACTTCGATGTCGCGCATTCTCGCAAACGGGGACCGCACCTGTTTGCGCCCTGGGATGGGCGCGGCGAGACCCAGTTTTTGCTGAGGCAACATGCCCCTGGAGAGCGCTCTCCGCATAGTATTGAGCTCTCGGGCAGCTGCTTCCTCTCCGATGTAATCAAGTCCTGGTCGAGCAGCACCAGCAGCACATCGGGCTCCAGTTTTGCCGCCGTTTCGGGTGTGGGACCCAGATCCTCGTTCCGGCGCGGGCGTCCCCGCCAGCGAAAATTGGGAATGCGAGTCGCGCTGATTCTGTCGGATTGGTGCGCTTGGCTCATGACGGTGGGTCCCTTCCTTTTCCTGCCAATGCCTAGATATGGCGGCAGACCCTTGCGCGAGACCGCTAGACCTTGTGACACTGTGGAGGAGCACACCGATGCGCAGTTTTTTAATTATTTTTGCGCTTTACTAGTGTGAATTATAGACGCCTTTTTTCACATGCTCAATTTTGAAATTTGCGCCATGTGAATTCGTCCGGGGGAACGCGACGAACAATGGATGGGAACGGGCCTACAGATCCGTCGGCGATGAGCGAAGTCTCAGCGCATCAAGAGCAAACACGCCGATTGGTGCGCGCCATGATGGCGCTCACAGGGCTATCGGCCACCGGGCTTGCGCGCGCGGCGGGTCTGACGCCCTCGACCGTCAATAGGTTCATGCACCGGGCCGTGCGCCACACCCTGAGCCAGAGCACAATGCTGGCCCTGTTGCAGGAAACGTTCTTGATCTTGAAGGACAAGCCCGCGCACGCCATCGACCGCCGCGCATTGGCAGACCTCGCGCCCGCCATATCCGTCTATGAGCAGGGTATCCTTGAGCATGCGCCGGACGTCGCGCCGGTGATCGCGGCGGCAAAATCTGCGAGTTTCGGATCGGCCGCGGCGGCCCCGCCCGTATCGCCGGTTTCAACATCCGACCTGCCGGTCCTCATCGGCACATCCCAAGGCATCGATGTGCAGGAGATCAACTTTGCCGCGGCGCCGCTCAGAACCCAGCGTCCTCCGTTTCTGGCCGGCGATCCGCGCGCCTTCGCCATACTGATGCCCGACGACACCATGAGCCCCCGCTATGACGCAGGCGACATGCTTTACGTCAGCCCAGCCCGCACCTTGGAAGGCGACAATATCGATGTGGTGCTGGAACGGAAGGGCGGCGGCTTCGTGGTGGGCACATTAGCGGCCATCACCTCCAGCGCGGTTCGCCTCGCCCTGTTGTCGCCCAAGACCCGCGATTCTCACGAACGCGACAAAATCCGCGGCATCTACCGCATCGTTGGCGTCCAACGGCTGGGAACTTAGCTAGTAAAATTCTGACGGATTTCCGCACAGGCCGGGGCCGCATTTCTGGACAATAATGGGCGCCGTCTTATACCTGACGATGTCATCGAAATGCGTAGTTCCTGAAACGCTGATAACCGATCCCGAATAGTAAGTCTCCGAGCCATAGGTGTTGTCGAACTGAGGGTCGCCACCTGCTTGGCCGTAGACATTGGACGTCAACACGCCCGTAGTCGAGGTGAGAGCCAGGGATTCATCCGGTCCACTGCTAAATAATACATATGCGGCATTCGAGATGTCTGTAGAGGCCGCAGTGTCGAAGTCGTCAACGGATATTCCGCCCGCAGGATAAGTTGAAGTGGTGCACCTCATCATACCGGTTGCTCCCCACAACTCAGTCGTCGCACACGGCGTTCCCGCATTGGCGACGTCATAGCGCATACGATTTCCCCAGCCGTCTATCGCAATTTCTTCGGCGAGGCCCAATGTCCGCCAGGGTACGACGGCGCTGGTAGATACGTCGCATACCGCTGTCGCGCATCCTGTGGTGTAAGTTCCCGCATTGGCGGCAGAGCTGCCGGCTGCGGCATTGGTTGATGCCGTCGTTCCATTTGCCGGGCATGGCAAACAGCCATACTGCTCTACATAAGACTGGATCGCGTTTTCAACCATGTCCATCCGCTTCTTCGTGGTCGAAGCGCGGCCACCATCTATAAGCGGATTAATTACACCCAATCCTCCCGCTGCGATCAAACCGACGATCACAAGCAGAATTGCAACTGCCACCAGTGTGAAACCACGATGATGGCTGACCATGAACATGCGCTCCCAATTATGCGAAGGAGTGTAGCCAACTTGCCTTCAACGGGTCTAGTACTTGCTATGCTGTTTGAATCGCGCCGTTCGGAGGAGAACGCAAAAACCCCAGGCTGCCTATTCAGCCAATCCGCCGGCGTCGACTGCTATAGTTGAGCCCGTAATCAGCATAGCCATGTCGGAAGCAGCGAATAGCGCGGCGCGGGCGATGTCGTCCGGCATACCAAACCGGCCTAAAGGAACCTTTTCCAGAATTTGTTTCTCAAGGGCCTTCGCCCGTTCGACATCTTCTCCGGACGCCCCGGCCGTACGTGCCGCCACGCCCGGCGTCCATGTGCCCGTCGGCGCCAAACCGACGACACGTATGTTATGTGGCCCGAGCTCGACCGCCATGCATTTTGCAAGACCGTTCATGCCGTGTTTCGAAGCCGTATACGCGGCGAGACCGGCGTGACCGCGGAACGCGCCAACAGATTCTATATTGATGATGACGCCCCCATTCATGGGCGCGTCCTTCATGCGCCGGGCGGCTTCGCGGGACCCAATAAATGCACCACGTAAATTTATGGATTGAACTTTGTCCCAGTCTCCCACGGATAGATCGAGCAATAAGCTATCAGGATAGATACCGGCATTGTTTACCCATATATCGAGCCGGCCGAATTCCTTCATACATGTGTCTGCCGCGTCGATTACATCCTGCTCACGCGTGACATCGGTTATCAACGCCTTGGTTCGTGCGCCGAAGGCAGTTGTAAGCGCCTTAGCAGATTCCTCAACACTAGCCTTGTCGACGTCGGCTAACAGAATATCGGCACCTGCCTCGGCAAAGCGGCGCGCAATAGCGAACCCAATACCTTTTGCGGCGCCAGTTATGACGGCCGCGCGACCTTCCAATGAAATCAATTGCTCGAGCGTTTTACCGGAAACATCTGTGATAGGCATATTTAATCCCCTTAATCTTTTCTAGCGCTGACTTATCACAAAACCGGCGGCGCGAGAGACAAACCAGTACGTAGAAATTATTCCAACCGCATACGAACTTGCAAACTGGAGACGTTCGGCGCTCATCAATCGACGGACTGTTGCAAACCGTCTCTTCAGCCAACGATCAATCATCGCCCTTCCAGCGAAGTACAGTATTCCAAGCGCGGCGATGAAAAGAACTTGCCCAATCTCAACACCAATATTGAAACAAAGGAGCCCCGTCAGCATTGCCGTTTGGGGAAGACCGACTTGAGTCAGGACCGATGCAAACCCAAGTCCGTGAAGGAGGCCGAATGACGTGGAAACTGCGACGGGGAAGCGCCATGTCAGGCTGTCTTTACGGTTCACTGCGATCTCACGGGCCAGAAAGACGATGGAAAGCGCGATGACGGCTTCTGTCGGTGGAACAGGCACATATATCAACTGAAGCGACGACAGTATCAAAGTCACCGAGTGCGCCGCTGTAAATCCCGTAACGGCTACAAGTATTCTTCGAACGCCGCCAGCGATCCACAGGAGACAGGCCACGAATAGGAGGTGGTCCCAACCAACCAGAATATGTTCGACACCCAGACGAGTATATTGAAGGGCTATGCCCATTTGAGTTTCCGCGTCCGGGATTCGCCACGACGATTCCTGAGGCGATAAAACGCCCAAGTGCTCTTCACCGTTCAGAGCCCGCGTCCTGATCATGGTCGCAAGCGCAGGGTTGAACATTGGGTAGGCGATTTGAATATCCCTCCCCGCCAAGCCCGAAGTGCAAGCGTAGAATGCGCTGCCCTCGTAGGCATGAATGCTTCCCTGCCGCGCCTCTGAATTCTTGCAATCTTCAGGCAAGCGAATATTGGGGAGGGCACGGACCGGAAGAACCGGCGGAATTCTCCAATCCAGCCGGTACCCACCCTCTGTGATCTCCGTTATTCCTATGTAGAGTGGACGGCTTTCATCTCCGAATGCCTGATTATTCGAGAGAAACGCCATGCATATCTGAATAACAACAGCGCTCAGGAGAATGGATGGTCTCCTCATTTTCCGGGCTCGTGGCTTGAACTCAACAAGTCGTCTGATATCTCGACTTCATATTTTGCAATAATATCCCTTATCGCTCGGGCGGCCTCATCCTCTTGCTTTAAGCGAACAAGATCCGCCACAACACGCTCGTAAACGTCCTCAAGTTTTGGCGTGTAATCTTTTGTGAGTTCCGTGACAAGAACGGCGTGAGCGCCATAAGGGGATCGAAAAATACCCCGCCATACTTGGCGGTCCACAGGCGCAAGCGCGAACAGCGCTTCAGACATCTCGTGACCTAAATGACTGGCCACGTACGCCTTGTCCTTTTGAACATAGTTAACACCGTAAAGAAAACGATCCCCATAAGCCGTTGCCTGATCAAACCTGACCTTGTCATTGTTGAGATCGCCCAGCGCTCTCTCCGCCTGAATTGCCGCTGATTTTTCACCATGGCGTTCGTTAGAAAAAAAGACGTGAGCAAATGTAACTTTGGCGGGCTCGGTGTATTCGTCCTGGTGTAATGCGAAATACCGGTCAACTTCCTCCGCACTCGGTCGTATCTCAGAGTCAACCAAGCCGCCAACAGCAACCTCTAGTTTCCGGACTAATCGGAGACGCTGTAGATAGTCGCCCTTGTCAAGCCCTAGGGTTCTAGCTTCACGATACAGGGCCTCTTCGCGTACGTAATCTTCGATCAATCGTTCGAGTTGTTGTGCAGTGAGTAATTCATATTCTTCTTGAACACGTTCCATGTCGAAAGCCTTGGCTTGGTACTGCACGAACTCAAACAGATCCGCTTGACGAACTGTGATTCTGTTGGAAAGAGCATCGTCTGAGTCCGGATTTGCCAAACTAAAAATTACATACACTCCGATTGCGATCGCAATGAAGTGAAATAAGGGCTCTTTTAATGTCCTGCGAAGCAGCATTTTTAAAAAGAAACTGTATTGTGTCTTAGAGGATTATTTTGAAGGGGGCTCATACCAAATAGGAGAGGTATAGGCTCGCTCCTGATTGACCATAGCCACATAATCATCGACTTGGTCGCCGTACCTCGCCGCGTCGTATGCCGTCCAGCGCGGTGTAGGAATTTCCAATACTCGAACGTAGTAAAATGCTGGCTCCCTCGGATCGAACTCCGGATCGCGCCAAACGGTCACAAGTTCGGGATCGCCGATCGTATTGGTGTACGTCGCACTCGTGAGGTCAACCGTGTCGCCGACGGCAGGTACGTTGCCGCTGGCGTCCAGCACTCGATCATCGGACAGCGCTACATCAAATACCTTTTCCTGCGCCTCTCCGGTTTGATCCGTCCATCCCTTTATAATCTGAATACGGTCGAGGTTTGCACCAATAGGATCTTTTGCCGCCCATACAATAAATGTGGGTGACAGACCTTCCGGCGGGTTGGCTAAGTCGCCGCCCATTGGCACGCCTTTGCGATAGCCAATTTGCGCAATTTCAGGCGTTAGAACGTCCTCGCTCGTAAATTCCCACCCGCCAAAAAACCGCAGCATGATCCGAGGGCCCGTGCTGGCATAGGTTTCCTTGCGTTTCATCGCATCGAAAATGGCCGCGCGTGTGTTTTCGTTGGACCAGACCGCAGTATAGCCGGAAGCCACCGTCTGCCAGTTGTAAGCCGGAAACTTGGAGCCATACATTTCTTCTTTGTCGCCCAGCATAAAATCTTTCCATCGCCCGGGTTTGGCGTTGCCGCTCGACATTTTTCCTTCAAAGTTGTTGTCGTCGGCCGTTGCGAGGCTGGTATGAGAGTCCGTGCCGCCCGCCAGTCCAAATTTGAAGGGGTTGATGCCCAGCTCGCGCTGTTGCTCAAGGCCCATCTTCAATGCCGAGCGTGCGTATTCGAACTTCAGCATCCAGTCTTCCTTGGGCCGGATGCCGTAAAGATCAGTAATGTCCCACCGCTCAAACTCAGCAAATTCGTCGTTCGGCGATAGAAAGGGATGCGTTTCGGAGTCTCCTTTCATTTGGGTCACTTCATAAAGTGGTTCCCAACGAATTCTGGTCGAGGCGTACTTTGCTCGAGCAGCCGCTGGTTCATTCCCTTCCAAGGAAAACATGAGGCCATTGCTCAAATTTCCGTTGTGCGGAATGGCCAATATTTCACCGCCCGTCGCTTGCTCATAATCGGCCATGTATGACCAGAGTGTTTTTGGGTCCTCACTTATCAGCCTCTGCAACGGGAGAACCTGATTGGCCTTGGCAGCATCGTCTCGGAAAATCACATTTCGATGCAGGTTGCCGCCCCTTGGAGAGGACGTCCACTCGAAGGCTATAAATGCCGTGAACTTTCCAGGGTCGTCATTTTCGTCGGCTTGCTTCGTGATATGTTCCCACACCGACCGTCTGAATGGCTCGTTTCTTTCCACGTCATCTAGATTATTACGTGCCGTAATATAGTTTCCGATCTGAGTGACGCCCGCCTCCTCGCCATCTTCCAGAAACTTCTTCCAGATTGACCCGGTTTTCGTTCCGGCAATGGAACTGTCGTCGGATACTATATCGACCATCGCACCTAAAAGATCTGAATGGTCCGTAATCGCCAAAAAATCCAGTGGACGGTCTAATTTGGCACGACGGCCATCTCTCAGCTCAACAGCTTCGCCACGTGCGAATCTGTACGCGTCGTTCATGTCCAGCGTTCTGTTTCCCATCACGAACGCGTCGTAGGACAGATTCGTGTGTACGTGAGTATCACCCCACAACAACTGGTTGGGATAGTCAGGAAGCCGAGCTTCAGATGCTCCGCCCTGAGCGCTTACAGCAGAAGGAAAAATCAAGGCAAAGAGCGCTAGTATCAAGCGGCCAGCAAAAATTAAATTTCGTCGACAATCAATCATCGTGTACCTGTCGTAGTCACGTTGATACCCATCCCATTAGACTACATTTAGTGTAAGGTTAAAACGGCTTGCGTTATACAAGTCTTGGCCACAACAGTTCCATCCTTGCCGCTCCATTGAGGGACTTGTAATTTCCTAAAAAATTGCCCAATGGCATTAGTTTTTTCATTGATAGACCCCCACCTACTTACGAGATCGCAAAATGAAAATTAACCCCAAGAGCACTTTCTATATCTCGATTTTCGTAATGCTATTTTGGACGCCGACACTCGCTGTCGAGACCGATGTCGGGAATTCCGCCGCCGCGAGACTAGTTCTACTAGGCACAGCGGGCGGGCCGGTTGCCCGGGCCACAAGGTCACAACCAGCTTCGATACTTGAAGTGAATGGGGACGCTTATCTCATCGACGCGGGAGACGGTGCGGCAGCTCAAGCAGTGAGAGCTGGATACAAACCAACTGACATACGAGCCGTATTTTTGACCCACCACCACATGGACCATACCGGCGGACTCGGCGCGGTTATCGCATTTAACTGGAGTGTGGTCAGGCAAACACCCCTTCACATATATGGTCCTCCAGGAACCGAATCTCTTGTTCAGCGAGGGGTTTCCTATTTCTCGATCTCTGAAGAGGTTTTTAAACGGCAATCACCTTCCGTGCGGACCTTGGCGGAAATTTCATCGGCTAATGATATTCATGCCGGCGGCAAAGTTTATGAGGACGAAAACATCCGAGTTTTCGCGGCGGAAAACTCGCACTTCCAGAATGCTTGTCACAATGAAAGCTGCCCGGATCTTAAGTCATTTTCCTATCGGTTTGAAATCAAGGTCGATGACATGCATTTTTCGGTCGTGTTTTCGGGTGACACTGGACCGAGCGAGAGCCTCGTGGAACTCGCTAGGGACGCTGATGTGCTTGTCAGCGAAATTATTGATTTGCCGTCCACAGTCGTTTTCCTTCGCGATCACTTGCTCTTGCCCGAGCCCACCCTGACACCGATGGTCGCGCATATGGCTATGGAACATTTGACCCCCGAGGAAGTCGGTAAATTGGCGCGAGACAGCGGGGCCAAAAAGGTCGTGCTTAATCACTTTGTATGGGGCAACCAGGATCGGGAGCCGAACGTAGAAACGCTGACCAGCACGGTTTCCAATATTTATCGCGGCCCGGTGGTTCCCGGTCACGATATGCAGGTTATCGAATTAAATGGACTGGAGAAGGAAGAGTAGCGGGAATTATTCTGGAAACTCTCCACGCTCGCGCATAACGCAGTTGATGGTAGCGGAGGAGGGACTTGAACCCCCGACACGCGGATTATGATTCCGCTGCTCTAACCAGCTGAGCTACTCCGCCCCAAGGCGACAGGGCTTTCTACCAAACCCCGGAAGACGCAGGGTTTTAAGTCTGCCGCCCTTATTTGTCAAACGCCGTACGAGCAAAATTCACTGCTCGAAGCTCAGTGTAATAAACTGAATTATAACGATTATCTGGACTGAGCGATTTGGCGATTCCGGTCGCTTCTCAGGTTATGAGGCACGGTATGGCTTTGAACGCCCCGCTCTATCCAACCTCCCCCCAATACGCGGTCTCCTTCGTAGAGTACACAAGCTTGACCCGGCGTGACAGCGGCTTCCGGCTCCGCCAATACAATCTTTGCCGTACCGGCGCCATGTTCCCAAAAAACAGTCGCCAAAATAGGAGCGTGGGTATTACGCAACTTTACGCGCACCCCCATTCCATCCGCCAGATCAGATGACCGCGGACCCAGCCAATTCACAGAACGAATATTGAAGGACCTGCTCAGCAGCGCACTTTTCGGGCCGACTACAACCTGAGCCGTATCGGGTTCTATCGCTACGACGTACAAAGGCTCTGCTTCGCCGCCGACACCCAGGCCACGGCGCTGCCCTACCGTGTAGTGGATAACGCCTGCGTGCTGGCCAACGACTCTTCCGTCAACATGGACGATGTCTCCTGGAACGGCAGCGTCAGGCCGCAGCTTTTGAATAACATCGGAATATCGGCCATCCGGCACGAAGCATATATCCTGACTATCGGGCTTATCGGCGACATGGACGTTTAAGGATTTCGCGAGGTCCCTTGCTTCGGATTTGGTTAAATCTCCCAACGGAAACCGCAAAAACTCCAGCTGCTCCGGTGTTGTCGCATAAAGGAAGTAACTTTGATCGCGATCGACATCCACGGCGCGGTGCATTTCCGCCCCATCGGGACCTTCGATCCGGCGTACGTAATGACCTGTCGCGAGTGCCTTGGCACCTAGGTCTTTCGCAGCCTTGAACAGATCGCGGAACTTAACCGTCTGATTGCAGAGAACACACG
>Ga0181593_10005064_pt1 | contig 11943 bp, 6 predicted proteins | sample 071ome_19_FD_133756 | JGI IMG/M metagenome (GOLD analysis project Ga0181593, IMG submission 133756) | Coastal salt marsh microbial communities from the Groves Creek Marsh, Skidaway Island, Georgia - 071413AT metaG (megahit assembly) | ecosystem: Environmental > Aquatic > Marine > Intertidal zone...
ACTGGTACTGGCGACGCCAGTGGTTTTATGGGCGGGACGTCCATTTTTTGAACGAGGTGTTCAATCCGTTATCAATCGCAGTCCCAATATGTGGACTCTGATCGGTTTGGGCACATCGCTGGCATATCTATACAGTCTTGTCGCGACACTTGTTCCTCAGGTATTCCCCGATTCTTTTGCAATGAATGGGCGTGTCGCGGTTTACTTCGAAGCGTCTGCTGTCATCATTTCCCTCACTCTGTTGGGGCAGATAATGGAGCTGGGGGCAAGAGCCCGGACTGGAGCTGCCATCAGGGCGCTTCTGGGTCTGGCGCCCCGAACCGCGCGTCGAATCAATGCTGACGGTAGCGAACAAGATGTCGCCATCGAGGACATCATGGTCGGTGACCGATTGCGGGTGACACCGGGAGAAAAGATACCGGTTGATGGCATAGTTGAGGAGGGGCGTAGCTCCGTCGATGAATCGATGCTGACTGGTGAGCCGATTCCGGTCACCCGGCAATCGGGCGATCGGGTGATTGGCGCCACGCTCAATACAACCGGCAGCCTGGTAATCCGTTCCGAGCACGTGGGTGCCGACACGATGCTTTCCCAGATCGTGCAACTCGTCGCTCTGGCACAGCGCTCCCGGGCGCCGATGCAAAAACTGGCCGACGTTGTGGCGGGCTATTTTGTGCTGGTGGTGGTCACCATCGCTGTGCTGACGTTTTTCGCCTGGGGCTTGTTCGGTCCCGAGCCCGCCTGGGTATACGGATTGATCAATGCTGTGGCAGTGCTCATTATTGCGTGCCCCTGTGCTCTGGGGCTCGCCACGCCGATGTCAATCATGGTTGCGACCGGTAAAGGAGCCAGCCAGGGGGTTTTGTTCCGCGACGCTGCAGCCATTGAGTCCTTGCGCGAGGTGGACACCCTGGTAGTAGACAAGACCGGAACCCTGACCGAGGGTCGGCCAGTTTTTTTATCTGCCAGAGGATTCGACGCGCTTTCGAACAGGGAAGTGCTGCGAGTGGCGGCCAGTTTAGACCAGGGCAGTGAACACCCCCTTGCCAAGGCTATCGTAGCGGCTGCCCAAGATCAGGGATTGACTCTGTCAACGGCCGAGGATTTTGACTCGTCGAGCGGGGTCGGGGTGTCCGGATTGGTTGATGGAAACGTGGTTCTTCTTGGCAATACCACGTTTATGAAGCAGCACGAAGTCGACCTTTCTGCATCCAATACCCAGGTGGACGCCATGCATGCCGATGGGGCCAGCGTAATATACCTGTCGGTAGACAATGCGTTGAGCGGTTTGCTGGCGGTAGCCGATCCTGTCAAGGACAGCACACGGGAAGCGATTGATGCCTTGCGTGGACGCGGCTTGAGACTGGTCATGGCTACGGGTGACGGAGAGCAGACGGCCAATGCCGTAGCCAGTACGCTGGGAATTACCGAAGTACATAGCCAGGTCACGCCTGAGGACAAGTTGAACCTGATTGCTGAACTGCAGTCTCGAGGTGCACGCGTTGCGATGGCCGGAGATGGTATCAATGATGCTCCGGCGCTGGCTCTTGCCGACGTAGGTATCGCCATGGGGACCGGTACTGACGTCGCCATGAGCAGTGCTCAGGTAACCCTGGTAAAAGGAGACCTGCGAGGCATCATTCAGGCGCGAGTCATCTCAGAGCAAACCGTCGGCAATATGCGGCAAAATCTGACGTTCGCCTTCGTGTACAACAGCGTGGGGGTGCCCATCGCGGCTGGCATATTGTTCCCGTTTTTCGGCCTATTGCTGTCGCCGATGATAGCCGCCGTTGCCATGAGTTTGAGTTCGGTATCGGTTGTCGGCAATGCGCTGCGATTGCGAAGTCAGTAGCTTTGTTTGTTCCAAAGATTCTTAAATCCGGCCAGGCTTGAAAAAATGGGCATGTTTTATCGGATTAATCAAATGTTCCTCAAAACCAGGGCTTCCAGGATTCTCGCGCTGGTGTTTGCGGCATCCCTGCTCAGTTATTGTGAGCCAGAAGTTTCGGTCAGCCAAGAGGTTCCTGACGAGGTGGTTGATCCGATGGCTACCGATTTCTTTTTTATGCGCAATCCTGAAATTCGCGAGGATCTTCTGGAACAGCTGGTCATTAATGAGATAGACCACTGGATTAATGCGGACGATTCAATTGGATTCTTCGTGAAGGACACCAGAGAAGTGGATCGCATCGCCAACGAGTCGATTGCCGTCTGGATTACGAGCCAATAGGAAATTAGCTTCCCATGCCTTGTTAGCACTCCGATTACTGTCGCTCATTTACAGGATCAGGAAGAGCGCGCTGCCTCCCGAAGGATGAAGTCAGCACCTTGCTCGGCGATCATCACGGTGGGTGCATTGGTATTGCCCGAGGTAATTCTCGGCATGATGGACGCATCGATTACGCGAAGTCTGTCAACGCCATGCACTTTCAGTCGATCATCGACTACAGCCAGTTCATCATTACCCATCTTGCAGGTTCCCACGGGATGGAAAATGGTTGTCCCGAGTTCACCTGCAGCTCGCAGTAATTCCTCGTCACTTTCGAGCGCCGGACCAGGCTTCCATTCCTTCGGTTCGAATGGCGCTAACGACTTTGACGCCATAATCCGCCGAGTGAAGCGCAGCCCATTAACTGCAACCATTCGATCTTCGTCGGTTGAAAGATAATTCAGCGAAATCGCGGGATAGTCACGCCAGTTAGCACTTTTTATTCGAACGTGCCCTCGGCTGCCGGGCCGAAGATTACAGACCGAAGGGGTGATGGCGTTAAACCTGTGCAGGGGATCGCCAAACTTGTCTAGCGAGAGTGGTTGTACGTGCCACTCGATATTGGCACTTGTCTGGGAATCATCGCTCATGGCAAATGCGCCCAGCTGGGAAGGCGGCATGGTGAGCGGGCCCGTTTTAAACAGCAGATATCCAGTCCCATCATCGCTTTACCGAGCAGCGAATTCGCTCGCTGATTGAGGGTAACGGTATTATTGACTTTATAGACACTGCGCACCTGCAGGTGGTCATGCAGGTTCTCGCCCACTCCCGGTAAATCGCAAGTTACGTCTATGCCACAATCACTCAGCAGTGGCGCCGGGCCGATACCGCTTAATTGCAGAATCTGGGGAGACCCGATTGCGCCCGCACTCAATAGTACTTCCCTGCGGGCGTTGAATTGCACGGTCCCGGCGTCATTCAGACAGGCACAAACACCCACTGCCCGGGGCCTGCCGTCCGGAGATTCGATGCAAAGCTTTTCTACCTGGGCATTGGTAATAACTTGCAGATTCGGTCGGGACATTGCCGGATGAAGAAACGCACTGGTGGCACTCCAGCGCTTACCCCTGCGCTGATTCATCTGGAAATAAGCGTTACCGAAATTGTCGCCGCGATTAAACTCGGTAATTTTCGGGATGCCGCATTCTGCTGCCGCATCGCGCCAGGCGTCCAGTATTTCCCAGTTCACCCGACGCTCTTCCACTCGCAGCTCCCCTCCAGCGCCGTGATACTGGTCTGCCCCATGCTGATAGTCTTCGGATTTCTTAAATACTGGCAGGACGTCGTGCCAGCCCCAGCCGCGATTTCCCAGGCTTGCCCAGTAATCGTAATCGCTCTGCTGACCTCGCATGTAGATCATGGCATTGATGGACGAGCAGCCACCGAGTACTTTGCCGCGGGCATACCCGATACTGCGGCCATTCAGCCCGGGATCAGGTTCGGTCTGGTAGCACCAGTCGGTGCGCGGGTTGGCGATGGTGTACAGGTAGCCAACCGGAATATCGATCCAGAAATAATCGTCCTTGCCGCCGGCTTCCAGTAACAGCACCCGGGTTTTTGGATTCGCTGACAGGCGATTGGCCAGCACGCAGCCCGCGGTGCCGGCACCGATGATTATGTAGTCGTATTCATCAGCCACTTTGATGAACCGTTGCCGCTACAACTCTTCAGTCACAACCGGCAGAACGATCGCTGACGGACGCTGGGCATCGAAGTAGATGGTATTGTTGGCAATTTTTGCCGCTGTGGCGGTGTCATCCAGCGCCGCACCATTATTCGGATTCACAGCGAAACGGGGAAAATTACTGGAAGTCACGTGAATGCCAATTCGGTGGCCCTTCTCAAAGGTTTGCGCGGTGCTCCACATGTTGATGGTCAGTTTTTCGACGTCACCCGGGGTCATCAATTGCACGTCGTTCTGGCGCTGTCCATTGCGAAACCTGGTGCGAATCGGGTAATCAAGTATCAGCGCCTCATAACCGTCCGGATAAATATCCACCAGTTTGACGACGAAATCGGTATCCAGTACATCGGTGGACACATAAAGCTCCATATCGATGTGGCCGGCAACCACCAAGTCTTGTTCCAGCGCCGGAGTCTGGAAACGCAGGTAGTCCTCTCGCTCGCCAATTTCGCGCTGATCCCTCGGACCTACGTCGCGACCCAGGTTCTGACCGCCCACGGTGGGCACGGGATTGTTTGGGTCGAATCGATAGGAGATCGAAGCGGCGTCGGCCCGCGGAGCGCTGCTGCCAAGGGACATGTCCGGTTGCAGGTACAAGCGCGTTAGCTGATGGGCTGGCGGCCAGCTGTCGGTCTGGATAACGCGGTTAAGAGGGGATACGTCGCCTTTGCGCGCCGCTGCCATCATGTAAAAACTGATGGGTGGCTCTTCCATAATACCGTTGTCGATATCCTTCAACCAGTAGTCCCACCAGCGCAGCTGTTGTTCGATGTCGCCGCTGATCAGCCCGCCATCGGGATATTCGAGGTCGCCCTGTAATGCGCCATGGCCAAAAGCGCCCATGAACAGTTTCTGATTACCCCGGGCGCCCTGACGGCCTTCGTTCTGCAGGTACTGGTAATTATAGAGTGAGCCCTCGGCGTAGATATCGTGCCAGCCGCCGACGTTGTAAACGGGTATCTGAACGTTCTCCCGGTGAAACAGGAAATCGGTATCCAACCAACCCTGATCTAACACTGCCCTCGCCTTGTAAGCGGATATAGCTTCTTCGCTTACACCCTGACCTCGCAGCCAGCCACCGGAATGACTTTCCTTAAATACTCCACCAACAAATCGTGAGCGGTAAAAAAGGCTGTCAGGAGCGACGGTCACGTAGGCAGCTGTAAGGTGCGGAGGAGCTGACGCAGCTGCCAGATTTGACGTAATTCCGGGCGCCGACGTTCCAAAGATACCAATTTTGCCGTTACTGAACTCCTGAGCGGCGATCCACTCGACGGTATCGTAGCCATCTTCGATGTCAGTTTCGAAAGGCCGGTTCTCACCCTCAGATTCATAGCGGCCGCGGACATCCTGGCTTACCAGCACATAACCCCGAGCGTTATAGGTGGCGGCACTGAGATCGGCCCCGTTCTTGTTGTATGGCGTACGGGTCAGAACTACTGGCCAGGGTCCATCGTCCTCCGGAAAGTAAATATTGGTCGCCAACTGCACACCATCCCGCATGGGCACCATAAGCTCGCGCTTGCCCACTTCCCCCTGCGCCCAGGCGCCTGTGACGAAGAGCAACAAGGTAATTGATGCAAGTGCCAGACGACCCGTCGAGTTAAGTCTGAGTTTGGTCATGTTGTAAATTCCGTGACTTGTATCCAATGAAGGCACTCACTTTACGTGCTGAACGAAGCTCAAATCAAGAGGCCAAGCAGCTGGTGTTAGCGAAAAAGCGAATCCGGCGCCAACTCTGTTGGAAATTCATTCGTCGTGATTTGCGCCTGTTGGACAGAAATCCTCCGGTTCCATAAAATGAAGCCCACAATGAATTGCTCCGGATTTACGCTTCGGACCGCAAAGAGGATAGACCATGCAGCACGATGTTGTCGTCGCAGCGATGTATCACTTCGCCAGATTTCCTGATTTCAAATCCTTTCAAACGCCACTTAAAGACCTGTTGCTAACCAAAGGCGTGCGCGGCACGGTGCTGCTTGCTGCAGAGGGAATCAACGGCACTATCGCCGGCTCGCGACAGGGCATTGATGCGGTAATTCGGTTCATAAGACAGGATAAGCGTTTTGCGAGCATCGAGGTCAAAGAATCCACCGCCGCCGAGAATCCATTTTATCGAACCAAGGTAAAGCTAAAAAAAGAAATCGTTACGATGGGAGTAGAGAATATCGATCCGAATCAACTCGTTGGCAGTTACATCGAGGCGAAGGACTGGAACGATCTGATTACCGATCCAGAAGTAACACTGATAGATACGCGTAACAAGTATGAATACCAGATTGGTACTTTCAAGGGAGCTATCAATCCACAGACCGATACATTCAGGGAGTTTCCAGATTTTGTGAGCAGAAATCTTCATCCCGACAGGCATCGCAAGGTGGCGATGTTCTGTACCGGTGGTATCCGCTGTGAAAAATCGACGGCGTTTCTCAAACAACAGGGATTCGAAGAGGTCTATCTACTGAAGGGAGGCATTCTCAAATACCTCGAGCAGGTCACCAGGGAAGAAACTCTCTGGGAGGGTGAATGTTTTGTATTCGACAATCGAGTCACGGTAGATCATAGTCTTTCGAAGGGAAGCTACGATCAATGTCACGCCTGTCGTATGCCGATCAGCGAAGAGGATAAGAGCAGTGAACATTATCATAAAGGCGTCAGCTGTCCCTTTTGCTTCGACAGTCATTCCAGTATTCAGATCAATCGCTTTTCTGAGCGGGAACGCCAGGTTGAGTTGGCAGAGCAGCGTGGCGAAAGCCACATTGGGCAGCCGATGCAGGCCATTAGTCAAAAGCGCAGGGGCGAAAAGTTGCGCTTCAAAGATTTGCAGAGAGAAAAGTCGGGAGGTCGCTGAGCGGGTCCCGGTCGCTGTTTTCGCCCCGTTATCTGCGCTATAGTCCAACCCATTAAAAATAACGAGATGGGGCAGCTTTGTGAGCGACCGTGCGGACATCAGACCTCCCCGTATCTACCCTGCTCTGCTGGTGATTGTCGCGATCCCCTTGCTGGTGGGTGGTAGCCGGCTGCTATTGCTCGGGGGGTCGTTCTACTACCTTCTGGCTGGCATCTTGCTGATGGCAAGCGCTCGACTATTGATGCTGGGGCAACCTGCCGGGATCACGCTGTACGGGCTATTTCTGGCGTTCACCGTTGCCTGGTCCTTCTGGGAGGCCGGGCTGGATGTCTGGGCGCTGCTGCCCCGAATCCTGCCTTTTGCTTTATTGGGAGGGTGGCTGTTGCTCCCGAAAGTTCGTATCAGCGTGCATGGCTTTCCCCATCCACCGCCGCTTCTGAGTTCCCGGATTTTTATTGCCAGCGCCGCCATTTACGTGATGTTGGTGAGCCTGGTGCTGGTCCGGGGTGTCGGTTACCCGATTCAGAACGTGGCGCCGAGGCTGGCAGCCACTGCCGTCAACGATCGAATCGACTGGCCCAGTTACGGCAACACTGCCGGAGGGACACGGTATTCCCCTCTAACCCAGATTAGTGCGACCAATGTTGCCGACCTCGAACTCGCCTGGGTTTACCGCACCGGTATAGGGGGCGCGTTCAAGGCGACTCCCTTGCAGGTTGGGGAACTGCTCTACGTGTGTACAGGTGGCAATGTGATAGTCGCGCTGGACGCGGAAAGCGGGGACCTGGTCTGGCAATTCGATCCGTTGTTGCCGCCGGATCACCTTGAGGCTGTCCGATACTTTACTACAGGCTGCCGTGGGGTTTCCTACTACGAGGCACCCCCGGACTACAGCGGTGAGTGTCCACAGCGCATTATTACCGCGACTGCCGATGCAAGAATGATTGCCGTTGATGCACTCACAGGGAATCGTTGCTCGCGCTTTGGTGAGTTGGGCGAGATCGATCTGACCCGGAACATGGGGAATGATCCGCTGGTATTCAATTTCCAGACTTCGCCACCCGGCATCGTGCGTGGCAATGCCGTCATCGGTGGCTGGGTCTTTGATAACCGCAGCGTGGGAGAACCATCCGGCGTAGTTCGCGCCTTCGACGCGATCACGGGGGAATTCGCCTGGGCCTGGGACATGGGCCGGCCCGGTGTCTATACCGAGCCCCTTCAAGGTGAGGTCTATACCCGGGGCACGCCGAATGTCTGGAGCCTGATGAGTGTCGATGAGGAGTTGGGGCTGATCTACGCGCCGACCGGCAATGAAACGCCGGACTACTTTGGCGGCTATCGCATGGACGCGTCCGAGCAGTTTGCCAGTTCGGTCGTTGCGATCGATGGTGAAACGGGTGTTCCGCGCTGGTCCTTTCAGACAGTGCATCATGACATCTGGGACTATGATGTTCCCTCGCAACCGGTGTTAATTGATCTGCCAGCGACTGATGGTGAAATCATTCCGTCGGTTCTGGTGCCGACCAAGCGTGCTGAAGTATTCGTCCTCAATCGCGAGACCGGGGAACCGGTATTCGATATCCGGGAATTGCCGGTTCCCCAGCAGGGCGGAGTCCCGGAAGACTACGTGACTCCCACCCAGCCATTTCCGATGGATTTGCCACATTTCAGACCTGATATTCTGGAGCGGGATATGTGGGGCATCACTCCCATCGATCAGATGCTGTGTCGTATCGAGTATCGCAAGCTGCGATACGAGGGACTGTTCACCGTACCTGGCGCCGACACAATTCTGCAGTTTCCGGGTCCCGCTGGTGGGCACAACTGGGGCAGTGTCAGTGTCGATGAGGCGAATCACATTATGGTAGTCAATCCGTTAATTATGTCGAACAAGTTAACTTTAATTCCCCGTGACGACTTACCTGATGGCGTTCCGGGAAGTCAGCAGGGCACTCCTTATGCGCATCGCACCGAGCGTTTTATTTCGCCGCTGGAAATTCCCTGCCAGGAGCCTCCCTACGGCATCATGGCTGCCATTGATCTGGAAACCCGAACGCTGCTTTGGGAACGACCGATTGGCACCGCCAAAGACAGTGGGCCGTTTGGTTTAAAGACGCGCTTACCCCTGACTGTGGGGACACCCCAGACCGGAGGCACGGTGACGACAGCCGGAGGACTGGTGTTTATTGCCGGTACCATGGACAACACTATCAGGGCAATAGACTTGTTTAACGGCAAGGAATTGTGGAACAAGCCCTTGCCTTTTGCTGCCCAGGCTACCCCCATGATCTACGAGTCGCCCCGCAGCGGAAAACAGACCCTGGTCGTGACTGTGCCGGTTTACAATTCGACACGAGCGGTAGGTGCCCGGGTATTACCCCCGGAGGACGAGGATCCCGAAGGCGGCTATATTATGGCTTTCCGATTACCCGAGTAGTTGCTGAAGCAAAAGAAGTGAGAAGTTGCAGATGAAGAGAGACGAATGCCGGCCTGAGCGGCCGTTGCAGATTGCGCTGGCATTGGCATTAGTGGGCCTGATGCCGGGACTTTCGGCACAGCTGACTGATCCAGCGGCGCTGGCTTCCTGGGTGGCCTTGGACGCACCGACAGGGCATGAGCAGCATGCTATCGAGGTATTGCAGTCACATCTGACGGGCTGGAATCGTGATCGCTATGGAAATCTTGTTAAAACAGTTGGTAGCGGTGAGCCTCACCGCGTGGTTGCGTGTGCGCTGGACGCCTATGCTTATGCCATTAGCCAGATCACCGAGGATGGTTACCTGCGCCTGCATCGAATTGGTTCAGGGTCACGTCACCCACTTTGGGATCAGGCTCATGAGGGGCAGCAGCTCAGAATTCTTACTCCGGACGGACCGCTGGTCGGCGTGACTGCGGTAGCCAATGGTCATTTTGCCGCTCAGCACAGCGATGAAACCGCAGTGGTGAGCGCCGATGATCTGTGGCTCGATGTCGGGGCTTCCAGCGCGCGGGAGGTGGCCGATATGGGCATCAGTCTGCTAGATCCCGTAACCAGGCAATTGCCTCCATGGCACTATGGCTCGGAGGTGGCAGGTCCGCGGGCTGGCGCGCGAGTCGGCTGCGCCGCTGTGGCGGCTGCGGCAGAAGCAGGCGTCAACGAACAGGGCCGCACCAGCTACGTGCTGAGCGTTCAGCAGGTTTTTGGCTGGACGGGTCTCGGTGCCGCCCTGCGGCATCTCGCGCCGGTCGATGCGCTCGTCATGGTGGGGCCGGGACAGTCCGAATTCATTCAGGAAAGTCTCAGCGGAGTTGGCGACAGGTTCGATGCGGTTCTTGAAAGTGCGGGGGTTGAGACTGTCACCATGCTCGCTCCGCAGGTGTCAGATCCGGGCGCCTTGATGGAGCGGATCTCTGCTACCGAGGCCGAAAGGCTGAAAATCAGCCTGACAAGACTCATTAATCCTGCCGGCGAAGTGCCGCAGTGGGTAGCGGCGCCGGCACCAACGAGTCCTGTCAACGACGATTTTTCCCGCTGGGGGTTTCATCAGGACCGCAATAGCCTGTTGGAGGCGGCTGTGGTACTGGATTCGCTCGCGGAACTGTCGGCGGTGCCCGGTCATGAAGGTCCGGTGCGATATCTGGTGTACAACGCGTTGCCTGACTGGGCGCGGCAGCAAGCTCAAGTTGATGATATGGGAAACCTGTGGATTGATATGGGACCGGCTGATGCAGAAGCGACCGTGTTTATCGCTCACATGGATGAGGTTGGTTGGGAGATTGCCAACATTCATCAAGACGGCAGAGTCGAACTGACCCGCCTCGGAGGCGCCGTAACCACTGCCTGGGAAGGACAGCCGGCATTATTGCAAATTGATCCTTTCAGCGACGTCAATTCCCTACCCGAACCGGAAATGCTGCGGGGCGTTTTTCTGACTCGCAGCGATCCAGAACAGAAGCACCCGGATAGTGTGCAGGCCTGGTTTGGCATGAATGCCGAGCAACTGGCTGCAGCAGGTGTGACCGAGGGTATGGGCGTTACCGGTTACAAGAGCGGCTATCGGATGGGTCCTTTCCGCTATGCCTCGCGCTCCATGGATGACCGGGTTGGTACCAGCGCTTTGCTGCTTGCCATTCAGAGCATTGATCCGGCTGAACTGGAACATCGAGTTATCTTTGCCTGGTCAGTGAGAGAAGAAGGTGGACTGAGAGGCGCAGGCGAGCTGGCGCGGCGATTTGGAATGAACACCAGACGCGTTTACAGTATCGATACTTTCGTGACTTCGGATACTCCGCTGGAATCACCCCATTTTGCCTACGCGCCGCTTGGCAGCGGGCCGGTCCTGCGATCCGCTGAAAACAGCGGACTTGCTACCGCTTCTGAACTTGCCAGGAATCGTTCTATTGCCGAGGATGCTGCCATAGAAGTTCAGATCGGACTTACCCAGGGAAGTACCGATGGCACTGCATTCACTTTTTTTGGAGCACCAAATTCTGGCTTATCCTGGCCCGGACGCTACAGTCATTCTCCCGCCGAGATAGCGGATCTTCGGGATATTGCCGAACTGGTCGACCTGATCCGCGCGTTCGCGACCGCGACGCCCTGACACGCGGTAGAAGTAAAGGTCAGAAATTAAGAGACGCATCGAAGGGATCCCAAAAGGTAAACTGTCCCGTCTCTATAAACTAACAGGTTCTTGATTCAGGCCTGCACAGGAACGCACTATTGCATTGGGAGGAGGAGTTTTAACAATGAAAAAAGCAACTGGTTTACTCGTCACCGGGCTGGCAATGCTGGTATTGAGTATCGGCGCGCAGGCACAGTATCCGCAGAATCTCTTGAATCAGAAACGCACTTTCAATCAGATGGCTGCGGACGCGATGGGTGAAACTTTCGTGGGAGTGACGACTTCTACAGGATTGCGCACCGGGCTTTATCCCGTTCGCAGCACCGGTGTGTCAACAGCGCCGATCGTGGCGGCTGCCGAGCGCTTTCTCGCCAGCCTGGATGATGTGCACCTCAGTCGCAGTCATTTCGCGGTGAATGATCCTGAATGGCGCAATTGGTCGAATGTTGACGTCGGTATTTTTGCCCGTCATGGCCTGAGTCTCGAGGAAATGAGTGAAACTCAGAAACAGGCGGCATGGAATCTGCTTCAGGCA
>Ga0181593_10005074_pt1 | contig 11934 bp, 10 predicted proteins | sample 071ome_19_FD_133756 | JGI IMG/M metagenome (GOLD analysis project Ga0181593, IMG submission 133756) | Coastal salt marsh microbial communities from the Groves Creek Marsh, Skidaway Island, Georgia - 071413AT metaG (megahit assembly) | ecosystem: Environmental > Aquatic > Marine > Intertidal...
AATGTTTACCTACAACTTGGCCAACTCGAGGAGGCCATTAAATGTTTTGCGCAAGATATAGAGCATACTACGCAGGTGATGGGCTCATTGGAACCAGATCCGCTTACCTGGACATACTTTACCCTTTGTTGCCTCATTTCCCAAAATGAAGATACGGTGCGTACCATGCTGAGCAGTTTTCCAAATATGAGGCGTATGGAACGTGAGCGAATCAATTGGCTGGCTTGTCTTGTCTTGGGGGATGACTCGAAAAGAGTGCAGTTCGGGGAATACTTATTTCAGCAGCCACCAGGATATCGTAGAACTATTCAAGTTGAACCTCAACGCGGGATACTTGAGCAGTTCGAATTCTGGGCCGAAATATGTGCAGTCAATAATATGATGAGCCTTGCCGATAAGATCAGACTGTTCATTAACGAAGCGCGTGCCATAAACTCGTCCGAGAAGGCACTAAGAGACTTTTTTACAACTTACTGAGATGTGTTTGGTTTTCGAGTTCGCAAAGGCTTCGCTGGATTGCCAGCGACAATCGTGTTTTCAGCTACTGGCTTAATGACAACGCTGCCTATTCCAATTAAGGCGTCATCTCCAATCTGAGTTTTGTGAGTAATTGAGGCTTGGGGGGCAATCCAGACGCGCTTTCCAACTTTTACGCTACCACTTACCTCAGCTCCAGCGATAATAAGAGACTTTTCTCCGATGTGGACGTTATGAGCAATAAATACATGATCGTCAATTTTTACATAATCTTCAAGCACCGTGTCATCGAGTGTGCCTCGAGCTATGGCCGTTAATGATCCAACTTCAACGTAATTACCGATGATTACGCTACCAAGATGGGGAATTCTAAGGGGAGTTTCGCTCTCATCAAATTCGAATCCAAATCCTTCTTCGCCAATAATACATCCACTTTTTATGTGGCAATGTGAGCCAATAACGACCGAATCTGCAATTTTTACAAAATCACCTATAGATGTATCTTTCCCAATTTGTACTCCGGCACCAATTACGCAGTATTCTCCAATAGAGACTCCATCAGCTATAACCGCACTAGGATCAATGACTGCGGTTTTTGCAATTTTAGGCGCAGATTTTGAAACAAAAAACTGATGTAGCACCTCAGCAAATCGAAGACGAGGATTCTCACAGAGACAATATGTGAAGCTAACCTCTGTATTTGGCATCTCCGTAATGAGGACAAAAATGTCTTTTAATCCCTCCAATAAACTCAGTCTTGGCTCTGTCGGTTCTTGACAGAACACGATTGAATTCCTGTCTGCTTTATCAAGCGAACGAGCATTGATTATTGGTATATCATTTCCAATAAGCTCCGTTTGAAGGAAACTTGCTATCTCACTCGCTTGAGTTGCTTTATTCAGACTACCCATCTTAACACCTCAAATGCCTCCGCATACGTAGCGGAAACGGTTACTCCTCGACTTCGTGCCCAAGCCCTCACAAAGTCTTCTGACGCATAGGGCTTATGTTGCTGAGATTCGTATTTGCCTAAGGCCTCTACCTTGCAGTTTATATGGGTTTCATCGAGGCGAATAATAAGGTGAGAGCGAGTTTCAATCGTATTCCATGGCAATTCATAGCCAAGAATCGTCGTAAGCTTAAACGCACGAAATCCCTCTTGAGCAATAGTTTGATGGTCTTGATGTATATCAAGCCTTGAAGGAACCAGAACTACATCAGGTTCAAGTTCACGTTGAATTTTTACGAGTACTTCGAGAATCTCTTGCCTGACGCTGGGAAAGTAGCGGACATTAAAGTCGTAGTAACGCCTATTTGCCTCTGGTATGCCCAGAATATTAGCAGCTTGCTCAGACTCATGGAGTAGTGTTTCAGCGTGATATCCAACGGGAAGTGACTGAACAGCATTTGAAAATGTTGCTATGTGAACATCAGAACCAGATTCAATGAATTTGCGGAGAGTGCCCCCTGCACCAAATTCTGCATCGTCTGTATGTGGCGCTAAAATGAGGACTTTCTTCTTTGATTCAAACATTCCTTTCCTTAAACAAACGAGCTCAAGTACGGATGAAAGTCTCCTTTGTGACCGATTGGAACGGCGTTACGAATAGATGTTGCAATTTCGATTGACGGCCGGGCATGCTCTATTCCGAAGCCATTGCCAGCCATGATCTCTTTATAGGTTTCGGTATGAAGATCCGTAAACCCCTCGGAGAACTCCAGCTCCTTCCCACTAATAGTAATTGAGCGAAAGGTGGACTTTCCTTCTCTCAACGCTATTTCTGGTAAATCTCTACGATTAATCGATAAAAACCATCTTACACGTGCCTTTTCAAATTCTAAGAACCCAGCAGCTCTTCTTGGTTCTGAAACATGTGTTACTGACTGCTGAAGTTCCCCAAATACAAATCCGAGCATATCAAAGAAATGTATTCCTATATTCGTACTGACACCTCCCGACTTATCGGCTACTCCTTTCCAAGAATAATCATACCATTTACCTCGAGATGTAATATACATCAAATCAACATCATACTTTGAGTCTCGAGATTCAAACTCCACTCTCCGTTTTAGTTCTTTTATTGTTTGATGTAAGCGTAGCTGTAGAACAGTATAAATTTTTTTCCCCGTACTTTCTTCAAGCTCGACGAGTGAATCAAGATTACGCGCATTAATCACAAGCGGTTTCTCACAGATGGCATGCATATCGTTTTTTAGTGCAAATCGAATATGAGCATCATGGAGATAGTTTGGGGAGCAAATGCTCGTGTAATCAAGGTGTAGCCCCTTGCTTTGCATCCGATTCACATGTCTATCGAACCGTTCAAACTCTGTAAAAAATGCGGTCTCTGGGAAATAGCTATCCAGTATCCCAACATTATCATGGCTGTCTAGCGCCACGGCTAGAGAGTTGCCTGTCTCTTTTATGGCTTTTAAATGTCTGGGAGCGATGTATCCAGCAGCCCCAATAAAGGCAAAATGTTTTGTGTCCATATGCTTTCCCTATCAGGCAGAGTGGTGGAGTACTTGTGTTTCCAGAAGCTCCTCCATGATTAATTTAAACTCACGAGCCCTCGTTCGCATACCATGTAATTTAAGACACTTCTCCTGCCCCTTTTTAGCAATAGTTTCAGCCCTCTCCCTATTGTTCAAGTAAAAGTAGATTTTTTCTATCATCTCCTCATGGGAGCGAAACGTCTCAATTTCTTCTCCAGGAGTAAAATAGCGTGTTAGAGTGTCGTGGTGGTCCATGAGGAGTAAAGACCCCGCCCCGGTGACCTCAAACATTCGCATGTTGCCATCAGCTCCGTCTGTTATATCTCCAGTAATGTTGAGAACAATCTGTGCGCTGGCGAGTGCCTTGTGCATCTCAGATGCCCACAGGGCCCCTCGGTCATACATAAGCACTCCAGCTGGAACTGATTCTCTATGGCAATACCCAATGTGATAATGAATTGAAAATTCTCCTTTCCAGCCTAGAGGAGCCTTGGCTACTTCCAAGAGCGCGTTTATTCTCCGACTATGTAAAGTTTCATGAAAGCCTCCTGAAAACAAAACGTCAACATCCTTGGTGATGCCAGAGTGTTGTTCCAACATCCATTCAGGAAAGCCAGGTTGAAATGCTATAGCCCTTGGAGCGCCATGATTGAGTGCCATTTTACGACAGGCATCTGAACTACTGAGAATTGCGTCAAATAGGCGAAAGTCGGTCCCTTCTGGTATGACAGAAGCTCTCCATCCAACAACCACTTGAGGACGATAGGAGAGCGAAGCAATAAATGCTGAGTCATAGCCAATAGGATGTGATATGTACAGAATCTCTGGTCTAAAATATTCTATTTGAGCACGTACAATATCTTGTTCGGTCGTCTGCTCATTCATCGCCAGTCCATGCTCAAGCCCCCAGCGTATCTGGGACGAGTAAGCATTTGCGATAATAGTATTTGTAGTATAGCCCTCATTCTTTAGTGTTCGAGCATGAAGATGGGCGGCAGAGAATCCATCATCAAGAATTGTATCTACTTGCTGTTTCCATGGCTGGTGCACAAGCTCAGGTCGGAGCGAATAGAAGTCTTGAAGATAGTTATCATAAAACGAGTGTATTTGTAGGAATTTCATTGAGATACCTCCTGTTGAAGGCTATGAGGCCTCTCGTTTTCTATGAACATGAGCTGCCATAGTACAAAACTCAATCGAGTCCAAACCTCCAGCGATAGTCCCCAGTCCTTCTGTATCCAAGCAGCATTACGAGTCTTTTCGGCAATTTGTTTTCCTAATGTTGGACCATCGAAGTGTGGACATTGAAGCCATAGAGGATGATGTACTAGTTCGAGTATTAAGTTCCTTAGTCCTCCGTTGAACCACTCAATCATAGGTGAATTGAAACCGATTTTTGAACGTCTTGTTCTTATGCCTTCTGGTAAGATTCCTTTCATGGCATCTCGTAGAATACGCTTTGTAAGACCACCACCTAGCTTACTGCTAAATGGAAGCGAGAAAGCATAGGTTACGAGACGCCAGTCCATGAAGGGCATACGAACTTCTACGCCATGTGCCATTGAGCATCTATCGTAGTTTCTTAAAATTCCTGGAAGAATGTCATGGTGAAACTCTCGATATAAATGGCTATTCAATTCAGAAGATCTATAGTCCAGTTGCCAAGCATATCCTGCTAGTAACTCATCCCCTCCGTGTCCATCTAGGCTCACCACCGAACCATGCTGCCTCAGATTTCTATAAACGCCCCAAACCGGTACCGCAATTGCCCCGGAGAGGTCATCCATCGCCCAGACTGACTCGACCACGTAATTCACAGCTTCGTCTGGATCAAAGATCCAGTATTGCGGGGATGCTCCGATGTGTTTCACTACTTGGTCAGCGTATTTGCGCTCATCAACCATAGTTCCTGGAAAGGTAGCTATGGAGGTCCTTTGCCAGTCGGACTGTCGCCGCTCGCATGTTCCGGATTGCTGTTGGATTTCCGCTATGGTGCATGCCACAGAGCTGGAATCGATTCCACCACTGAGACAGGTTCCAACAGGAACATCGCTGCGCAAGCGTAGTCGTACAGAGTCGAAGAAGAGCTCTTTAAACATTTGTACTTGGTCTTCGTAACTGTCTTCTATTTGTATGATATGGTCAGCAGTGTTCCACCACTGCGATATCTCAATCTTTCCGTTGGTCCCTATTTTTAAGTAATGTCCAGCCCTGAGCCGGTGGACATTCTGAAGCAACGTCTCTGAATAATTCCCCTCGAATGATACATTTTGAGTAAGAGCTATTCCCGCCATCTGATCATTAAGTTTTGTTGTGAAGTTCTGTAAGTGTCGAAAAGCTTTAAGCTCAGAGGCGAATGTAAATCGGGAGCTTACTTCAAAATATAGAGGCTTAATTCCAAATCGATCTCTTGCTAGAAAGAGCTCTCGAGAGCGAGAGTTCCAAATGGCAAAAGCCCACATGCCATTGAATTCTAGTAAGCAGTTTTCACCCCAGTGAATATAGGCAGCAACGATTACTTCAGTGTCAGTTTGTGTTCGAAACTGATAGCCTGCGTCCTTAAGTCTGTCTCTTATTTCAATGAAATTATATATCTCGCCATTAAATGTTATCCAATAAGTGGTGCCATCTGGTGCGGTATATGGCATTGGACATTTTCCTTGCTCACTTAAATCTAGAATTGCTAAGCGCGTATGCCCAAGAGCAAGGTCGCCATCGATCATTACATCTGAACCATCTGGTCCTCTATGATTCAAAGATGAGGTAAAGCCACGAATTTCGGATTCCTCGACAGGCATTCCAAAGTTGAATATTCCAGTAATCCCACACATAAGCTTCCAGAACAGAATTAGAGTTAGACAAATACATCACTTGAGATGACAAATCATGGTGAAAGGGTGCATCTGAAGCTATCTGGGGAGCGGTGCAGAGAGATAAAAAAGTGGCGTGTTTACAGATGGTTATTGTCTTGAGAGATTTGGAAACAGAATTGTAACAGCTCTTGCCACGGGCATTTTTCTCTGCTTTTCATCTATTGGTTTGTGTACGGCAGTCAGAAGACGAAAGTCAGGGGCTCTGGTATTTCCCAGTGAGTAGCCACCACTGCTCCCAAGAGAACTCTTAATCTGTAAAAGTGCGGTACTGTTAAGAGGAAACACTGTTAAGAGGAAACCCTGTTAAGAGGAAACACTGTTAAGAGGAAACACTGTTAAGAGGAAACCAGCTTTCCGCCAACTTGCTGGTATATTCGCTCGCATACCGTACAGGATAATGTCTGATTGCGCTCTTTCTCTATGGCTCCTCGAAAAAGGACTTTTCCGCATTCACATGCCCAGCCTACCTGTTGTGCTGGAACTCCTTGTACAAGCGCATAGTCAAAGACATCTCTGGTAACCACGGCACCTGATGCTATAAAGCAGTGTGCACCGAGAGTTATGCCGCAAACAATGGTAGCATTGGCTCCAATACTGGTGCCTTCTTTTAGAAGTGTATGATCATATTCTTTTTTGTTAGCCACCGGGTACTTTGCCCGGGGATTCTTTACATTGGTAAAAACAACCGAAGGCCCGCAGAATACAAAATCCTGCAGTTCAATCCCTTCATATAGGGACACATTGTTCTGAATTTTACAGTTATTCCCAATACGAACATTATTGGCAACATTTACATTTTGACCCAGAGTGCATTGTTTTCCGATTGAGGCGCCTGACTGTATGTGACAAAAGTGCCAAATTTTGGTGCCAGCGCCGATTTCTACGTCATCATCGATATAGCTCGACTCATGCACGTAATAGCTTTTATCTGTGATAGTGTCAGGTGTATCCATGATTTACCGTTCGTAAAACTGATGTATAGACATTACTACATATTCAAGTTGTTCCTGGGTAATTCCAGGATATACTGGAAGAGCCAGTGACTGATTGGCTGCTTTCTCGCTCTCCGGAAAGGCTCCTTTTTGCAATCCAAGATAGGAGAAGCACTCTTGTAGGTGAAAGGGGCAAGGATAATAGACTTCAGTTCCTATCTCTCGTTCTTTCAGAAACGTCCTCAAGTCGTCTCGAGAGTCACCGGCCGTTACCACAAATTGATGGAAAATATGGTGCTCTAATCCATGTTGCATAACAGGAAGGCAAAGGGGCAGGTTGCGCATCTTTTCCATGTAATAGCGTGCATTCTCTTTTCGTAATCGGTTCCATTTTTCTAAGTATGGAAGTTTTAGGCGCAATACGGCGGCCTGAAGAGCGTCAATCCGAAAGTTTCCACCTAGCATCGAGTGAAAATACTTAGGTTCCGAGCCGTGCACCCTAAGTTTTCGAAGTCTATCCCTTAAAGACAAGTCATTTGTGCAAATAGCTCCAGCATCTCCAAATGCCCCCAGATTTTTTGTCGGAAAGAAAGAAAATGTTCCCATGGTCCCCAAGGTGCCTGACATTAGAATTCTCCCATCCGACGTTGGATATGTAGCTCCTAAAGACTGGGCGGCATCTTCAATAACTGGTATCCCATATTCGTTTGCAATGGATAAAATGGGCTCCAGATCGGCACTTTGACCATAAAGATTGACTGGAATGATAGCCTTTACCTTGGAAATAAGAGTCTTATTCTCATGGAACCATGCTTCGAGCCTCATTGGATCTAAATTGAAAGTAGTAGGATTGATGTCAACAAAAGTCGGAATACCGCCGAGTCGAGCAATAACCCCAGCTGTAGCAAAGAAAGAATATGGAGTGGTTATGACAATATCATTCTGACCCACCTCAAGAGCCATCAGAGCAGCGAGTAATGCATCTGTTCCAGAGGACATCCCGATTACAGCTTCGCATTGTAAGAGCTCAGCTAATTGATTCTCAAGCTTTAAGACCTCTGGCCCAAGAATGAAGTGTGAGGATAAAATTACTTCCTCTATCTTGGCCATGATATCCTCATGTATATCTTGAGATATAGGAGATAGGTCGAGAAGAGGTACTTTCAAATCTAATCCTCCAGTCAGTTTCTTGAGTATAGGCATACTCCATAATCCCGTGAAATAGCTCCTTTTGATCTTTGTAAAATTACGGCTACGGAGGCGTGTTCCACCTCCTTTCGGGCTTTCGAGATAGTTTTTAGGGTATTCGGTAGGCCGTCAGAGAACTACTCGAGCTCAAATTCTTCATGGATTACCTGTGATACGTACTCGATATCTTCGACAGATAGTCTCGAATGCATGGGGAGGGCGATACTACAACGATCCGCGTAGGCCGAATTCGAATAACTTGATTGCGAAAGACTATACTTATTTTTGTAGTAACTGAGTAGTGGAAGTCCTTGCGTTCCTGGACGACATTGAACACCTTTTGTATGAAGGAATTCGAGACATCTATTTCTTCTCTCATGTAATTCATCGAAGGATTTTCCTGAGAAGGAGTCCCGATTCAATAAGATTACATATGCTTGGTATGCATGCTCGAAGCCATCCGGCGAGGATGGAAGTATCAGCCAATCACATCCAGAAAGCAGGCGGGCGTAGTTTTTCGCTACTTTTATTCGTCTACTTCTCATATCGGGGAATTTTTCGAGTTGGACTTGTCCAATAGCAGCCTGGATATCGGTCATTCGATAATTTTGACCGGGTTCGTCACAATCACCAATTACATGAGGTGACATGTTTGTTTGTTCGGAAGGTGGGATCATTCCATGCGAGCGCATGCGTTTCGCAAGCCTGTCCGTCATCTCGTCATCGGTAGAGATCATGCCCCCTTCACCGGTTGTGATTGATTTTCTGGGGTGGAAGCTAAAGCATGCAGCCCTACCGAACGTGCCAGCTTGCGCACCGTTACATGATGCACCCAAGCCACACGCAGCATCTTCAAGAACCCAGAGCCCCTCCGATTCTGCAAAGTGCATGATTCTATTCATATCGGCACAGAGCCCAAAGAGATGCACGGGAATGATGCCCACAGTTTTTTTCGTTATCCGCTTTGAGAGCTCTTCTGGGTCAATGTTAAAGGTTGATAAGTTAATATCACAAAAAACTGGCTTAGCACCGCAAAGCTCAACGACATGAGCAGTAGCGACCCAAGAATATGCTGGCACCAATATCTCATCCCCTGGTTTTACGCGCAGAGCCCATAGGCATGTCTGAAGCCCAGTAGAGCAGGAAGAAACTGCTGTACAATAGCGAGAGCCGATAAAGCTTCCAAATTTTTGCTCAAAGTTCTTAACTTGTGGACCTTGTACGATCCAGCCAGAGCGTAGGACGTCTAGGACCGCATGTTCTTCGGCAGTATCAAAGTCTACTTGACCAATCTGAATCTGTTTTGCCATCGAGTACTTTAGTTTGGAAAGGTCTTTCCAAAGAGTTTGATTCAACCCCCGAAATATAGCAACCAGTAGTTGTTAAAATTATTGGAGTTCTTTGCGACTTCTTTCGTGTGAAATGTGAGCTCGAAGAGCAGCATAGCATCTTGAAGCTGAGGGAATCATACCCTTTTAGCATCAGTTGATTGGTTCAATCGCATAATCATTAGAGGCAGTAGGGGTACCAAGTTTACCATGCTGCTGTATGTTCAAAGTCGAGTTGTTTGTGAACAAAGAATATCCGCCAAACAATATGATACTACAGGCAAGGTTGATGAATGCCGTAAGTCACTGTAGCACCCCACCCATATGCGATATTTAAAACGGCACAGTATGTAAACGGCACAGTATATAAACGTCACAGTGACTACGATTATTCACCTAGCTCTTCATATCTAAATCTGGTGTCCACCTATAGGTGTCCACGTTGTTATTCAAAATATTTAGCTTTGAGTCATTCTGCTTGGCATTATCATTGAACACTTTTTCAAGTGCGGTTGTGTAGTCCTTGCCCCAGCGAATGACTTTCCAGTCTGTACATGACTTGCACGTCGGATGCGCAAAGGAGCCATCAAGATGGCTCTGTCGTAGCGCTTTAAATTCTGAAGACTGCCAAATCCTTTGCAGGGAGTTCTCTCCATCAATTTTTCCCATTGAAGTGCTTTTCTGCCAGTCATCTGGACAAAACCTTACTCGACCATCATACGTGACAACCATACGGGTGAAAACCACGAGGCAAGGCCAACGAGTTTCTATCTCTCTAGAATCTATATCTTTTTTGGGAGTGAGGCCTTTTGTGTCCACATAGTTTCGGATGATGACCTTATCTACAATCTGTGACCAAAATTTGTCAAATAGGTAAAGTTCTTCGTCATCAACCTCTGGTTGCTGAACTATACTTACCATGAGTTTTACGTTGTCACGCTTTCGCCTGTCACGTTCACGAATGAATTTGAAAATGTTACCAAGAATTCGATTGTAGTCACCACGCAATCGAATTCCTTCATATGTTTGCTTGAAAAAACCATCAAGACTTACCTCAACCACAACTTTTGTTTCGGTGGGTTGCAGTAAAACTTCTAGATTTTGCTTCTCTAAGAACATGCCATGCGTATTGAAGGTGAAGGTGTTTACCCCTTTCGTCAGAGCATAGTCAACTTGCTCAACGAAATTTTTGAGCATGGGCTCTCCGTCTGGAGTGATTCTCAATGCACCATTGAACTGCGAGACTTCATCCACGATAGTCTTCCAAAGCTCCATAGGCATATATTCAGGGCTGTAGTCTGGAACTGCCGCATAGATGTCATTATGGGGACAATGGATGCACCTTAAGTTACAAACATTTGTAGTCTCCACATGTACGATCGGTGGAAAGTCTTCATGTTCCTTTTCCATGAATCCAAATTCTTTCATATGATTGCCTCTTCATGTTTTGATACATTCTGTAGTTCTTCAAATGGTATAATAAATCTTGATGGATAAACACTTCGAATTTCTTCTGGAGCGCAGGATATAAGGCTATCGATATTGCCAATCTTTTTACTCAGATAGTAGTGATAACCGCACGTACATCCCCAATCTTTCTTAAACTGGAAGACACCAGAGTCTTCGGATGAGCTAGATTGCCAATTCAAAAATTTGCCTCCACGTTTTGTGCACTCGTCAATCACGGCATTTGCCGCAAAGCTTGCAGGTTGTGCAGAAAAAAACTTGCTGTTAAAGCTGATCATGAAAACATCAAAGACAGGCGGTAGGCCTACTACTAAGATGCCGCCAATGAGTAAGTCCTGATGGTAGACTGCCTGCAGGAAGCCCAGATCTGCTGGGAAAAGTGTGTTGAATAGGGATTCCGCAAATTTTCTTTCGAGAGGGCTCGCACCAATCTCGTTCATTCGTTGGGAATGAATCTGAAACCATTCACTAAAGATAGAAGGATTTTGCATGCATTCGGTCCGAAGTTTCGCATCTCTGGCAATTCTTAACCGGCGACGAATATTCGACCTTTTCTTGCTAGGGAGAGTCTCCAAGTATTTTTCGCAAAGAGGAAGATGCTGATAGTGGTTTTTGAGAGTAAAGTCAGCTTTGAAAAACTCTTGAGTTGCTTGGTTATCTCCCATGATTGGACTCGTTGTAATAGTGGCAAGTATGCAGTCTCTTCTTTTTGCCTCAGCAATATACGCAGCAGATAGAGCTTTATGCGCTTCAAGGTTGTAATCTGAGTTCACAATCATTCCACCGTATCCCCCAGGAAGGGGGCTTGAGGTCAGTACGCTGCCCAGGGTGCCGCGACACTGAAATGCTGGCATGGCGCCCATAGCTTTGCCAACCGAATTGTAGGCAATAAATAAAATTGCTTCATCTTCGCTGCTTCTTTCAATGATCTTACACCACTCGCCTTGATGCTGTACGAGGTTGCCACCAATATCCTTCAAAGCTTGCTCGTATTCCTCGACCTTGGAAAGATCTATGATGGAAACTTTAGATGGCATGGATTCCGTCGTCAGTTGTTAGACAAGCTTCATTAATAACTCGCCGATAGTACTCAGCTGTTTTGAGAATGCCATCTTCCAAGTCGACATTGGCTTCGAAGCCCAGATAATCTTTGGCTTTATCTAAGATCGGGAT
>Ga0181593_10005076_pt1 | contig 11931 bp, 7 predicted proteins | sample 071ome_19_FD_133756 | JGI IMG/M metagenome (GOLD analysis project Ga0181593, IMG submission 133756) | Coastal salt marsh microbial communities from the Groves Creek Marsh, Skidaway Island, Georgia - 071413AT metaG (megahit assembly) | ecosystem: Environmental > Aquatic > Marine > Intertidal zone...
ACCATCGTCACGCAGCTTGAGCACGATATCGCCGCCATCACGCGACAGATCCAGTTCAATACTGCCCACTTCCGGCTTACCCGCCGCCAGACGATCACTGTCGTTTTCCATACCATGGTCAACGGCGTTCCGTACCATGTGTTCAAGCGGCGAAATCAGACGCTCCAGAATGGTCCGGTCCATTTCACCGTCGGCATTAAATACTTTCAGTTCGACCTGCTTACCCAGCTCCAGACTGATCTGACGCACAATACGGCGTAAGCGTGGCACCAGACGCTGGAACGGTACCATGCGGGTCTTCATCAGACCTTCCTGCAGTTCGGTGTTGACCCGACTTTGCTGCAACAACAGGGTTTCCGCATCGCGGGTTTTATCCGACAGCGTGTCTTTTAAATCGAGCAAATCCGATGCGGATTCAACCAGTGCCCGGGACAGCTGCTGCATCGCGGAATAGCGGTCCATTTCCAGCGGATCGAAATCATCATAATCCGGCCCCTGGCGTTCCTGACGGAACAACACCTGAGCTTCGGTTTCCATATCCAGACGCCGTAACTGATCGCGCAAACGATCCAGCGTCATATCCATTTCGTCGAGCGTATACGAGAAATCGGTCACCTGTTGTTCCAGACGACCCCGACCAATCGAGGTTTCACCCGCCAGATTCACCAGGTTATCCAGCAGGTCGGCTGATACCTTCACCAGCTCCTGTGGCGCTTTGCGCACATTTGCCTGGGTGTTTTGTTGCGCTTGCGCTGCTGCGGGCTGAGTAGCCGCAACCGGCGCTGCAGCTTCCGGCCGTAACGGCACCACATTGGTTTCGCTAACCTCAGGGCTATCGCCGGCGCTATCATTCTCAGCCGCTGTATCATCGGCAGCGGACGTCTGCTGCTGCTCGTGGCTGTCGGAGGCTGATTCCAGCGGCGCCGGTTCTTCGATATCCAGCACAATGGCTTTGTCGCCCAAAGAAACAAAGCCGTCACTTTCCAGACTGGCCGCCACAGCTTCAATTTTTTGCGTCAGCGAATCATGAATACGGTAATAATGACGGAATAATTCGCCATCAATCGTAATCTGACCCTGCTGAGCCCGCAGAATATTGGCTTCAAAGTCGTGAGACTCATCGCCGATTTCCGTCAGACCCGCTAACCGCGCGCCACCTTTCAGGGTATGTAATACCCGCTGTGCCTCACTGGCGTGGGATAAATCGCTGGCATCCTGTTCCCAGTCGTGCAGCGTTTTATCCAGCTGCTCCTGGAGCTCGTTGGCTTCTTCCAGGAATATTTCCAGAATTTCACGATCAGATTCATCCAGCGCCTCGACCACCGGCATGTCTGCCGCCGGCTGCATCTGCGCGTCTGACGACGATTGTTCAGCATCAGGCTGAACGTCGTCTGCGATATCAGCCGCAACCGGCTCATCCGGTTCTGGGTCTTGAGGCAACTCATCAACGACCATCTCAGCCGCCCGGGACGGGTCGCCGTAAGCCAGAATTTCGCTGATCAATAGCTGTTCGTTCCTGGCAATGCCACCCTGGCGCACCGCATCAAGCTGTGCCGCCAAAGCATCATGACAACGTTGCAGCAGGGTAAACAGTTCAGGAGTGACACCCAGCCGACCATCATTTACTTTTTCGTACAGGGTTTCCAGCTCATGGCACAACTCTGCTATTTCCTGCAGCTCAGCCATACGGGCACCCCCTTTCAGGGTGTGCAGTTCGCGCTGTAGCTGAGCGACATCCAGCAGATTGTCGGGCTGTTGTTGCCAACGCTCCATCGCGGCTTCAATCGCTTCGGATACCTCCTCGGCTTCTTCCAGGAAGATATCGAGAATTTCATCATCGTCTTCTTCCACCACCTCAGCCAGTGGCGGCATCTCATCGGCAGTACCCTGATCTGCAGTCGCCTCAGCCTGACCGATCTGGCTGACGGTATCCTCTGCTGGAAACTCTGGCTCGCGGCCCGGCTCTGCTGATTCAATATCAAGCAGTTCTTCAGCCGGAGCATCGTCATCCAACAGCCGTTGCGCTTCAGTAACCTCAGCAGACTGCGGCGCCTGCCAGTTATTCAGTTGTTCGATCAGCGCCAGTGCCGGCTGGGTTTCCTGGCCTGCAGCCAGGCAATCCATCATGCCTAATAACGCTTCCTGAGCTTCGGCTAATAACGCCAGCGGACTCTCATCGGCAGCGATGTGTTGCGACACCAAACGGCCGTAGAACACGTCCAGGGCATTAGCCAGCATTTCGATATTCGGCAGCTCGGCTTTTGCCGCGCCGCGCGCAACCTGATCCAGGTCTTTACACAGCCGCTGCAGAATGTCTTCATCCTGCTGCTCACGCCACTGGCGCAACAGCTCATCAGCTTCCAGCAGTGAATCCATGCCCTGCGCCAAAAACGCAGCGATGGTTTGTGGCGTTGGCCCGGAACTACCGTCCTGCTGCGCCTGAAGCAGCGGCTCCAGCAATAGCTGCTCAAGCTGCAGCAAACGCTCAACAAATTCATCAGCACCGTTAATTTTTTCCAGCGCCATCAGGGAATCATTAGCCAGGCCCTCGCGAATCAGGGCATCAGCTTCTTCCACCAGGTTAACGATACCGGGCGCATTTTTGACCTGATAAGCACGCAGCTCTTTGATCATTCTTTCCAGCGGTGCCGCCACTTCAGCAATGGCGGCAATGCCCGCCATATGTGCACTGCCTTTTAACGTATGCAGCGCCCGCTGCAGCTGATCGCTGAGCGGATTCAGGAATTCTTCGTCGCGGCTTTGCTGAATAAACTCTTCCACCGATACCAGGTGGGCATTGGCTTCGGCAACAAAGACTTCAAGCAACGCGGCATCTTCGTCTTCTTCCTCAAGCACTTCGCTTTCAGCCTGCGGCTCAGCCACTGGAGTTGCTTCTGTCAGCTGGGCGAATGGCTCAACCACCTCATTCGCAGCCAGCGCCGTGGCATAATCCATCAATGGCTGAGTATCAATCGCCGCGGTACGGCGGCAACGGAAGTCATCGATCAGCTCCGGCAGAGAAGCGATCACATGATCAACCAGCGCCACCAGGTTATCGCTGATACTGATGGTTTCATCCAGTACCCGGTTGAACATATTTTCAACCGACCAGGCCAGTTCACCAATGACCGCCGCCTGTACCATACGACCACTGCCCTTAAGGGTGTGGAACGCACGCCGCACAGTGGTTAACGCATCCTGATCATTACGATCAGACTTAAACTTCGGCCAGAACTCATCCAGCGTTTCGGTCACTTCTTCCGCTTCTTCGAGGAAGATTTCGATGATTTCATCATCGATCAGATCATCATCGTCCTCTGCGTCCACCTCAGGGGCTGCTGCAACCTCAGGCTCATCAACAACCTCAGGTTCATCAGCAACTTCAGGCTCTTCCGCCACTTCCGTGACATCCGCAACCTCAACGTCATCGCTTGTGGCCTGACGATCAGCAGCGGAAGGCTCTGCATCAGAGATTTCCGACGCCTGCAATTCAATATCGGCAACGCTGGCACTGATGCCGGCCGCATCGGAATCATCCAGTTCAATGATGTCAGCGTCATCCGCCTCAGCCTGAGCAGCAGCATCCTGAACGTCATCGATGTGGCTGTGATCCACTGTTTCACTGTCGGACTCTGCGGTCAGTTCCACTTCCGGCGCATCAGGTAAGACAGTCAGATCAATATCATCAATCACATCGTCCAGAGATTCAGTCGCCGGCAGTTCCGCCAGTGACTCTTCCGCACGCTGCAACAGATCATCACCGGCATTGCCCGGCTTTTCACTGTAACGTTCGATGAAATATTCAACACCGGTCAACACATCCGCCAGCGTATCGAGCACGGACCACTGCGGCTTTAACTCTTCACTGATCAGCTGATGCTGAACAAAAGCGGCGGCCCGCGACAGAATATCCGCCACCCGTGGCAGCGGAATCATGCTCAGAGAACCTTCAATACTGTGCAACAGCGCAGGCACCTCGGCCAGTTCGGCGGCCGACCACTGCTTGGCGATATATTCCACAATCGCATCTTTAACCTGCTCCAGCACATTGCGCGCTTCACGCAACACCGCTTTCTGGGCATCAGTCAGTGAACTCTCACTAACCTTGGCGTGCAGGTCACCTTCATGCTTCATTCCCGTCAGGGTCGCTTCGACGTACAGCAACGCGCCGGCAATATCCATCAGGTGATGATCTTCAGCTTCACGTCCTTCGGCAATCAGACGCGCCACTTCGCCCTGCTGCTCCTGCAACACTTTGCGCGGCATCCCCAGCCCTAATACGGCCATGGTATCGCTGATCTGTTTTAACGCCGGAGACACATCCTGCAGTGCGCTGGTACGGTTCTCTTTGCCACGCACCAACAGATCCAGCCGGTCTTTGACGGCGGCAATTTCCTCGACCAGGGCATGTAATACCTGATCAACGGTTTCTTTATCAGGACCGGCCAGTTCTTTACGTTGCTGTTCAATATCCGCTTCGCTGACCAGTGCATTACTGAGCGAAAACTCGGCCCGGACTTCGCGAATGGCTTCGCCACTGATGTCCGACTGAGCGACAAACATTAACAATGTACGGATCAGCTCATCATCCGGAGCCTGATTAATGGCCGCTGCGCCTTGTTCCGCCGCATCACGCACCAGTTTTTCCAGCTGGCCAAGCAGCTGCTTACAGTTTTCCGGTAACTGCTGCTGTTTTTGCAGCCATTCGGCAAAGGCCAGCGCCGGTAACCAGATTTTTCCCTGAGGCGTGCTGTGTAACGCTTTATGCAGGCGGGCAAACACTTTTGCCAGATACTGCTTAGCGACATCCGGTTGCTTGTTTTGCAATAACTGCAACATTGCCGTCTGTAACATCTGGCGGACTTTTTTCGCCCACTGGCGGAAGTCAGCGCCGTCGTACAAGGCAGCTTGCTTAGCCGTTAACAGCGGATTATGACGAATCACCGGTGAAAACAACGCCGCTTCCGGCAATACGCTTTCACCACGCACTTCGCGTAATTCGTTCAGGATCGGTAACAACACCACCGGCAGGTCACGACGACCCACTTTGACGTGTTGCAGATAATGCGGCAGCTGTAAAATAGCCTGCATCAGCACTTCAAGTGCACGCATATCTTCACTGCGGCCTTCGGCCATGGCTAATGCCACCGCCTCCATTTCTTCCGCCAGCAGTGCCGCGCCGTAAAACTCCACCATTTGCAGAGTGCCCTGGATCTGATGCAGGTAGCTCAGACAGAATTTGAGTCGGCTTTTATCCCCGGGGTTTTCTACATAGGCTTCCAGCGCTTGCTGGGCCTGCTGCAGCGTTTCTTCAACTTCCCCTTTTACCCATTCCAGGGCGATGTAGTCCTGGCTCATCGCCTTGCGGTCTCCCCTGTCGAATTCGTTTTCTTACGCACGAATGCAGATACCTGACTGCTGCGCACCGGCTCCAGCAACGGATGGCTGAAATCCACCATCTCTCCCAGCCCGATGACTAAAATGCCACCCGGGGCCAGACGTTCGGCCAATACATTCAGAATTTCCCGGCGACGCCAGCGGCGAAAATAGATGAGAACATTCTGACAATAAATAATGTGCTGAGAATCCAGCGGAAAGGCGTTCAGATTCAGGATATTCACCTGGCTGAAGCAACAACGTTTGCGTAAATGATCGCTGATCTCAATCTCGTTAATACCGCTGTTTTTGAAAGCCCGTGCCAGGTAATCCTGTGGCACCCAGTCCAGAGCCCGGGGCTGAAAACGACCAGCCCGGGCCTTACGTAATACGATAGTGGAAATATCGGTTCCGGTAATCGCAAAACGTTTGTTCTGTGGTGTCAGGTAACGGTCAGCGACCATTGCCAGGCTGTAAGCTTCCTCCCCGGAAGAACAGCCAACACTCCAGCATTCCAGCGTATCCTCAGGTCCCATCTCGGCAGCCTGTTGCTGAACAAACTGATCAACAAAGGCGTAGGCATCCGGATCACGAAAAAAGCGGGTTTCCTGAACCGTCAGACGGTCCACCAGGGTATTCCATTCAATGGCTCCCGACGGTCCGTCGGTGACCCTGTCGTAATACTCCTGGTAATTCTGACAGCCAATCTCCTGCATACGCAGGCCCAGACTGGTTTGCAGAAAAGAACGCCGCTGCAGGGGCAAACACATGCCCGTGCGCTCTTCCAGCAAATTCTGCCAGCGCCCGAACTGGACATCGTCCAGCTCAGGTACCGAAGTTAACCCGGTTCGTAAATGATGAGACATGAAAATTCAGGAGCTTACAGCACTTGCTGTTGATCCAGCTCCGCTTCACTTTCAGGCAGTTTAAAGCCGGCAACCGACTCCCGTAGTTTATTGGCCATTTCCGCCAGGTTACCAATCGACTTCGCCGTTGCGGTAGTACCCGCCGACGTTTGCGAGGTAATTTCCTGAATCACGTTCATCGTGTTGGAAATATGACCGGCAGACGATGCCTGCTGACGAGCCGCGTTGGAAATGTTCTGAATCAGGTCAGCCAGGTTTTTCGATACGTTTTCAATTTCTTCCAGTGCCACACCGGCGTCCTGCGCCAGACGAGCACCACGCACCACCTCGGAAGTGGTGGTTTCCATCGAGATTACCGCTTCGTTGGTATCGTTCTGAATCGTTTTAACCAGTGCTTCAATCTGTTTGGTTGCAGCGGCTGACCGTTCTGCCAGACGCTGTACCTCATCCGCAACCACCGCGAAGCCCCGACCGGCGTCACCCGCCATCGATGCCTGAATCGCAGCGTTCAGCGACAGAATGTTGGTTTGGTCAGCAATATCGGTAATCAGGGAGATGATGTCACCAATCTCCTGTGAGGACTCACCCAGACGTTTAATCCGCTTGGAGGTTTCCTGAATCTGCTCACGGATGTTATCCATACCGTTAATCGTTGCCTGTACCACCTCGGCACCTTTATTGGCGATCGCAACCGACCGCTCCGCAACCGCGGATGATTCAGATGCGTTGGCAGATACCTGGTCAATCGACACTGCCATTTCGTTAATCGCGGCAGAGGCGCCGGCAATTTCCTGCGCCTGGTGCTCAGATGCTTCCGCCAGGTGCATTGCTGTCGCCTGGGTTTCCTGGGCAGCGGACGATACCTGTACGGCTGTTTCGTTAATCGCCGATACCAGTGAGCGCATCTGGTCGATGGCGTAGTTAATGGAGTCAGCAATCGCACCGGTGAAGTCTTCGGTTACCGTTGCCGAGGCGGTTAAGTCACCGTCTGCAAGGTCAGCAATTTCATCCAGCAGACGCAGAATCGCCATCTGGTTCTGTTCGTTTTTGTTCGCCGTTTCATCCAGGTCGCGGCGGGTTTCACGATAGGAAACCACACCAAAGGCCACCATCATCACAATCGCCAGCAGCGCGGAGATATAACCAACAATCTGCAACAGGGCACGCTGGCCGGTATCGTTCTGAATGGTAATGGTCAGCTGAGACGCCTGATCCAGCAAGGTGCGGGAGTCGGCAAAGATGTTGTCGGATGCTTCCCGAACCTGGAACAGTTCAGGCGATGTTTCCAGAATCTCATCCACCGATCCGGATACGAATTCGAACAGCTCAGCTACCTCAGCCAGAGCGTAAATAGCTTCTTCGTCGGTTACCTGAGAAATGTTCATGGCGACATTGCCCTGAATCATGCCGTTCAATACGCGGCCAAACAACGAAGCATCCCGACCGAAAGCATCGGCGGCCATTACCGCATCTTCACCACCGGCCAGTACTTTGTTCACCGAGCGTACAATACGCTCCGCCAGCCAGGACTGACGCTGAGCAACCGCTACCTGATCGGCCGGAGCGCCGTTATCCAGCAGGATCTCTACAATCTCATCGTATTCCACCTGCAGCTGAGGAATCGTTGCTGCAAGTGTGGCTGCTACTTCGTGAAGGGAAAGAATGATGTCCTGAGCGCGGACAATCTGGTCAGCATTACCTTTCACCGAATCCCAGATCCCCTGTACATCGGTCATCTGAGCAATTTCGGCCGGCTGCAGACCGGTATCCGGGTTACCTTTGGTCAGGTAGCCCCAACGCTGATCGAAGTTGTCACGGGCAACACGAAGCTCGCGGAAAGCTTCCTCTTTACCACCGGCCGCTTCCACCGCGTTTTTCGCCAGCTCCTGGGACAGAACCCGCAGCTCACCAGCGTGTTTAATATATTGGTCATCCCGGTTTGCCAGGGCATTCACATACACCGTAATGGCAATAAAGATACCCAGGAATAAGAACAACAGGCCGGCCAGAATACCGTTAATGCGGTTTCTGAAGACCGTCGATAAGACGCTTCCCGTGTTTTCGCTCATGCGTTCCTCTCCACACTCACTCTTTCAAGTTTCGCCTTGCGGCTAATTATATTGTCGTAGTCACGCCGGGCGGAGAACCGCTGAACTCAACGCAACTGATAAAACTGCACAGCAGGGGTGATTCGTTACACCGCTATCTGTAAAAATTCCGGCGCCTGCACCAGATCCAGCAGCTGAAACACCGGCCAGACCTTACCATCACGCTCATAGGCGCGGGTGACAAACTTCGCCGTTGCCGCTTCGGCATCCGGCGCTTCTACCTGACGATCTTCCGCGAACTGCTGCATACCCAGCACCGCATCCACCAGCAACCCCATCATATGGTCACCGTGCTCAACCACCAGTACCCGGCGACTGCGCCAGTTAGCCTTGGAAGGCAAACCGAGCAGACCGGCGAGATCCATAACCGGTACCAGGCGGCCACGCACATTGGCCACGCCCAGTACCCAACTGCGCACCCCCGGCACCTTTGTGAGGCGCGGCGGCTGCAGAATTTCAGCCACTTCGGCCATATCGGCGGCAAAATGCTGGCCTGCCAGCATAAAACCAACACCGCGCCAATACGCTACCAGCTCTACCTGTTGCGGCAGAGCGGAGGCGTTGGCGCGGCTGCGTTCGGCGATATCAAGCAGCTGAGCAAACGGATGCATATCAGCCTGCCATGACCGAGCTGATTTCAGACAGCAGGGTGGCTTCAACCACCGGCTTAACCAGATAACCACTGGCACCCTGACGTTTACCCCAGACACGATCAGTTTCCTGATCTTTGGTGGTCACAATGATCACCGGGATATGCTTGGTTTCAGGGTCTTTGGTTAACTGGCGGGTTGCCTGAAAGCCATTCAGGCCAGGCATCACAATATCCATCAGCACTACATCAGGCTTTTCCTGACGAGCGACAGCAACACCATCTGCACCGTTTTCCGCACTGATCACTTCGTGACCATTTGCTTCCAGCATTTTCTTAAATGCTTCGGTTTCAGTGGGTGAATCATCAACTACCAAGATGCGGGCCATGCCTACTTCCTCTCAAATTCTGTGTTTCGCGGGCTCAGGATTTTACGTACTGGCGAATCGAGCCAAGCAATTCTTCTTTACTGAATGGCTTGGTCAGATATTCATCGGAACCAACAATACGTCCTTTCGCCTTATCAAATAAGCCATCTTTACTGGACAACATAATGACCGGCGTCGATTTGAACTTAGAATTATTTTTAATCAGGGCACAGGTCTGGTAGCCATCCAGACGGGGCATCATGATGTCGACAAAAATGATGTCCGGATGTGTGTCAGCAATCTTCGCGAGCGCATCAAAACCATCTGTTGCCGTGATGACTTCGCAGCCGACTTTTTTTAGCAGAGTCTCAGCCGTACGACGAATGGTTTTACTGTCGTCGATGACCATGACTTTTACATTCTGAAAGTTATCGTCCATAGGGAGGCCTTAACCATCCATTTCTTTGTATTTTATTCAGCGACTGTCTTTCGACCGCAAGAGACGCCATTGCGCACTTTTGTATCACACTTGGCAGCCCCAAGCTAGCGGCCTTGATGCGAATATAGAACCATGCACGATGAAAATCTGTTGCGCCATATGAATAGTCAATAAGTTACACTGCTGCCAAGCCAATTCCGCTTGATTGCTTCGCCGGAGACTGTATGAGCATCAAATTAGCCGTGGTCATGGACCCGATTGCCGATATCACCTATAAAAAAGACACTTCGCTGGCGCTGCTGCACGCGGCTCAGCAGCGTGGTTGTGAACTCTGGTATATGGAACAGGGTGACCTTTATATAGAGAATGGCATCGCCATGGGGCGAATGGCGCCAATTTCAGTACAGATGAATCCGGATAACTGGTTTGAGCTGGGAGACTACCGCCAGGCACCGTTATCTGAGCTGAACATCATTATTATGCGCAAGGACCCGCCGTTCGACAGCGAGTTCATCTACTCCACCTATATTCTGGAGCGCGCCGAACAGGCCGGAGTGCTGGTCGCCAACAAACCGCAAAGCCTGCGTGACTGTAACGAAAAGGTGTTTGCCACCGCCTTTCCGGAACTGATGACTCCAACCCTGGTCAGCCGCAGCGCCAACCTGCTGAAGCAGTTCCACGCCGATCACGGCGACGTTATCTTTAAACCACTCGATGGCATGGGCGGCTCATCGATTTTCCGCCTCAAGCCGGATGACCCGAATGTTTCCGTGATTATCGAAACACTGACCAACCACGGCCAGCAACAGATTATGGCGCAGCGTTTTATCCCTGAGATTATCGACGGCGATAAACGCATCCTGATGATCGATGGCGAACCCGTGCCGTATACCCTGGCGCGTATCCCGGCCAAAGGTGAAACTCGTGGCAACCTGGCAGCCGGCGGTTCCGGTGTGACCCAGCCACTGAGCGATGAAAACCGCGCCATCGCCGAACAGATCGGCCCCATCCTGAAACAAAAAGGCTTGTATTTTGTTGGCCTGGATGTGATCGGCAACTCGCTCACTGAGATTAATGTCACCAGCCCGACCTGCGTACGCGAAATCAGCCGTGACTCCGGCATTGACGTTGCCGGTCTGCTGATCGACAAGCTGCTGGAAAAACTGTGACACAGCGTCCACCGGCGTCACGCCGCCGGTGGACAAATTTGCCGGATAAGCGCAGACTTGCGCTGTTTTGCATCGTCATTTTCTGAGGTTAAGTCACGCGCATGTCTGCCGCTGCTGTCACCAGTACCGACCGTCTGTCATTCGCTTTATTTCTGGCACTGGTCATTCACGCTATGTTGATTCTCGGCATCAGTTTCAGTGCCAGCGATCGCTCCAGCCTGTCGAAAACCCTGGAAGTTACCCTGGCCAGCTACAAAAGCGATAGCGCGCCGGAACAGGCCGACTTTATTGCCCAGGAAAATCAGCAGGGCAGCGGCACACTGGATGAAGCCAAAATGCTGACCACCGACATGGAAGCCAACTTCCACGACAATCAGGTCAACGAAACCTCCCCACAGGAGCAACAGGCCACAGCGCCGAAACAACCGGAAGGCAAACAACGGCTGGTTTCTACCAGTGGCAAAAGCCGGCTGAAAACCCAGCTGCAACAAACCGATATTCCCCCCAACCCGCTCGATTTGCCGGATGGCCCACAAAAAACCCTGCTGCAGCGCAGCCTGGAAATCGCCAGCCTGGAAGCCAAGCTCGACAGCCAGCGTCAGCTGTACGCCAAACAACCACGCATTCAGCGGTTAACTGCTGCCTCCACCATGAAAGCCAGCGACGCCTATTATGTAAACTCCTGGCGGCGGCGGATCGAAGATAACGGTGCCCGCAACTACCCGCGAGAGGCGGAAAACTGCTTTAACGACTGCCGGCTGCGGCTGCTGGTTGCGATCAATCCGGATGGCACCATTTATGAGCTGCGGGTGCTTGAATCGTCCGGCCGTAAGGTACTGGATGATGCTGCGATGCGCATCGTGCGTCAGTCATCGCCCTTTGCTCCGTTTACTGCCGAAATGCGCAAAACCACCGATCGCCTGGAAATTATCCGTACCTGGCAATTTAAAGGTAACCGTTATCTGTCGGACGCCAATTAATGCAACAACTGAACAGTTTAAAAAATCACCTGCTGA
>Ga0181593_10005077_pt1 | contig 11931 bp, 9 predicted proteins | sample 071ome_19_FD_133756 | JGI IMG/M metagenome (GOLD analysis project Ga0181593, IMG submission 133756) | Coastal salt marsh microbial communities from the Groves Creek Marsh, Skidaway Island, Georgia - 071413AT metaG (megahit assembly) | ecosystem: Environmental > Aquatic > Marine > Intertidal zone...
TCTCCTCAGCATGAAAAATCTCCTTTTCCTTCTTCTTTAGGCTCTCGGTAACGAAGCGTTCTCCGTTAACCATCGTCTGTTTGCGTATGTAGTTATCGGGTACCAGATTCAGGTTGGCCTTGGTGATTTCGATGAAGTAGCCGAAGGCGTTGTTGAATTTGACCTTGAGGTTCTTGATGCCGGTGCGTTCACGTTCGTCGGCCTCGAGATTGGAGAGCCACAATTTGTTGCCAGTGGTGAGAGAGAGCATCCCATCGAGCGTCTCATCATAGCCGAGGGCTATGTAGCCGCCGTCGCTCAAAGCGTTGGGCAACTCTTCCTTCAGAGCCCGATTCAAGAGTTCTGCCAGGCGGGGTAAGGGGTCGATTCGCTTTGCGATGGAATCCACCGCCTTGGAAGAGACGTTCTTGAGCACGTCAATAATGGCTGGCAACTGATTTAGCGTCTCCCGGATGCCGCCTAGTTCACGAGGATTCCGGATGCGGTTCTGTATGCGTCCCAGAATGCGCTTGATGTCGCGGACTGATTTCAGCAGGTCTTGAAGTTCGCTGGAAGCAACGGGGGATGCGGCAAATCTCTCAATACAATCTTGCCGGCGCTGAAGCTCCTCCAGCGAACGTTCGGGGGCGATTAGCCATTGTTCAAGAAGGCGGGCTCCGGAAGCTGTTTTAACGCGGCTGATTGCCTGTAGCAGGCTGCCTTCTCGCTTCCCTCGAGTTGACCGGAATATTTCCAGGTTTCGTAGGGTAGCCGGATCGAGGAGCAGGGCGCAATCGCTGCTGTATTCTTTAATTGAAGACAGATTCTCTGGTTTCGATCGTAGATTTTCCGTCACGTAGTGGAGAAGGGCGCCCGCGCATCCTAAGGCGGAGTGGCTCTTTTCAATGCCAAAGCCTTCGAGGCTGATGACGCCCAGGGTATTCATGACCGCTTGGGCGCCGGAATCCGTGTCGAATTGAAAGCCAGGGACTTCGGTAACCGCGCGAGTCGCGAGGAAATGGATGAGTTCATCGTGACTCGATCCATCGTGGGCCATGGCTCTCCAGCGGTTCTCCTCTCCCTCCACGATGAGCACCTCTGCGGGATCAATCGATGTGAGCACTGGCATAAGGTCGTCTATCGATTTCCCGCTAGCGATTTGGAATTCGCCTGTAGACAAATCTAGCCAAGCGAGTTCTGCCTCCTTCCTATCGAATTCGATAGCGGCGAGATAGTGATTCCTGCTAGATTCGAGTTGATTGTCCTCGATTGTCGTTCCGGGTGTGAGGATTCTAGTGAGGGATCGCTTAACCAGTTTCCCTGGCTGGGGTGTTTCCACTTGATCGCATATGGCCACCTTCTTGCCCGCTTGCAGGGCTTTGCTGATATACTGCTCAGCAGCGTGGAAGGGGATGCCGGCCATCTTGTAGTCGCTGCGTTTGGTAAGCGTTATGCCGAGTAGTTGGGCCCCGATCTCAGCGTCTTCGTGAAACATCTCATAGAAGTCGCCTAGCCGAAAAAGGAGAAGCGTATTCGAAGGAAGCGATCGCTTCACGTCGAAGTACTGCTGCATCATCGGGGTTATCTTATTTTTCGCCATGGCCGCTGCTTCGAAGAAGGAATTGGTTAGGCAAGCTTGTGGGTATTGGCTGAGCAAGACAAAATCTTTGGGGCCCGTAGCCGGGCGTTGTGGCGAACTTGAGTTCACCCGGAGATCGAACTCCGCTATTACGCTTTGGGTTTAAGGGTGGAGCCCGACCTCAGGGCGGGTTTTTGAAGGTCTATGCCGTAGTTTGTACCCAGGCAGTATATCTTGACTCGATGGTTTGGTCCGATTGCTTCGAGTGGTAATAATGTCTCAGTTGCGCTATCGGGTCTACGGCGATCCTTCGAAACCTGTCTTGCTGGTGTTCCACGGCTTGCTGGGTTCGTCCCGAAATTGGCATAGCGTGGGAACAGCGTTGGGCTCCCGCTTCCACGTTCTCTGCCTGGATTTGCGAAACCATGGGCAGTCGCCCTTTCTGGCTCCGCATTCCTACGATGGCATGATCTCGGACATCCTAGGGTTGATGGACTCCAAAGGCATAGGCCGTTGCCATCTGCTCGGCCACTCCATGGGAGGAAAGCTGGCTATGAAGATTAGTTGCCAATATCCAGAGAAGGTGGACAGGCTTGTGGTGGTGGATATTGCTCCCAAAACGTATCCAGGTTCCCATGATAGCGACTACGAAGCGATGCGAGGGCTAGATCTGCAGAGCTTGAACTCGCGTAAAGAGGCGGATGAAATACTCGAATCGAAGATTCCTGATTGGGCGAAACGTCAGTTTTTGCTGACCAATCTCCGTCGTGATGAAGCAGGCGCGGGTTTTCGATGGTCGGTGAATCTAGAAGCCCTAGAAGCGAATCAGCGGGAGATCGAATCTTCACCCATCGCTGATAGCGACCAGTTCGCCGGCCCCACCTTGTTCATTCTCGGCGGCCGCTCTCGCTACACTGATGACGAGGACGTTCCTATGATTCACGGCATTTTCAGAGACTGCCGTATAGAGACGATTCCTGAAAGTGGACACAATCCGCATATCGAGGCCAGGGAAGCATTCGTTTCTCGGGTTGCCAGTTTCCTTTCTGAGATTGAAAGTAGTGGGTAATGGAGTTTGCGATACTCAAATTCCTGCTTTTCCTGACCGCCTTGCTTGATGGCGTCTATCTGGGTGTGCTGGCTCACGAGCTAGGCCACGCAATCGTGGCACTGGTTTTGACCCGCCAGAATGTGACGGTGAAGGTGGGGGCTCTAAGAGAAGTCGTTGGCTTCTCGATGGGGCGACTGACGCTTAAGCTCGGATTGAAAGGATTTCGCTACGGATCGACTGCTTATGATCGGCAAGTAGAATCCGTGAGTCGGCAGAGATGGATTATTCTTGGCGGGCCATCGATGACGCTTTTCTTGACAATCGCCTTTGGGTTGAGCTTATTTCGTTTCGAGCCCTGGGGTTGGGTTTGGGTGGCCTTGATGGCCTTCTTTGTCGCCAATTTGAGGATACTGATTGTATCATTGTGGCCGATAGCTTTCCTGGCCCCGGATGGGAGTGGGGAAATATGGAAAAGCGATATGCTCGATTTTATCAGTCTCGGCAAGCGATGAAAGATTGTCCGAAAATCGCGTTTCGAGCGCTGTGGTGATGGTAGGGCTGACGATCCCCAGTCAGCCCTACCGTTTGATGTCTGGAATTCGAGAAGTTAAGCGCTCTCAGATACTAGCGTGGCTACTGCGATTACGACAGGAATGCCGCTTACAAGCGGTATCAATACTCCGTGAATCCATCTATTGGGATCGAAAACAGTTCCCGGTTTTCGTTGGCGACGATCAATTGTTTGGGCCCATCCCAGCCTATCGCTTCGCATTGGCCGGCTTCGATTTTCTTAAATCGGGCGGGTCCGTCCAGATAGTTCCAACCCTTTGCAGGTCGATCGAAAATCCATATGCTTCGGGTGGTCAGTACAGCTAGGCGTTTTCCATCAGCGGAGGCGTCGGCCGCGGTGACAGGGGGGCCGATATCGAAAATTCCGATACGTTCGGGAGTGTTGAGCTCGTTTTCCTCGAGTTTGTTGAATCGATATAATCGGGTCAAGGTGTCGCCCAGACTTTTGGTAAGCAGAAACAGGTTTCCATCGGCCCAAAATAGAGCTTCGCAGTCGAACAGGCGTTTCTTGGGCGGAAATTTGTTTTGATCTGGGTAGGCGAATAAGAAGCTCTGGTAAGCGACATCGCCATAATTTTTCGATGGATCGGGTTCAGCGAAGGAGTGGATGGCCAAGTTACGGCGGGTGTTGCTGAAATTCCCAAAGTCGCCGATCAAAAGATTCCCGGCATTGTCTATGGCGATGTCTTCCCAGTCGGTATTGGGAATGGAGGTGGGAATGATCGACAGGAGTTTCCCGGAGCGATCGATTGCGTAGAGATCGGATCCGCTGGCCGAGTCGTTGTGAACCCAGAAAACGTTCTCGAAGCGTTTGCTCTTAGCGATTCCGGAACATTCGCGAATCGCCAAGGCTTCAATTGTGGCGTAGGGACGCAAAGGATTGGAAGCTTCAAGGGGGCAACTCAAAGCGCAGGCAATGAGACCGAGGAAGGCGAAGATGGATATCGATTCTCTCAGAGGAGTCGGTCTAATTTTGAGTTACGATTTCTGGCTTTTCGAAATTGCGAAGACAGTCCGATTCGATTTGCATCCACTTTTGTATGGGATAGTGAGTCGGTGTTTCAAGAGGATTGAAGGCGTTAGAGGGAATTTGGAAAAAAGGAATGAGCGAGCCCGTCATAAAAAACAGTCAGTTCACGATTCTCATTGTCGATGATGATGATGAGATCCGCTATTCGTTGGGTCGCGTGCTCGGAAGCCAAGGTTATCGGATAGACACGGCTTCTAGCGGCGAAGAGGGCATCGAAAAGGTCAAAACTGGTTCGGCTCCAGATTTGATCTTCATGGATATTCGCATGGGTGGAATCAACGGCTTGGAAACGCTTCAACACATGCGGTCGATAGATTCCAATCTGCAGATCATCCTCATGACGGCTTTCGGTACGGCTCAAACGGCGATCGAGGCCATGAAGTATGGCGCATACGATTACGTAATGAAGCCATTCGATCCGGAACGCGTGCTAACGCTGGCATCTAGTGCAATCCATGCCGCGATGGATCTGCGTTCAGCTCCGAAGAAGGTTAAGCAGGTAAACAGCGAAGATTACAAAGAGGGTATTGTGGGCAGTTCCGCGGCAATGCAGGAAGTGTTCAAGGTAATCGGCCAAGTGGCGGCCAGCGATGCCACGGTTTTGGTCACTGGAGAAAGTGGTACGGGAAAAGAGCTTATCGCCAATTGCGTTTACCAGCATAGTCTCCGTTCCGATGGTCCATTTACGGCGGTGAATTGCGCGGCCATTCCGGAGAACCTCATCGAAAGCGAACTTTTTGGGCATGAGAAAGGAAGTTTTACCGGAGCGACATCTCAACGGATCGGAAAATTCGAGCAATGCGATCGAGGAACGATTTTCCTAGACGAGATCGGAGACATGGCCTTAGCCACGCAGACAAAAATTCTACGAGTACTGCAGGATGGGGAGATTCAGCGTGTAGGAGGATCGGAAACCATTCGAGTCGATGTGCGTGTGCTCGCCGCGACCAATAAGGACTTGGAGTCGATGGTGAAGAGCAAGGAGTTTAGAGAGGATCTTTATTATCGATTAAACGTTTTTCGGATACGCGTTCCCTCTCTCTTCCAACGCAAGGAGGACATTCCGGATATCGTCGATTTCATGCTCCAGAAATTGGCTCGCGAAGGTAAAGCCAAGGCGACGCGTTTGTCTGATGATGCTCTAGCGGCGCTCGTGCGATATCCTTGGCCGGGAAACGTACGCGAGCTGGGCAATGTGGTTTACCACAGCGCGGTGGTTGCCCAAGGGGATATCATTTTAGCCAAGGATTTGCCCGACACGGTGCTGGAGCAGAAGTCCGCGCAAGTAGCGGCGGCGGATCCATTTAGAGAACCAGCCAGGGTGGAAGTTCGCCCCGCTGCGGAAGCGCTGGGACCGGAAGAACCGGCAGAATTCCCGGTTCGGAGCGATAAAGACGCAACCGACGAACTCGAAGGATCCTTTGACTTCCTCTATGAAACGGTGAAGAAACGCCAGGGTAAGCGAATCCTTTCCTTCTTTGAGAAAAGCTTGATCCAGAGGGCTATTTCCGACACAGGAGGAAACCAGGCCAAGGCGGCGGAGATTTTAGGCATCACTCGAAATACGCTGAAAAAACGGCTCGACGAATACGCTGCCGAGGTTGGCGATTCGGATGTCCAACCTAGTGCCTAGATTTAGAGGCTAGCCTTTGGCTATAGGGCGTTCGGGAAAGGCTTGCAGCAGCCGAGCAAATGGGTTGGCAAATAAGATTATGAAAATTGCTTTAATGTTTTCTGGCCAAGGGGCTCACAAAGTAGGCATGGGTAAAGATCTCTACGAGAGCAGCTCTGCAGCCCGCGACATATACGACAGAGCCGACGAGATTCTTGGCTGGAAGCTATCGGAGATCAGCTTCGAAGGTCCGGAAGAAATGCTGACGAAAACCGGTATTTGCCAGCCGGCCCTTTTCACTCATGGATATGCGGTTTTTCAGCTTTTGAACGAGAGAGGGTATTTAGATGAAGCTAGGATAGCCATGGGTTTGAGCCTGGGCGAGATCACGGCGTTGGCGGTATCGGAGGTATTCGATTTCGAAACCGGTTTGCGTATTGTGGCCGAACGTGGGCGTTTAATGCAGGAGGCCTGCGATTCGAGCGATGGATCCATGGCAGCGGTTATTGGCGTGGATCGGGAGACTTTAGCTGCCTTTTGCCAAAAGCACGACGTGGAGATGGCCAATTTGAACTGTCCTGGACAGATCGTCATCTCGGGAGAGTCGGTGAAAATTGCGGCTGCCGTTGAGGACGGAAAGGCGAAAGGGTTTAGAAGAGTAATGCCTCTCAACGTGGCGGGCGCCTACCATAGCCGACTTATGCAACCGGCGGTGGAGCCGTTTCGTAAATTCCTTTCCGGAATTGCGTTCAATGAACCCAAGTTCAAAGTGTTTTCTACGACCACGGGCGAGGAGATTCGAGGACTGGAGGCTATTCGTGAATCCATTCTCAAAGCAGTTGTGTCCCCAGTTTACTGGGAAGACTGCATGGTTGCGGCGGCGCGGGATGGGGCTGACAAATTTTACGAACTTGGGGTGAACGGGATTCTCAAAGGCCAGCTGAGGCGGGTCGACAAAGACTTGGAGTGTTCGAGCTATGAGACCTGGGAAGATATTGGGTCGGTAGCCGTCGAGTGCGGTTAACGGCAGCTTCCGGATCCCGCTATGCTCGTGGGCGCTGGGTGGATCCTGTACCACCCGTGGAGCCTGTCAAATAAGTCGAGTTTTGATATCAGGTTTTCAGTTTAGGGGGGGCACTTGCGGCGACCGTAGAAGCGGTTGATACTCTCCTCACGCGGTCGCCTTATGCGGCGACCCTACAAGTTTCAGGATTGCTGGAGCGATTTATGGGATTAGCGCATTTCCCGGCTTGAAAGCGGGAGATCGACCGAGCAAGTTCTTCGCCTTCAATGGACACGGACCATAAACGCAACTTCAGCATTATTGCGCACGTAGATCATGGAAAGACGACGCTTTCTGATCGTTTGCTGGAGTCGACAGCGACAGTAACCGAGCGCGTTCTGACGGAACAGCACTTGGATTCCATGGATTTGGAACGGGAGCGTGGCATCACTATCAAGAGCCACCCCGTTACGATGAGCTACAAGTCAGAGGACGGGCAGCTTTATCGGTTCAATCTCATGGATACGCCGGGTCACGTGGATTTTTCTTACGAAGTATCCAGAAGCTTGGCCGCTTGCGAGGGAGCCCTATTGCTCATTGATGCCGCTCAGGGCGTCGAGGCTCAGACGGTGGCTAACGCCAATTTGGCGGTGGAGCAAAATCTGGTGATTATCCCAGTTATCAACAAGATTGATCTCCCGAGCGCCAATCTGGATTTGTGTCTTAGACAGCTCGAAGACTTGATAGCCATCCCGTCAGAAGAAGCCATTCTGGCAAGCGCCAAGAATGGCGTTGGCATTGAAGAAATTCTCGAGGCCATTTCGGTGCGGATTCCTTCCCCTCGCTGGGCGGACTATCCAGCTACTCGGGTTGGCATTTTTGATTCCGTCTACGATCCCTATCGAGGTGCAATCATCTATGCCCGAGTCTATTCGGGATCGCTCAAACGAGGCGATAACGTCGTCATGATGAGCGACAACACGAGGGCCGAGATCAAAGAAGTTGGCATATTCACGCCTTCGATGCAGAAGACTGAGGCCTTGGAGGCCGGAGATGTCGGTTACGTTGTTTGCAACATCAAGAATGTCTCGGACATCAAAATTGGCGACACTATCACTCACGCGGCTAACCAGGCGGAAGAGATGCTTCCCGGGTACCAAGAAGTGCGTCCGCTCGTTTTTTCAGGGATCTACCCAGTCGAGACATCGGATTTCGAGAAGCTGAAGGCAAGCATGGGAAAGCTGCAGCTCAACGATGCCGCTTTTAGCTTCCAATCAGAGAGTTCCACCGCCTTGGGCTTTGGTTTTCGGTGCGGATTCCTGGGCTTGCTGCACATGGAAATCATCCAAGAGCGGATACGTAGGGAGTACGATGTGGAGATCATATCGACCTATCCTAGCGTAATCTATCGGGTGGAAAAGGCCAGCGGAGAGACCATTGAAGTGGATAACCCGATCAATTTGCCGGACCCCTCATCGATCGAGCGAATTCTCGAGCCAACGATCAGGGCAACCATTCACGTGCCCAACGATTGCATTGGCGACATCCTTAACCTAGTCATGGACAAGCGGGGTATCTGCGACCATACCGAAACGCTGGATGACACGAGGCTCATGATTGTAGCCAATTTGCCGCTTAACGAGATCCTCGTTGATTTCAATGATCGCCTGAAAAGCATCACGCGAGGCTATGGTTCGATGGACTTTGAGCTGGACGATTACCGGGAATCTAAATTGGTGCGTATGGACATTTTGGTGAATGGCGATCCCGTCGATGCCTTTTCGTCGATCGTGCACATCGATAAGGCTCGGGAAAAGGGCAGGGACTTGTGCGAAAAGCTGGCGGCTATCATTCCTCCGCATCTTTTCAAAATCGCTGTCCAAGCGGCTGTTGGTGGAAACGTCATTGCCCGCGAGAATGTGCGTGCCATGCGAAAAGACGTGACGGCTAAATGCTATGGAGGAGACATCACGCGCAAACGAAAGCTCCTGGAAAAGCAGAAAGAGGGGAAGCGGAAGATGAAGAATATTGGCAATGTCTCCATCCCACCCGATGCCTTTATCAAGGTTTTGCGGAATGACTAGGAGATGGCAGAGGTGTTCGTGGCATAATCCCCTTTGAGAAGAAGAGGTGCGTCTTGCAGTCCGGATTGCGCCTCTCGCCGGATTCCCTATCAGAAAATTAATTTTGATGAGGGACGTCTCAGTAAACGGGCGAGCCGCCCGCGATTCCTCCACTAGATTCAAAATTGGATCGAATGTTAATCGAGATTGTCATTGCTTGTCGCCGAGACCGATTGTTTAACCTGCTGAATACACTGGGCTGCAGCCCGATTCCCTCCTTCAACCTGACATGTTTGGCTTTCTTCAATCTGAAAATAAGAAGCTGCGAAGCGCTGCCAAGAACTGGCTCTATCTCGGTCACAAGGTCTACAATTTCCGCAAGGACGAGCTCTCGAGCTCGGAAATTTCCGAACTGACCCGACGAATCGACGAGTTGCGAGCGGCGGTCAAGACCAAGCCAGCAGACGCGGGCAAGCTCAAACTCTCAATCGAGGCGATGGAGGATCACATGAGAAAGGTTGGCGGCGCCTTCTACCCGCAGTCATCGCTGGGTGAGAACATTGATTTTGCTCTATACTTTCTCATTATCTATCTAGGCTTCACCGCTTTCCTCATTAAGCCCTTCAAGATTCCGACTAACTCCATGTGGCCGACCTACAATGGCATGACCAGCGAGGTTTGGACCGAGGATCGCAGTGCCCCCGGATTGGTCAGTCAAACCTTCCGGCTGCTAGCATTTGGGGCCATTCGATACGAGATGAAGGCGCCAGCAGACGGAGAACTGCTAATCCCGGTTCGTGTGGGGCGCCTCAGTTCAGGAGTGGCCATCGATTTGCCAACCGCGATCGTGTCCAAACGCCACCACCTAATCGTCCCGGGAAAAGGGGTGGGTTATACGTTCGAGGTAGGTGGAAAATCCGTCCTTTTCAAGGTGCCGCGAGATTTTGACCTTGCCAGGGGCATGCCAATGAATGGGGTCCAAGGGGAAAGCATCTTGGGTAAAGCCTGGTTTCCGGATGAATCGTCGTTTTGGGAAGCTATCCAAAAAAGGATCGTCGACGGGCAAGTAGCTCGTCGGGGCCGCATGACGCTCCCCAATGGGAGGTCTGAAGAAGTAGCTATGGTGCGAACGGGTTTGCGATTCAAGGAAGGGGACACGATGCTCTCCTTCGACATCCACACGGGAGATCAGTTGTTCGTGGATCGAATGAGCTACCACTTCGTCCGACCTAAAGTTGGCGATGGGTTCGTGTTTCGGACGGGTGAAATCCGAAACCTCTCGTCCAGTGGCGACAAGTATTACATCAAGCGATTGGCGGGGACGCCCGGCGATACGATGGAAATAGTGGACGAAAGATTGATGGTTAATGGCGAGCCGGCCAATGGCTCAGTCGCCTTCACTAAAAACAACTCTAAGGAGCCGCCTTACGATGGGTATTTTAACAGCGATCCGAGGCAAACGGCTCCGGGATTTCGAGGACTGCTCCGCATAGGGGAAGCGATTCAAGTGCCGGAAGACGCCTACGTTGCTCTCGGTGACAACAGCGGTCACAGTTACGATAGTCGTGGATGGGGCTATGTGCCGGAATCGATGATAGTCGGCCGACCCGTCATGATTTTCTATCCGTTTACCAAACGATTTGGTCTGGCAAAGTAGATGTCTTGGCATGCCTTGAAATGGGCCTTGGCCCCTGCGAGCTTTTACCTTGACACTCCCTGCTAGGGCAAAGCTAGTAGAAAGCGGATTAGGAGGGGAGTTTCCGCTTACCTAGCGGGTTGCGCAAAGTCCATTCGAGCATTGTTCTCGATGGGTCCTTTCGAAGCCTGTCTTTTTAGGCATATAATGAGCCTTAATACATTCCTCTAAACGCAATTATTTCTATATACAGGGGCCTCCTTTTCCGCCATTACTTCTGTCCATGAAATCGTCCCGATCTCACGCGTATGATGCCTTTTCAAGCTTTCCTCTGGCGGTTCTAGCGATCCTGGCGTTAGCCGCCACAGCACCGGAGGCTAGAGCGGATGCTCGAGGAGAGCAACTTTACCGGAATTGCTCGATTTGCCATGGTCCCAACGGTCAGGGCATACCGCTTCAGTTGGCTCCAGCCGTTTCCAACCTCTCTGAAAAGTACATAGTCGAGCAGCTCAAGAAATTCAAATCGGGCATCAGAGGGGCTCATGAGAAAGATGTTGCGGGATTGAGAATGCTCCCGTTGTCGCGGACGCTGTTGACAGAAGAGGACATGCAGTCGGTAGCTAGCTACATCGTTTCTCTAGGCTCGAGTCCGATCGAAACCACCTTGGAAGGTGGCGATCCAGTGAAGGGTCAAACTTTGTACGCGACCTGCCTGGCTTGTCATGGGCCGGATGGCAAAGGAAACGATTTGCTAAACGCTCCCAGTCTAATTCACCAGCACGATTGGTACCAGCTTACGCAGCTCAATAAATTCAAGGAAGGCATTCGCGGCGGTAACCCGCAAGACATCACCGGGGCTCAGATGCGACCCATGGCCATGATGCTAGCAGACGAGCAAGCGATGAAAGATGTCATTGCCTACATTCAAACCCTTTCCAAGTAAGCACCCATATGAGCAGCGATAACGAACTCGATTCTGAAGCAGAAGAGTATGCTTTTTCAATTACCCGGAAAATGTTCCTTTACACGTTTTTTGGGGCAATAGCTTTTTCGGTAATTATAGTCACTCTTTGGTACGTATTTTAGCCATTCCCCGTTTTTCATACACCTACCACAAATCGTCAGAAAATGTTTGAGTTTTTAGACAAGTTCATGCCGGGAGTTCTTGAGTCCTTGATTCCAAGGGCTTCTGAATTCGCCATCCAGATCGACGTTCTCTTTGACGTCATCACCATTTTAGTAGGATTCTGGTTTTTCCTCGTTTTGGGATACTTTTTCTACCTCGTTTTTCGTTATCGTCGTCGCGAAGGACACAAGGCCGAGTACGTAACGGGAGAGACCCACAAGCAGAAACAAGCCATTGAGATACCCCACTATCTCATTCTTGCCTGCGACATAGCGATCATCA
>Ga0181593_10005079_pt1 | contig 11930 bp, 16 predicted proteins | sample 071ome_19_FD_133756 | JGI IMG/M metagenome (GOLD analysis project Ga0181593, IMG submission 133756) | Coastal salt marsh microbial communities from the Groves Creek Marsh, Skidaway Island, Georgia - 071413AT metaG (megahit assembly) | ecosystem: Environmental > Aquatic > Marine > Intertidal...
CCACCGGCTCTGGCTCGAGGGTTACCGGCTGGCGCGCCACGCGGTCAGCAACGCCGAGTACCGCGCGTTCATCGACGACGGCGGCTACCGACGCCCCGAGCTGTGGCTCGCCGACGGCTGGTACACGATCAATAACGAGGGCTGGGAAGCGCCGCTGCACTGGCGCCGCGACGGGGAGGCGTGGCTCGAGTTCACGCTGGGAGGCGTGCAGTCCCTCGACGCGCACGCGCCGGTCACCCACGTGAGCTACTACGAGGCCGACGCCTACGCGCGCTGGGCCGGGGCGCGGCTGCCGACCGAGGCGGAGTGGGAACTGGCCGCGGCGGGCCGACCGCTCGACGGCAACTTCGTCGAGAGCGGCCAGCTGCAGCCGACCGTCGACGGCGGTGGCGATCTCGTCGGGCTCTTCGGCAACGTCTGGGAGTGGACCGCCAGTGCCTACGGCCCGTACCCGGGCTACGTGCTGCCCGAGGGTGCGATCGGCGAGTACAACGGCAAGTTCATGTGCAACCAGCAGGTGCTGCGCGGCGGTTCGTGCGCGACCCCGGCACAGCACCTGCGAGTCAGCTACCGCAACTTCTTCTACCCGCACGAACGCTGGCAGTTCACCGGCATACGCCTGGCGCACGACGCATGAGCTCGCCGGTGCTGCACGACCTCCACCCGCCGGTCGCGGACCTGCGACGCGAGGTCCTGGCCGGTCTCGAGGCCAGCCCGAAGCGGCTCACCCCGATGCTCTTCTACGATGCCCGCGGCAGTCACCTGTTCGACGCCATCACCGCGCTGCCCGAGTACTACCCGACACGCACCGAGATCGGCATCCTGCGCGACTGCCGTGAGGAGCTGGCCGGGCTGCTCGGTCCGGGCGCGGTGCTCGTCGAACCGGGTGGCGGCAACGGCCTCAAGGCGCGGCTGCTGCTCGACGTCCTCGACGCGCTGGCCTACGTGCCGATCGACATCGCCCGCCAGCACCTGTTCAATGCCGCCGCGGGCCTGGCGGCCGACTACCCGCAGCTCGAGGTGCACGCGGTCTGCGCCGACTTCTCGCGCCCGCTGCAGCTGCCCGAGCTGCCGCAGGGTGGGCGTCGGGTCGCCTTCTTCCCCGGCTCGAGCATCGGCAACTTCGAGCCGACCGCGGCGGTCGAGCTGCTCTCGCGGCTGGCCGGGCTGGTCGGACCGGGAGGCGCGCTGCTGATCGGTGCCGACATGGTCAAGGACGCCGCGCGCCTCGAGGCCGCCTACGACGACGTGCAGGGCGTCACCGCGGAGTTCAACCTCAACGTCCTCGCCCGGATCAACCGCGAGCTCGATGCCGACTTCGACCTCGCGCGCTTCACCCATCGCGCCCGCTACGACCGCTCGACGCAGCGCGTCGAGATGCACCTGGTCAGCCAGGGCGCGCAGCGCGTCTCCCTGGACGACCGCGAGATCGTCTTCGACCCCGGCGAGAGCATCCATACCGAGAGCGCCTACAAGTACACCCCGGGAGGCTTCCGCGAGCTCGCCGCCATGGCCGGGTTCCGTCCGTGGCGAGAGTGGCTCGACCCCGAGGAGCTGTTCGCGGTGTTCCTGTTCACCTGCTGAACCGAGGTATTCCGATGGCCAGCCGAGCCCTGACCTTCGCCAACGCATCCGGCGAACAGCTCGCCGCGACACTCGACCTGCCGGTCAACGGCAAACCGCGCGGCTACGCGCTGTTCGCTCACTGCTTCACCTGCGGCAAGGACCTCAAGGCGTTGCGCCACATCAGCCGCGCCCTGACCGCGCGCTGCATCGCCGTGCTGCGTTTCGACTTCACCGGTCTGGGCGCCAGCGAGGGGGAGTTCGCGGACACCACCTTCTCGTCCAACGTCGCCGACCTGGTCGCCGCGGCGCGCCATCTCGAGGCCGAGTACGCCGCGCCACAGATCCTCGTCGGCCACTCGCTCGGCGGTACCGCGGTGCTCGCCGCGGCCGCGCAGCTGCCCTCGGTCAAGGCCGTCGCGACCATAGGCGCGCCCTGCGATGCTGCGCATGTTGTGCACCATTTCGAAGAACATAAGGCCAAGATCGAGGAAGATGGCGAAGCCGAGGTGGACCTGGGAGGGCGCCCGTTCCGCATCCGCAAGGCGCTGCTCGACGATCTCGCGGGGCAGTCGATGGGCGAGGCCATCCACCGTCTGGGCCGGGCGCTGCTGATCTTCCACTCGCCGGTGGACCGGGTCGTCGGCATCGACAATGCCGCGAGCATCTACCAGGCCGCGCTGCACCCGAAGAGCTTCGTCTCGCTCGACCAGGCCGACCACCTGGTCAGCGACGAGGCCGACGCGGAGTACATCGGCACCGTGACCGCGGCCTGGGCCAGCAAGTACGTCGCCGCCCTCGGCCCGACCTGGCGCGAGGAGACGCGGGGCGAGGAGCACGTGATCGCGCGTATCGGCGCCCAGGGATTCGTCACCGAGATCGATGCCGGTGGCCATCCGTTGGTCGCCGACGAACCGGTGGCGCTGGGTGGCTGCGACCAGGGCCCGAGCCCCTACCAGCTGCTCAACGCCGCGCTCGGCGCCTGCACGGCGATGACCCTGCGCATGTACGCCGAGCGCAAGCAGCTGCCGCTGGAGGGGGTGCGGGTGCGTCTCGAGCACGCCAAGGTGCACGCCAAGGACTGCGCCGACTGTCCCCAGGACGCCTCACGGGTCGACGTCATCGAACGCGAGATTGAACTCGACGGCGACCTGGATGACGCGCAGCGCCAGCGCCTGCTGGAGATCGCCGACCGCTGCCCGGTGCACCGGACCTTGCACGAGCCGGTGCTGGTGCGCAGCCGCCTCGTCGACGAGTAGCGCCGGCGACCGGTCCGTTCAGCCGGCGCAGACCCGGTCGCGCCCGCCGCGCTTGGCCCAGTAGAGGGCCGTATCGGCGCGCTCGAAGAGCCGCTTCGCGGCGGCCACGCCTTCGTTCTCGAGGGTGGCATGGCCGCACGAGACGGTGACCTGGAGGGGGCTTCCGGAGGCTTCCATGGCGGCATCGGCGACATGCCGGCGCAGCTTCTCACCGACCGCCGCGGCCCTTTCGGCGTTGGCCCCGGGCAGCAGCACGACGAACTCCTCGCCACCGTAGCGCGCGATGAAGTCGCTCTTGCGCAGCGCGCCTGCGAGCAGCCCGGCGACCTGCGTGAGCACCGTGTCGCCGGCCTGGTGACCGTGCCGGTCGTTGACCTGCTTGAAATGGTCGATGTCGCACAGCAGCAGGCTCAGCGGTGCACGGTAACGTTGCCAGCGGGCCAGTTCGTGGGCGAGCCGCTCGTCGTAGGCGAAGCGGTTGTTCAGCCCGGTCAACGGGTCGGTGATGACGCGCTCGCGCTGGGCGCTGAGGCTGGACTGCAACTGCGCCACCTCGCCCTCAAGCTGACGCACGCGAGACTGCAGCTGCTCGTTCTGCGTGTGCAGCGCGGCGAGGCGTTCCTGCTCGCGCTCGCGGTAGCTGTGCACCTGCGTGGCGATGCGCTCGAGCCGTGCGTGCATCGCGGCGCCGAGCGGGCCTGGCTCGGCATCCATCTCCGTCTCGAGTGCATGGATCTGGCTGGCGACGCAGCGATCGAGCGCGGCGGTCTCCTGCGTGGCCAGAGCCTCGACCTCGGCGCTCTCGGCGAGCTCGGCCTCGAGGGCGTGCAGGCGTCGACCGAGCGTGCGCAGCTGCTCCGCGACCGCGTTCTTCTCCAGCTGCAGCCTCGACGGCAGGCCGTCGATCAGACCCGCGAGCTGGCGCACATGGTGGCCGAACGAGGCGCCATCGTCGGCCGTGGCCAGGCGCGCGTGGATCGCCGCGGCGTCGGCTCGCAGCTCCTCGGGCAGGCTGACCCCGTCGACCAGTCGGAGCAGTGTCGAGCACGCGGGCGAGGGTGGGCGCCCGGCGAGACAGGTGCTGATACGGTGGGCGATACCTTCGAGCGGTTGCGCGCTGGCCAGCGCCGATTCGAACTCGGGCCGGCAGCGCCCCTGGCAGGCCGGCAGCTCGAGCTGGGCGATGAACAGCGCCAGGACGGCGCGCTGCTGCTCGGCCGCGAGCGCGGCCAGATCGGGGTCTGTGGACATGCTCCCTCCTCCCTGGGGAATACACCCATCCATGGTGCGGGTTCAGGGTATCACACGGCGAGGCCCGCTGTCGGGTGTGCTTCGAGGTGGATTTCCGCCGGCACCTGCACCTCCATCGCCACCGGCAGGTGGTCCGAGTAGTGGCAGGGCAGGGTGCTGACCTGGGTCACGCGCAGGCTCGGCCCGACGAGGATGTGGTCGATGCCGCGCTGCGGACGCCAGCTCGGGTAGGTGGGCAGGTCATGGGCCGGTGAGTGCAGGCCGAGTGCCTGCAGCGGGCCGACGTCCTGCCACTGACGGAGTGGGCTGTTCAGGTCGCCCATGATGACGACGTGCGGGTGCGCGCTTGCCAGCTCGGCGACGAAGGCGAGCTGCATGCGCCGGGCGCGACGACCGAGGGCGAGGTGGACGATCAGCAGCAGCAGGTCGTGCGGGGCGCTGCCGAACGTCGCGCTCAGCACGCCGCGCCCGGGGATCAGGCCAGGCAGGCGATGGGCTTCGAGCGCCGTCGGACGGTAGCGGCTGAGGAGCCCGTTGCTGTGCTGGCCGAAGCGCCCGAGATCACGGTTGAGCTGGTGGTGCCAGTTCGGGAACCCGGCGCGCTGCGCCAGGTACTCGGCCTGGTTGACGAAGCCGCTGCGCAGGCTGCCCGCATCGACCTCCTGCAGTCCGACGATGTCGAAGCGGCTGACCAGCCGGGCGATGCGGTCCAGGTTGGTCATGCGCCGGGCCGAGGGCAGCACGTGCTGCCAGCTCTGCGTCAGGTAGTCGCGGTAGCGGGTTCCGGCAATGCCGGCCTGGATGTTGTAACTCAGCAGGTGCAGCGGCCGGCTCTGGGCGTAATCCATGCTGCCCAGCGGCGGGGTGCGCGGCATGCGCGCCGGCGCCCGGCGCGCGCGGTGGTCCTCGACCAGCTGCTGGACGCGGCGCAGCGCCCGCTCGCGTCCGAACGGCGGTACGCCGCGCAGGTTCACCTGGCGGCCGACTGGGTCCGTTCCTGGCGTGCCTTCTCGACCAGCGCGTCGACGATCGGCATGGTGCGTGCGTAGGTGCCGGCAAGTGCGGGACCGGTGCGGAAGCGGCCGTCGACGATCAGCGACGGTACCCCGTCGATGCCGTAGCGCCGGGTGAGCTGCGCGTCGCGTCGCACCTTGCCGTCGACCGCGAACGAGCCGTAGGCCTTGCGGAACTCGGCCTCGTCGATGCCGAGCTCGACGAAGAACGCGGCGATCGCGTCCTCGTCGTTGAGCTTGCGGCGCTGGGCGTGGAGGGCGTCGAAAAACGGGCGGTGGACCTTGTCGATGACGCCGAGCGCCTCGGCGGCGTAGAAGGTGCGCGCGTGGTTTTCCCAGGTCTGGCGATTGGGGAAGATCGCGGGAATGCGCACGTAGGTGACGTGGTCCGGCTTCTGTTCCAGCCAGCGCTCGATGTAGGGCTCGAGGCGGTAGCAGTGCGGGCAGCCGTACCAGAACAGCTCGATCACCTCGACGCCGTCGGCACCGGTCGAGGTCTCCATCGGCGGCACGACCGGCTCGTACTCGATGACGTCCGCAGGATTGATCTTGACCTGGGCCAGGGCCAGCGTCGGCAGCAGCAGGGCCAGGGTCAGCAGGACGCGTCTGTTCATCCGGAACTCTCCTTGCTTTGGGATGGCGTGGCCCATTGGACCGCGCAGCGGGTCGCTTCGTTCTGCGGGCCATTGTCCGACCCGAGAGCCTCGCGGTGCAACCTCGGCGGGGCTGGAAAAGAAGAGGCGGCCCGGAGGCCGCCTCGAAAGGTCACGCTGCGGGAGGGTCTCAGAGCGTGCTGAGATACATCGCAAGCGCCTCGATCTCCTGTTCAGACAGACGCGTGGCGATGTCGCGCATCATCTGATTGGGATCGTTGGCGCGACTCCCGTCGCGGAACATCTGCAGCTGCTTGATGGTGTAGGCCGCGTGCTGCGCCCCGAGCGCGGGGAACTTCGCCGCCGGGTTGCCGTTGCCGTTCGGACCGTGGCAGGCGGCACAGGCGGTGATGCCCGTGGCCGGGTTGCCGGCCACGTACAGCTTCTCACCCTGCTCCACCAGCTCCGGTTTGACCGGCGCGGCCGGCTGCACCTGCTGTTCGGCGAAGTAGGCAGACACCTCGTCGATCTTGTCGTCCGGCACCGCCATCGCCATGCCCGACATCAGCGGATCGGCACGGCGGCCGCCCTTGAAGTCGTGGAGTTGCTTGGCGATGTAGGGCGCACCCTGGCCGGCCAGCTTGGGCCAGATCGGGTTGACGCTGTTGCCGTCGGCGCCGTGGCAGCTGACGCAGGTGGCCCACGGCTTCGGCGGCTCGGCGGGCGCGCTGCTTTCCTGCGCGATCGCAACGCCGCCGGTGCCGAGGAGCAGCAGCGCGGCTGCGGCTAGATACTTCATCGAGCTTTCCTTACGAGCAAGCGCCGCGCTTACTTCGACTGGCTGACCATGTAATCGACGGCGGCCTTGACGTCGTCGTCGCTGATGCTCGGATTGCCACCCTTGGCGACCATCGCGGTGCCGGGCACGCCGTTGATGCCGCTGGCGTAGAGCGCGTCCATGCCCTTGGCGATGCGCGGGGCCCAGGCGTCCTTGTCACCGAGGCCGGGCGACTTCATGGTCGGGGCAACGGCCGGGTTGTGGCAGGCCGAGCAGACCGAGTCGTAGATGGCCTTGCCATCGGCGAGGGCGGCACCAGACATCAGCAGCATGGCGGCGGCGGAACCGGTGAGGATCTTTTTCATGGTCAGACTCCCAGAGCTAGGGTTGTGGATGGTGAGTGGAAACTGGTTCCCGGTCCGCGACCTATCCCGTGGGCAGCCAGGGCCGGAAAGCCCGCGATATATACAGCGAAATCCCTTCTCCGTCAAATTCGTAGGGCGGTCCGCAGCGCGTTCCCATCCCCATTTCCGACCCCGTCGCGAGGCGCGGGTTCCGCGTTGCTTGTGGAGTCGTGGCCTGGACCCGACAATGGCCTGGAGATGCGCAATCGTTACCGCCAGACCCGTTTTCTCAAGAGCGCACGCCTGCCGCGCGACTACCCACCCGATGTCGGCATCGAGGTCGCGTTTGCCGGCCGCTCCAACGCCGGCAAGTCCTCGGCGCTCAACGTCCTGGCCGACCAGCGGGCGCTGGCCCGGACCAGCAAGACCCCGGGACGCACGCAGCTGATCAATTTCTTCGACGTCGACGACGATCGCCGCCTCGTCGACCTGCCGGGTTACGGCTACGCCAAGGTGGCGCTGGAGATCAAGCGGCGCTGGCAGCAGGAGATGGCGGCCTACCTCGAGCGGCGCGAATCGCTGGTCGGACTGGTGTTGCTGATGGACGTGCGTCACCCGCTGACCGACTACGACCGCGAGATGCTCGGCTGGTGCGCGCACCGCGGCCTGCCGGTCCACGTGCTGCTGACCAAGGCGGACAAGCTCAAGCGCGGCCCGGCCGAGGCGACGCGTCTGCAGGTCCGCCGCGCGCTGGAGGCGCTGCATCCCGCCGCCACGGTGCAGCTCTTCTCGGCCCTCAAGCGCACCGGGCTGGAAACGGCACTGGCCCACCTCGACGGCTGGTTCGCCTGGGAGCCGGAGGCGGCAAAGTGAGCCCCCGACCCGGGGTGCTCTTCACCTGGCTGGCGATCTACCTCGGCGTGCTGGTCTGGTCGGGCATCGGTCCCAGGGATCGCCTGACCTGGGTGCTCGAGGTCGCCCCTGCGGTGATCGGCCTGGCGGTGCTCGCCGCCACCCGGCGCCGCTACCCGCTGACGCCACTCGCCTACCTGCTGGTGCTGGTGCACGCGGTGATCCTGATGGTCGGCGGGCACTACACCTACGCCGAGGTGCCATTGTTCGACCACCTCGCCGAGTGGCTCGGTCACGCCCGCAACAACTACGACAAGCTCGGCCACTTCGCGCAGGGCTTCGTGCCGGCGCTGCTGGCGCGCGAGATCCTGCTGCGCACCGGCGCGGTGCATGGGCGCGGCTGGCTCAACTACGTCGTGCTGACCACCTGCCTGGCGCTCAGCGCCTTCTACGAACTGCTCGAGTGGCTCGCCGCCGAGGTCAGCGGCGAAGCGGCCGAGGCGTTCCTCGGTACCCAGGGCTACGTCTGGGACACCCAGTCGGACATGGCCCTGGCGCTGTTCGGGGCGATCTGCTCGTTGCTGCTGCTCTCCCGCCTCCACGATCGCCAGCTGGCCGCGTTCACGTGGCCGGGGGCGTACAATGGCGCGCGGTGAGACCTAGCGAAACCCACTCGACACAGAGGACCCGAGCCCATGACCGCGATACTCAGGAACGTCACGTTGGCCCTGGCCATCGCCCTGTTCGCCACCGGCTGCGCCAAGGTCGGCAGCGAAGCGTGGTGCAACGACATGAAGGAGAAGCCGAAGGGCGACTGGACCACCAACGAGGCGTCCGACTTCGCCAAGCACTGCGTGTTCAAGTGACGACGGTGCCGCGGTGAGCGTGCGCGTTTTCACCACCGGCGGCACCATCGACAAGGTCTACTTCGACGCCAAGAGCAGCTTCCAGGTCGGAGAGCCGCAGATCGGTGAGCTGCTCGCCGAGGCCGGTGTCAGCAGCCCGTACAGCGTCACTCCACTGCTGCGCAAGGACAGCCTCGAGCTCGACGAGGACGACCGTGCGTTGATCGCCGACGAGGTCGCAGCGGCGGCCGAGCGTCGGGTGCTGATCACCCATGGCACCGACACCATGGTCGAGACGGCGCGCGCGCTGCTCGGGATCCCCGACAAGACCGTGGTGCTGGTCGGTGCGATGCAGCCGGCCAGGCTGCGCGTCAGCGACGCCTTCTTCAACATCGGTTTCGCGTTCGCCGCGGCGCAGCTGTTGCCACCCGGGGTCTACGTGGCGATGCATGGGCGCATCTTCGACCCGCGCCGCACGCACAAGAACGTCGCCGCACAGCGCTTCGAGAGCGATGCCGACTGACCGGGACCCGGCCACGCCGCCCGTGGTGACGGTGCGCCGTGCGGACTACCGCGATCCCGCGGATGCCGAGGCGCTGGTCGAGCTGCTCGACCTCTATGCGCGCGAGCCGGTTGGCGGCGGCATGCCGCTCGACACCACCGTGCGGGCCGACCTGCCGGCGCGACTCGCGGCGTTCCCGACCGCGTCGAGCCTGCTCGCCTTCGCCGACGGCGAGCCGGCCGGCCGGGCCAACGCCGTGCTCGGTTTCTCGACCTTCGCCGCGCGGCCGCTGCTCAATCTGCACGACCTGGTCGTCGCCCCGGCGTGGCGTGGCCTTGGTATCGGGCGGCGCCTGCTTGTCGCGCTCGAGGGCATGGCGCGCGACCAGGGCTGCTGCAAGCTGACGCTCGAGGTGCTGGGTGGCAACGTCACCGCGCAGCGGCTCTACCGTGCCAGCGGCTTCGTTCCCTACGCCCTCGACACACAGAACGGCCCCGCGCAGTTCTGGCACAAGCCACTGGCCTGACCATGGGGAGCCGCACGCGATGATCAGCGATCCACCACGCATCGAGACCGCCAGCGGGGCCGACTGGCCCGAGGTCGTCGCCCTGCTCGCCGGCACCGGGCTGCCGTTTGAGGACCTGGGGGAGGGTGGGGCGCTCGAGGTCCTGGTGGTGCGCGACGATGCCGGGCGCCTGGTCGGCTGTGTCGGTCTCGAGGGGGCGGGGTCGCAGCGGCTGATCCGCTCGCTTGCCGTGGCGCCGGCGCTGCGTGGCCACGGGCTCGGCTCGGCACTGCTCGCCGCCGCCGAGGCCCGGGCGCGGACCGAGGGCGTGACGACGCTCTACCTGCTGACGCTGACGCCGGCCTTCTTCGACCATCGCGGCTACCATCCGGTGGCGCGCGACGCGGTCCCGGAGGCGGTCGCGGCGAGTGCCGAGTTCGAGCGCCTGTGCCCCGGCGATGCCGCCTGCCTGACCCGCGCCCTCGATCCCGCCGTGGAGGCGACATGATTCCGCTGTCGAGTGACACCGAGAGTCGGCCGACCGAGGCGATGCGTGCGGCCATGGCCGGGGCCGAGGTGGGAGACGAACAGAAGGGCGAGGACCCGAGCGTCAATCGCCTGCTGGAACGGGTCTGCACGCTGCTCGGCAAGGAGGCGGCACTGTTCCTGCCCAGCGGCACCATGTGCAACCTGGTGGCGATCAAGGCCCACACCCGGCCGGGCGACGTGGTGCTGGTCGAGCGCAACGCCCACATCGCGCGCGCCGAGGCCGGTGGGGCCGCGCTCGCGGCCGGGGTGCAACTCGAGGGCCTCGCCGGCGACGCCGGGCGTTTCGACGTCGACACGCTGACCGCACGCATCGCCGGAACCCGGCTCGCACCTGCAACCCACGCCCCCCCGGCGACGCTGCTGTGCCTCGAGCAGACCCACAACTACAGCGGTGGCGCGGTCTGGCCGCTGGCGTCGCTGCGCGAGGTGGCCGACGGCGCGCGTGCCCAGGGCCTCGCGGTGCACCTCGACGGCGCCCGCCTGCTCAATGCGACCACCGCCAGCGGCGACACCGCGGCCGAGTTCGCCGCCTGCGCCGACTCGGCCTGGCTCGACTTCACCAAGGGCCTGGGCGCGCCGCTCGGCGCCGTGCTGGCCGGCAGTGCAGGCTTCATCGCCACCGCACGCCGTTACAAGCACGCCTTCGGTGGCGCGCTGCGCCAGGCCGGGATCGCGGCCGCCGGCTGCCTGCACGCCCTGGACCACCACGTCGCGGGGCTCGCCGAGGACCACCGCCGGGCACGCGACCTGGCCGCGGGCCTGGCCGCGATCGCAGGGGTGCACGTGGCGAACCCCGTTCCACAGAGCAACATCGTGCTGTTCGAGGTCGCCGGTCACGACGCGGCGGCGTGCGTCGACGCGTGCCGCCAGCGCGGTCTCGGGCTCAGCGCGGTCGGCCCACGGCTGCGCGCGGTCACCCACCTGGATGTCGACGACGCCGCGATCGCGCGGGCCGTGGGGATCGTCGCCGACGTCGCGCGCACGTGAAACCCCGGCTGCGGCATGCCGGGCACGCCGACCTGCCGGCGCTGGTGGCGATCTACAACGAGGCGATCGCACGACGCAACGCCACCGGTCACCTCGAGCCGTTCGACGTCGCCGACCGCGAGGCGTGGTTCGCGAGTCACCTGGAGCCCGGGACGCCCCTGTTCGTCGCCGAGCTCGACGGGCAGGTCGCAGGCTACGCGACGCTCGCGGCCTACCGCGGCGGGCGTGGTGCTTTCGCGCACTGCCGCGAGGTGAGCTACTTCGTCGCCGCCGACCGCCAGCGTCGCGGCATCGCCAGCGCCATGCTCGCGCACGTGCAGGCGGCCTGCCCCGCGCTGGGGGTCGACGTGCTGCTCGCGTTCCTGCTCGCCCACAACACCCCGAGCATCGCGTTCCTCGAGCACCACGGCTTCACCTGCTGGGGGCGGTTGCCCGGCGTCGCACGCATCGACGGCAACGCCTGGGATCACCTCGTCTACGGGCTGCGCCTCGGCTGATGGTCGACCTGCTGGTCGCCACGCTGCGCGGCACGCTGCAGATCTGCGCCGGGCTGTTCGGCGGCTGGCTGATCTTTTTCGCCGTGGCCAGCCGGCTGGATTTCGCGCCGCTGGTCGGCATGTACTACCTCGCCTGGCCGATCGCCTTCCCGCTGCTCGCCGCCCTGCCGCTGGCGTTGCCGGTCGCGCTGTTGCTGCGCATTGCGGGGCCACCCTATCGCGCCGCACTGCGCCGACCGCGCTTTCGCTGGGGGGTGTTGCTGCCGATCGGGATCGCCGCCTTCGCGGTCATGCTCCTGACCTGTCCGCTGGAGAGCGGTGGCACGCTGCTCGACCGCCTGCTCGGCCCGCCCGGCTGACCCGTATACTCAGATCGCGCAGTTAGCAGGAGG
>Ga0181593_10005082_pt1 | contig 11927 bp, 7 predicted proteins | sample 071ome_19_FD_133756 | JGI IMG/M metagenome (GOLD analysis project Ga0181593, IMG submission 133756) | Coastal salt marsh microbial communities from the Groves Creek Marsh, Skidaway Island, Georgia - 071413AT metaG (megahit assembly) | ecosystem: Environmental > Aquatic > Marine > Intertidal zone...
GACCCGAGTCAGATCGAGCCGAAAGGCATGAATGATCATATCGCCCATGAGTTGAATGTATTCACCGCGATGCTCTGGAATGCCATCAGGTTCCTCCAGTGGAATCTTTGTGATTCTGGACTGAGCTTTTTCGGCGTTCTGAATCCGACGTTCTGTTGCCCGAATAGAGTCGAGATACTCATCCAGTTTCTGCTGATCATTGCCAGGGAGGGAACTTCTGAGGCGTCGGGCATCTGCCTGAATCAAATCGAGTACACTTTTGAAAGCCGGATCGCCAGTAGGTTTGCCGAATAAACGACCGAAGACCTCTCTTGGGTTTTTTAGAACATTTGCGGCATATCCGGGACCATACCAGGAGATCGATTCAAAATATCGGGTTTCCCGGTTGTTGTCATGGTCATTGCAGGACAACTCCAGAGAGGGCAGCATACTCTTCATGCCCACCTTTTGGGCAATCATACGGTCCAGGGAAACATTGGTCGGGAAGCCCCCATCCAAAGGTTTGTCTGGTGATGAACTGGTCAGCCAGCATGCCCCCGCCTGGGCATGCACTCCTGTGCCTGTGGCAAACTTGCGGTCCATTCCAGTGATGATGTTGAAGTCCTCACGAAGTGGGGCCAAAGATCGCAGAGTTTCGGGCATGTCATAATCTTTGCCAGTCTTCTTTGGGTACCAGGTCTCTTGCTCCACTCCGTTTGGGATGTAAATGAAGGCGAATCGGTGCGGTGCTTTTACCTTTTCGGAGGCACGGAGGGACTGCATGGATTCCAGCAACGGTAGAGCGAGGGAAACACTGCCAGTTCGAAGCAGTGTGCGACGAGGTAAAGTACGGTTGGTCAGGTAGTTCATGGCGTTCAATTACGAGTGTATCGGAAAGGGTAGCTTTGGGCAACACTGGTGATGATTTGCTGAAGAGAGTAATCATTCGCTGCGGCTTCCTCAGCAATCTTCTCCAGGGCATAGTTGTCATAATAATTAATCTCACGCCCCAATGCGTATGTGAGTAAATGCTCCGCAAACGCCCGGACAAAGTCATCTTTTTGCGTCAGTAGAGCATCCTTGAATTCGGCAGGTCCATTGTAACTTCGGTTGGCAAACAACGTCCCGGAGGCATCCACAGGAAACTTCGCATAACTCTCTCGCCAACGGCCAATCGGATCAAAGTTTTCGAAGGCAAAACCAAGCGGGTCGATACGGTTATGGCAAGTTGCACAGGCTGTGTTTTCTCGATGCTCAGCCAGCTTCTGACGGAGTGTGACTCCTGCCTTCTCAAACTCTTCATCATCCTCCCCAAGCTCTTCCACCATTGCAGGTGGCGGTGGCGGAGGGCGATTGAACATCGTCTCCGTTATCCAAATGCCGCGATACACGGGACTGGTACGCAGTGGTAGGGAAGTCAACGTCAGGGGAGCACCAGAAGTGAACAGTCCTCCACGGTTTCGGTCAGGAAGGTTTACCCTGAGAAAGAGGGAGTTATCATCTTCCATATTCCCATTGCGGTTTGTTTTGCGAAGTTGCTTCAACTCATTCTCAAAATGTGCGGCCAAGTCATAATGCTTGATCAATCTTGGGTTTAGGTACGCAACAGGGGAGTCCAGCAACTCCAGGACACTCCGGTTTTCAATCAAAACACTTTGGAAATGCAGCAGTGTTTCGGCGACCATTTCTACGCCCATGTTGTACTTCTTCTGAGGACCTGCATAATAAGCTCGAAACCTATCCGGGTCCGGCTTGCTGCCAAAGAGTTCATTCAACTGCAGCCACTGGAAGGCGAAGCTTTCGGAAAGTTCACGAGAGCGGGGATCCTTCAACATTCTTTTCACATGTGCCGCAACTTGATCACTTGACCACGGTGGCGATTGACTGGCAGATTTCAGGAGTTCGTCATCAGGTAAACTGCTCCACAGAAAGTAGGACAAACGGGAGGCTAGCTCAAAGTTGTCCAATTGACGGACTTGGGAGTTTGTTTCCGTTTTTGGCTCCATTCGGTAAATGAATTGCGGTGCACAAAGGATGGCTCGAAGTGTGTCCCTGAGGGCATGCTCCTCGTTGGGATTCTTTTGCAGAGAGGAAAGATAATATCCCAGATAGAGTTCAACTTCTGCAGGTTGAGCAGGCCTTTTGAAAGCTCGATAGAGAAGGTGCTTGATACGGTCCTGAATCGGACGTTTGGCGAGTTCTTTGTTGGCTGTGGTTTTCGTTTTGGGTGGTTCAGGAGTCACTTCCTCAACCGGAGGTTCGATACCAACCAACTGGCTTGTTGAAGGTTTGTCCCTCGTGACAAATGCTAAGTCATCAAAGAGTACATAGTCGCCGCTGAACTCTGAACCATTGAAGGCGAGTTTCTTGATGATCTCTCCTTTGGGGGCTCGAAAACTAACGAAGGTATTGTCGGCCGGACCTCCTGTAGCCAGTTGAACTTTTCTGGTTTCAGTCGTGTTGTTGCTATAGTGGCTGGTTAACTCAATGGAGCCTGTTTGATTGCGACGACCGAGGACGACTATCCCCAACTCTGCAATCCCGCTCCCTGGAGTTTCCTTATCGAACTGAAAACCAAAAAAGAACTCCTTTTTTCCTTTGATTTTATTCGTGAAGAGAATATCTCCGGAACTCTCCTGAGCTGTAGCAAAGGCTGCTGTCCAGATGTCGGTATTGGGATTCGCCAGAATCATTCGTCCAGCACTTTTCCCGTATGCCATCCGGATCAGTCCACCTTTCCCTGCGATAACTGAATGCCCCGGAGCAGGATAAACTCCACCTCGATCTTCTTCAAAGGCTGACGCAAGGGACTTCTGGAACTGAGCTAAAGTAAATGGATTTCCTTTGGCTTCCTTGTCGATATTTCCATTGGGGGCAATCTTGCCTTGCAGAGTCACAACTGCAGGAGGTTTGGACGAGGTTGGAGGCGGTGCAGGTTGGTAGTTCGCATTTGGGAAAAATTCCTGAAATCTTTCGGCCTTCTGCAGTAACTCAGGGTGATGAGCAATCTCGTGGGCAATGGAAACGTATTTCTCCAGTAGAAGTGGGGAGACGCTCAGTGATTTTCCATAATTGGAAAACCCGTGGGCCGACTTGCTATCTCCGGGGAGTCCTGATTGGCGAAGCAGCACTGGATACTTCTGTCCAAGCTCCCGGACCCGAACCTTCAGACGTTGAGGCATTTTCTCAAGATGCGGTTGATAGAACTCCTCAGTGTTCAAAGGAAGCCGCTCCGTGAACATGAATACATCCGTTTGCAATCCTAGCAAGTCCCGCACAGAGTTGTTGTACTCCAGCCGGGTGAGGCGACGTAGAATCGGGGCTCCTGGATCTTCCGTCTTACCCAGTTGTTTTCGGAACCATGCATTGACCTGTTTGCGTTCAAGCTCGGAAGGTTGTTGTTTCCGCTTTCTTGGAGGCATTTCGTGAAAATGTACCGACTTCATGACTCGGTACCAGGTTGCTCCGTTGTTCTCAGGATCTTCAGTCGCTGCTCCAATGTCCATTCCCCCCTTGGAATCCTGTCCGTCATCATGACAATCCAGACAGTACTTTTCCAGGAAAGGAAGAGCAGCTGATTCAAAGTCTGCCAATGATTGCAGTGCAAATATAGTGAGTGAAAGGAATATCAGAAGCTGACGCACAGAATACATTTGGCGAAAAGGAATAGATACTTATCGAACAATACTGCGAATGAAATAGCCGGAGTGGTCTTCTTTCCCTTTGTAGAAAGTGTAGAACCTGCCGTGGAAGAGGTCTCCGGCCCGAAGACCTTTGATTTGGAATTGATAATCTCCTTAATGGACCCTCCTGAACGTGTGCGTAGTTGATATTAAAGTCTCTGAACCTACGACTTGCTGCACGGAGCAAAGTAGGTTCCCAAAATACGTCGCAATCAAATAGCAAAAAGGGTGATCGTGAACCCTTCTAAATCAAGCTTCCTTCGGAACCCAAACTACTTGATCACGAAGTTCTTCCGGATCTTCACCAGTTTCTTGTAGATCTCTGAATCTTCAGCAGTGGGTGTGGCGAGGAAGAAGACGTAGGTGCGTTTTCTTGCGGTGTCTTTCCAGGCGTGGACGTCAATGTTGAGCTTTTGGGGTTTGCCGGTGGCGAAGGGTTCGGTCCAGTTAAGGATGGTTTTGTAGACTTTGGGGTCTTTGGCTTGTTTGGGGGCTGTGCTTTCTTTCTCTTCAACTGGTTTGGACGTGACCTTGAACTTGGAAATGTCGACTTGGCGTCCGCGGCCTTTGGATACGTTGAAGGAGAGGCCTTGGTAGTAGGTGAGGATTTGTTTATCCAGGGCCTTTTGTGAGATGTCGGCATCGGGTTCGAGGGAGAAGACGAGGGCGTAGCTGAAGAAGTCGGGTTGGTCGGCCTTGAACATGCCGGGGGCGAAGCGAATTTCTTCGAGCCCTTTCCAGGTCATGGTGGGGGCGAATCCGGGCGGGAGGAGAATGCGTTCCCCAAACCAGCCTTGTTCGGTGTTCCACAGGAAGGTTTCCTGATGTTGTTGTGCGGCAAGGGGGAGAGCCCAGAGCTGGAAGACGAGATAGAAGGGGATGAGGAGCGGCTTCATTGCAAATGGGGGGATTACTCTTCTGCGCTGGTTCCGAATTTGGATCTCCAGCGTTTTACCCGATCCTTTAGGGATACATTGAGGTAAAATTGGAGGATGGAATTCTGGTATTTACGGAGCTTGCGGAGAGGGATTTTTTTCAGGAGTGCATCAATTTTGTGGATGGCCCAGAATTTGGATTCTCCTTCGAAATGGGACAGGGAGGTGAAAACGGCTTCGACGAGGGCAGGAGACTCGGTGGCGAAATCGATTCGAGCAATGAGGTCTTCATGTAGCTGAATCATTGTGTTGTCCCTATGAGAGCGACAGGCTTCCAATAGAGCCAACCAAGTTTCTTTTTCTACGACTCCTCGTTTGTGGAGGCCTTTGATGAGTTTCTGGTGGGCGATGCGGGCCCAGCTTTCTCCTGCTCCGAGGCTAATGGCTTTGGCCACTCCGGGGATGACTCGTTTGGGTTTTGTGGATCTCAGTGCGTGTTTGCACCAGGATTCTGCATTGGATTTCACATATTCCACATCTGCTCTTTGAGCGGCAGCGATGGGTAAGATCGAGAGGGGAATGTCTGGGTTGTTGTGGGTGAATTTGCGAAGTTGCTGGAGTTCGGTGTAGTCTCCATGAACCCGGATCGAGTTGCATCCATCCAGAAGGAGGGTGGTGAGTCCGGTAATGCGTCCAAGGGCGGAGGCATCGGATAGATTGGGGCAAGAGACTAGGGAAAGTTGGGCGAGTTCCCGCATCCTTAGGAACAAATCGGTGGATTTCAGGGACTTGCATCCATTGAGGGAAAGTGCGGTGAGGTTGGTGAGTTTTGTGATTGGAGCCAGGTCTTCAATGTATTCACACCAACCAAGGTTGAGCCAATTCAGGTTGTGCAGGTTCGCAAGTACTTCGATGTTTCGGACGGATCGGCATTCATGGAGATTGAGGGAGGTGAGCTTTTCCAGTTTGGCCAGGCCGTTGATGTCGTGGAGGTTTTTGCACTTGTTGAAAGTGAGCTGGGTCAGATTGGTGAGGTCAGCCAGGGCCTCGATATTTTCCAGTGAGGTGCAGAAGTCGAGGTTCAGTCGGGTGAGTTGGGTGTGTTTCTCCAGACCTTTCAGGTTGGTGAGGGCCTTGCAGGCTTCAAGGGAGAGGATGGTCAGGTCGGTGAGGTTGGAGAGGTCAAGGAGGCTGGGGATGGATTCACACCAGTCGAGTTTGAGGGTGCGGAGTTTGGTGAGCCCGGTAATGCCATTGATATTTTTGAGGGATTTGCAGCCGTGGAGTTCCAGTTCCTGAAGATTGGGGATCCCTGCGAGGGCATCAATGTTGGTCAATTGACGACATTCATTGAGGGAGAGTTGCTCCAGATTGGTGAGGTGGGAGAGGAAATTAAGGTCTTTGCGGGAGGTGCAATTGTGCAGGGAGAGGTCGGTAAGGTTTTCCAGGCCTGTGAGGGCATCGACTTTTTTGAGGGAACTGCAGTCGTGGAGGTTGAGGCGGCGTAGCCCTTGCAGGTCGGAGAGGACACTTACGTTGGTCAGGGATTCGCAGCCGAAGAGTTCCAGTAGGGTGAGGTTCTCTAAGCCTCGGAGGCCTTCGAGGCTTTCGAGGGATTCACAGCTGAAGAGTTCAAGCTCCTGAAGTTTTTTTGAGTTTTTCAGCCCCTTGAGGTTTTCCAGAGAACGACATCCGTAGAGTTTGAGGGAGGTGAGGTTGTTTAATACGGCAAAGGAATCGCAATCGACGAGGTCACTGCATACGTAGAGCTGTAACTTGGAGAGGTTGGGGAGGGTGTAGAGGGTGTTGCGATTGGATTTGAAGGTGGAGGAAAAGAGGGAAATTTCCTGAAGGTTTCTCATGCCGCTGAGTGCAGAGAGGTCTGAAAGTGCAGGACAGCGGGTTAGGTTGAGGAGTTGAAGGCTTTTCAGTCCAGCAATGCCATCAAGGTCATGGAGCTCGGGGCAGTTGAATAGGGAGAGTTCAGTGAGTTGGGATAAGCCGGACAGGCATTCGACGTCTTCCAGATAGTCACAGTTGTCAAAGTTGACGGTGGTCAGATTAGGGTACTCGGAGAAGTCGGGAATATCTTCGTTATCAGTCCATGCCAGATACCAATAGGCGGAGATGTCTTTGGAATGATGGTAAGGGGGCACATGGCCATCAGAGAGAATGACAAAGGATTTTTGATTGAGTTCGAAAATAAAGGACCCGTCATCGAGCCTTTTGATTTCCATCTCATTGGTCGGTCCGAGATCCGATTCACGAAACCTGTGGCTGCGGGTTACAATTTCGGAGGAACTGTTACTGACCCGGTGGAGAAAAAAGATGCTGGGTGCCACTGTGGTTTCCAACCCTTCTTCGGTTAATCGCTCCGATTTGTGGTATTCGGTGCCTATGCGAATGTCATGGATAGGTCCAAACCATTCCTTGCAGTCGGCAGATTGCCCAGATTTCAGGGTGAATCGAAAACTGTTTTCGTTCATAGCATTGTTCAATGATTTGAATGCTTCGAGGTCAATGATGAAACCTGATGTTTGTATAAAAGTAGGGGAATGAATTGATGTGGAAAGAAATGTGGATTCCTGCAAATGTGAGGTTGTGGAAGATTTTTCTTTCCCCAATTCGCGTTTTGCTGAGATTCTCAATCATTCGCCATTGATATTTTTATGATTCGGTTCCTTCTTTTCTCTTCCATCTTCAATCTGCTGACTGGAATTTGCCATTTTGCCTTTGCCGAGGAGATCAATCATGTGGAAATGATCAGGAATCTGGGTTATCCGGATGCGAAAGCGGGGCGGGAATTGTATCGTTTGCATTGTGCTTCCTGTCATGGGCCGGAGGGGAAACTGGCCATCAATCCCTTGGCGAGACGTTTTGCTGTGGATGAGTTCAAGTTTGGTGCCGATCCGTACTCGATTTGGAAGACGATCAGTTATGGCAATGGCCTGATGTTTCGCTGGGATGCGGTCTTGTCTGCCAAGGAACGGTATCAACTGACGCACTACATCACGGAGTTGATCATCAAGAAGTACAATCCAGGGCAATTGGTGGAGTTGGATGAGGAGTACTTTGCTGGCTTGCCTGAGAGGGCCGCCGCCGATGCGAAAGCTCAGGAGGCAAATAAGCAGACAGTACCGGTCGCAGTGGGAATGGTCGATGGATCAGGTGGGAAGAACATGGATTACGGCCCGTTCATGCAGCACACAGTCAGCTACGGAGAAATCAAGAACAAGAACGCCGAGTACTTTGAAGATACGACGGAGAAGGCGATGATAATCGATCCTCCTGGTGATTTGGTTTTTTGTTACGATGCCACATTGATGTCTGTCAGTGGAATCTGGAAGGGGAAGATCGCCAATACGGAGAAAACCCACTACACCAGCTACAAGGGAAGTCGCCCGATGATTCCTGGTGGGGAAGTGCTGTATCAGAACATTGATGCTCCTTGTTGGGCAGTGGGTTCTCCTGAAAACAGGAAGGCCAGGAATATCAAAGTCCTTGGACACTATCTGCATGGGGACAGTGTTGTGCTGAAGTACAGGGTTGGGGATCGGGACGTGATGGAAACACCAGGAGCGTCCAAAGATGGGAAGGTTCTCTATCGCAGTCTTACTGTTGGCTCAGGAGATAGGACTCTTTATTTACTGTTTTCCGATAAGCAAAGTGGAGCTGCTCGTCTGCTTGGTGGGGCGAAATTGGTCCCTCATGACAAGGGAATGTTGGTTGAAATTCCTCCCTCCAAAGGTTCACAAACACTGTCTGTTCCCGTTGGTGAGCTGATAAGGAAAGTTGGGAATGATGACGATTTCGTCGTACCTGATTTCAAAGAACTCACCAAAGGTGGACCCAGACGCTGGCCTACAGATGTGCAGACAGTAGTCGATTCGGGTGAAAACAACAATGGATATGCCCTGGACCTGCTGACGGTTCCCCTGGCCAATCCATGGGGGAGTTGGATGCGAACTACAGCGATGGATTTCTTCGAAGACGGAAGCATTGCGGTTTCCACTCTCAGTGGCGATGTCTGGATCGTGAAGACGGAGGCAGGCAATCCCAATGCATTGATCTGGTCGAGATTTGCTACCGGTTTGTATGAACCGCTTGGTTTGCGAATCGTGAAAGATGCAATCTATGTTCGTGGCCGTGATCGGATCACCAAGCTCCATGATCTCAATAACGACGGAGAGGCTGACTATTATGAAAGTTTTTATGAAGACCCGGCTCAGATTGGCCCCTGTTACCACGCCTTTGTCTACGATCTGGTAACTGACAGAGGCGGTTACTTTTACTTTTCACAAAGCGGATACAAATCTCCCTTGGAAGGGGCTGTGGTCAAAGTCTCCTCCGATGGGAAGTACGCCAGTTTTGTTGGGACAGACCTGCGCAATCCCAATGGGCTTGGATACATTCCTTCCAAGGGTTGGGTCACAATTACGGATAATCCAAGTGGAAGAGCTGTTTTTAATGGGTTTACCATCGCCAAGGAAGGAGTGCATTACGGCTATGAAAAGAATCGCACTCAACCGATGTTGGTCGTTCTGCCAGCGGTGGTCGACAGTTCCAGTGGCGGACAATGTGAGTCGAATCCAGACTGGGGGCCTTTGGGGGGCTCCATCATCCACACTTCCTACAGTCGCAAGAATGCGTTTTACTGTTTTGTGCAGGATTTGAAGCCCTTTCCCAATGGGTTTGCGGTTAAGTTTCCATTTGAGCTGAAGTCTGGTCTCATGCGTCCTCGGGTACATCCCAAGAATGGCGAAGTATACATTGTGGCTCAGAAAGGATGGGACACTTCCGGGCAAGTGGATGGGGTGATCTATCGTTTTCGCAAGACAGGAAAGCCCACAAACCTGCTCGTCAATGCCGCAGCAACTTCGACCGGCATCCAGTTGACCTTCGGAGCTGAACTGGACGCGGATAGTGTGAGCCCTGATGCCTTCAGTGCCGAACGCATTCCAGACAAGAAAAAGAAAGAAGGTGAGAACTACAACGTGGAGTTGGGCAAAGTTGTGCTTCTGGATTCCAAATCCATTCTTGTCGAGGTTCAGGATATTGAAAAGGAAAAGCTGGAAAACCGGACCAACCAAGATGGCTCCTACAATGTAAAACCTGCCATCTCCCTCACCTTTGATCTCAAAACCAAGGATGGTATGCCCATCCAGCAAACTCTTCACGCCACCATCAACTCCCTGCCAAAATGAAGCTCATCCTGATCCCAGCCCTCCTTCTTGCCTTTTCTCTCTCCGCCCAGCTTCCCAAGGGAGCCGTCTTGTGCCGGGGAAACTATCACACAGAAGCTCAGGCGGTTGAGCAACTGGCCCGAATTCGTGCTACTCACGAAACTAAGGAACAATGGGAAGCCAGGGCTGAAGCTATCCGGAAGCAGATCCTCGTCGGTAGCAAGTTGAACCCTTTGCCCCAGCGGACTCCGCTCAACCCGATTATCAAAAACAAAAGAAATTATAAGGGCTACTCTGTGGAAGCCGCGGCAATCGAAGCCCGGCCCGGTTTCTATGTTTATGGTAGTCTTTATCGCCCGATAGGGTTTGAAGGCAAACGCCCCGGGATTCTCTGTCCACACGGTCATGCCCGCAAACGTGACAATCATGGCGGGGGCCGGCTTCGTCCGGATCAGCAAAACCGCTGTGCGACTCTGGCCCGGATGGGAGCGGTCGTCTTCTCCTACGACATGATTGGCTTTGGGGATTCTGAGCAAGTAGGATGGAAACACTCCCACAAGCAGGCCCTGACTTTGCAAACCTGGAGCAGCATCCGTGCTTTGGATTTTCTCATCTCCTTACCGGATGTGGATTCTGAAAAGATTGGCGTGACCGGTGCCTCCGGTGGTGGAACGCAAACCTTCCTGCTCACCGCCCTGGATGAACGGGTCAAGGTCAGTGTTCCCGTGGTCATGGTCTCGGCTCACTTCTTTGGAGGATGCCATTGCGAAAGCGGAATGCCCATCCATAAAACCGCCAACCTGGAAACCAACAATGCCGAAATTGCAGCCCTGGCCGCACCACGTCCCATGAAACTCATCTCCGTCGGCGGAGACTGGACCAAGAATACCCCTGATGTGGAGTACCCCTTCATCCAAAGCATTTACAAATATTATGATGCTGAATGCCAAGTGGAGAACACCCATTTCCCGAAAGAAAAGCACGGCTACGAATTCATCAAACGCCAGGCCATGTATCCCTTCATGGTCAAGCACCTGGGCTTGAATCAGGACTCTGTCTACAACCCCAAAACCAAACTCTACGACGAAGCTGCCAACACCATTGAAACGACCCAAGTGCAGAGGACTTTTCACTCCCACAAGGAGATGCCTAAACACGCTCAGAAGCCCGGTTCCGGCATCAGGTTTTGATCCTCCGGGGAAAGCAACGGCATCATCGCTCCAATCGTTTTCGATTTTCTTTGAGTGAGGTATACACTGGTAAACCTTGCCATGAAGGGGGCTAAGCTGCTCAGGGCCAGTTTGTGTGTCGGGTAAAATTTGGCTTCCAGGCCGAGGTCGGCGGAAAGTTCCAGATAGTCGCTAAGCGTTCGAAAGTGGCAGAATTGTTGGAGGTAGTGATCAAATTCCTCTACAAATTTCTCCAGAGAGTAACTGCGTTCCCGTTTGTATTGAGGATACTTTCCCAAGCCCAGTTGGCTGGCCCTTCGAATGAAGTCTTTGCGACCTTTGTCGAATTTGTGAGCCAGGGGGATTTGGCAATGCGGCTCAATCAGGATTTCTGCCGTGGGGAAGTAGTGTAGGGCGATGCCATCGTGATCGAGAATGCGATAGATTTCAGCGAACAAATGCTCAATGGGGTAAACGTGTTCCAAAGTCTGGATACTCAGGACCACCGCTGCGGAGTTGTCTTCAAAGGGCAGGGGAGCCGATTCTTTGTACCATCGGTAGCGGTCTTCTTCCACGCCTGCATTTGCCAGCTTCTTTTGGACCTTGGGGCCTCGTTCGGAGTCACTCCCGGCATGTTCCAGAATGTCGCAACCCCATAGGTCCATTCTTTTGACCGCTGTAACCAGGAAGTCCGCATCTCCGGAACCAATCTCCACGACAGGTTTACCTTTGGCCGTGTTTTCGGCCCAGTTGGCAATGTGAACATAGTAGGGTTTCATTCCGGCAGTTTCTTACTGGAAGCTACTCTAAGCGAACTTACCCGATGAAGTCTACTCTCTTGCTTTAAGCTTTTTCCAGGCTTCCGCACTCATGAGAGGTTGGTAATTGGGTTCGGAATTCACATGTTCCTGCATGAGGGCCATTCGTTTCTTCGACGCAGGGTGAGTGCTCAGCCAGTCCGGGATTTTTTCTTCGATGTGGCCGATGTCACTTTCACTCATTCTTTTAAAAAAATCATGCATGCCCTGGGCGGAGATC
>Ga0181593_10005085_pt1 | contig 11925 bp, 9 predicted proteins | sample 071ome_19_FD_133756 | JGI IMG/M metagenome (GOLD analysis project Ga0181593, IMG submission 133756) | Coastal salt marsh microbial communities from the Groves Creek Marsh, Skidaway Island, Georgia - 071413AT metaG (megahit assembly) | ecosystem: Environmental > Aquatic > Marine > Intertidal zone...
ATAAACCTCGTCAGGGGTCTGGAACAACGGGCCGGTCACCACGTCAAACCCAAGATCAGCAAAGGCAGACGCAATGACCTTTTGCCCGCGATCGTGACCATCCTGACCAAGCTTGGCAACCAGAATGCGCGGCGCACGGCCAAGCGATCGGGTAAATTCCTCAATGCGGTCTTTTAACACATCAATTTGCCTGCTGGGTTTCATATGCTGTTTCCAGACGCCGCGTACACCTTGGATCTCGGCACGGTGACGGCCAAATTCACCTACCATCGCATCGGACATCTCGCCAACAGTGGCACGTTGACGCGCCGCTTCAATGGCGAATGGCATCAGGTTTTCGCGCCCTGCCGCCGCACGACGCAGGCCCTCCAAGGCCACATCTACGGCCTTTTGATCACGGTTTGCGCGGAGTTTTTTCAGACGGGCAATCTGCTGGCCTCGAACCTCGCTATTATCAATGCGTCGTACCTCAACCTGTTCGGCAGCACCGGTATCTTGAGGCTGATATTTATTGACCCCAACGATGGTTTGGGTGCCGGAGTCAATACGGGCTTGGGTGGCTGTTGCCACTTCCTCAATGCGCAATTTTGGCACGCCCGCCTCAATCGCTGCTGCCATACCGCCCAAGGATTCGGTCTCGGCGATATGATGGCGTGCTTTATCAGCCAGCTGCTGGGTTAAACCTTCGACAAGGTAGCTGCCACCGAATGGATCAATCACATGCGCCATATTGCCTTCATGTTGCAGATGAAGCTGGGTATTACGCGCAATCCGAGCTGCATAATCGGTTGGCAGGCCAAGTGCCTCATCAAGCGAGTTGGTGTGCAATGACTGGGTGTGGCCGGCAACCGCGGCCGCCGCCTCGACACAGGTGCGCGGCACATTGTTGAACACGTCCTGCGCCGCCAGTGACCAGCCGGATGTCTGGCAATGGGTTCTTAGCATCAATGATTTTGGATTCTTTGGTGCAAAATGCTGTTGCATCAATTCCGACCATAACAGCCGCGCCGCCCGCAATTTTGCAACTTCCATGAAGAAATTCATACTGCTGCCAAAAAAGAATGACAGACGCGGGGCAAAATCATCAACATCAAGCCCAGCTGCGACACCGGCACGAACATAAGCCAGCCCATCAGCTAGTGTATAGGCAAGCTCGAGATCCGCCGAGGCACCAGCCTCCTGCATATGATAGCCCGACACTGAAATGAAATTGAATTTCGGCATTTCCGAAGCGCAAAAGGCAAAAATATCCGACACGATCCGCATTGATGGGACCGGCGGATAGATATAGGTGTTGCGCACCATAAATTCTTTTAGAACGTCATTCTGAATGGTTCCAGCCAGCTGGTCAGCGCGCACGCCCTGTTCTTCGGCTGCAACAATAAACAGCGCTAATACCGGCAACACTGCGCCGTTCATCGTCATCGAAACGCTCATTCGGTCGAGCGGAATCTGGTCAAACAACATGGCCATATCGGCAATCGAGTCAATCGCCACACCAGCCAGACCAACATCATCAGCCACTAACGGATTATCCGAGTCATAGCCCCGATGCGTTGGTAAATCGAACGCCACCGACAGGCCCATCTGACCAGCCGCCAAATTTCGGCGGTAAAAGCTGTTGGATTCTTCAGCCGTCGAAAACCCTGCATATTGCCGGATCGTCCATGGGCGGGTGGCGTACATGCTGGGATAGGGGCCACGCAGAAATGGCGCAAATCCCGGCTGCGTATTAGCGGCAAACGCCTGCTGACCTGGATTACCGACAGCAAGTGCTGGCATCACAATCTGTTCAGCGTTAGCCGGCGTTGGCGGCAAATCACCCGCATGCGCCGCCGGCACCTTTAATGATGGCAGGTCAATCTTGGTAAAATCGGGAAACGCCGACATCATGCATCTCCTTCACGAAATTCTGCAAGCGATACGTCAACAATATCCGCCAGCAGGTCCAGAGGGGCAGACGCATCCAATAATATGGCTGCAGTTAGTGCCTTGCCTGCATCCCGCAGAGCAGACAGCGCTGTAAGCACCGCCGCGTCAAGCTGGTCAAACTCGCCATCAAGCAAGACTACCAGATCCGGCCGGGCAGTATCAACCGCCTTGCCGCTTGTGTCATCCAGCTGCATATGCACCGGCTGCATCCCACCAATGGCGAAAAGCGCCCGCAACTTGGCCAGCTGTGGTACCGGCATTAGTTGTTGCTGAAGCAGCAGAATACGCGGCGGGGCCTTTGCGGCGGCACGGCGTACCGCCTCAATCGCTGCCGCCGGACGCCGAACCGGAGCCCAATATGGCAGAACATCATCCAAAATACTGCCATCAGGCTGGAGATTCACCCCGACAAGCGTTAATTTCCCTGCCGCCACCTTTGCATGGCGCCGAGCAGCAGCCGTTTTTGCCCATGCCGCAAACCGGCCAGCATGATGCGCCACCAAGGCGCCGCCATCAGCCTCGATCTGCTGGAACAAATCCCATGCCGCCGCCGCAAGCTGATTGGTGCGCGCCTCTATAAAGCCGGCGCCGCCAGCTGGATCAAGGCTACGCGATAAGCCGCTTTCCTCAATCAGCAAATGCTGCTGCATCCGCGCAAGACGGCGCCCCATCGCATCGCCGCCGGTCAGGCAATCATGCGGATGCGCCGATAGTTGATCAGCCCCACCAATCGCGCCACCAAGCAGTGCCGTGGTTGTGCGCAGTATATTTACCTCACGATCGGCAAGCGAGAACATTCTTAATGAAACCGCCGCCTGAATGAACAGCCGGTGCCGGTCAGGATCAAGGCCCAATGCGGTGATAACACCGCCCCAGCATTGGCGTAAAGCGCGGCATTTAGCGATTCCGTCAAACAAATCAGCTGGCAACGCCAGCGATACCGACAGGCGCGGCGTCAGATCTGCCGGATCAAGACCCTGCGCTGCCGCATGGCGCAAAATCTCGGTCAATGATGCCAGACTATAGGCCAGTTCCTGAACTGCGGTCATACCGCGATTATGCCAATGCCACCCCTGCGCCCGAAACAGACCAGTAGGCACATCAGCCGCATCAGCAGCAGCAAGATAATCCAGCCCTTGATCAAGCAATGCAGCATCGGCTGTCGGTGCGAAAGGATCTATATTCGCCTGAAAGCGGAGTGCCGAAAGGCGGTGGTTGCTGGATCTGGCGAAAGCGGCAAACGCTGCCATCTGCACCAGAACATCATCACTTGCGTCAAGTGCGATACCCACAGCAGGCAAAATCACACCCTGCATAAGCGTCGGTAGATCGGCCGCCAGATTGCCTGTCTCCAGCCCCTGTAACCAGATCGTGCCAACCCCGTCCTGCAGACCATTGAGAATCAGCTGGTTTGTTGACTGCGGAGCGGCAGTTGCCAAAACAGGCTGACAAATATCCCAGCCATTCGCGATATGCACCGCCGGATTGACCGGCAAGCGGGTAATGGCACAAGTGGCATCCGGCAATGTTTGAGGTGCACCAATGCCATACAGAGCCTCGATTTCAAGGCCATCTTCGTCCAACCGGTTCAGGTTTTGCGGATCGACCCCTTGCAAAGTGGCGCTGACCAGTGCTCGCCAGTCTTCGCGGCTGGCAGACGGAAACTTGTTTTGGGTAGATGACATGATAGACCTTTTTTCTCTATAGTCGCGCTGAAATTAGCAGCGCTGCAACCGCAAATCAAGGAAACTACATGAAGGCCGACCGCCACCAAAACCAGACCTCATGTTCATTCACCACCGATTCAGACCGTTTGGTGTTTTTGATCATTTTGGCGCTGACGCTTTTTCGGGCCGCTGCGCTGGCGTTCAGCCCGCTTGAGCTTGGGGTCGATGAGGCACAATATTGGCTGTGGAGCCAAACACCCGATTTCGGCTATTTCACCAAGCCACCACTCATCGCCTGGATCATTGGTGCGTCGCATTCATTATTCGGCCATGAAATCATGGCGGTGCGCTTGCCGGCTTGCTGGTTACAATTTGCCACCGCGCTGGTGCTTTGGAAAACCGCAGACTGGCTATACGGGCCTCGGGCTGGGCGATTGGCAGCTCTCATCTGGATTAGCCTTCCAGCAGTCGGACTCGGCAGTTTCCTGATCTCGACTGATACGCCGCTATTATTGTCGGTTGCGCTGGCACTAATGGCCATCGCCGGTTCGGTTCACGGCACCATACCACCCGGGCGCTCGATGGTTTACGCTGGTATCGCACTAGGTGTCGGCGTGCTTGCCAAATATGCCGCCTTTTATGCCGTCTTGGGGTTAATGCTTATCTGGGCGTCGGGTCGACACCAGGCAAACCCCCTGATTAATGGGCGGCATCTTTTGCTGGCTATTTTCACCTGTCTAATCACTGCAAGCCCGAATCTGTTGTGGAATGCAACGCATGATTTTTCCACCATGCGGCATCTTGGTGACAACGCGAATCTGGCCAGACAAACAAATGACATTGGCGAAAGCCTTATGTTTCTGATCGGCCAGGCGGCTGTTGCTGGGCCAGTGGCGTTTATTCTGATGCTGGGCAGCCTGAGGGCAGCACGGCATGACCGTAATGCAGGCTGGCTGGCATGGATGGCATTTCCAGTCATTGGCCTAATGAGCCTGCAGGCCTATCTGAGCGAGGCGAATGCAAACTGGGCGATGGCGGCTTATCCGGCGCTTTCTGTTTGGCTTGCGGGCTGGCTTGCCGGCGGGAGTAATAAAGATAAAACCCCCTCACCAGCATGGCGTATTTGGCTTGGGCGCGGCGCCATTGGGATAAATTTTGCAATAACGCTGGGTCTATTGGCGGTAACGATTGCCGGCAGTATGGGGCCTCTGACACCAGCATCAGATCCGCTGCGTCGATTGCGCGGCTGGGAGGCGCTGGCGAATGATCTTGAACCTCTGCTTACAACACATCAGGCGAGCCGGATCATCGCCGACCGGCGCGCCACAGCCGCACTCCTACATTGGCATTTTTACGATCGCCCCATCACCATCATGCTGCATGACCGCGACGGTGTACCAAGCAATCATTTCGAGGCAAATCACAGCTGGCAGCGGAACGCCGGATCGCCAGTTCTGGTGCTGTCAGGCACGGCCACACCACCCGATATGCCATTCATTCAATGGCAAGGCAGCCCTAGTCTCAGCCGTCACCTTATCAGCGAAAACCGCAGCCGCGATACCTATATTCACAAAGGTATCGAATAGCGTTTGAAAGCAGTTACTCGCTGGTCATACGCTGGCTGGTAATTTTGGCAAAGACCGCCAAAGTTTCAGGGCTAACATGATGTTCGACGCCTTCGGCATCCTCTTCGGCAACCGTTTCAGGAACGCCGATAGCGACCAGAAAATCACGGACAATACGGTGCCGGTCACGCGCCTGATCGGCAAGACGCTGGCCGTCATCAGTTAAAAAGATCGACCGGTACGGGCGCGTATCAACCAGATCCTCACGCTGTAACCGCTGGATTATGGCATTAACCGTGGGGCTAGTCACCCCAAAGCGGGCGGCAAGATCGACCGTTCGCGCCTCGCCGGTTTCGGCAATCAGCTCCGCAATCATTTCAACATAATCCTCGGCAACTTCGGATTGATGCGCCTTGCGGATTCGATCAAATTTCGCGGCGCTTTCGGTAACGGCCTTGGGCGGCATGGCTTAATCCTGTTTTCACTTCGGTGTGTTGTTAAAACATAAAGAAAACCAATAAATTTAGCCATACCAAAATTTTTGAAGTATTCTTAAAATTCGACAAACGCGGGTAAACCTGTTCGGATTTTCGATAGCCTGCAGGGCCCACATCACAGAAATAGCGTGACGCCATACGGCAATAAGGTTGCGCCTGATGAGGGCAATGGGATAGAGTGGCAACCGATTTTGAAACTCGTCTACGCCACAAAAACGAAGCGGAACTATCATGGAAAAAGCCACCACAACCGAGCTTGAAGCAGCCGCATTCAGGCGTCTCGTTGCCCATTTACAGGAACGCACCGATGTACAGAACATCGATATGATGAACCTTGCCGGTTTTTGCCGCAACTGCATGTCACGCTGGTATCGTCAGGCCGCCGAGACATCCGGCATTGAAATGACCGATAGCGAAGCACGAAGGCTTGTATACGGCATGGAATATGCGGATTGGAAAGCGCAATACCAAACCGAAGCCACGCCAGAGCAAAAACAACAATATGAAAAAATTCATAACCACGATAATTAGGATCATTAAATGACCGTCATTCCAGGATCTGGCGCTGGCGCCGAACAGCTGAGCCAATATATCGAGCGCATTGAACGTCTAGAAGAAGAAAAGCGCGCCTTGATGGCTGATATCAAGGATGTCTATGCCGAAGCAAAGGCCACTGGGTTTGAACCTAAGATCATGCGCCAAGTCGTGCGGTTGCGGGCGATGGATCGTGACCTGCTAAGCGAGCAGGACGCGCTTCTCGACACTTATCGTGATGCGTTGGGCCTTCGCTAAACCCGAAGACACCTGTAGCTAATCCAAGCGGAGCCTGATCAAATGAGCCATTTTGGTGACCGTTTAACCCAAGCAAATCGCCAAACTGGCACCACGCTTTGTATGGGCATAGACCCCCATTTTAGCATGATTCCTGCGTTGTTTGGTGCGTCGCAAGATGGCGAATTAAGCGACGCTGCGATCCGTGTGATTGATGATTTCTCGATGGCCTGTCTGGAACAGGCGATCGGTACCGTTGCCGCAATCAAACCGCAAGCCGCTTTTTTCGAGCAGCACGGGCCTGCGGGAATGCAAATCCTGCAAAATCTTGGCCGCGCCGCTATTGATGCTGGTTTGCTGGTCATAATGGATGCCAAACGCGGCGATATCGGCAGCACCTCCTCGGCCTATGCAGCTGGCTGGATTGGTCATGATGCGCCATTCCCAAGCGATGCGCTGACTATCAACCCCTGGCTGGGCATCGACACGTTGGAGCCATTTCTTGACCGCGCCGATGCTACCGGTAGCGGCCTGTTCATTTTGAACCGCACCAGCAATCCGGGGGCCGGGGATTTACAAGATCAGATTGTTGACGGCCAGCCACTTTTTCAACATCTGGCTGGCTTGCTGGCACCGCTTACGGCATCGCGTGAGGGAAAAGACGGCATTTCATCGCTTGGCATCGTGGCTGGCGCCACGTGGCCCGAAGAAGCCCGAGCCCTGCGCGCGGCCCTACCCGAAGCGCCTTTTCTTATTCCCGGTTTTGGCGCACAAGGCGCTGGACCCGAAAAAGCGACCATCGGCCTGATTCGGGGCCAGCATGGATGGGAAGGCGGGCTTATCAACAGCACACGCAGCCTTATCTTTCCGCAAAATGCTACCGCCGCTGGCACATTGGACGACTGGCGCGATGCAATCGCCGAGACCATCACGCAAAATAAAGCCGTTCTGAACAGCGTGTTCTGATGCCCCTATCGCGCAAACGGGTAAAAACCAGCTGATGAGCAACGCTGGCCAATGGCCAAAAGCGCCTGGCAATAGCCACGGTATTTTGAAAAGTGTTTTTGGATTCACCCTTGGCGTTAGTTATTAATGCTTCTCATGCTGATTTATGTTCACAAGTTACATGAAAAAAGAGTGTTATCTAAGAACACAAGTTGACTGACCAGGCGGGAACACTGATTCTGGTTGTGTATCCTTTCGATTGCAAATAAGATTTTTGTTATAACGCAGGCAATGAAACGGCTAGATCAACAGCTTGGGGCAATGTCTCGTCACTTGCGTACCCTAACTTTAACTCAGAACCCTATCCTGAGCGACTTTGACTTGCGGTAAACTTGGTCGAAATGCGCGCACCTTTGGCGCTAATGTAAAAAGGGCAGGCTTTCTATGTCATCGTCAAATCCCCAATATCGTTGGGTTATGATTCTGCTTTTTGCTTCCGCTTTAGTGTCAGTCACTTTTGGAATCAGGCAAGCGTTTGGGCTATTCCTTATTCCAATATCGAGTGAGTTCGACGGCGGGGTGCAACTTTTTTCTTTAGCTATCGCGCTGCAGAATCTCATTTGGGGCCTTTCATCACCACTATTTGGCGCTGCGGCTGATAGGTTTGGCGCCTGGCGGGTCGCGGCCTTTGGCGTGCTAATCTATGCTGCAGGTCTGTTATGCATGGCTTCTTTTGTGACAGAAGCCGGTATGTTTTTCGGGCAAGCCATGATTGGCATTGGACTGGGCAGCGCAGGCATTTCTATCGCTGTTGGCGCAGTTGCACGCGCCGCACCACCAGAAAAGCGCTCGCTCGCAATGGGTCTAGTCACCAGTTTTGGCTCATTTGGCCAATTTGCACTCGTACCTGTTGCTCAAATTTTGATGAGCCAACATGGTTGGCAGTTTGCGATGATTATTCTGTCAGCAATTGTAGCGTCCATGATTGCGGTCACACTTGGGATGCGGGTACCGGCCGGTGGCGCCCGCCCACTTGAAGGGGTTGTTCAGACTGCCGGTAGTGCACTTCGCCAAGCGGTCAGTAGCCGCGATTATATTTTGCTAACCACTGGATTTTTTGTTTGTGGTTTGCAGCTAGTATTTATCACCACCCACCTGCCGACCTATCTACAGGATTCGGGGCTGACGGCAGATATTGCCAGCTGGTCATTAGCCTTAATTGGCTTGTTCAACATTATTGGCGCTTTTGTTTGCGGCTGGCTCGGCGGCTTTATGTCAAAGAAGAAGACCCTTGCCATTGTTTATCTGCTTCGCAGCCTGATTATTACTGCCTTTATCACGTTACCTCCAAGCCCTGCTTTGGCATTATTTTTTGGCGCGGCAATGGGGCTCTTATGGCTTGGTACGATCCCACTAACCAGCGGTCTGATAGTTGCGTTTTTCGGGCCCCGCCACCTTAGTATGCTTTATGGTTTGGTGTTTCTATCGCATCAAATCGGCTCGTTCGTTGGAGCATGGTTGGGTGGCGTCTGGTACGATATGTTTGGCAATTACGAGGCGATGTGGTGGCTGAATGCTGGCGCCGGCCTATTTGCCTTTGCGGTAAATTGGGCGATCAGAGAACCAACGCCCGCACCCGTACCGGCCTAATCGCCTCGCCCACAGAATAGCCGGCGAAATCACGGCTGTTAGCTTACTCCTGCTCGCCTAGCCAGCGTTCGGCATCAAGCGCCGCCATACATCCCATACCAGCCGCAGTTACTGCCTGCCGGTAGATTTTATCAACACAGTCACCAGCGGCGAACACCCCATCAACCGAGGTGCGCGTGCCGCCGGCCTCGGCAATGATATAGCCCTCATCATCAAGCGCGACCGCACCAGAAAAAGCTTTCGTCGCCGGATCGTGACCAATGGCGACAAACATACCATGAACTGGAATATCCTTTTCAGCCTCGCCAATGGTTGAGGCCAGCCGCAATCCGGTAACACCAGACTCATCACCAATCACCTCGGCAACCGAACGGTTCCATTCAACCGTGATGTTCTCTTTTTTCAGCAGGCGATCTTGCATAATCTGTTCGGCACGAAGCGTATCACGCCGATGCACTAGCGTTACCGACCGGCAGATATTGGCAAGATACAACGCTTCTTCAACTGCAGTGTTACCGCCACCAATAACCGCGACATCCCGCTCTTTGTAAAAAAACCCGTCACAGGTTGCACAGGCTGAAACACCGCGCCCATTAAAAGCTGCCTCGGATTCAAGACCAAGCCAGCGCGCCTGTGCACCGGTTGCCAGAATAATTGTATCTGCCGTCATCACCTTACCGGAGTCGAATGTCACGGTAAATGGGCGCGCCGATGTATCGAGGCTGGTAACCAGATCATAAATCACCCGCGCACCGACATTTTCGGCCTGCGCCTGCATTTCGGTCATTAGCCACGGCCCTTGAATCACCTCGGCAAAGCCCGGATAATTCTCGACATCCGTGGTGATGGTCATCTGGCCACCCGGCTGCAAACCAGCAATGATAACCGGCGATAAATTCGCCCGCGCGGTATAGATGCCTGCGGTCAACCCGGCCGCACCAGCGCCAATAATAATAACATGTTCATGCTGGTTAGCGTCGGCGGCGTGATCGGTCATGGTTTAAGGCTCTTTCCTGATGAGGCGTTCGGCTTTATCTTAATCGCCAATAGCTAAATCTTTATGATCTATGTTGGGGATAGCACCCAATAACTAGTGATTTCAAGTGTCATTTACACAACATCATGTTAGCCTCTGCCCATGAAACTGCCTAGTCAAATTGCCCGATTTATGTCGTTTTACCGCACTCATTTCCTCGCCATATTGGTTTTGGCAATAACTAACGCTGCCGCCAGCCAGCTGCGGGCGCAAACCATCGATGGTGCCGAAATCCTGTCAGGAACAGCAATTGAAGGTGGCTTGATTATTGCCCGCACCAATCCGGCAAATCGGATTCTGCTGGATGATAATGCGATTGAAATATCTGAGAACGGCGTTTTTGTTATCGGTTTTCACCGCGAATCAGACGTGCCAGTTAGCCTCCGCATTATCGCCCCGGACGGCAGTATGATGACCAGCAATCTGACGCCACGCCAGCGGGACTATAACATCCAGCGGATTGACGGGCTAAAACAGACAATGGTGACACCGCCCGCAAACGTGCTGGCGCGGATCAAGGCTGACAGCAAGGCAGTTCGCGCAGCCCGTGAGCAGGAGACCCCACTTGGAGATTTCTGGCGCGGCTTTGACTGGCCTGCGCGCGGCCGGATTTCCGGCGTTTATGGCAGCCAGCGAATTCTGAATGGTGAGCCGCGTCAGCCGCATTACGGCATTGATATCGCCGCGCCGCGCGGCACGCCAGTTCGAGCTCCGGCAAGTGGAAAAGTAATGCTGGTCAAGGATTTATATTTCTCCGGCTGGACGGTTGTCATTGCTCATGGGCTTGGCGTCAATTCCAGTTTTCTGCATCTTGACCAGGTCGATGTCAAAGCTGGCATGATGATCAAACGCGGTGATCTGATTGGCACGATCGGTGCGACCGGCCGCGCAACTGGCCCGCATCTTGACTGGCGTATTGACTGGCAGGGACGGCGCATTGATCCCGGCCTGCTGGTCAGCCCGATGCCCAATCCGGCGTCTTGAGTGTTTGCGTCTTAAATATTGGCGTCCTGCGGAAAGTGACCAGAAAGAGATATTCATGAAAACCGCATTTATTTTTGGTCTTGGCTATGTTGGGGTTCCGCTGGCACATGCGCTTGCCGATCAGGGTTGGCACATCCGCGGCACGACCCGTACCCCTTCTAGACTTGCGGCCAAGACTGATTTGGGCTGGCAGATTATGCAGTTTGAGTCTGGCCAGCCCCTAGCTGATCCGAAAGGTGCCTTTGCCGATGTTGATGCCATTATTAGCACGATCACCGCAATTGGTGGCTCGGATCCAGTGCTGGATTTACATGGCAATGATCTGGCTCATTTTGCTGGCTGGAGCGGCTATGTTTCAGCAACTTCGGTCTATCCTGATATGCCGGAAGCTGTCTGTTACGAAGATACGCCGGTTGCACCAGCCACCAAACGCGGCAAGGCTCGGGTGATCGCCGAAGCACGGTGGCAACAGGCATTTGGCACGGAAATTTTCCGCGCAGCCGGTATTTACGGCCCCGGACGCAGCCCGTTCGATGCGCTGCGCGATGGCACAGCCCGCATTATTGAACGTGAAGGACAGGTGTTTAACCGCATTCATGTTGACGATATTTGCCGGATTATTATCGCTGCAATGGCAAAGCCGCGACCGGCACGGATTATCAATCTTGCCGATCACAAACCGGCACCCCAAGGCGATGTTGTACGCCATGCAGCCGCGTTAATCGGGTTAAATCCGCCACTGCCCCAAAAGCTAGAAGATGCCAATCTGTCACCGATGGCAAAGAGCTTTTACGTCTCGCGGCGGCGCGTTGGCTCAAAAGTTATCAAGCCCGAATTAGGGCTAGAGCTACTTTATCCCGATTATGAAACCGGCCTTG
>Ga0181593_10005089_pt1 | contig 11919 bp, 9 predicted proteins | sample 071ome_19_FD_133756 | JGI IMG/M metagenome (GOLD analysis project Ga0181593, IMG submission 133756) | Coastal salt marsh microbial communities from the Groves Creek Marsh, Skidaway Island, Georgia - 071413AT metaG (megahit assembly) | ecosystem: Environmental > Aquatic > Marine > Intertidal zone...
AGTAAGAGCCAGTTGGATTTTTGACTTTCAAAGCGGTGAGGTAAGTAAGCCTCACTACAGCAAGTCAGATGAGTCAAATGATTATTAGTAAAGGAGTCTCATGAGCAGGTTAATCAGTAAACAGCAAGTTCTGGTAATCGATTTTTGCCAGGCTGGCAACCCCTTCTACGTTATCAGACGCTGTACTTCAAGGACCGAACCTTTTCACTCAAGATTCTTAGCCAGTTTAATCAGTCAATCACCTGATTTATTGGCGTCCACTCTAAAGGAATGTAATTGGAATCCGGTTTCGCCCGAGAAATACCAGTGTGCAGAAGAGTATGACTTCAATCGCAGTGGAAATCAGATTGATGTTTTGATTGGGTGGCCTAACCTGGTTAAACCAGAACACTTACTGGGTATTGAAGTCAAGACCAGTGACCACAGTACCAGTTCCGGCCAACTACAAAAATATTGGGACCTAATGGAAGATCAGTTTGGCAGCACGCCAGACAGGCACCTCTTGTATCTCGTTCCCTATACTGAGGATTGCGTAAAGGCAGTTTGCAGCGAGTCCAAATTTATCCCTCATGCAGTTGTTGAATACAAGTCTTTTACCAATGAAGAACCCGAGGGCAGCGAGCGTTGTACCATCATGGGTTGGAAGAGAATGTGTGAGCTGGAAATGAATGCTATTGATTCTTTTGAGCAGGACCTTGCTGTTACGTTAAAGCAGCAGGTTGAATATCTCAGGGACAGGGTTTGTTCTGATGATGAAATCCGTAGAAAAAGTCAAAACCGGGGTCTCGACGAGTTTTTTAAGCCTGGTTCTGATATCACCAATAAGTTGAAACGCTTCATTGCGGAAAAGCAGATTCCACACAAGGGCAATGATAAGAAACTTACCTTTAGTTTAGATGATCCAAAATTTTACAAGGATTTAATTGAGGCGCTAAAGTTATTGATCTGCAACATTGTCAAAGATGAAGGCTCAAAGCCGGAAGACAGGTCAAAAGCAGTAAGAGAGAGTTTTCTAAATCAATCGAGCAAGTTGTTTTACGAAAAACTGTTCGATATCGTCAGTAAGAGTCATCACCTCTATCTCGAAGGAAGGAGTAATCTAGGTCTGAGGTCTACTCATCCAAATCACAAAAGTTCGGGAGTCAGTATCTGCACATTGTATCCGAACAAAGTCGAGATAGTGCTTCTTCGTTAGCCTTTGCTGAAATCTCACGACTGCTTATTGCAAAAGAATGGCTGGTTTAATGGGTTTTACAGAAACCTGATAAAGGCAGCCTACTACAATGCTTTGCTACACCCACTAAGGAAACAAATTTGAAAAGTTTCCAATAATGTGACCAATTCTGTCAAATACACCTTCTACTCTGAGAGTAATTCAGTTTTAGATGGAGATACAAATGAACTACAAAGAACAAATGAAAGAACATCAGATTCATTGGAAAGAACATGGCATTGTTGATCATGCCAGGGCTGCTGACCGCTACCTGGGTCAAAACGAGAAAACTTATCGTCACTGTATTCAGAACGACTTCGCGGATGAGCAACTATTTCAACCCATCAGGGAAATCGCGAAGGATTATTTCGACGCACAGAAGATCGTTTGGCATGGTGGCAACAAGCAACCCTCAAACAACCTCCTTGATTCACAAATCAGCTTCATTAATTTCATGGAGCCCTTAACGATCCATCCAGATACGTTACTAAAGTGCATTCAGGTTGTGTTTCCAGAGGCTTCAGCCTTATGCGGCGTAGAGATGTTTCGATTTCTGGACTACGAATACATTGGTAAAGAGAATTACTTAAATGAAAGAGTAGCTCCTGAAGGACGTAAAAGAGGAGAATACTGCACCAGTGCAGATGGCTTCCTGATCTACAAGACTTCGTGTGGAAAGAAGGTCGGTGTACTGATTGAATGGAAGTTTACAGAAAGTTACAGTGGTGATTCTAACCGGGTGAAAGTCAGAGATGACGGGAGTATGACGGATCGCTACATGATCTACAAAGGTCTGCTCAAAGCAAAAGACTCGCCTTTCAAGTACAAGCGGAGCAGTGAACTTTCAGTCCTGTTTCAAGAACCCCTCTATCAATTCATCCGACTGTGTTTACTTGCCAAAGAAATGGCCAAGGTCCAAGAGCATGGCATCAACGAATGCAAAGTGTTGTTGCTTTCCCCCAGTTTTAACCACGCTTTGATTGAAGTAAAGAATCGTTTGCTAAGTTTCATCAGCAATGACATCAGAGAGGTATTTTCGAGCTTATTGAAAGATCAGAATCTCTTCAATTACAGTCATTGGGAGAGTTTCTTTGAGCCAGCACTTTGTGCGAAAATTGACGATTTACGACCGTGGCAAGAATATATAAAAAGGAGGTATCTAATCTAGAGCTCGACTTCCAATGGTCAGAGACTGCTCCTGCGCCACTCGCCCCCGCTAATAAGATCCCATCAAGCTCTCAACAAGATACCTTGCACTAATATTTTGCATAGTTTCACTAACCAGCACAAGATCAATCCGGGAAGTAGCCTTTCCGTTTGATGAAATATAGGACCAATCCCCTTAGGGCTAGTAACTGGAAATAAACTAGATGCATAAAATGTATTCTACGTTCTACGTGGTACCACTGCCTACCTCTGGACAACCCACCGTCATTACTTTATTTTAGATTACAACTCAATTTAAAATAAAAAAATCGTTATTTCAAAAAGTGAAACAAGAACATGAAGCGGGATTTACAAGGCTATTACATCACCATTGCGACAGTCGGGGAAAAGGCACAAGCCTTTGTTCCGGCTCCGTTGCCACCAACGCCACCTATTGAGTGGTCATCTGAACTGCGAGAAAAGTTTGATCAGGCCCTGCTGGCTCTCGGCCGCCTGGACAGTGTGTCGGTGTTACTCCCGGACACTTCACTCTTTCTTTACATGTATGTGCGCAAGGAGGCGGTCTTGTCCTCGATGATCGAGGGAACCCAATCCTCACTTTCCGACCTACTACTGTTCGAGTTCGAGCATCAGCCGGGTGTACCACTGGATGATGTTCAAGAGGTCAGCAATTATGTAGCGGCACTCAACCATGGTCTTGACCGACTGAATGAAAATTTCCCGCTCTCGCTTCGATTGCTGAAAGAGATTCACAGCGTTCTTCTTTCAAAGGGACGTGGCAAAGAATGTGATCCAGGGGAGTTTCGCAGAAGCCAGAACTGGATTGGAGGAAACCGTCCCGGCACAGCCGCCTTTGTCCCTCCACCTCCGGAAAATGTTCAAGAGTGCATGGGTAAGCTGGAGCTTTTTCTGCACGACCAGCCGGAAAAGACATCAGTTCTTGTCAAAGCGGCTTTGGCGCATGTTCAGTTTGAAACGATCCACCCGTTTCTCGATGGTAACGGGCGGCTGGGGCGCTTGATTATCACCCTGCTGCTGTGTTCCGAGAAAGTGCTTAAAGAGCCGATGCTGTACTTGAGTTTATATTTCAAGACTCATCGGCAACGGTACTACGAACTGCTGAATGAAGTTCGTCTGACAGGCGACTGGGAGGAATGGTTAAGTTTCTTTGCAGATGCGGTGATTCACACAGCGACACAGGCAGTCGATACCGCTCAGCAACTGATGAGGCTTTCTGCCGAGGATGGGCAACGTATCAATGGTCTCAAACGCACTTCCGGCTCTGCCCATTTGATTCATAAAGCGATGCTCGAGCGGCCAATGGCCTCGCCAAACTGGATTCAGGAAAAGACCCAACTCTCACCGGCAACTGTCAATTCTTGTCTTCGTGAATTGGAGCAACTTGGCATTGTCAAAGAGGTAACCGGACAAAAGAGAAACCGCCTATACTCCTATGTGGAATATATCCGGATTATGAATGAAGGCACCGAGCTGCCACGCTAATCCAACTCGAAAACCAGCCAGCTCAAGCTACCTTCCCGATCCTCCATGGGTTACTTAGCATCAACGAGAAGTCTTCAAACCTCCCGCTAGAGAGATAACCGGCACCCATGCTTAATCCCGGACTATCCCAAGACAATTCTCCTTCACTTTCAAAACAATCCTTGTATATTAGTGCCATAGAACCCCAAGGACCCCCAATGAACATCTCCCAAAAACTCAAACTACCCTGTGGAGTGACTCTTCCCAACAGACTGGCAAAAGCTGCCATGAGTGAGAACATGGCCTCTGAAGACCATCATCCAGGGCCAGAGTTTAAAGAAGCATATAAAAAATGGGTAAATGGTGGAACCGGGCTTTTGATTACAGGAAATGTAATGGTGGATTCCAACCACAGAGGTGAGCCCTACAATGTTGTCATTGAAAAGGGCCTGGATAACCACGAGGCACTCAAAGACTGGGCCAATGCAAGCCAGGGATCAGAAAACCAGATTTGGGTGCAGCTCAATCATCCGGGAAAACAATCCCCAAAGTTCTTAACCAAGACCCCTGTGGGTCCTTCCCCTATTCCCTTTGAGCTGCCCATGAGTAACATGTTTAATCCTTGTCGGGAACTGACTCATGAAGAAATCCTTCAAATCGTGGAGAGATTTGGCTATGCGGCCAGGGTTTGTAAGGATGTTGGTTTTCATGGGGTGCAAATCCATGGGGCTCATGGCTATCTCGTATCTCAGTTCCTGTCTCCTCGCCACAACCAAAGACAGGATCAGTGGGGTGGAACGCCTGAGAAAAGAATGAAGTTTCCCCTGGAAGTCTATCGAGCAATTCGTGAGGCTGTGGGGCCGGATTTTCCGATAAGTATCAAAATCAACTCTGCTGACTTTACCAAAGGTGGCTTCTCACCAGAGGAAGCCATAGATGTGGCCAAGAGTTTTTCTGAAGCTGGAATTGATTTGTTGGAGCTCTCTGGTGGGACATACGAAAAGCCTGCCATGACTGGAGTCAAGGTTAGGGAAAGTACCAAAAAGAGAGAAGCCTATTTCCTGGATTATGCTTCTAAAATCAAAGAAGTCGTTCAATGTCCTGTTATGGTTACAGGTGGTTTTCGCACCCTGGATTTCATGGAGGAAGCTCTTGAGAACAATGAACTTGACGTTATTGGACTAGCCAGGCCATTAGCGATCAATCCCAATTTTTCCGCTCAGTTGTTGTCAGGAGAAAAAGTCGAAAGTCTGGTTCGACCATTAAGCAGTGGATTCAAAGCTCTGGATAAGGCGATGCCTTTAGAGATTTTGTGGTACACCCTCCAGATTCGAAGAATGGGAAAAGGCCTTGATCCAGATCCCAATCTGGGAGTCTACTCAACCATGCTTCGAACAGCCTTGGAAGTTGGATTGAGCAGTCTTAAGAAGGTACGCTAAGAGTAATCCCAAACTTTGTCAGGATAATTCTTCTTCACTCTGGCAACGAAGGTATTGTAAGCACCTTCAAAAGCTTCAAAGTCGATTCTATCAACGCCAACATGTACCGCTCGATTACGCTCACTGGCTATGTAAAGAAGCAAATTCTCGTCTTCCCCTTTTAGGTAGTGTCGAATGCTTCGAACATACTCGGTAAGCCCTCTGCCATTGGCATTGAAGTTCTGGCGTAGAAAGTTCTCCAGATTGGAGGTATAGTTTAATAAGCGATCGGCTTTGGAAGCCCTTGGATCCTTGAGTTTTACGGACCAGTCAAAGTCCACATGCTCTTTCACAATATCCAGTACTTCATTCAGAGTTGATAACAAGGCTTCTTTCTTCATACTAATTTTATCCCGTGATTTAAGCGAAAAGATTCAGAAATTCCATGAAAAACATCTTCAAAGACTTCCATATCGATGGTGTTTACACCTTCGTGGACGGCTTTGTTTCTCATAGTGGCTAAAGTCAGAAGCCTTTGGTATTCGGTTTGGCTACACTCCAAGACAGTCTCCATCTTAGACTTAACAAACTTTCCCGCAAAATATCCACCTACTGCAGCTGCGATGGCTGCAAATGCATGTCGTTTTTTCATTTGAACCTCCTGTAAGGAGTTTTTCGGACAAAAATCTATACTTATGTATATCTTTTGTCCTGAATAGTATGGATTCTTTCAGCCATAGTACCGACGATTTCCATAGAAAGGAGCTCAAATGCGTTGGATATTGTTTGCACTAATCACCTGTAATTGTTTTTCACTGGATATGGATAAGGTACGCCAGTTAAAAGAGATGGGATTCACTAATTCACAGATCATGGAACTCTTAAAGAAGGAAAGGTCGCAAAACGCTCAACCTCAGAACCAACAAGCTGTTCGACAAGGAAACACTCCAGGACAGCCAGCGGTTCAGCCTTCATTTAATACTCATCAAGCCTTTAACAGTGTAAACTCCAATCAGCCTCTGAGATCCCAGTACAATCCTGACCTGCCAACTCACCTGCTCCCTCGATTGCCTCGTGACATTCCACAAAGACAACAGCAGGTTGCCTCTGCGGGCAATGCAATGGTTGGAGTCTATTTCATGAAATACTTCAAGTATCCTGGACCGGGACATCTCAACGTTCATTTGAATGGAAAGGATGTCGGAAGAGCTGAGCGAGTAAACTGTATCGATGGTGATAAATTAGTCGGGGACGATGTGAAACATACGAAAGACATCTTCGGGATCAACAAATCCAGCAATCAGAACAAGTACTGGCAAAAGTGTACCTACAGCGCGTTGGTTGAAGTCCCTTCAGGAAATCAGCAAATCTCAATTGGAAAGGACAGACTCGTCCACTACACCAGATTTGGCAAGAGGTGGATCAGTGGATACCGAGACTACAATCTCCAGCTACAACCAGGAGAAGTAACCCTGCTATCCCATTATTGGCAGCGTGATCAAAACCTCAATCACAAAAATCGCTACACCCCGGAATTTGAAGGCCTGGTTAATATCTACGCAGACCAGTTGGGTGGTAGAAACGTAAAGGTCATAGCTAACTAGATATACTCGATAGGGTATAATCTTGTCTAAATTACCAGTTTTAACCCCTATCGGGTATAATAAACATTCTACAAAGACTATACCTTGTAGGGTATAAATGAACCTGATTGAGTTTGTAAAAGCCAAACGCAAACAGGCAGGTTTGACGCAAGTACAACTAGCCCACTATGCAGGTGTTGGACTACGCTTTGTACGGGATTTGGAACAAGGAAAAAAGAACCTTAGAATGGATAAGGTCAATCAGGTTCTTTCACTTTTTGGGGCTGACTTGAGACCTGTGATAGAGGCAGAGAATGGCTAAAGCTCAGGTTTTTTTCTGCGAGTTTTAAAACATCACCCCTGAATCAAATCTATCAATTCATCCATACTCAGGCTGCCATCTTGTAGATCTCCCTGAATGACCGAATCTGCGAGGTCTCGCTTGTCTTTGTGCAGAGCGTTGATTTTATCCTCGATAGTGTTTCGCATCAGCAGACGATACACGGTGACTGTTTTACTTTGACCAATTCGATGGGCTCGATCGCTTGCCTGATCTTCCACGGCAGGATTCCACCAGGGATCAAGATGAATAACATAGTTCGCTCCGGTGAGGTTCAGCCCCGTGCCTCCGGCCTTCAGACTGATCAAAAAGACCTCACCCTCCCCTTCCTGGAAAGCTTTGACTCGCTGTTCCCGCTGCCTGGGTTTGGTGGATCCATCCAGGTATTGATAGCTCACTTTGCGCTTCTTCAAACCAGCCTCGATTAGCTGCAAATGAGCTACGAACTGGGAAAAGACCAGCACTCGGTCACCGTTTGACAATATCTGCTCCAACAGCTCATAAAAAGCTTCCTCCTTGGAGGAGGAAATCTTGAGGGATTCATCAATCAAGCGAGGATTGCAACAAGCCCTTCGCAGGCGCATGAGCTGGGCTAGAATTGCAAATCTGGCTTGCGGACTGTTGGAACCTTCAATCTCCTCGAGGGCATTTCTGCGCAGGGCCTCATAAAAAGCCAACTCCCTGGGACTCGCTTCCACAAAATGATCAATTTCAATTTTGGCGGGAAGGTCTGTGAGTACCTGCTCCTTGGTTCTTCGAAGCAGGTAGGGTTGGATGAGCTTACTCAGGCTCTTGATTCTGGCCTCTTTGACGCCTTCACTCAAACCAGAGAACAAGTAGCGTTTTTTGAAATCAGAAATTGATCCCAGAAGACCTGGATTCACAAACTCAAAAATGCTAAACAGTTCCTCAAGCCTGTTTTCAATCGGCGTACCACTCAGGGCTATTCTGAACTTTGATGGAATCAACTTGGCGGAGATAGAACGATAGCTTTCTCGATTCTTGATAGCCTGGGCTTCATCGAGAACAACCGTATGAAAATGTATACCTTCCAATTTCTCACAATGTCGTACTAACAGGGCATAGCTGATGATTAAAACCCGTCCAGCGCTGTCATGGTAAGTCTTTTTTAAATCAATGGACTCCCTGGGGTTGAAGACATCCACCTCAAGATCCGGTGCAAAACTCTCACATTCCCTTTTCCAGTTGTACACAACGGAGGTGGGGCAAACCACCAGGAAACATCCCTGCTCTTTATTTTTCAGCAACAGGGCAATAGTTTGCAGCGTTTTCCCAAGCCCCATTTCATCTGCCAGACAAGCCCCAAAACCAAGTTGGGCCAGATTGCACAACCAGCGGTAACCCTGTATCTGATAAGGCCTGAGTTGAGCTTGTAAGCCATCGGGTAGAGTAGCTTCAAATTTACGCAAACTCTCAATCTCGTCCCGAGTCTTTTGCCACTGCCCGCTCGCTTCATAAACTTCCAGTTCGCTGGCAAGGTTGTCAAAGGCCAACAACTTGGGACCTCTGGTTTCAAAGCTATCTTCTTGTTTATTATAGAAGGAATGCATCTCTTGCGATTTCTTGCGAAAGTCCTCACTCAATTTCAAAAACTGAGATTCATCAAGCTGGATATACTCTGGTAATTCCCCATCGCCTCGCTTCAAAAACTGATCAATGGCCAGCACCTTGCCTTCGTCCACCGGAAGACCCACTTGAAACTCAAACCAATTGTTTTTTGACTCGGCAAAGAGCTTTAGATTTTTCCACTCGGCCCTTAAAGGTTCTTTGACAGGCTTTCCCTTGGGCCAGAAGATTAGAAGCTCCCCATCACTCTGCCACTGTAACAACTGATCATAGATATCCAGGAACTGGAGAGTATCAAGGGTAAGGGAGTTTCTGTTCTCATCGTGAATAAAACCCTGTCTTGTAAAGAGTTCCTGTAAGGGGCCAAGCATTTCTCTTTCCAGTTCAATAGATCGAGCAATAGATTGCATTTCTCCAGCATCATCGAACAGGAGGATGGAAGCTCCCGACTGAGAAGGGTGTACAAGACTTTGATGAGAAGCCGAATAACAAACTCCCCACTCAAGATCCAGTCTGTTTCGATCCCGATGAATCTTGATACCGGGAGTCAGTTGCAAAGGATCATTGATGGCTCCTTCTTGATGGTTGACTTCCAGCGAGATTTCTTTGGAGAGCAGCTGCAAGACTGGAGCGAGCTCATCTTTACAGAAGCCGGGAACCTGGACCCCCGAGCGAAGTTCATCAATGAGTTTCTGTTTCTTCTCATCTGCAAACAAATAGCCCAAAGTATCTTCAGAAAGAGAAACAAGTTCAGGGGAGATCCACCTACCCTGCGGAAGCAATGTCAATTCAAAGTCTCCGCCCTCGCAGCGATTCACAATCAACTCCGGCTCGACCTCTTTAAGCTTTAGCATCTGATGCGGGTCTTCCATGAGACTGACCCATTGATGCTGCTGTAGTAGCGGCCCAACCAATCTCATGGAAACACTGTCATTACAGCTGTATGACTCCTGGCTTTCCACTGCCAGGGCAATTTGCCGATCAAGATAGCTGAAATTGTAACTCCAGGTATATCTAAACTCCCTGAGAGTGATACGCTGACCCTTGGTATACTCTCCATCCTTTTTTCTCTTCTTTACGAAGGGAATAGCCTGCAATCTGCCTTCTTTGAAGCCAAGTCTCCAGTTCACCAGGGTTTTCTCTTCTTCAGGCTGCGTAAGAAGCTTATGCAGATTGTTCAACTGTGCTAAACCCCTGTCACTGCTGCTTGGCACCCATTCAAGTACAAGATTGGAGTTGATTTCCGCATACTGGGGGGCAATCAAGTCTTCTCCACCCAGGCGAGTGGTCAAGCGGCGAAAGTATTCTTGCAAAAGCCAGAAATGATTCGAAGCACAGGAGTGATACAGCGTTGTGGCAATGTCTGATAGCGTGTGATGAGTTTCCTGACCCTGATTATGAAAGAGGTAGAGTTCAAACAAGATCATGATGCCGGCAATATTGAAAGAACAATTTTCATCATCCATAAGCAGTGAGAGTGCGCGGGCAATTTCCTCAGCTTTGGATACTGAAGTTGAATTGTCTTTGTAGGAATCACGAAGAAATTGAATCACAATTTCGTGAAAGTTGTTTCTTAGTACACCTTGTAGATAACCATCAACTTTCAATCCATAGTTCTTGGCATCTTTTAAACCATCAAGCAAAGGTAGACATTGAAGTTGAGTTTTCAAAATCCCATTACTGTGATAATTAGTAAGCAAACAATGTTCATTGTTCACGCCAGAGTCTGCAATCAGATAGCCAGCCATCCGTTCGAGTAAGTCCCTGCTGAACATATGGTCTTGTATATCTGCTTCATCCAGGAAATTTGGATCATGGAAGAAATCCAGTTCGATTTTACGAAGCTGAAATTCATCACAAAAAAACTCTTCTTCCTCTGCCACGTCACAGATACCAAAAAAAATATCCATCAACCCTTCAATTGAATCTTGACCGTGAAGCATTCGGTAGGGCAATCGCCGGATTTCAAAATCCATTGCCTTTAAAGTCCACTCCCGCATGTCAGGCTTGGTAAAGAAATCGTCTTGAAACATCTCAAAAACTCTTTGAGTGGAGAATTGATCGCGCCGAAACTGTCTACGTGCGGTTTCAAAAACTGACCGCGTAGAGCTGCGTTCAATGGACAGTCTCAGCGTATGGCTTAAAAACTGAGAAGCAGGCAATCTAACCAGCTTTTGTCTCCAGTTGTTTTCCAGGTCTCGAAGGGCATAACTATCATAAAGAAGAGTCCTCAATGGAGTCTTTGACCAATAGGACCATCCAGCCAATAGAAGAAGTACTCTCAAATCTTGAGCAAGTACAATCTGGTTTGCATCCATTTCAACAATATTTGTATCCAGCGAGTTAATCAACTGGGATAGAGAGCGAGCCGTAAAATACTTACCCTCGGAATTGGTGATTTCGAACTTCTTGAGTGCATCCAGAAACTGATTTTGTTCTATGGATTGGCCAAACTGAGCCAGGAACTCAAGGACCCGATAACTCGTGTCCTCCAAACCCATTACAGTGATAAACAACTCGAGGGTTTCCTGCAAAGCGATATACTCGCGCATTTCAATCAGGTTTACACGGCTATTGGAGACTGCGGGCAGGAGTAAAAAATCCCCTCGTTTGTTCCCTTCTATAAATGCCAGCGTTGCTGCTGCCTGATGGGCACATTCAAAGGCAGAGTACTCACACGTGCATCTCCAGCTTAAAAGACTGATTTGCCCTCCCTCCAGACTGATCTGTGCTTCTAACTCATGGTCATCTCCATCAGTCACAATCGCGCTTAAGGTTTCCTGCTCAACAGTGATCTTCTTTACTTTCCCGGCATTAAAGAGTTCAAGCCCCATGGAATAGGTCTGGCGTTCAAAATCATCACGAGCATCGGCTCTTGTATAGCGAAATTTCAATTTGCTCTCCATCTTTGTTTTTGGAATCAGGTTTCAATGCTAGCCTTTCTATTGGTTTGAATCCAGAAATTATGATCAGCTTTGTAACTCCCGCATACAAGTCTCAAGGGAAACAGCCATCACATCGTTACCAAGGGAAAAGCTCTCTTCACCAGGATAGATGACCAACTTCCTCGAAACCCTAAGATCATCACAAGCAATGTGAAAGCCCTTGCTTACTGTAGGGGTGTAACTG
>Ga0181593_10005096_pt1 | contig 11914 bp, 8 predicted proteins | sample 071ome_19_FD_133756 | JGI IMG/M metagenome (GOLD analysis project Ga0181593, IMG submission 133756) | Coastal salt marsh microbial communities from the Groves Creek Marsh, Skidaway Island, Georgia - 071413AT metaG (megahit assembly) | ecosystem: Environmental > Aquatic > Marine > Intertidal zone...
GGCGAAGTCGGCATCGCAGACCCAGACGTTGTAGACGCAAGCCCAGAGTCGGCAAAAGGCACTGGCTCGCCCGGAACCCCGAGCCCTCAAAAGAGCGCATCTGCGATAAAGCTTGAAAAGGTGCGGGCCATCCTAGAGGCGACCGGCCTCCTAGACCCCGCCGCCCAAAAAAGCCCCAAAGAAATCCTCACGCTTTTCGCTGAGAACAGGGGCTCCACGATTCCGAATGCGAGCATCGACAGGCTTTACGACGATCTTGTTGAAAGCCCAAGAGCAGAAGGACTCGATGCGGACGTAGAAGGCGGCGGGCTAGACCCAGATGCCGAAACGGACGAGTTCGTGTCCTCAGAACCGGACGGCGAAAGGGACATGCCGCAGGAGGGTTTTGATGATTTAGAAGAGGAAACCGTTGATGCGGACGAAGTGGAGCAAGAAGCTGCCGAGGCAGAAGACGTTGAGGTGGCTGAAGCAGACGAAACGGGCGCTGGCGACGATGACAAGCGTCGGCTCTTGGAACTGCTTCAGACTTCTCAGCTTAGTTTGCGAGAAAAGAAAGCGCCCAACAGCCCTCTTCGCCCAATAACATTGTTCCCAAAGGGCCGGGAAGCCAAAGAGATACGCGAGTTCCTTGCTGCGAATGGCTACAAGGTTTCAGATTCCGGAAACATCTCAGAGCTGCCGAAGAAAAAAGGCAAGAAGAACGCGCCGCAGCCAGAAGCTACTGAAGCAGAAGTCTTGGATACCGATGCTGCTGAAGTAATCGAGGGCGATGGGCTTGATGACGCCGCTCCTGCTGACCTTGAAGAAGCGCCACCGCCCGAACGCAAGCGCACCCGAAATAAAAGAGGCCGCAAAAAGCAGCCCGTTGAGGCCCTTGATCCCGATGCGTCCGAGGTCGTTGATGCCTCCGATGCGCAGAAACAGCCCAAGGGGAAAAGAACGCGGGACGGACAGGCGAAGGGCAACTGGTACGACAATCTGTTCCCGGGGATGGATCAAGAGGCAAGGCAATTCGCCTTCAAGAATGATCCTGTTCTCGCTGACCCTAACGCATCGCGTGAAGCAAAGATTCGGTTCGTTGAGCAGCTGGGCGACTTCATAGGAAGCAAAGAGAAGAAGCTACGGAAGAAGGCCGAGAAGAGTGGGCGCAAGCAGGCCAAAAAACAGGAGCAGCTAGTCGCGGAGAACAGGGCACGCAAAAGAAAGTATCTGATTGGCGGCGGCTTAGTGGGCGGCGAGCTTGTGCGAGAGCTTGTGCAGCGCGGGAGAAATGACGATGTGTCGCCGTACGCAGAGCCAATAATTACAGCTGCCGATGCAATTACTGGAGGCAGTCCATTTGCAGAGCAGGAGGGGCCTTCAGGCATGTCGGCTAGGCAGGAGCTAGAAGACAGGCTCAACGGGAAACGGGGCTTAACGGGCTACCAAAGGCTCCGAGAAATGCAGCGCAGCAGCGCTGACACCGGCTCAAGCCCCGTAGATACAATTCGTGCCAACCGAGGAACATAAGGAACGATCATGGCTGAATCAGTAAAAATTAGTAACCTTCCAAGCGCTACTTCTATAACCCCGGCGAACATCCTGCCGTCCGTAGACGGAGCGCTGACACAAACCAGCAAGATTACTGTCGAGCAAATACAAGACCTCGGCCCGGGCATTGACACCGTAAGCGACGAACACATCAAGAACGGCCATATCCCGGGAAACAAGTCCGGTTTCTCGGCGCGTAACAGGGTGACTGTTGCAAGGGAAGACTCCGTATTCTCTCCGCAAGTGCAGGATGGAGACATTAGCCGCATTCAGGGCTATGAAACCTATATCTCTGACTGGATTGCTGCAACGCTTTTCACGGCTGAAAGCGGGACAGACCTTCGCGCTCTCATTAACGACTCGTCTACTTTCCGTAACGGCCTGCTTGTTGCGCCGGGCACTGAAACTGACCCGTCATACAGGTTCGGCTCCGTTGACGATAACGGGGACGTTCAGGAAGAAAGCCAAGATGCAGGCGGTAACGCTATTAAGTCTGGTTTTTACGCAGACACATCTGGCTCCGTTTCGTTCTCGTCGCAAGGCCGTACGGTGTGGCGAGTTACCGGCGACCAGATTTATAGAATTGCCTACCGGAACATTGACGGCATTAACGTACAGCCGGGAGACGTTGACTACGACACTGAAGGCGATCTCGTACCAACCTTTGGAGTCACCGCATCGGCCACTCTAATTCCGGCTGTTGGCGCCACGCAGTTTTCGTTCCTCGGGCACTCTGCGGTAGCCCGTTACTTTGGCGTCTACGCTGGAGGCCACGCCATTAGCTGGAATGGTTCTGTCGGCGCCAACGTAGGCAGTAGCGGCACCGACCGTGGGCTTTACACCCTGACCAGCTCATCCTACGGCGGCAATATCTGGTCGTTTTTGAGCCCAAATTACACGGACATTCAGGCGTCTCGGCACGACCCGTACCACCGTTCATGGACTGGCGTAACAACCAACTTCCACAGCCCAGAAGACAACTATCATGTCACGATAGGCCCCTCCGGCACTCACGCTGGCACGCAGCGAGGGCCGAACAAATACTCTCAGCCTTGGGTTGGGCAGCTCTACTTCCGCGCACAGGCGACCAATCCGCAGTTGACGCGAACTTCCAACATCGCGTCGGTTCAGTACGACGGCGTAAACAAGATTTACACTTTCGCATTTGCAGACAATATGCCTGACGGATCATATCATGTTCTATTCAACCATGAGCATGACGTTGCACAAGGCAGTCATTTGCGAACTATCATGTGCGTTACAGAAAAAGCAGCTGGGTACTTTAAGTGCTTCTTCACTTACCGAAACCCTGTTGACTATACGAATAGAGACCCGGGTCAGCTGAATACCGTTGGTAAATACGACCTAGTAGTAGTGAGGTAACAATGGAAAAACAAGTTGTGTTGTACGAAATGGACGACGGTCGGGCTGGGATTATTTACCCCGCCCCCGGCGTTGATGCGATGACGGCAGGAAGGAAGTCTGTCAGACAGGGTTCTCCTTTCGTGATTGTGCCCGACGCCGAGCTGCCAGCCTCCCCAGTGGAACGCGAAGCTCTGGTTGCCGATCTTACTATCCCTGACGGACACGGAGAGAACCCTTATGTCTAAGTTTTCCGTTCACCCGATAGCCCTATTGATGGCACAGTCGAAAGCTGATTTAGAGGCCGCAGAAGAATGGTTTGCAGAGAAGGTTGCGGCAGGCTTTGAATCGTCCGCTGGCATTAAGCTCGGTCTCGCCGAGTCAGATGTCACGCTGCTAACAGGCAACTACGTCCTGTCCAAAGAGGCCGCTGCGCTAGAACTCCCATTGTCCCCCATTATCGACATAGAGGGCGTTGCGCACACCCTGTCAATCGAAGACCTGACTGCCTTAATGCTTGAGTACGGCCAGTACCGCGCTCAACTGTCGCAGGAATATGCAGCCAAGAAAGCCGCTGCTGCATACGAGCCGCCACTTGAGCCCGATCCAAATGCGCCAACAAACGAAGAATAATTCGGAGTCATTGACAGATGCCAGCAATTCAACAGCGTCGAGGTACAGCTGCCGAACTAGCAAGCGCTAACGAGACGCCGCTCGAAGGCCAGATTTATTTTGAATCAGACACAAATAGGTTCAAAGTTGGCAATGTAGACAGCTCGGGAAACCTAATTCCCTACAACTCCTTGCCTTACCTTGATGCCAAGGCAATATCCGACATTGCTGGGCTACAGGCAGCGCTAGACGAGAAAAGCGCCAATCTCCAAGAGCAGATTAACATTCTTAAAGGAGATGCAGGAGAGGCTCTCGACACGCTCGGCGAATTGTCTGACGCAATCAACGACGATCCTGCATTCTTCCAGACGCAGGCTACATTGCTTGGCGGCAAGGTAGACAACACTGATGCAAGGCTTACGGATAGCCGGGAGTGGGCGGCAGACACCGTAACGCAGGCTGAAGCCGAGGCTGGCACCGACACCGACCGCAAGGCGTGGACGGTGCAGCGGGTCTGGCAAGCTATCAGTTCTTGGTGGAACTCTATAACGCTGAACAGCGTGAGCGATGTTGCGGCATCAAGTCCTTCGTACGGCGACATACTTAGGTATCACGGCTCGGTGAATGGCTGGGTCAACGGACGGGTTGATTATTCCGAGTTGACCAACGTGCCAGCGTCCTTTACTCCAGACATGACGAATGTCGGAATCTTCGACCTTAACAACGTAGCTCTACAGTCGGGCGCCCAAACAAGCATCTTGCCGGGAGAGGTCATTAGGTCTACAGGTGGGAACCAGTGGACTCACGACATGGTCACATACGGCGAGCTATACGCGGGCTCGGCGCCGATGACCGGCTGGCCCTCGGGAAGCCTTGGCGACACGATTGCGAAAAAGGCCGACCTAGTAAACGGCCTTGTGCCAGCCTCCCAGCTGCCATCCTTTGTCGATGACGTTCTTGAATACAACGGGACTAGCAACTTTCCGGCTACCGGGGAAACCGGCAAGATATACGTCGACACATCGGCAGACGAAACTTATCGCTGGACAGGGACGCAGTACACCCAAATTACCGCAAGCCCGGGCACTACCGATGATGTGCCAGAAGGTGTTAACAATCTGTACTTCACGAACGCCCGAGCCGTCAACGCCATCGGAGCCGTTCATCTTGGAGACCTAGCGGACGTAACGATCTATGCTAACGTAGCTCACGGACAAGTCGTGGCGTTCGACTCTGTAACAAATGAGTTTAGCGAGTTCGACACAGGGCTAACCACGCTAGGCCCTGCGCCAACCGGAGGATGGACTGCCGGTACTGTCGGCAAAGCTATTGACGATAAGTACGACAAAGCAGGCGGGCATGTCAACGGAGATGTCGTTTTCCGAAGAGACGGCACAGGCAAGGACAAAATCTCTTTTGAGAATACATACGGCAGCACCGGCTTCTCTGCTAGCGAAACCGACCTTGACTACATACGCCTATACACCAGCGGCACGACTTATGCTGGAATGGGCATTACCACCAGCAATTTCAACATTGGCACTACGGGGCTGATTAATGTAAAGATTCATGCCAACAGCAACCTCATGGTGCAGTACGCTACCTCTAATATCACGAGGCACTACTGCGATCAGTTCTTCAATACTGAGTGCTACTTCAAGCCGGGCGGCAGTGCCACGGCCCCGACCATTAGCGTGGAGGGCGATCAAACAACGGGAATCTACTTCCCGACCACAGGAAACATCGGGCTGACAACAAATGGCGTGGAGCGACTTCGCATCTCTAACAGCGGGTACGTTGGGATAGGCACAGCGCCGAACTCCTCCTACACGCTGGACATTGGCGGTGACACCAATATCACCGGAACGCTCTCCGCAACAGACCTTAGTGTTGGTGCGATTACCACGAACGGGGTCTTCACTACGTCCAATGCCATTCTTTGCGCCGCAGGCTCGGCTACGGCTACGGCTATAAGCAAGTCCGGCGACAGGGACACTGGCATTCACTTTCCGGCAGCTAATGAAATTGCCGTTAGCACTTACGGGCAAAATCGCCTGCACATAAACTCTACGGGCCTCGTGGACATACCCGGGATCACTGGAGTTCTGCAAGTTGGCGGCTCTCCTTGGGGGGCAGGCAGCGAACAGTTCCGAGTCGCCGGGAACAGCAAGCTCAAGACTGCTTATTTCTACAACAATAAATACATGACCTCTGGCTCTACCTATGTGTACGGCCTAGATGTCTACACAGAGGGAACTGTCTATTCTGGAACAACAAACGGTACAGTTGTAGGCAGTCAGTTTCAGGGCATAGTCGATGGCTCCGACGCCAGCGCCCTTAATGTTGTCAGCGTAAGAGGTGGTTGCCACAACATGACCGGCACCCTCGACAGCGCAGCTGGGGTGAAGGTTGACTTTACTTGGTATACCTCCTCGACGGGCACAGTAGGGAAAGTCGCCAAGTTCTGGGCTACGTCAAGCCAGTTATGCGCCAACGCGACAGATCGGTACGGCTTTCTGTCCGAAGACGTCCAAGACAAAAACCTTTTCAAAGGCATAACCTACATCGGCACTGATAACGACCCGTCCTTTCTGAGCAGCAGCAGCTATAAGCTCAATATAGACGGCGGGCTACAGACCCTCGGAACTGCGTATTTTCACGCTGGCATCATTGTCCCTCAAGGCTCGTTCCATCTAAATTATCTGCATCAGACCGGGGCTTCTGTAAACGACCTTGTCCTGTGGAATGGTAGCCAGTGGACGGCGGCTCCAATGCCCACCCACACCCACCCGCAGTCGCAAATTACCGGCCTTGTGTCCGATCTAGCGGCAAAGGCCGATCTCGTAAACGGAACCGTACCGGCGTCCCAGCTACCGTCATTCGTCGATGATGTCCTCGAATACAACGGAACTGGTAATTTCCCCAGCACTGGAGAGACCGGCAAGCTCTATGTAGACACCTCTACAAATGAAACCTACAGATGGTCAGGAACGCAATACGTTCTTATTACATCAAGCCCCGGATCGACAGACGCCGTTCCGGAAGGCTCAACCAATCTGTACCACACTAGCGCAAGGGCTATAGCTGCCGCCCAGACAAACATCGGCACTACTGCCGGGACGTTTTGCGAAGGGGATGACGCGAGACTAAGTGATGCTCGTACTCCAGTCTCGCACACTCACGAAGTAATCGAGCTGGTACAGACCACCGGATACGCTGCCCCAAAGCAGTGGGACTGCGTTGGGTGGTCAGGGAGCCAGTTTGCAACCTTTAACCCAGTTTCCGGACGAAGTATCGCAGAGATGCTTGACGTAGGGCCCGCCGCCGGTTCATGGGGCACATTAACCGTTGGCGATTTGCTGACATGGACTGGCTCTAAGTGGGACGCCGTTACGCCGACCAGCGGCGGCTCGACGCTCGCCTCCTTAACAGATACCTCAGTCGGCAACGCCACTCAAGGTCGTTACCTACGGTATTATAACGGCGTATGGGTGCCAGCTACCCTTGAGTTCAACATGCGAGACGCGCAAGATTCGTCTCAAAGCAATCAGGGACAGGCGGCATCAGACGGCGCAATCTGGGTGTTTAACCATGCGGGCCAGTATTGGAACGGCAATGACAACCTAGAGACGCACGTTAGCAACAGAGTTGACCTAAACGACATTCGTGACGTATCGACAGCGGCTCCCTCCAGCGGAGACCTTCTCGCATGGAACGGCGCACAGTGGGCTCCCACTAGCCCGTCCGGTGGCGGCGTCACGCTCACCAGCCTGTCCGACACCACGATAGCCAGCTCGCTAGCTAACGGCACCCTGCTCGCTTACGATTCAACTAACGCCGATTGGCGGGACAGAGGCATCGGCTCGTTCCAAGAGATCAGCGATTCGAGTCGTTTTCAGGCCACATTGCAGGGCGGCGGTCTTGTTACCGTCACGCCATCGGGGTCTGACAGATACATAAAATGGAGTAGCAGCCTCCGCGTGATGGGAGCCAAGTCATGGCCGGGCATCCCGACGTTTTACAGCAACAGCACAGACGGCTTATGGAACATTAACTGCCCAACGTCAGGCACTGTCCCTACAGAAGCCTCTCAGTATCTCAACGGCACTCGCGCGGTGACGGCTGACGGCATCCCGTTAAAGAACTGGGAGTGCTTGTGGTATGCCCTTCCACTCAACGGGGCGTCAACATCGAATCAGAACAGATTCGTTATCACACACTACAGCTCCCAGCGTATTGGAAATCTTCTGGATCGCGGATATGTTCTGATTGCAGCTCGCAATGGCGATGCTCCGTCGATGGGCGTCAAGTGGATGCCCAGTCAAGTCACCATCCCCGATTACGGCGGAACTTGGGACACCTACAACCAAGCATCGTCGTGGGCAGCGGACTTGCAAAATGAAATTGCAACCACATCGACCAACCGCGCTATCGCTTGTGACCTGCGCGTTGGCAAGGTGTTCGCAGCAGACATGCAGACCACGGGCCTGCACGCCATCACTTTGAGCAACGTGCCCTCAACCAACAATTACAATAAGGTAAGCCAGTACATAACTATCGTATTGAACTGGCCCGTAACTACGACTGCTGGCACGGCCTGCACCTCGACTGTCAGCTGGCCCTCATCGGTTAAATGGCCCGGGGGCTCTGCCCCTGCGCTGACAAACAAGCAGGGAAGAACCGATGTCTTCACGCTACTGTCTGTTGACGGAGGCAGCAGCTGGCTCGGCTTCGTTGGCGGTCAGGATTTCCAGTAGGGTGACAAATGCCATCTATTGCCGCACGCGCTACTATAATCTCTCACGGCGAACGCCGACGCCGACGAAGCAGGGGCAGGGCTGTCGCTGACGAGCCCACAGTGTACCAGCCGCCGGTTGTAGTGACTCCAAAAGCGGCGATCTACAGCCTCTACAAAACAACTCCGGTAATTATTGAGGCTTCGGCCTCTCCGCTACAGCCCGGAGTGTCGCCAGCGGCATTGGTGCGGGGGTTAATTACACACATTGATATAACTATTCAGGGCGAGCCCCCGATTCCGGAGTCGGAAGTTTATCAAACGATTGACGCATCAACCTATGTCAACTATCGGATTGGGCCCCGAGGAACCATAAGGTCGCGCCCGTTGTATGCCGGTAACTCGGCTTCTCCATTTCAACCAATGCCAGCTTCCTATAACCGCAGATATTATTCTGGAATGTATTGGTCTTTCGGATACCGCGCTTATCGCACCGTTAGTCGCAGGCATCACTATGTATCGTGGCGCACAGGCCGAATATCGGCCACTACCTCAGTACAAACCTATCGCATCGCCCCCCATCCGCACTACAAGCCCTACATGACTCAGGCCCAAGTTAATAACTTGATGAGTGACCCAGCAGAGGTGGTGGCTAGGCAAAGACACAACCGCAGCCGGTACGGGTACGACCCATACAAGATGTGGGGCACTGTCTGGAGAATGTGGAATGCGAGTAATTGGAGTTCTTACATCGGGTCAGATTTCGCTCGCGCTGGCCTTGAGTTGCAGATTCGCCATCCCAACTTCCCTCAGTATTACTTCAACTTTCGCCACGGGACTTAACACGAATGCCAACCTATATCGCACAGTCCGGCGCAACACCAGTGCCGCTTGACACGCTTCGTACAATCGCCACCCAAGTATCGTTTCCTCCAGACGAAATCACATCCATCAGCGACGTTCAGGATGTGCTTACTCTGGTGGGCTATGCTGAATGCACTATAACCAACGCCGAGTCGGACATCACCCCGGCATGGAACGAGAAGGTTGAGCTTGGGAATGCCACATTAGTCAATGGGGCCCTTCAAGCTTCATGGGGCGCTGTTGCTATGACGGCAGCAGAGGAAGCAGATGAACTTGAAATACTCAAGTCAGATGCAGAAAACACTGTCGCGGAAGACACGGACGCTATACGCGCTGACGCGACATCTTTTTCTTCTGGCGCCGGGGGCTCTGACCCATCAGTGTCGTTGAAGTTCGACACCGACACGCTGGCTTATTTAACGAGCGTCTTGCAGGCAGCGCAGAACGCAAACACTGGAGCCACTATTCGGGACGCCTCCGGAACAGCGGTCACGCTTACTCTTGCGCAGCTCAAGTATTTAGCGGCATCCGTAATCGAGACGAACCAAGATTTACAGGAAGATGTGGTAGTCGCCAAACAGGCAATCGCGGTCGCCACCACCGGGACTGCCGTCGCCACGGCGCGAACAACCTTCCAGACCAACAATCCTGCTCCGACCGGAACATAACGATGCGCAAGTTTGATTATGTATTCGGGATAGGCCCGGGCAAAAGCGGGACTCACAGCCTGTGGTTTGCGCTGGAAGCACTTGGCATCGCCACCATTCATCTCGGCAACGCAGGATATTTGAATGGTGGCGATGCGGTTTTAGCCAAACGAATGATAGCCAACAAAGCCAACTCCCGGCCCATCCTCCAAGGCGTTGACGAAGCCCGGGCTTATGTGGACTGGCCTATCCATTCTCTCGTGCCTGAGCTTGACGCGCAGCACCCCAACGCCCTTTTTGTTCTGACATACCGGAACCCAGACGATATAGCATTGTCTTGGTGCCGAATGTGCCACGCGCAAGGGATTCATTTACCACCTGACTATTACTCTAAGCTAGAGGAGGCAAGGCTCATGTACCACAACGCCTTTAAGCATTTCTCTGGCCGACCGGAAAAGCTTTTAGTTCTCGATACAACTGTTAGTGGCACGGCCAACATGCTCAAGCTTGCCGACTTCCTCGGCGCTCCCGAGCCGACAATGGACTGGCCTCACGAATTTAACCACCGGGACTGGTACAGAGCGCAGAAGCATGGCGAAAGCTAGCATTATACTGTCCTACTTCTCCCCTCTGGGGTGCGCCTTGCCCGCGCAGCATTTCGCACAGACGCTGCAAATGTGTGTAGCCAGCGGAGCAGAAGTCTGTGTAGCCCAAGTCGTGCAGTCGCATCAGTCTCCAGTTGAAACGGAAGGAGCGGCGCACAGTCTCGTCTTTCATTCAGATGAACTGATATTCTACAAAGAAAACTTGTGGAACTTAGCTGCCGCGCAGGCCACATCTGACAAGTTGATTTTCATAGACGCTGACATTTACTATCATCGCGGCGACTGGCTAGACCAGATATGCAACGCACTGGACAAGTTCGATATTATTCAGCCATTCGACACTGCGTACTGGGAGGCGCAAAACGGGACGATTGACACCACGTTCATTAGACCGGCATGGTGCAAGGCCATAGCCCGTCGCGAAAATCCAACATTCATGCGGTATCATCCGGGGTTTGGTTACGCGATGACGCGCTCTGCATTTGCCGCAACTGGCGGCTTCTATGAGCTTGGCTGCATGGGAAACGGAGACTCCATGTTTGCCGTGGCAGTCACCCCAGAGCCGTTGATTCTCCCCATGATAAGGCACATTCGCGTTGCCGTTTCCCCCAGAGGGTCTGAATACCTGTACGGCTCTTACAAGGCTTTCATCGCCCCTGCATTCATTGACTATAGGCTCAAAGTGCAAGACGCAAATCTGAAGGTCGGGTATACGCCCCATTGTGATATTTTCCACAAGTGGCACGGCACTCGGGACAACAGAGACTATATAAATCGCCATAGCTACGTCGACTGGCCCGACGCTAACCCGCCTGTCCGCAAGAGAAAAGACGGGCTACTTCAGTGGACTGCCCCGCAGCCGAGAGTCAAGCAGTATTGGCTGAAACGGGACGATGACGGCAAAACCAAGGGACAAAAGCCACTGAGGTTTACGCCCAAATAGCCCCATAAACAAATAAACCCCGCATTCTAGGTGCAAAATGCCAATACCGATTGAGCCACAAGGCGACGAATACCTTGCCCGCAATGTAGCAAGAATGAATCAACGACGAGAGGCGCGGAACGCGGCGCTCGGAGGCGGCGGGGATTTTCTGGACATCGTAGATGAGATGGCCCAGCGGGACAGGGAGTCAGGAACAGATGTTGGTGGCGGTCTTGCGCCTGCCCAGCAGCCGGATCGCGGCACCCCAGTAATGATGGCTGCAATGGGCGATGGCGGCGGCGCTAGGGCCCCTAGCGTGGCGGGCGCTGTAATGGGCAGAACCAGCGGCGGCACTCCCGTTATGCAGGCGGGACTATTTGGAGGCCGGGGAATCTTCGGAGGCGGTGTCCAGACTCGCAGCAGTGGAGGCTCCTCGCCTTGCGGGCCAAACGGATGCCCAACAGGCGTAGGAGCGCGAGCCCCCGCGCAGCAATCTCCCGCGCAAACACAAACGGCGGCGGCAATTCCTGCTCCTGCAACCACCCCAGTTATCCCAGAGACATTTTCGCCACAAGCGAGGGCTGCGCTGGAGCCGCTACAACAGGCTATCACGGCAGGCCAGACAGCACTGAACAAC
>Ga0181593_10005112_pt1 | contig 11892 bp, 8 predicted proteins | sample 071ome_19_FD_133756 | JGI IMG/M metagenome (GOLD analysis project Ga0181593, IMG submission 133756) | Coastal salt marsh microbial communities from the Groves Creek Marsh, Skidaway Island, Georgia - 071413AT metaG (megahit assembly) | ecosystem: Environmental > Aquatic > Marine > Intertidal zone...
CTGGGTAGCGCTTCTCAATATCTTCCCATGGATCTGGCGTAAGTTGACGAGTACTGAGTGAAAGCTTTCGCTCTTCACGATCGATGGCGATCACCTTGGCTTCCACCTCATCTCCAACTTTGAAGAATTGATCTGCCGTGCGTAAGTGCTGTGACCAGCTCATTTCTGATACGTGGATTAATCCTTCCACTCCAGGCGCTACTTCTACAAATGCACCATAATCAGCAAGTACTACCACTTTACCTTTGATGTTATCGCCTTCTTTAATGCCGGTATCAAGACCTTCCCATGGATGCTCTTGAAGTTGCTTCACACCAAGTGCAATACGCTTCTTTTCGTCATCAAAATCGAGGATAACCACGTTGATTGTTTCATCAAGCTCAACCACTTCTTCTGGGTGATTAATTCTACCCCAGCTTAAGTCAGTAATGTGGATAAGTCCGTCAACACCACCGAGGTCGACAAATACACCGTACGAAGTAATATTCTTAACGGTTCCTTCAAGCACCTGACCTTTTTCAAGCTTTTGCATGATCTCAACCTTCTGCTGTTCAATCTCAGCTTCAATCAATGCTTTGTGCGACACAACCACGTTTTTAAACTCGGTGTTGATTTTCACTACTTTAAACTCCATGTCTTTTCCAACATAAATGTCGTAATCACGGATAGGCTTCACGTCAATTTGTGAACCTGGAAGGAATGCCTCCAAACCAAACACATCAACGATTAATCCTCCTTTAGTTCGGCACTTTACGTGACCTCTTACGATGGTATCGTTTTCCTTGGCATCGTTTACACGTTCCCAAGCACGCATCATTCGTGCCTTCTTGTGAGAAAGCACCAACTGCCCATTGCTGTCTTCAGTTTTTTCTACGTAAACTTCCACTTCATCTCCGATTTTCAAATCGGGATTGTGACGGAATTCTGGAGCACTAATTACGCCTTCGCTCTTGTAACCAATGTTTACCACAACTTCTCGAGAAGTCATGGCTACCACTTTACCGTCAACCACGGTGTGTTCTGTAATAGAGGTTAATGTCTCATCATACATCTCCTCCATTTCCTGACGCTCTTTTTCAGAATATACCTCAGCCTTCTTGGTCAATTTAGACCAATCAAAGTCTTCAAGTTTTGGTCGTTCAGGTGCAGGAGCTTGTGTTGCTTCTTTTACTTCTTCTGTTGCAGTCTCTTCTGCTGGAGCAGCTTCAGCAGTTTCTTCTGCCGCAGCTTTTTTAACACGTGTTCTTGGCTTTTTAGCAACAGGCTTTTCTTCCTTTTCAGCTTTGGCTTCTGCCTTTAATTCGGCTTTTTCTTCCTTAGCGGGCTCAGCTTTCTTCGCTTCAGCTTTTTTAACACGTGTTCTTGGCTTTTTAGCAACAGGCTTTTCTTCCTTTTCAGCTTTGGCTTCTGCCTTTACTTCGGCTTTTTCTTCCTTAGCGGGCTCAGCTTTCTTCGCTTCAGCTTTTTTCGCAGGAGCTTTCTTGGCTTCAGGCTTTTCTTCCTTTTTCGCTTTAGCTTCTACTTTTTTGGTGGATTTTGCTGCAGTGGATTTTGCAGTGTCTTTTGCTGTTTCTTCAACTTTGTTTTCAACAGCTTCTTCTTTTTTTTTTGCCATGTGGCTTTTCTTGTATCCAACGCATTCGGCTGCAGTTGGAGCTTGTTTATAATTCTGTGGCCGTCACACCCCTTATTTTTAAGGGGGCGCAAATGTAGAATTATTCAAACACTAAAACAAGCATTAACTGCTTGAAAATTAATGGGTAATTGAACTATATCCACGGGTTAATCTGTTGTCAGTTTCTCCAAGCGCTTCAATACAGGCGGATGCGAATAGCTCACGAATACCAGGTATGGGTGAGGATTCAAGTTGCTCAGGTTTTCCGCTGTAAGCTTTTTTAATCCTGAAGCTAGCGCTGCTCCGCTGTAGGTATCATTGGCATAAGCATCCGCCTCAAATTCATTTTTTCGGCTCAATACGTTCATACCAATACCAATCAACGTACTCAAGGGAGAAAAAATAATTCCGAAGGCTATGATTCCAACATGAAAGCTGCCAACCTCCGCACCCAGCGCTTGTGAAAACATTTCTTCGCGTAGAAAAAGACCAAGTAGAAACAATGTCACTCCCGTTTGAAGCACACTTAAAATGAGCGATTGTCGTGTGTGCTTATGCTTGTAATGTCCTATTTCATGCGCCAGCACGGCTACAATTTCTTGAGTAGTCATTTGCTCAATCAGGGTATCGTATAGCACAATTTTCTTCTTCGGTCCGAGCCCGGTAAAAAATGCATTTGACTTTCCGCTACGTTTAGAACCGTCCATTACAAAAAGGTTGGTCAGTGGAAAGTCTACTTCAGAACAGTATGCCTCAATACTCGAGCGTAACTCTCCATCTTCCAATGGGGTGAACTTGTTGAAAATGGGCATGATGAGATCTGCACCAAACATGGCCATAAACACTGAAAAGCCCGATACTAACAACCAAGCGGTTAGCCAAAACCAATCGCCCAACTCATAATAAAACCATATGATGATCGCAGCCAAAGGCACGCCAATGAGCAGACTCAATGCGGCACCCTTAATCATGTCTAGAATAAAAGTCTTTACGGTGGTTTTATTAAAGCCAAATTTCTCTTCAATCACGAAGGTGCTGTAGATGCTGAAGGGCAACGAAATGATGGATGAACCCAACCCCAGCACCCCAAAATAAATGAGGGCCAAGCCAATCTGATGATCGACATATCCTCGTAGAAAAATGTCAAGCTTTCCAAACAAACCAAAAACGAGCATGGCTAATGAAATGACAATACTTACCGCTGAGCTGAGTGCTCCTACTCTACCATTGGCCTTGTCATACGCCAACCACTTGGCATAGCGTTCCTCGTCATAGATACCTTTTGCCGACTCGGGAAGCTTAGGTGATTTACGCTTGTCATTGAGGTAGTCGAGCCACTGGTCAAAGAGAAAGCTGACGACCGTGATGGCGATCAGTATGAAATAGATGGCTTGTACCATTAGCGTTTGATGAACGATTCCACGGCTTCGATGTATTCTGGATATCCCATCACCGTGGGCACATCACTGTGGGCACCGCCTTCGATCCGGTGTGCCTCTGAATACGAGCCATTGTAATTTCCATATACGATCTCTCCATGGGTGGCCATTTGTAGAAACTTATCTGCAGTGCCATGAATCCAGAAAAATGGCTCTTCTACTTTTTTGATTTCGTCAGCATTATTGATTTCCAAATCCGAGAAAAAACTTCCAGGCAAGGACAACCCAGAAGCATCTTCAACCATCACCTCATCCGATGCAAAGGGCGTTTCGAGCATCAGTTTCGATGGTTGCAGATTTCTTGGTTTTGCGGTCAGTTCTGTGGCAGGAGCACTGCCTAAACTGTAGCCATAAATCACCAAGCGATCACTTGTAAGTCCTCGGTCTTTTAGCCACTTCATGCATGCATCCACGTCTTCATACATCCCTTCTTCTGTGGGTGGGCCCTCGCTCAATCCAAAACCGCGATAATCCATTGCCAACACACCAAATCGATTTTTTTCACCAACATTCGCTAGGAGTTTGATGCGGGGCCAGTAAAAATCAATGTGCCCTGCATTGCCATGGCAATAGAGAAAAACGGTGTCTGTTGCGATATTGTCAAGGTCACCAACATAAACCACGTGTATGGTTTTATTATCGCCTTGTGGATCGCTTTGTAAGGTAAACGGATGGATCAACGTGTCCGCAATCTTGTAGATAGCATCCACATCAATTTCTACCAATCCATCAAATTCATCAAAATAATAGCCATCAATACTTGTGACGGGATTAAACATTAAGCTGTCTAATCTCAAGCATGAGCTGAAAAGCAGTGCAGAAAGAATAAATATCGTTGTCCTCATCTTAAAAGCGTCTTGAAATTCCCAGGTATAGACCCACCGTACCTTGATTTGCAGGTGATATGTAATTGACAACTACCGAACCTGTGTTTTGCTGAAAGCCGATGTATTTCAATTCGGTCAAATAGCTCCACTTTTCCAGGTTAAATTGATGACCCAAACTCACCCATGGCATAAATTCATTGGTCTGAACTTGGTCGTGCGCCTTGCGTTTCACCAGTTCGATCCAAGTACCCGCTCCGCCATAAATCAAGTGCTCCTTCTCTGAATATTGCCACCAACAAGTGCCTTCAATTTGTGGATAGATGCGACTATTGTTTTCATTGAAATCATAAAACAAGTTCAACCCTGGAGTAACCGTAAGCCCAAACTTTTCGGTCTCGGATTTAAAGGCACTGATGCCTAAACCTACATCCATTTGAGCCACGCCAAAAAGTGCACTCGTAAAATGGCCTCCGGCCACTAAGGTCATGCCCGTGTCAATGCCGTGTGCATAGTTTACTGACGACAACGGCAGTGGAATTGGAGCACCACCGAAAATGATTCCAGGCCCGCCAACACTGGCCCAAACCTGCTTTTCTCCTTTCTCTAAGGGCTTAATAACCCTAGTGGCATTGCATCCTACGGATACAAGGCCAACCAGCAAAAAGTAACCAACTGTTCTAATAACTCCCATTATACTTTCTTAAAAACCACTCGACAGCCAAAAGTACGGTGACGAAAAATACAATCCATTTCCATTCAATAATATCAATCCACTCCCGCGATGTGTGAATGATCGGTTGGGCTCTTTCTAGACCAGCAATAATTTCTGACACGGATTCGGAATTTGGGTAAACCATTGTGCCACCCGCAGCAGATGACCACCGCTCCAGAAAGCCATGATCAGCCGACACGCGTGCAAACTCCGCTCGATTCATTACTACGGTAAACTCGCTACTAGAAGTAAAAGACTGGTTTCCATCATCTGCCGTGGCAATCCATTTGTAATTTCCTACGGGCAAACTACCCAGATTCGCTTCATAAGCCGCATCCTTGGGTTTAAAACGATATTCAAAGGTGTTGCCTGAGCTATCGACCACACTTAAGTTTACCGTTGCTGAGTTCACGAGTTCGTAAGATTGATTGTAATACTCTGCACTAAAGCGAATGCTCTCACCTTCCATAGCCTTTCGTGGTCCTTCCACCAACAGTCGCTCTCTCTTCTGACGCAGGGCCAGGTATTGAACAAGCTTGACCATAACCTGATCTGTCCAAAACTCACTGGTGCTATTGGCAAACTTCATTCGTTCGAAAAGTCGCCAGCGCCACCAGCCCTCTCCCATCAGTACGCCCTTTTTCCATCCTGAACTATTACTCAACACGAGCAAGGGCTTATCCGACTTGATACTGCCCACACGCTGAAACAGAGCGCTTGAAACGTCACCAGAAAACTTAAAATCACTAAAGATGACCGACATTGGAGGAAACCGGTCAAGGTTGGATTCATTGGGGATCGAAAACAAATTAAAATCTGAATTAACCCAAGCACCTACATCATCCATCTGTATTCGATTGGCCTCGATTTGTAGTCCAAAGTCAAGTCGGTTAAAATGCAAAGGGCTTATTTGAGCGGTGGCTACTGCCAGCACCGGCAATTGTTGATCACGAATCACTTTGACCTTATTCATGTCGTTGACATCCGTGGGTATTCCGTGCAGAACAACAAGATCAGCTGAGTTGACATTGCCATCCCACGACTCCAAAAGCGTAGTAGTGACCTCATATTGATCATTGTTTTCAATTGTGCGCTTTATTGCCCCCACATCTGGATGCGGTGCCTTGGCAATGATCAAAATCTGCGTACGGCTATCGAGTACATCCACAAAGAAATCGGAGGCATTGTTGGCTAAATTTTGCTCCTTAGCTTCGCTATCAATAGCGATTTGAAATTGATTCAGACCAACATTCTTTGCTTCGACCAAAAAGGAAACCTCAAACGTCTCTTGTGCATTTTGCACATCGATCGTCTGTGTATTTATCACCTCATCCTTGTAGCTCAGTGTCACATTTGCCATGGATGACTTAAGTCTGGTGGCATTAATGCGGGCCTTTACTTCAAAACTATTTCCGAGGTAAACCAACTTATTATGAAGCACTTCGATCAATTCAAAGTCCGGTTTCAAAGCTGTATCGCCCAAGGCTATGGTAAACAAGGGTGCCCTGGCATCAATTTCTACAAACCTTGGATCTAAGCCTTCGGTAACCAACCCATCGGTGGCAACCATAACGGCAGAGATGTTTTGATTGTAAAAGTCTTCGTTGACTGCTTCTACTAAGGCTTGGTAATTGGTGGCGTATTGATCCAAATCAGCGCTGTCTGACCCTCTATTTGCGTTTCCCGAAAAGTTTATTTTCTCAATGTCGAATGACGTTCCAAACTCCTCATGCACCGCGTCAAATAAGGTGCTTGTCTTTTTTTGATCCGCATCATTCACAGACTTGGAAACATCCGAGTATAGAAGCAGCTTTGGTTTTTCTTCATCGTAAATCAAATCAATAATGAAGGGCTTGAGCAGCAGGAATGCCAAAACCAAAAAAGCGAGCAAACGCAGTGCGGAAACTGCCGAGCGAAGACCTTTAGACCAGCCGCTATATTGATCTTTTCCTCGATTCTTAGCCCAATACATCCACCAGACCAAAACCCCAATGGCAGGCAGCAAAAGCAAAAGCCAAGCAGCACTATATTCAAAATTGATTTCCAAGCGAGCGAAGGTGCGAAATAGTGATTAAAGAAACAGCGCACGATTCAAGCTGTTTAAAAGTCGCTGATGAATCAAAAACACACACTTTTGGCGGAAACAAATCATCCTTTCATGTCAGAAAAACCATACATCCTAGGCACACACCAAACCGAGCTTGAACGGCTCGGATTTCAGCATAGGGTTTGGGCTGCCGATGCCGCAAAACTCTGGCAACGCGCCCATGTGCAGCGCGGTATGCATGTGTTAGACCTCGGCTCTGGACCTGGCTTCGCCACATTCGATTTAGCTGAATTGGTGAGCAGCGATGGCAGTGTGACCGCGCTTGATATATCGGAGGCATTTGTTGACTACGGAAATCAACAAGCAAAAGCACGTGGATACGATCATGTTACCTTTATTCAAGGCTCGGTCAATGAATTGCAATTGGCACCCAATCAATTTGATGCCATCTATTGCCGCTGGGTGCTGAGCTGGGTAACGGGCGTTAAATCCATCATTGCCGAGCTGGCAAAATTGCTGAAACCAGGAGGTGTATTAATGATTCAGGAATATGCTCAATGGGGAACCTTCAGAATTACTCCGGAAATAAACGCAGTTCGAACCATGATTGAAGCGTGCAGGGAAAGCTGGAGAGTAATGCCGAGTGAAATTGACATTGCCCCGCACCTTCCGAAAATGTTTGTAGAAAATAATCTCTCCATCGAACACAAAGCGCCCCTGGAACGTGTTTCAAGTCCAGACGAATTGACTTGGCAATGGCCAGGAACATTCCTGCACATCTACTCAGAGCAATTGATCGAAATGGGCCTATTGTCCCGCGAAGAACAGCAAGCGTTTTTCGATGCTTGGCCAAAACTTGAGGCCGACCCATCGGCTATGATCATTACGCCATTTATGATGGAGTTTATAGCGAGAAAGAAATAGTCTCAAATTGGTCAATCAAAAAGTTACGCTGAGGTACCGATATTACATCGGTAGTCTCGAAGTGCGACTTTTTGCAGAAGAATGTTTCCATTAAACATTGACTTTAAAAGCGCGTTGCAAGGTCAGTTCGAGCACCACGCTCTGGCGTGGGCTGGTCGAGAACTAGACCGTACTCATTGCGAAAACAATCCTTTCATTTTTGAAGCGCAAAAACAGCCTATATCCTAATCATCGTGCTCGGCAGGAGCATCACCCCTAATCTCCGAACGAATGATTTCACCACCGTGCAACGCCAATGGAATCATGGATAGAAATGTGAAAAATAGTACCGCAACGGTCGCCAATCTCGCCCATTTGGTGTAATCGGGTGAATACTTGTAAGAAACCAACGCCATTGAACCCAATAATCCCGCAGCGATCATTAGCCACAAGGTGGTTTCTGCATGCTCTTCGTGTTCTTCTAATTCATACTCGGATATTCCTTGCATATGCTCAACCGTGTGCTCTGCTTCTTCGCCAGAAAGGTACACGGGTATGGTAGCGAAGGCGACTGTAACGAGTGTTGCCAATGCGACAATTTCAACTGTGCGATTTTTGATGAGCATTCCGATGATGAGTAACACCAGAGAAAAGTTTGACCCTAGAATAGGGATATGATTTGTGATTAAGTGAAAGTGAACGGGATCCATAAGTGGCTATTTTTTATTAGTACAAAGTTGCTCAAATCTATTCTCAAGTTTTATACAGAGCAGCTTACACACATCGAGACTGGTCGAAGGTTTTTATGCTAAAATATTGCGATGTATTAAATTTCAAGAATCCCTTGGCATTTATAATTTTAAACCTTACATTCCCGTCCATAATCCCTATCATGCGTTACCTACTAACCATCTTTAGCTTTTGCTTTTTTCTAAATGGGTTTACTCAAGAACCACAACTAAAGTTTTGGCTAGAATTCGAGGATGCGAAAAAAGAAAGGGATACAGTATGGATCATTGTGGATAGTGCAGCTCAAAGCGGATTTTCCGATACTGCATTAGGAGAAGTTTTGGTTGCAAAAGATTCGGGTGTGTTCCAGCTTTATTTCCAGATTAACCAAAATGAAGATAGGCTCCATAAAACATGGGCTGAAAACTCAAATGATTTGGATTGGGGAGAGGATATTGATGCCTTTCTTCCTTCGTCACCAATAGTTGTGAGGTGGGATTCAAATTTGATGGCTCAGAATACCTTACCTGGAAATTTTCTGTCCATAAGTCTTTATAATTCGTATTTCTTCTTGCAAGGATGGCCAAATGGTTATGAATTATTCAGAAACCCGTTATATCCATCAAAAGATAGTTTGATTCTCGATTCTTTTAATCAAGGAGGAAGTGAAGGTGGACACTTTCCACTCGAGATTAATATTACAACACAGAAACCGAACCATATTGGTATCAATAATCTGATTGAAGGTAGGGTCAGGTTATATCCTAACCCCACGATTGGTGATATCTACATAGAGCCACATGCAATTGTCGATAGAGTTGAAATACATGATATACATGGCACTCTAGTCGGCTCTTATGCGGTTTCGCCACGTAAAAAAATTAGTCTAACCCAACTCCCCTCAGGAGTATATACAATTCTTTCCTATGACCAATTTAAAATTATATCTAGAAATAAGATCATTTTGGAGTAAACTACTCATAGTAGCCTTAATATTCATATCCTTTACAATATATAGTCAGGAGCAGAGCAAACATGGATTCATGATATCACCAATTGGTGATGTCAAAGTATTAATTGTCTTCTGTGAAATTGAATATAATGGTACAGTTGGAATGAAAAATATATGGCCGCAAGGCCAACTACCAACTTTTGCGGACTCATTGATTGACTCAATTTGGACGGGTGTACCAGTAATACCAATAACTAAGTACTTTGCCGAAGCATCCTTCGACTCGCTAAGAATTACAGGGGACTACTTTAAGCACCTAATCACAATTGTTGATTCTACGAATAATAATTCTGAATATACAGGGACGAATGGACTGGGATTCACCATACTGGACAACAAATTCCGCTTTCAAAATAGAGTCTCCATAGGGTTGTCGTAGCTAAGGTTCTATCTGGAGGATCAATATCACCTGAAGTGATTAATGAAAATGTAGATCCCTACATACCAATAATAGAAGCCTCGAATCACACCGAAACAAATACGGAAGTTTATTTATTTCCTAACCCAGCACACAGCAGTGTGACCATTAGTTTGCACTCAACCTCGTTTGAGAATGGAATTGTTGAGTTTATTGATAGTAAAGGGCAAATTAAACTCCAGACATTCATTGTTAATGGCGCAAATGAAATCTCACTTTCGAATATGGTGAGTGGCCTCTATCACGTAAGGATTCAGTCTGATCGAGAGAGCTTAGTAAAAAAGCTGATTATTCAGTAGATCACGTACACACTTCCGACCGTATTATCAAATACTAATGTTTACAATTTGACGATTGGAAGCAGGAAATTTAGCGTGTAACCGATCAACGTAAATTTCGTCCACTTAAAAGGAAAGGCATTAGAAAACGACCGAACCTTTATAACATCGTTTTTTGCTAAACTGAACCTTGCCCTTACACTTTGGCTAGAGCTATTGCGTCATATTGTTTTCACACCCTTGCACTTGTATTGGTATGCGCAACCATAAATGCTCAATCCATTAGCGGATTCATCTATGATGAAACGAATGCGCCTGTTCCTTATGCCAACGTTTACATCAAAAACACCCAAGCTGGCACGGCCGCGGATGCACAGGGAAAGTATTATCTCCAGCTCAACGATCCGGGAGTTGTGGAATTGGTGGTGACTTCGGTTGGGTACAAAACACTTGAACTTAGTGTTCAGGTAAATCACCGAGAGGATGTGGTGAAAAATATTTGGCTTGAACTTGATCAACAGGAATTGGAAGAGGTGAGCATATCTGCTCGGAGAAGAGATCCGGCCTATGAAATCATCGCCAATGCCATTGACCAGAAACCCCGGTGGAACAATCAATTTGAACGCTCGAAATGTGATGTGTACATCAAGGCCTCTGAGGTAATTACCGAAAAGGAAAAGAAGAAACGCGAGCGCGAGAAAAAGCGGCAGGAGCTTGAAGAAAAACGAAAAGAAAACGAAGAAACCGAAGAAGACCCAGATGTTATAGCAGAGCGCAAGCGCAAAGAAGCCATCAATAAGATTGCCGGTGGCAGAAACATGGCCGAGGTACAGATGACTCGGTATTTTGAACGACCGAATAACCTTAAAGAGATCCGAGAGGGATTTAAAAAGTATGGTGACATTGTGGGACTGTTTTATACCAGCACCAACGAGGCCGATTTCAATTTTTATGACAACCTCATGGACCTTGGACAGCTCAATGAACTCCCGGTAATTAGTCCATTACATCCAGCATCCATCGTTACCTATAAATTCAAACTTGAAGAAACGATTTTAGAAAACGATGAGTTCGTATATCGGATTAGTGTGTCACCAAGAAAAAAAGGTAATGCCTCTTGGGAAGGACAAATTTGGATCGTCAACAATTCGTATTACATCAAAAAGGTTGATCTGACCTTAAGTGAAGAGGGCTTGATGGTGTACCGCAATTTCAAAATTCAGCAGGAGTTTGAAATGACCGCAGACTCAATGGTATTGCTGACCAAACAAGAGTTTGACTATACCAGCAAAGGTGGTGGTCAAGTATTTACGGGCAACACAAAAGCTCGTTATGAAAACTACGAGATCAATCCGGAATTTGAAAAACGGTTTTTTCGAAATGAGATCGCAGTAACAACCCAAGATGCCTATGATAAAGACTCAACGTATTGGGATAAGATTCGGCCCGAGCCGTTGACCAAGGATGAACAGCGCTATCAATACGTCAAAGACAGCATCACCGCTGTAACCACAAGCGAAGTGTACCTCGATTCCATTGATAGTGTTTTCAATCGCGTAACCTTTATGGATGTCATTTGGGATGGCATTGGATTTAGTGACCGCAAGAAGAAGCGGTACTTGTACTTTCCTTCGGTTCCGGCATTGATCAATCCGTTTGTGATTGGCGGGGCGCGTTTAGGTCCGAGCGTTTATTATTTCAAAAAATGGGAGAACGAAAAATACCTTGGGGTCGGTGGGCAAATCGATGTTGGTGTTCGAAACCAGGACGTAAAAGGAAACATTAACCTACGGTATCGCTACGATCCCATGCATCAAGGAACAGTCGGATTTTTTGCCGGGAAAACATTCAATATCATCGTTCAAAACGATGCTGTTACCTTTCTTTTTCGGCGATCAAATTGGATCGAGGA
>Ga0181593_10005118_pt1 | contig 11885 bp, 11 predicted proteins | sample 071ome_19_FD_133756 | JGI IMG/M metagenome (GOLD analysis project Ga0181593, IMG submission 133756) | Coastal salt marsh microbial communities from the Groves Creek Marsh, Skidaway Island, Georgia - 071413AT metaG (megahit assembly) | ecosystem: Environmental > Aquatic > Marine > Intertidal...
ATGTAAGCCGTGGTTCACGTGAATGGCATGAATAGCAGGTGCATTGGCGGTCTCTCGGTAGGCAACCAGCGCATGCAACAGAGCCACGCTATCGGCGCCACCGGAGAACGCCACCCACCAGCGCGGTGAGCGGAGAATCGCTTCGGGGATTGGACTCAGGTACTCGCGCACAGGCCCGGGGTCAGCCGTTAGTTACCGTAGGACATCAGCCTTCGATAACGTGCTTCGAGCATGGCGTCGGTGTCCATCGCCGCCAGTCGCTCGACCTGCGTGAGCAGGTGGGCCTTGAGGCGGCTGGCCATTTCAGCGGGATCCCGATGGGCACCGCCCAGTGGTTCGGCGATCGTCGCATCGACAATGCCCAGCTCTTCAAGTTTTGAGGAAGTGACGCCCATTGCTGCCGCCGCATCGGGAGCAAATTCTGAGCTCTTCCAAATGATATTGGCGCAGCCCTCAGGCGAGATCACAAAGTAGGTCGCAAACTGGAGCATGGCCAGATGATCACCGACACCAATACCCAGCGCGCCACCCGATGAACCCTCGCCAATCACAACGCAGACCAGCGGCGTGCGCAGGCGCGACATGACGGCAAGATTCTGCGCGATGGCCTCAGAGATGCCCCGCTCTTCAGAGTCGATACCGGGGTAGGCTCCGGGCGTATCGATCAATGTAATCACCGGCATTTTGAAACGCTCGGCCATTTCCATGAGCCGCAGTGCCTTGCGGTACCCCTCGGGCTTGGGCATACCGAAATTGCGGTACACCTTGTCTTTGACCGCACGACCTTTCTCCTGGCCGATGACCATCACTGGCCGGTCGTCGAGCCGCGCCACGCCACCGACAATGGCTTTGTCGTCTGCAAAGTGCCGATCGCCATGTAGCTCATCGAACTCGGTGAAGATCTGCGGGATGTAGTCCATCGAGTAAGGGCGCTGCGGATGCCTCGCGACCCGGACGATGTCCCATGCACTGAGATCTGTATATATCTTCTCGGTCAGCGCGGTCGATTTCTCGCGAAGCCGATCGATTTCCTCGGCAAGGTTGAGATCCGCTCCGTCACTCACGCCCTGCAGCTCTTCGATTTTCATCTCGAGTTCTGCAATGGGCTGTTCAAAGTCGAGGTAATTGGGATTCATAGTTGAGGCACCCTATGGCGCAGTGCGACCGGCAAAGAGGGGCCGAGTCTACAAAGGGAGGGCTCCGACGTCACGCCCACTGTTAAAAAGTTGGCTATCTCGTTACCCTGCCGCCCATGATAGCTCCCGGTCAATGCGCGCCCAGACTGATTCTCGCCCCCATGGAGGGGGTGTTGGACTCGGTAATGCGTGACCAGTTGACCCGCCTCGGCGGCTACGAGCGCTGTGTCACGGAATTTGTGCGTGTCTCTCAAACGATCCTCCCAAAGCGAGTTTTTTATCGCTATGCCCCCGAGCTCACGCACGGCGGGTTCACACTATCGGGCGTCCCGGTGTATCTGCAGTTGCTCGGCTCCAACCCTGAGCTGATGGCCGCCAACGCAGAACGCGCTGCCGCGCTGGGTGCTCCCGGTATTGACCTGAACTTCGGCTGTCCTGCCAAAACCGTCAACCGGTCCCAAGGCGGTGCTGCCTTGCTACGGTCGCCTCATCTGATTAGATCCATCTGCGAGCAGGTCCGGGACCGGGTCCCGCACACAATCCCGGTCACCGCCAAGATCCGGCTGGGCTACGATTCTGATGAACAATTCGGCGATATCCTTGAGGCGCTGGCAGCGGTGTCGCTGACCGAGGTCACCATTCACGCGCGCACCAAGCGACAGGGTTACCGGCCGCCAGCCCATTGGCACCAACTGCGGTTGGCTAGAGCAGCATTGCCCTTCCCTGTGATTGCCAATGGCGAGTTGTGGACACCGTCCGACATTGCCCGCTGTGCTGATATCACCGGGTGCGACGCGTTCATGCTGGCTCGGGGCGCACTGTGTCGCCCCGATCTGGGTGCGGCGACGCAGGCTTTTTATCGAAACAAGCCCAGTCCTGCCTTCGGCTGGGAAGAGGTTCAGTTACTCCTTTCGGCGTTTCTGGCGAAGAATTGCGAGCTCTACGATCCCCGCTACGCCGTGAACCCCGTCAAGCAATGGCTGGTTTACCTCAAAGTTTACTACCCCCAGGCAGGCGCACTGTTCGGCCGTGTCAAGAGAATCACCGACCCCACAGAGATGGCGGCCGCTCTCTGTGAAACGGCTTCTCTGGCTCAGGCGGCCTGAACCGCGGCAAAGCGTTGCTTCAGAAAACAGCATGATTAGGCGAGCACGATGACCCGCACCGTGACAACCGATAACCCGCAGGATCTGTGGGGGCACCCCAAAGGGCTTTACATCTGCTTTGGCACCGAGCTCTGGGAGCGCTTCTCTTTTTACGGCATGAAATATTTGCTGCTCCTGTACCTCACCAAGTATCACCTGTTCTCAGATGCCAGTGGCTTGGGGGTATTAGGTAGCTATGCATCGCTGGTCTATGCCATGCCGGTGCTGGGCGGGCTGATCGCTGATCGGTTCATCGGCATGCGCAAAGCGGTCACCCTCGGCGGCATCTTATTGGTCGCAGGCCATCTGGGTATGGCCTTTGAAGGTGAAGCCGCTCGAGAAACCACCGACGGCATTGTCAGAGACGAACAGGCGCTATCCATATTTTATTTGTCGCTGGCGCTGATCGTGGTGGGCGTCGGCTTTCTGAAACCCAATATCTCCACAGTGGTCGGCAAGCTGTACGCCGAAGGCGACCCGAGGCGCGACGCCGGCTTCACGATCTTTTATATGGGCATTAACGTCGGCGCATTTACTGCGACGCTGCTCTGCGGGTGGCTGGGCGAGGTCTACGGCTGGTCCTGGGGATTCGGCGCTGCCGGTGTCGGCATGATATTAGGGTTGATTCTGTTTCAGTGGGGCCAGAAATATCTTATGGGCCACGGTGAAGCGGCAGATCCCGATCAGCTGTCTCGCCCAACCGGCCTGCCGGGACTGACAATTGAACGGGCCATCTACTTGGGGAGCGGTTTGATGGTGGCAATCGTCTGGCAGCTGGTGCAGCTAACCGACATCGTTGGCACCTTGCTAGACCTCTTATCGCTCATTGTCCTGGGTGGACTGGCTTGGTTTTTGTTTTTTCGCTGCGACAAAGTTGAGCGTGACCGGATGTTTGTACTGATCGTGCTGACCCTGTCCACCGTCATTTTTTGGGCACTGTTTGAGCAAGCCGCAGGCTCGATGACTCTGTATGCCGATCGGGTCACAGACAAGATGCTGTTTGGTGTTCCGCTCACCGCTGCACAATTTGGTGCCGCAAACGCGCTATTTATTTTTTTATTGGCACCAGTCTTTGCGCTGCTGTGGACGCGACTCAATGCACGCGGCTGGGAGCCCAGCACGCCGATCAAGTTTGCTCTCGGGATCGCCCAAGCAGGGCTTGGCTTTGGCGCACTGGTCTATGGCGCACAGTTTCCGGATCAGGCCGGAATTGTCTCGGCGTGGTGGTTGGTGCTGGCCTACTTGCTGCACACCATGGGCGAGCTGTGCCTCAGCCCGGTGGGTCTGTCTGCCGTCACAAAACTGGCGGTGCCCTCGGTGGTTGGCGTGATGATGGGCACCTGGTTTCTCGCATCAGCCTACTCCTCGTACGTGGCAGCCCAAATCGCCACCATCGCCGCCCGGCCCGCGGGCGAGGATAGGTTTAATCTCACCGAGGCGTTGGCCGGCTACACCGATTTATTCAGTCAGCTGTTAGCGATAGGCCTGATTGGCGGAGCCGCGCTGTTGGTTTTGTCGCCAGTGCTCAAGCGCATGATGCACGGCATTCGTTAACCCGGTTATCGATGGCGAATCACGCCGCGCTGGGCACGGCGCCCTCTGCCATTTTCGCCGCTAACTTTCGCTGCCGCCGGGCTTCACGCCGCTGCTGCCAGTCGTAGCCAATCAGGTACATCGCTGGCACCAGCAACAAACTCACGAACAGCGCAAAGAACACGCCGAATGCCAGCGACAACACGGCCGGCTTCAGGAACTGAGCGCTGGTAGACTGTTCGGCCATGATGGGAATCAGCCCGACAAAGGTGGTGACCGTCGTGAGGAAAATAGGCCTGAACCGACTCACCGCCGACGCGACCACCGCCTTGGGCGGCGCCATTCCCTCTCTCTCTAGCCGCCTGACATAGTCGACCAATACCAAATTGTCGTTCACCACCACGCCCGCCGCGGCACCAATACCGAAGTAGGAAAACAGCGCCATCGGCAGATCGAATATGAGATGCCCGAACACGGCACCCATAAATCCGAAGGGCATGGCCGTCATAATCAGGAGCGGCAGGCTATAAGAGCGGAAAGCCACCGCGATCAGGGCATAAATGACAAACAAGGCGATCGTATAGAGCGAGACGATTTCGCTGAAGAATTCGGCTTCAGCTTCCTGCGACCCCCCTTTCAATACCTGCAGGCCCGGATACATCTTGATCAGCTCAGGCAAGTAACCCTCTTTTACGGCTCGATTAATCTCGCCCAAAGATTCCGGTTCAACCGTGGCACGCACTGTCACCACCCGCTCGCCATTGCGTCGTGTGATCCGACGCGTCGCGAGGCCCGCCTCGACCTCAGCCACCGCCAATAGCGGCACCAACCTGCCGTCGGGTGTGCGGATGCGGACATCCTCAAAGGACGCCAGTGATTCACGCGCGGCCTGAGGATAACGCACCATGACTCTGACATCGCCATCCGCGCGGGGCAGTCGCTGCACTTCCTCGCCATAAAAGGCCTGACGCACCTGCGTTGAGACGTCGCCCAAAGTTATGCCCAGTTTTTCTGCTCCGGGCAACAGATTGAATCTCAGCTCGGGTAAAGACCCCCACTGATCGTCGCGGATAAAGAAGGTTTTGTCGTAGCTGGCGAGATGCTGCTGCAACACCCGACTGGCTTCGTTGAGTGTATCCAGATCCTCATGCTGCAAGAGAAAGGTAATGCTCGCTTCCTCGTCGCCGAAGCTGTAATTGACTTTGACCTCATCGGCATCGGGGATATCGCCGACCAGTTCTGAAAAGCGATCCGCTGTCTCCCTGGCACTCAGGGCCCGCTGATCGGGTGGCGCCAGCTGCACGATGGCGATGACATCACCGCGACGAGCGCGCGTATACCAGCCCTCGATCAGTTCTCCACTCCCCCGACCGGCTCGTGCCTCGGCGTTTACCTCTGCGGCCAGCTGTTTTTCAGCCTGCTGCAACTGCCCCAATACCTCCATAGAGCGGCTGTATGGGGTGCCTGGGGGCAGGCGCACATTAATGTAGACCTCCTCACTCTCAACCTGAGGTGAGAAGAAGAACTTCACCCAGCCGCTGGTAAAAAGCCCCAGTGAGACGAGGAAGAGCGAGAAGAACACCATCGTTGTGGTATAGCGCCGATCAAGACACCTCTCCAAGAAGGGCCGATAGGTGTTTTCGGCAAAGCGCACGATGCTATCTGCGATGCGTCTCTGTCGCGTCATCCACTTCGACTCAGACCCGGCCGTTTTCAGGTTTCGTAAGTGCGCTGGAAGGATCAGGAAGGCCTCTATCAGCGAGAACAGCAGTGCCAAAGAGATCACCACCGACAACTGTCGCGTGAATTGCGCGGTGACCCCAGATAGAAACAACCACGGCGCAAAGGCCACCATAGTGGTCAGCACGGCAAAGATCACCGGCCGACTAACTGCGAAGGCACCCGCGACGGCTGCGTCCTCCCCCGTCAAACCACGCTGATGGACATGGTGGTGTACGCTCTCCCCCACCACAATCGCGTCATCGACGACGATGCCCAATACCAGCAGAAAAGCGAACGTCGACAGCAAATTCAACGACACATCGTTGGCAGGCAATAGCGCAAACGCTCCAAGGAAGCTGACGCCAATCCCCACAGTGACCCACAGCGCCACCTTGGGCTCCAAGGTGACAATCAAGATACAAAAGACAAGGATCAGACCGAGAATCGAGGACTCTGCAATCAGCTCCATACGGTTTTCATAGACGTCGGCATTGTCGGTCCACAACTCAAGATCAATACCCACCGGCAGGGTCGGCTGCGTCTCTTCGATCCATTTTTTAACTGCCTGACTCGCCTTAACCACCTGCATGTCGTCCGTAGATCTCACTTGCAGCAGCACCGCCGGCTGACCATTGAGCGTGGCTAAAATCTCGTTCTGTTCAAAACCATCAACCACCCTGGCAACGTCGGCGACCCGCACCTGTCCGCCGTCAACGGTTTGCCTGATAACGATTTGCTCAAAATCGGTTTGATTATCCGCGAGGTTCTGGGCACGCAGCTGGACGTCGCCTGTCTGTGTGCGCACCTCGCCCACCGATACATTCATCGAATCTCGGCGAATAGCCGCAGCGACATCGGAAAAGCTTAATCCGTAGTTGCGCAGATCCCGCTCCGATAGCTCAATGGTGACCTCTTCCCGACGCGAGCCGAATACATCCACTTGCGAGATGTAGGGCAATCCTGCCAACTCATTTCGTAGACGATTGCCCAAGCGGGTCAGAGCTTTCTCACCGACATCGCCGGCCAGCGCGACCCGAATCATCTCCTGTCGCCATTCCAACCGGCGAACGCGGGGGTTTTCGATGTCGCGTGGGAACGACGTCACGGAGTCGACCGCGTTCTTCACGTCGTTCAAAAAGGCATTGAGGTCGACCGTGGGAAAGGTCTCGACGGTCAGCGAGCCCGAGCTCTCGCGGGCCTCAGACGTAACGCGATAGACATTGGAGACGTTTTTCAACACCTCCTCGATACGCTGAACAACCTGCTGCTCCATCTCCTTGGGAGAGGCGCCCGGCCAGATGACTTCGACCTGAACAATATCCGGCTGGACCGAGGGGAAGGCTTCTTTTTCGATAGTGCGCAGGCCCAGCCAGCCCGAGGTGACAATGATGAGCATTAACAGGTTGGCGGCAACCGGATTGCGCACCCACCATCGGATCAGACCTTCCATGTCGCGACTCTCAGGCTTCGTTGTCGTCTAAATCGGGCTCGTTGCCCACGCTGTCGGCTACGGCCTCGGTATCCATCGCTTCGAGTCGCATGCCGCGAACGGGGTTGCGGATCGCCGAGACGATCACCTGCTCACCGGCCTCGACGCCAGAAGCAAGCAGCGCACTGTGCCGGCTACGATGAATGACATCGACCTGGCGGATGTCCAACAGACCCTCGCCATCCAAAACGAATATCTCATCACCCGCTCGCAGGCCTTCGGCGGCGATCTGAATACCATTAGCGACGAGCCGGCCCTCGATTTCGGCATCGACATAGAGGCCCACCGCCAGCGGCATACCGGAGGTTAACTGGGCCAGACCATAGGGGTCTTGCACCTGCACCGTGCCGTAAACCGTGCGGGTAGTTGGGTCGATCGCCGCATCCAATCGGGTCAGCGCGCCCTGCCAACGATACACAGCACCGCCCAGTGATGCTGACAGGGTGGTCGGCAAGCCACCGGCTTCTCCGCCATCAAAACCAATGGGAATACCCAGAGCCGACAGCTGATTGGTCGTAAGCGCCAGCCTAACCTCGGCCACGTCGGTGCCAAAGACACTACCCAGCACTTTTCCGGGATTCACGTATTGACCCAAATCCGCCGCCTGGCTCTCCACCCGGCCCGCAAAAGGCAAACTGATGCGCGTTCTTTCAAGATTGGTTAATGCCAAAGCCAACGCAGTCTCAGCGGCTTTGAGCGCCGACTCGGCTCTGGCTACCTGTGGCTTTTTTAGTGCCAAGGGTGATGGAGATTTTTGACCCGCCAACTGCTTGCGGGCGACGTCGGCATCGGCAAGCGCCTGGTCCAGGTCGACCTGAGCTGCCGCCACCCGCGCTCGCCGCTCATCGACCGCCGCGCGATAGTCGGTGTCTTCAATGGTCAACAGCACGTCGTCTGGACCGAAGCGACCACCCTCTATAAACGCCGGCGCAATCGACGTGATTTTGCCGCCGACCTGCGCCACCAATTGGGTTCGCACGCCAGGCCGGACCTCGCCGAAGGCGACCACAGTGGGTCGCGTGGTCGTGCGCACTGCGGGGAAGACCTCAACGCTAATCGGCCTAGGCGGCTGAACGCTCGGCGCGGGCTGTGGCTTGGTCACCTGCAACAGCACGTAGACCGCGATACCGGCCAAACCCACACCAACGGGCCACGCCGCTCGCCTCAATGTGGCAATCATGCTGCTCCTCTCCTTGATCCAGCGACAACGCCGCACACCGCTGGCGCGCTGCCGCAACTGCCTTTCGTAGCGAAAGCTTTGCAACACTCGATATTACCGCGCAGGCGCGCTTCTCTCCATGGGGATAAGTCGCTTTTGATCTGCGGAACTTTTTGAACTCTAGGCGTCATGCTGCTTGGGATCGCTCTTGCGCTAGGCTTAGCTCGTTTAATCTTGCACCCCCAGCGCGACAACCACATGACAACCACGTTACACCTGCGTGACGACCGACACTGCGTCTTGCCCTAAGCTCACAGCTTAGAAAACTCTCGATTCAGATCATACTGCCGGGACGTCACATAGCGCTCCATTGCCTCGATACGGCTAGCCGCTGTAGCCACACGCTCCTTCGCTTTGCGCACACGCTCTGCCGGTGCGTCGGTATAGCGAAAAACGGTTTTGCGGCGATACGTGTGACGATCCTCGTCGTATTCCATCTCGATCTCGACCTCCTCTTCGGGGAGCTCAGACCATCGCGACGCCTTGGGTGCAATCGCCACCCAGGCAATCACATAGAGCCAGAAGGCAAGCGAGCCTGTGAACATCAACAGCGCCACAGCAGCTAAACGAACAACCCAATTGGGGACATCCCAGTGCGCGGCGAGGCCTGCACAGACACCCCCGATCCATCCCTCGGAGCGGTTTCGATAGAGACCCATACCCCAACCACGACGACGGCTTTCACCAAAACTGCGCTGACGATTGGACATCTTTACACCCCCTCTTGGGTCTGACTGGCACGCTTCTGGCGCCAGTTTGGGTGATCGGCATCGAGTATCGACTCCAATGACTCGATGCGATCCGCCATTTGATCCACTGCAACCAACATTTCTTCTAGCGCCTGGCGGTCATCTTCGCTGAGTTGACTGCTGGACCGGTTGACGCTGCGGTAGTGCATGACGATCCACGTGGGCGCCACGATCACCATGAACAGCACCATGGGCACGAATAACATCTCAAACGGGTTCATTTCCCCTCCCTGTCGATCACTGTATGTCGATCACACACAGCCCCACTTCCTTTGGGTTTGATTATGCCACCTGCGGTCACGCCTTTTTCGCCTCACCGTCTTCCGCTGGTGGCGCCTCCGGCTGAGACATGGCGTCTTTAATGCGCAGCAGCTCCTCGTCCAGCCAGTCGTCTTCGCCCAGGGCGTCAATTTCTGCTGCCAGACTGGATGCAGTATCACGCCCCAGATCCATGGCCTGCAATTCCCCTTCGAGGTTATCCACCTTGCGCTCGAATCGTTCAAATTTGGCAAAAGCGTTGTCCAACTCTTTGCGGTTCACCTGCTTCTTTACCTGCACGCGTGAGCTCACAGTTTTGGCCCGAAGCAGGATCGTCTTCTGCTTGGCTTTGGCGTCGTCCAGTTTTTGCTGCAGTTGGCCAATCTCCTCGTTGAGCTGACCAATGTGCTCGCCGGAGGCCGTCAACTCCTCTTCAACCACGCGCAAGGTATCCTCTACTGCGCGACGTTCTTGGAGCGCCGCCTTGGCGAGGTCATCGCGACCCTTGGATACTGCCAGCTTCGCTTTCTCTTCCCAGGCACTGACCTCGGCGGCAATGCGATCACGTCGGCGCGAAGCGGTTTTCTGCTCGGCGATGACCCGCGCTGACGCGCTGCGCACCTCGACCAGCGTGTCTTCCATCTCCTGAATAATCAGGCGAATCATTTTTTCCGGATCCTCGGCGCTGTCACACAACGCATTCAGATTGGAGTTCACGATATCGGATATTCTTGAAAAAATGCCCATGTCCCTCTCCTCTTATACGATTTCCGTACCCGCTCGCTCTGCCATCGCGGCACAGTCGAGTGCTGCGAGCTCAGGTGACACACCGCCTGCCTCGCGCTTTTCCACACACAGGGCGTAGTCGCTAGGTGCCTCTTCGCTGACAACAGTCACCATGCCGCAGCCCGCCATCAGCAACACGCCTGCCGCCATCGCGCCGATCATTCTGGCCCGCGCCACACTGACATCCCTTTCCATTACTCTCGAATCAACCCGCATAGCGCTCTTCCCCTTTCATACCTGACACCGGCTGACTGGAGGCCACGTAGCGACCCGCCAGACTCCGACCCAACCAATAAGCGCCCTCCACCGACGCCGTGACAAACCCAAAGGTCGCCGCTGCCCGGGCTGGCCCGGCAAATACCGCCACGGCGCTGCAGACAAATAACACCGCCATATAAACCAGCGCTCTCTCGTCGATAACATCCATTTCATCTCTCCGATGTTTCATGATGACTTGCTTCCCTGTCTCGTCAGGCCGTTTGCGCCTGCACACCAAAGTTATAGCGACAGATGTGCCAGAAACTTTTTATATCTACAATACAATGACTTATAATAAAAATAGACAGGCAGCATGTGAGGTATAGGTTATATTATCCTCCATAAATTGGCGCAAAGCACCTTTATAGGTGTATATTTCACCCATGAATCCGCAAGCACCGAACATCATTGGTGAGTCCCCTCAACTCGCCGCGGCGTTGGACCACATCTCCCGACTGGCGGCGATTGACCGTTCTGTCTTGATCATTGGGGAGCGCGGCACGGGCAAAGAATTAGCTGCGGAGCGCCTGCATTACCTCTCACCCCGCTGGGATCAGACCTTTACCAAAATCAACTGCAGCGCCATCGCAGAGACCCTGCTCGAGAGCGAACTTTTTGGCCACGAGGCAGGGGCGTTTACGGGGGCGACAAAGCAGCATATCGGGCGCTTCGAGCTCACCGATGGCGGCACGCTCTTTCTCGATGAACTCGCCACCATGTCACTGCGCCTGCAGGAAAAACTGCTGCGGGTGATTGAATACGGCCAGTTTGAGCGGGTGGGCGGCCAAAAGACGCTGCAGGTAGACGTCAGGTTGGTCGCGGCCACCAACGCCGATCTGCCCTCCTTGGCCGACGAGGGGTTGTTTCGCTGGGACTTGCTCGATCGGCTCAGCTTCGACGTGGTCCAGCTCCCCGCTTTGAGAGAACGTGACGACGATCTCTATGAATTAGCGCAGCATTTCAGTGTTCGCATGTGTCGCGAGCTCGGCTGGGATTACTTTCCCGGCTTCAGCGACGCGGCGATTCAACAGCTCAGCGCCCATCACTGGCCCGGCAATATCCGCGAACTCAAAAATGTGGTCGAGCGCTCACTGTTCAGAACGACTGACCCTGAGCGCCCGATTAAGACGATCGTGATTGATCCGTTTTCCTCGGCATCGGAGGCCAGCGCAACAGATACCGGAAAGTCAGAGCAGACTGAGTTAACCAACTCGATCGAAGCAACCCCCGATTGGCCCGTGTCTCTCAAGGATCTGTTGCGCGAGACAGAACTCGATTGGCTGCAACGGGCGTTAGCAGCCTGCGACCAGCGCCAGAATGAAGCCGCCAAACTGCTGGGCTTGTCTTATGACCAGATGCGCGCACTGATGCGCAAGCATCATCAGACCACCCGGCCGGGTCGGCAAAAGAAAAAATAGACCTAGATCGAGTTGCTGGCCCCCCACTGCCCGCGAGAGTAGCCGCTATGCCTCGGAGCGCGCAGCCATCACTGCGCGATACACATTCATATTGCCCTGTGCCATCGCGGAGGTAGAAAAAGAAGCGAGCATACGCTCCCGTCCGCTGGCGCCAAACGCTTTTGCTCGCTCA
>Ga0181593_10005124_pt1 | contig 11875 bp, 7 predicted proteins | sample 071ome_19_FD_133756 | JGI IMG/M metagenome (GOLD analysis project Ga0181593, IMG submission 133756) | Coastal salt marsh microbial communities from the Groves Creek Marsh, Skidaway Island, Georgia - 071413AT metaG (megahit assembly) | ecosystem: Environmental > Aquatic > Marine > Intertidal zone...
CTTGAAGCCCGGAATGTGCCGCGAACGCGTGTTGCCGCCGGCACCAATCAGGCCGATACGAACCTTCTGCATGTCTTTCCTCCAGTTTCCGGCGCGAGGATCGCGGCGGTGGTTGTCTCCTTAGACGCGATAATCGAGATCCGCGCCGCGTCCTTGCGCGTCGTCCGGCATGCCGAAACCGCGAAATCTTCCTTCATTCATGATGCAATCGCCGTGATCTTAGCAACCGGACGCCGGTGAATTCCACCATCGCGCTTGCTTCGCTAGAGTGGGCGTTCCCGATCCCGCGTTCCACCAGCTTGGATGCCCGATGTCAGCCAACCAACCGTTCCTCTCCGACCTCAAATCACCCTGGCGCATCGGGATCGATGTCGGCGGTACCTTCACCGATCTGATGCTCGCCGATGACGCCGGCGCGACCCATGTCGCCAAGGTTCCCTCGGTGCCCAGCGATCCGAGCCGAGGCGTCGTGGCGGCGTTGGAGCGCCTGGCCGATGATCTCTCGACCTCGGTTGAGGAAATTCTCTCGGGTTGCGCGCTTTTCGTGCACGGCTCCACGGTGGCCACCAACACCATGCTCGAGGGCAAGGGCGCCAAGGTGGGCCTGCTGACCACCGCCGGGTTTCGCGACGCGCTGGAAATCCGCCGAGGACTACGGGAGGATCAGTGGAACCACCGGGCACCCTACGCGCCGGTGCTGGTCCCGCGCCATCTGCGGCTCGGTGTTTCCGGCAGGATCGACAGCGACGGCAGCGAGCACGCGCCGCTTGAAATGGGTGATATCGACGGCGCGCTGGAAACCTTCAAATCCGAGGGTGTCGAGGCGATCGCGGTCGCGCTGTTCAACAGTTTCGTGAACCCCGATCACGAGGCCGCGGTCGAGGCCGCCATCCGCGAGCGCTGGCACGGCGAGTGGGTATCACGCTCCGCCGCGCTCTCGCCGATGATGGGTGAGTATGAGCGGACCTCCACGGCGGTCGTCAACGCGACCCTGTCGCCACGTATCGTCGCCTATCTGCGGAAACTCGACGACGAGCTGCGGGGACGCGGCCTGCCGCGCCCGATCCTTTTGGTACAGTCGAACGGCGGCGCGATTTCCGTTGATCAGGTGGCGCCGCGCCCGGTCAATCTGCTGCTCAGCGGACCGGCGGCGGCGGTGGGCGCGCTGCATCACTATCGCCGAGCCATTGACCTTGAGGTCGGCAACGAAACCGACGCGGGCAACCTGATATCGATGGAGATTGGCGGCACGTCCTGCGACGTGTTGCTCATGTCGAACGGCGCGGTGGCCACCAAGGATGACCTGATGATCGCCGGGTATCATGTCTCGACCCCGTCGATCGATATTCACACGATCGGCGCGGGCGGCGGGACCATCGCCGGCGTCGATGCCGCCGGCATGCTTTTCGTCGGACCGGAGGGAGCGGGCGCCGACCCAGGGCCGGCTTGCTACGGCCTTGGTGGGACCGAGCCGACCATAACCGACGCCCAGCTGGTTCTCGGTCGCCTACGCGCCGGCGCCTATGAGGGCAGCGGCCTCACCCTGGACCTGGATGCCGCGCGCCAGGCCATCGCGAGCAAGGTGGCCGAACCCCTTGGCCTCGACATCGAGGAGGCGGCGGCGGGCATCATCGCGCTGTTGGAGCAGAACCTCTTGCACGCGGTCGAGTATATCTCGATCGAGCGGGGCCACGCGCCGAGGCGTTTCACGCTGGTGGCGGCAGGTGGTGCTGGGCCAATGCACGGCACCATGGTCGCGCGCGGGCTCGGTTGCCGGAGGGTCTACGTCCCGCGCGACGCCGGCGCGCTCTGTGCCATCGGCATGCTGCACGCCGATGTGCGCCAGGACTTCATGCGCTTCCTTCTGGGCGCCATCGACAAGGTCGACGCTGAACGGGTGAACAAGGATCTCGGCGCGCTCGATAACCAGGCGCTCGACGCCATGCGGGCAGAGGGATTTGAGGCGTCGGCGGTTCATTTGCACCGAGAGATCGATCTGCATTACCCCGGCCAACTCTGGTCGATCCGAGTGCCGGTCCCCGACGGTGGTTTCGACGCGGACGCGGTGCGCGAAGCCTTCGAGGCCGAGTACGAGCGCCTCTACGGCCATGTTCAGCCCGACGGCACCATCATGATCTCCTCGCTTCGGGTAGTCGCCAGCGCCGCGACGGGAACGCCCGGCACCAAGACCAGCCCACCCGTCGGCGGCACGCCGAGCCCGCGCGAGACCCGCCGGGTCTGGCATGACGGAGCCGACTGGCTGGAGACCGAGGTTTACGCGGGCTCCACGCTCGCCGTTGGTCACGAGATCACCGGTCCGGCGCTGATCGAGGAGCACACGACCACCGTCTTGCTCGGCCCCGGCGATCAGCTGAAAGTCGATCCGACCGGTAATTTCATGATCCAAGTCGACGCGGTGGCCGAGACCAGCGTCACCGAGACCCGCGCGGCCCCCACGCGGGACCCGGTGATCCTCGCGCTCATGCAGAACCGGCTAGATCAGATCAGCAAGCATATGGGCTGGGTCATGACCCGCACGGCGCGAAGTCCGATCTTCAGCCAGAGCCACGACTTCTCCTGCTACATCACCGATCCCGAGGGCACGCTTGTCGCCAATGCCGACGGCATCCCCATTCATACCGGCGGCGGTGGCTTCGCGGTTCGCGCCCTGCTCCGCGACTTTGCCGGGCGGATCAATCCCGAGGACGTGTTCATCCTCTCCGACCCCTATGTCGCCGGCGGCAACCATTTGCCCGACTGGGTGATCGCGCGTCCGATCTTCGTCGGGCAGCCCGCCCGGCTCGCCGGGTTCTGCTGTAACCGCGCGCACCAGTCGGATATCGGCGGCGGACTAGCCGGGACCTACAATCCGGAGGCAACCGAGATCTGGCAAGAAGGCATCCGGTTGCCGGTCATGAAACTGATCGATCGCGGCGAGGTGCGCGACGACATCTGGAAGCTGCTGCTGATCAATTCGCGCACGTCGGAAATGCTGGACGGCGATCTTCGCGCCATGCTCGGCTCCACCCGGGTCGGCGAGGAACGCGTCTCCGCCCTCGCCGGCGAGTTGGGTCTCGACTCCTATTTCGAGCATCTGGCTGGTGTCCTCGACCACGCCGACACCCGCATGCGGGGCGCCATTTCAGCGCTGCCCGACGGGGTTTATCTGGGTGAGGATCACACCGACAATGACTGCTTCCAGAAAGTCGACGTGGCGATCCGGGTCAAGATGACTGTCTCTGGAAATGCTCTCACATTGGACTTCTCGGACAGCGATCCGCAGATGGTGGGTTTCAAGAACTCGTCGCTCGCCAACACCTATTCGGCGGCGTTTCTGGCGCTGTCCTCTTTCTTCGACACCGATATCCCGCGCAACGAGGGGACCTATCGCTGTGTCACGGTGATCGCGCCGGAGGGCAGTATCGTAAACGCCCGCCCGCCGGCCCCGATGACCATGAACACGGTTTTCGTAGCGCATGAGATTACCCACGCGGTCTGGCGGGCGCTCGCCGAAGCCGACCCGACGAGGGCCTGCGCCGGCTGGTCCAAGACCACCCACAATCATGTCACGGCGAAGAACGACGACGGAAGTTCCTGGATCATGTATCAGTGGCACGCCATGGGCTCTCCGGGGGCCACCGGCGAACGTGACGGGTTTCCCCAGATGGGGCACCTGATCTCGCTCGGTGGACTGGACATCCCCAATATGGAGTTCCACGAGCAACTCTTCGACGTGCGCTATCAGCGCTGGGAGTTCCGCGCCGACGCCGGCGGGCCGGGGATCCGGCGCGGTGGCTCCGGCGTGTGCTACGAGGCCGATATCCTGGCGCCAACCACCTGGTCGTTCCGCGCCGAGGGGCTGGACACGCCCTCTGGTTACGGGGTCCTGGGCGGCGGCGACGGACGCGTCGGCGAGCAATGGGTCCGGCCCGTGGATGGCGAGGAATTCATTCCGCCGAAATACGGCGTCCGCAAGCTCGGGCCGGCGCGGTTCACCGCCCACACACCCGGAGGCGGCGGATGGGGTAACCCTTTCGAACGCGATCCGGAGTTGGTGCTGAGAGACGTCCGCGACGGTGTCGTCTCGGCGGAAGGCGCCAAGCGGGACTACGGCGTTGCGATCACCGGCGATGGGAGGGGCGTGGACGCCGAGGCAACCGCCACCCTGAGAGGGACGTAGGCCCCACGATACAAACAAGTCTTAGTCCAGGCCGCGTTCGCGCTCGGCCCACCATTCGATCGCGTCCGCGGCGGCGGCTTCGATACGCGGGAGTAGTTCAGCTATCTTGGCGCGATCACCGTCCGCGGCTTCCAATTCGGCGACCAGCGAGGCGAGTTCACTCGCGAAAACACTCCCCGCGGAGCCCTTGATTCGATGGGCCGCGAAAAAGATCTCCTCGGAATCTCCGCCCTCTATCGCCTCTCGAAGCTTGGCGACCTGATCGACCGTGGACTCCCGAGCCATGCTTAACAGGCTTCGCACCACTTCCGGGGCCCGATTGGTCGCGAATGCCTGATAATTCTCTTCGTCGCGGGCCTGCCAATCAATATTGACCGCGGCCTCCCCGGTTCCCGCTTCGTCGCTCTCGGCGGTTTGGACATCCCGGCCCCTCGTCCCGTCCCCAGCGGATTCCGATCGCGCGCCGAACTTGGTCACCACCGACATGAGCTCGCTGTCGGTATAGGGTTTGGTCAAGATCGCGTCGACGCCGGCATTTCTCAATTTCTTGGATTGGCTGGTCAAGGCATCCGCGGTCACGGCCACGATCGCGACCTCTCCCCCGCCGGCCGACGCGCGGATTTCCTCCGTTGCCGCGGCGCCATCCATGAAGGGCATATGGGCATCCATCAGGATCAGGTCATAGTTCAGCGCCGTCGCGGCCTCCACCGCCTGCACGCCGTCGGCGACATGATCAACCCGATGTCCATGGCGCTCAATCAGCTCGGTGGCGACCAAGGCGTTCAACGGCTGATCCTCGGCCAGCAGGATGCGAAGCGGGCGTGTCGTGCGCCAACGCACGGTATCGCGAGTCTCGCCACCGCTCGGCAGGCGATCCTCGGCAATCCGCGGCAGGGGTAGATGCACGGTAAAGGTGCTGCCCCGGCCGACCTCGCTCGTCACCTCGATCTCTCCCCCCATCAGATCAAGCAAATTCTTGACAATGGAGAGGCCCAAACCGGTCCCACCGAACTTACGTGTCGTCGAAACATCGGCCTGAACAAAGGGATCAAACAAGGTTTCCAAGCTCTCGGGTCCGATGCCGATACCGGAATCCTTCACTGGAATCCGCAGCATCCTTGGCTCGCCGTCGGCTTCCGCCCGACTGTCGGGCCCGAGCCATTCCATGGTCAGCGCGACCGAGCCGTTCGGCGTGAACTTGATCGCGTTGCTCAACAGGTTCCAAAGCACCTGGCGTATACGCGTCGGATCACCCTCGACCGCCTCCACCTCCGCCAATGTGGCATCCAGGGTGAAGCCAAGCCCCTTTTCGTCGGCGAGATCGGAGAACAGCATCCGCGAGTTGCCGACTAACTCTTGAAGGTCGAAGGGGACAACCTCGTTCTCGACCGTGCCCGCCTCGATCTTGCTCATATCGAGGATATCGTCGATCAGCGCCCGCAACGCGATACATGAGTTTCAGACATTGGTGAGCCGGCCGCGCTGCCCGTCATCCAGGTCGGTCTCGCGCAGCAGGTGGACCATCCCGAGAATGCCGTTAAGCGGTGTGCGAATTTCGTGGCTCATCAAAGAGAGGAACTCGGACTTGGCGCGGTTGGCGACGTTCGCCTCGTCACGCGCGCGCACCAGATCATCGACCAGCGATTCCTGGCGAAACCGGGCCTCCAGCGACTGCCGCAGCGTGTGGTTGATGTTTCTGCCCGTGTACAAGAGCATCAGCAGATACATCACCAGCGTGCCGGCGATCACATAAAACAACGGCTCCTGACGCAGCGCGAGAGCCAGCGACAGCGGCAACAACACCGGGATCAGAAACTTGGCCAAGGCGGGAAAATGCGGCGAGGAGCTGGAGACCGAACCGGCGGTGATGCCCGCCACGATAACGATGAAGAACATCGCGGCGTTGGGTTGATCGGGCAAGATGAACAGAAAACCGATACTTCCCCAGACACAACCGCTCAAGCCGGCGGAAAGCGCATAGCGGCGCGGCCAATTCTGGATCTTTTCCGACGCCGCGTCGCCCCCCGCGTCGAAGCCGAGCGTGACGACCACCCGCACCACGTTCACCACCATGCTCAGGGCAAACCACCCAACCGCCATGGTCTCGTGGTCATGGACCCAGGCCACGACCGCCACCAGGGCGGAGAGCACCATGTTGGTGACGATCGACGGGATACCGTTGCGCCGCAATATGCGCGCGCACCCATGGTCCACCCGCGCCTCGAGCTCGGCATCACCCGGCTCGGTAGGGTTCGATTGCGTCGCCCCGTTGGCTCCGGCGGTTTGAGCGGCGGATCGGACGGCGGCTGGAGTATCGAGATCTTCCGTCATACCCGGGCGATCTTAGGGGTCCGCGGCTTCACGATCCAGCGATCCGTCGCGACGACCGGTCACCCGGTCGGCGTGAACATCGGCACGGCGAAGCCACCCTCGCTCTGTTTGAAGGTCACCTCGACGGATTGCCCGACCGCGAGATCATCGTGGGAGCAGTCAACGATGTTGGAAATCATCGTCGGCCCCTCCTCTAGCGTCACATAGGCGATCGCGTATTGCGGATCGGTTCGGCGGACTACGCTGTAGGTATAGATCGTGCCCCGGCCCGAGGCCTCGCGCCATTCCGTGTTATCGCTGAAGCAGTGCGGGCATATGGCCCGAGGATACCAATGCGTCTTGCCGCAATCACCGCAATAGCGCAGCAGGAACTTGCCCTGCTTGGCAGCCTCCCAGAACGCCTCGGTCTCGGGGTTGGGGTTGGGGTCGGGGATCTTACGTTCAGCCATCGGGTCTACTCCCGCTCGAAGATGAGGGTGGCGCTGCCGTGACGAGTGCCGAGTCCGCCGCCGGTGCCGTGCGCCAGCGCGATGTCGCAGTTAGGGATTTGCACCGCCGGGTGCGCCTCGCCACGCAACTGGCGGACCGCCTCGATGACCTTGGTCATGCCGCCCCGGTTCATCGGGTGATTGTTGCAGAGCCCGCCGCCATCCGTGTTGATAGGAAACTTGCCGACCCCGGCGATCAGATTGCCGTCGGAGACGAACTTGCCCCCCTCGCCCTTGGCGCAGAAGCCGAGATCCTCGATCTGCATGACCACGGTTATGGTGAAGCTGTCGTAGATCGAGGCGTATTTGATATCTCCGTGGGTGACGCCAGCCTCGGCGAAGGCGCGCGGTCCGGACCAGGCGGCGCCGGAATAGGAGAGATCGACCGCGCCGGCCATCTGGCCCTTGGGCGCCTCGCCCGCGCCGATCAGCTTGACCATCGGGCGGTTCAGGCTTTTCGCCACTTCCTTGCTGGTCACCACCAACGCGCCGCCACCATCGCTGATCACGCAGCAATCCAGACGATGCAGCGGGTCGGTAATCATCGGTGAGTTCACCACGTCCTCGACGGTGACCACGTCGCGTAGCATCGCGTTCGGGTTATGTTGGGCATGGTGCGAGCAGGCGACCTTGACCCAGGCGAGTTGCTCGCTCGTGGTGCCGAACTCGTGCATGTGCCGCATCGCCACCATGGCGTAGATATTGGCGGTGGTGATCCCAAACGGGTTCTCCCATTGGAAATCGGCCTGCAGGGGGTTATCGGCGCGCGGGATCATGCCGCGTTCCTGGCCCTGGCTGCGTGGCCGGCCGGCGAGTGTAATGAGCGCCACCGAACACTTGCCCGCCGCGATCGCCTGGGCGGCGTGCGCCACGTGGATCATGTGCGACGATCCGCCCGTATTGGTCGCATCCACATGCCGGACATTCAGGTTCATGTAGTCGACCATGTTGAGCGGTCCATGCCCCGGCGCGTCCGAGGCGCAGAAATAGCCGTCCACGTCATCCTTGGTCAGCCCGGCATCCTCGAGCGCGCCCTTGGCGACCTCGGCATGCAATTGGGCTATCGACTTGTCGGTCGCCTTGCGGGTGGGGTGCTCATACGCCCCCATCACATAGGCCACGCCCTTGGTGCTCATCGCGTCCCCCTTCTCGCGGTGTTCATGGTCATCGCGCGGCCCTCATCGCGGCACGAACCTGGAGCGCCTATCCTCGACATTGGCGGCGACCTCTATCAGGACCGTCCGGCCCTCCGCGTTCAACCGTCGCGCCTCTTGCAAGGCCGGTCCCATCTCCGAGACCTTGTTGACCTTCAGGCCCACCGCGCCCATCCCCTCGGCGATCTTGGCGTAATCTCCATGCATGGTCGAGACACCATAGACCTCGCGCGCCTCGGCGCCGATCGCCCCCTGGGTCGGCCCCGTATAAGTCGCCATGGCGCTATTGTTCAGCAAAACAGTCGTGATCGCCGCGCCGGACCGGGCGGCGGTCTCGATATCCGTACCCGACATGCCGAAGGCGCCGTCGCCCATCAGATTGAGGCAGAACTTGTCCGGCTCGGCCATCTTGGCGCCGATCATCAACGGAATGCCGAAGCCGAGATGGGTGGTCTTGCCCCAACCGATATAACTGTGCGGCGTCGTGGCCGTATAGAACGGCACGATCGAGTCCCTGGGCGCGCCGGCGTCATGGGTGACGATGCTGTTCTCGAGATCCAGGTTCTGGTTCAGTTCATGGATCACCCGGTAATAGCTCAGCGGCTCCTCGTACGAGGTCAACACCGGCATCCATTCCGCCATCCACTCCGCCTTGACCGCCGCGACCTCGGCTTCGGTCTTGGCCCGGTCGCCCGCGCCCTTGCCGCCGGTGCGCGCCTTCACCTCGGCGATCAGCGCCTGGATGGTTAGCAGAGTGTCCCCAACAAGCGCGACATCCGCCGCCTCGTCCTTGTTTATGTCATCAGGGTTTACCGAGTTGTGGATGATCGTCTTTTCCCCGCGGATGCCCTGGCCGTAGGGCGAGCGGGTGAGGCTGGTCCCAAGGCCCAGCAGCACGTCGCTTCCCGACAGCCATTCATGCGCCGCCTTGGTGGTCGTGCCGCTACCGGCGCCAAGGGCCAGGGGATGGCGTTCATCCATCGCCGATTTGCCGGGCATGGTGCAGAAAACAGGTATCGCGGTCAGCTCGGCAAGCTCTCGTAGCGCCTCGGTCGCGCCGGAGAAGAGCACGCCCGCGCCGGCCCAGATCACCGGCTTCTTGGCGCTCAGCAGAGCATCCACCGCCGCCGCGATGGCGCTCGCCTCGGGGCTTTGACGGGTCAGGGTGGGTGACTTGTAGTTGCGCGACGCCTCGGGCATCTCCTGGGAGCAGACATCGACGGTCAGCTCGACGACCACCGGGCCCGGGCTGCCGTTGCGCAGCGCATGAAAGGCTCGGCGCATCACATCGCCGACCTGGCTCGGCTTGTAGATCGTCTCGATCTGCTTAGCCCAGCCCTGCATGCGTTGCGCCGCGTGAAAGTTCGGGCGTACCGAAAGCTGATCAAGGCTATTGCCGCCGAGCATCACCAGAACCGGGATGTTATCCGCAAAGGCCTGGGAGAGCCCGCCCATGATGTTCTCGGCGCCGGCTTGGGATTGGACCGCGACCACGCCGAAACGTTGGCGGTCACTGATCCTGCTAAAGCCGTCGGCGGCCATCATGGCGCCGCGCTCGTGCCGAAAGGCGATCGGCCGGATACCGATCTTGGCGACGGCGGAAATCAGCGGATTGCTGGGGAAGCAAGCCATCCATTCCACGCCTTCGCCCTTCAAGATCTCGGCGATATAGTCAATCCCGTTCATGGCTTACTCCCCCGTAGCCGGCATCATGCGCGGCCTCCGAAAATTTCACGTGGGAACAGCCTAGCCCTCCGCCACGCGGCGGCAAAGGCCTCGGCGACAATAACATCAGGCGGATTCAGCGACCTTGATCATGCTTGAGCGTCAACTCACGTTCCGGTCGCGGCCTTCCCAGAACGGTTTACGAATTTCGAACTTCTGGATCTTGCCGGCTCCGGATTTGGGGAGTGGTTCGGCGCTAATCTCCACCGTGCGCGGGCATTTGTAGCCGGCGATGAGCGCGCGGCAATGCGCGATGATCGCTTCCGCCTCCGGCGTCTCGCCTTCGCGCGGCACCACCACCGCGTGAACCGCTTCGCCCCAAGTCTCGTGCGGAATCCCGATCACGGCGCATTCGGCGAGACCCGGAAACTGCATGATCGCGTTCTCGACCTCGGCCGAATAGACATTTTCACCACCGGAGATGATCATGTCCTTCACCCGGTCGACAATGTAGATGAACCCATCGTCGTCCATCACGCCGCCGTCTCCGGTATGGACCCAGCCGTCGCGCAGGGTCTCGGCGGTTTGTTCGGGCTTGTTCCAGTATCCCAGCATCGTATTAGGCCCGCGCGCGCGCACCTCGCCGGTTTGGCCGCGCGGCACCTCGGCGCCGTTTTCGTCGACGATCTCGATCTCCATGCAGGGTATCGCCTGGCCGACCGAGCGGATCTTCTCCGACTTCGGGCCTTCCAGGACGTGATACTCGGGGCCAAGCAAGGTTGCCAGCGGCGCCAGCTCGGTTTGCCCATAAGCGTGGATGAAGCGGGTTTCCGGCATCTTATCCATTGCTTCGCGCAGGATCGCCTGGGTCATCGGCGAGGCGCCGTACACCAGACGGGTAAGCCTGCTGGTATCCGCGGTCTCGAGCTCCGGCGCTTGCAGCAGCATGGCGATCATCGTCGGGACCAACAGCGAAACCGTGGAATCGAACTCCGTCACTCCACGCAGAAAGGCCTTTGGCTCGAATCCCGGTATGAAGGCGTGACTGCCGCCGACGATCGTGGTCGACAATAGGATCGCGACCCCCGCGATGTGGAACAGCGGCGGCGCGTGCAGCATGCGGTCTTCCGGCGTCAGGCTGATCCCCGACGCGGCGCACATGGAACTGGCCCACAGGGCCCTATGCGGCAGCATCACCCCCTTGGGAAACCCGGTCGTCCCGCCAGTATAGAAAATCCCCGCGAGATCCTCGCCGTTTCGATAGGCGTCCTCGGCCGGCGCGGCATCGGCGATCAGTCCCTCATAGGGCAACATACCCTCGGGGCAGGTCCCTTCTCCCGCGAAGATCACGTGCTCGACCGACGCGCATTCCTCGGCGATCGACGCGCCCATTTCCGCGAATGCGTCATCCACGATCAGAAACCGGGCGCCGGAATCGTTGATTGAATACACATGCTCGGGAAGCGACCAGCGAATGTTCATCGGCACGACATTGGCGCCGGCCCAGAACGTTCCGTAGTAGTACTCGGCATAACGGTGTGAGTTAAACGCGAGCATCGCCACCCGATCCTCGGGCTTTAGGGCAAGGGCGTGCAGCGCGCCGGCCAGTCGCGCGACTCGGTCCTGGAAATCGCGCCACGTAAACGCGCCGTTCTCCGTGACCATGACGATCCCGTTGGGTGAATTCCTCGCCCCACGACGAAGGCCTTGTGTCATGTACATCGTTGAACCCTTTCGAGCGTTCCCGAAACTCCCGAACGGGCTTATAATATCGGATACCTCGGGTGACCAGATTGTAAGGCGCCCGCCCGGCGCGCGGTCCGACCGGGACGCGCGAAAATCAAGGCTCGCTGGAGGCAAATCGTTGCGCGACACCATGGGCAAGCGAAATTCAGGTACAACTAAATTTCACTAAAAGTTGACAGATCCCTTCTCTAGAGCAGGTTCGATGATCATAGAATCGTAAGAAAGGGATTCCCCTGGGCCTGAACACATGATTCAGTGTCTCCGTCTGGTTGCGGGGGCAGATATGGTACGGCCTTATGGAATTGAGCTTC
>Ga0181593_10005136_pt1 | contig 11861 bp, 9 predicted proteins | sample 071ome_19_FD_133756 | JGI IMG/M metagenome (GOLD analysis project Ga0181593, IMG submission 133756) | Coastal salt marsh microbial communities from the Groves Creek Marsh, Skidaway Island, Georgia - 071413AT metaG (megahit assembly) | ecosystem: Environmental > Aquatic > Marine > Intertidal zone...
ACTATATCTGAAGTTACTGTCATGTGCGTAGTCCTTGATTGATCTTTCGGCGCAAGGCAACCATCCGTTTGGCCAAAGCAAGCCTTGCCGTTGGATCTGTCGATCTTGTGCTCAGATGAATGGCGCAGCTTGTGCGGCTGCAGGGTTGCACCGCAACGGCTACCGTGTTGCTTTTATTCAAATAGACTTGGTTTTCTTGCGCCTCTGTTATCTCTACAAACTCGGCAATTCCTGCAAGCGCCTGAGCCCTATCGCATTCTAAAAATATGCTGCGTACCGAAACCCATTCGGTATTTGTTTCGACCGTATTTTCGCCAGCACTAACAAACACCATCCCATAAGATTCGCTGACGTTTAGAATATCGGCGCATAATGTCTTTGGCGGGGTGACCTCTGGATGCGCTGGTATTTTTCGACAGCCTCCATCAGAGCCATATTCCCAACCATGATACAGACATGTCAGGCGGTTTTCTTTTACGAAACCAAAGCTCAAACGCATGCCGCGATGGGGGCAGCGGTCATGCCAAACATGCGCCTGACCGGCATAGTCACGCCATAAAACCAGTTCGACATCTTGCAGCTGTATTGGATGAACGCCGCCCGGTTTGATATTGTCACAAAGAGCGATGGCATGTGGTTCTGTAAGCTCTAAAATTGGTTCCATCGGGTCTCCGCATTGTTTTAAGAGCCGCATATCCGAAGAGATTGCGTACCGCTCTCTTATAACCAAAAGTCGGTTTGGGTTCAAAGCGTGTTTTGATCATGCGGCCGCGCGTATGGACGCGTTTTTGCCAAATGGGCTGGCTTTCATCCAGCTTCCGATAGCGTGCATGGTCCAGACCTTCAGGGCAAAGAATAGTGGTCGTTTTAGGGCAGCATTTTTGAAGCGTATTGTTTCGTTTGAAACACTAGCTTTCAGCCATGAAAAAGCCGGTTAAGGTTGGTTTTTAAAAGGGTCTTAAAATAATGGGGCCTGCATATTTGCAGGCCCCATCCGCTTATCATAAAGCGCTAAGCGCCTTTTGCGATTATGCAGTCGTTTTTCTTAATTTGGAACTTTCGCGTCGATTCCTTCAACGTAATACATCATCGTATCAAGATGCTGACGGTCCGCGACTTCTCCGTCGGCCAAGACTTGGTTGCCTTCATTGTCATTTAGCGGGCCGGTGAATGCAAAATATTTGCCATCACGGATCGCATCCTTGACCTCTTGGGCTTTGGCGGCAACTTCAGCTGGCATGTTTGTGAAAGGTGCCATTTCCACGGACCCATCATCCATATGGCCAAAGTAATCGCCTGTGGTCCAGGTGCCATCAAGAACCTGACCGACTTTTTTGATGTAATATGGACCCCAGTTATCGATCGTTGCAGTCAATTGCGCCTTAGGGGCAAATTTGATTTGATCCGAGGCTTGTCCAAACCCAAACCGGCCTTCTTTCTCAGCGGCTTGTAACGGTGCAGGCGAATCGGTGTGCTGGGCGATCACGTCACAGCCCTGTTGCATCAGCGCCACGGCAGCATCCTGTTCTTTTTGTGGATTATACCAAGTATATACCCATACGATATCGATTGTTACGTCTGGGTTTGTTGATTTTGCGCCCAGATAATAGGTGTTAATTTCACGAATAACTTCTGGAATCGGATAAGCTGCCACGTAACAAATTTTATTTGTTTTGGTCATCATGCCCGCAATCACGCCCTGCACGTGCCGGGCTTGGTACAAGCGGAGGCCGTAATTGGCAAAGTTGGGCCCTTGCTTATAACCTGTTGCGTGCTCGAATTTCACATCTGGAAATTTCTTTGCAACGTTTTCCATTGGGTCCATATAGCCAAACGATGTGCCGAAAATAATATCGTGGCCTTGCAGCGCCATTTGCGTAAACACGCGCTCTGCATCAGCGCCTTCGCCCACTGATTCTACAAATGTGGTTTCGACGCGATCGCCAAAGGCCTCTTCAACCTGTTGGCGGCCAATATCATGGCGATAGGTCCAACCATGATCGCCGGTTGGCCCAACATAGACGAAGCCAACTTTTACATCGGCCGCGAAGGCGGCTGTGGATAGGCCAAGAGCCACCGCGGCTCCTGCTAAGATAGATTTTATCGTCATAAACTACTCCTTTTCAGATTATGAGTGCCTCAAGATGAGGCATGGAACGCCCGGCCCAAAGATCCAGGTGCCCCTTGGTTGCCTTTGGCCGAAATGAAAACCAACACCGCAATAGTTATCAGATATGGTGACATGGACAAGTACTCGACCGGAATCGCGGCCCCGGCAGCTTGCAAGTTAAGCTGTAAAACGGTTACGCCGCCAAATAAATAGGCACCAATCAACACCCGCCAGGGGCGCCAACTGCCAAAGACCACAATGGCCAAGGCGATCCACCCGGCGCCGGCTGTCATGCCCTCGGTCCATTGAGGCACCCGCACCAAGCTTAGATAAGCGCCGCCCAATCCGCTACAGGCTCCCCCAAACATGATGGCCAAAATCCGAATCCGGATCACCTTATAGCCAAGCGCATGGGCGGCGTGGTGGTTTTCCCCCACCGCCCGCAAAATCAGGCCAACCCGCGTGCGTTTTAATGTGTAGGCCACCGCTATCACGATGATCACTGAAATATATACCATCGCGTCATGTGAAAATAACAAGGGCCCCAAAACTGGTAGATCAGAGAGCAAGGGAAGATCCAGTTTATCAAGGCTGGGGGATTTCATGCCTTCATATGGCTTGCCAATCAGCGCCGATAACCCAAGCCCAACCAGGGTTAAGCCCAAGCCCGTTGCCACCTGATTGGACAGAAAAATTTGGGTTAACACCGCAAAACTCAGCGATAAGAGGGCGGCCGCGAGGGCGGCGCATATAAACCCTATTCCCGGGCTCGACGTATTGACCGCAACCGCAAAGCCAATCACAGCGCCCGTGATCATAAGGCCTTCAACGCCCAAATTGAGCACGCCGGAGCGTTCCACAACAACTTCGCCAATGGCGGCTAATAAAATAGGCGTTGCCGATACCATGAGGGAGGCCAAAAGCAAAATCGGGTTGATGGATGAAAGGTCCATTACTTTCCCTTTCCAAAACGAATGCGGTAATTGATAAACAAATCAGTCGCGAGCAAAAAGAATAATAACATGCCTTGAAACAATTGGATCGAGGCCCCTGGAACCCCCAGCATCAACTGCGCCAACTCGCCGCCGATATAGGTCAGCGCCATCAATAGCCCTGCTGCCAGAATTCCCCAAGGATTAAGCCGCCCCAAAAAGGCGACAATAATTGCGGTAAACCCATAGCCAGAATTAAAATCGGTGGTGATCTGTCCCGCTGGGCCACTGACTTCAAATAGCCCTGCCATACCCGCCAAAATACCTGAAAAACCAAGGCAAAAAATCACCAATCTTGAGGGTTTAATCCCCGCGAATTCCGCAGCTTTTGGCGCCTCGCCGGTTAACCGAATTTGAAACCCTCGCAGATGTTGGGTGAGAAGGATATAGGCGAAGATAACGCTTATAAACGCCACCACGACGCCCCAATGCATCCCCGAGCCGCTAATCAATTCTGCATTATGCGCGCTGTCATATTGGCGAAGGTTTCGCGAGCCGGGAAACCCCATACCTTCTGGATTTTTCAACAGGCCTTGCGACACAGATGCCAGAAAGGATTCCGCGACATATACCAGCATGAGCGAAACCAATATTTCATTGGTTTTGAAACGGGTGCGCAACAAGGCGGGGATCATGGCCCAGATCCAGCCGCCCAAAGCACCGGCAAGAACCATCAGCGGAAAAATCAGGCGGCTTTCAAGTGGATAAAGCGCCAAAGCCACAGCGGCTCCGCAAATCGCTCCGATAATATATTGCCCTTCCGCGCCAATATTCCATATGCCGGCGCGAAAGCCGAACGATAGTCCGATCGCGATTAAAATAAGTGGGCCGGCTTTTACCAAAAGCTGCGGGCGAGAATAAGAAGCAAATGTTGGGTCGAATAAAGGATCCCAGAAAATAATCCGAATCGCCTCGAGCGGGGGCTTGCCCAAAATGGCAAACATTGCCCCCCCCATCACCATCGTCAAAAGAACTGCAATCGCGGGCGTGATGGTTGTGAGCACCGCCGAGGGGTTAAGCCGTTTTTCGAGACGGATCATGGCGTTGCCTCTGCGGTTGCGCTGCCCATCATTAAGCCAATATCCTCAATCGTTAACCCAGCTGTTTTTTTGATCTGCGATAGGCGGCCTTCATAAAGCGCGCAAAAGCGATCCGAAATCTCGATCAGTTCATCCAAATCCTGCGAAATAATCAAAATCGCAGCGCCTTTGGCTGCCAGATCCAAAAGCGATTGACGAATGGCGGCCGCGGCGGCGGCATCAACGCCCCATGTCGGCTGGTTCACCACCAAAACATCAGGATCTTGTAATACCTCTCGTCCAATAACAAATTTTTGCAAATTCCCCCCCGATAAAGAGGCCGCTGTATTCGCGGTGCCGGGGGTTCTGACATCAAATTCATCGATGATGGTTTTGGCAAATTTTTCTGCGCTGCTCCAGTTTAAAAACCCGTTTTTAATCAGTTTTTTGCGCAGCGCGCCGGTAAGCAATGCGTTTTCAATCAGGCTCATATTTGGCGCGGCGGCGTGGCCCAAACGTTCTTCGGGGGCGCAGAGCAGACCAAGAGTTCGCCGCGCATTCGGGCCCAAATGGCCAATATTTTCTCCGTTAAGCTGGCACATTTGCGGCGCAGATCGCGCCTCTCCTGAGAGAGCCGCCAATAATTCCTCTTGGCCATTTCCGGCGATGCCACCGATCCCAAGAATTTCCCCAGCTGCGATTTCAAAGCTGAGGTCGCTTATCGGTGATTTGCCGCTGCCATTGCCTGCAAGCGTAAGTGCTTTCACCGAAAGCCGGGTTTTCCCCAGCTCGTGTTGTTTTTTCTGAGGGGCTTTAAAGCTGGCGCCAACCATCATTTCGGCCAAAGCCGCAGCCGAGGTGTCCGAGGGCGTGCAGCCCGCCACTTTTTTGCCGCGCCGCAGGATGGTTGCCGTGTCACAAAGGCTGCGGATCTCTTCCAGCTTATGGCTGATGTAAAGGATTGAGGTGCCCTCTGATTTGAGCTTGCGCAGCGTTGCAAACAGGGTTTGCACTTCTTGCGGTGTCAGCACCGATGTGGGCTCATCCATGATCAGCAATTTCGGATTTTGCAACAGGCAACGGATGATCTCAACACGCTGGCGCTCTCCTGCGGATAAGCTTCCAACGATGCGGTTTGGATCAAGTGGCAGCCCATAGGCCTGAGAAACCTCTCGAATGCGCTGCGCCAAATCGCGTTGAGGCAATATGCTTTCCATGCCTAAGGCAATGTTTTCCCCCACATTCAGCGCGTCAAACAGAGAAAAATGCTGAAAAACCATTCCAACGCCTTGGCTTCGCGCAACCTTTGGCTCGCTAGGAGCAAAAGCTTGTCCGTTCAGCGTCATGGCACCTTGATCTGGGCGAACCAACCCATAAATCATTTTTACAAGCGTTGATTTTCCCGCGCCATTTTCCCCCAAAAGCGCATGTATTTCATGCTGGCCGATATCGAATGACACATCGTCATTCGCAACCACGCCCGGGTAGCTTTTACTCAACCCGCGAATTTCCATCAGAACGTCTGTCACGCTTTCTTCCTTGTTAAGGCACGGTTCTCAACGCGCCTTGCCAAAAACGCTGCGCTAACTCCGATGGCGATTTCGGCAGGATGCTTACCAAAATCGCGTGATCCGATGGGACAGGTGATCCGGTTGATACTGGCCGAATTATGCCCAAGAGCTTGCAAACGCTTTTTAAAACGCGCCCATTTGGTGGCAGATCCTATCAGCCCTGTCCAGTCAAACCCGTGCCGCAGCAACCCATTGCATAATTCTAAGTCCAAACTGTGCGAAAATGTCAGGATAAGATGCTGTGCCGTTTGGGGCGCATGCTTGATCAGCGCGGTTGGGGTTTTTGCAGGCAGCATAATTACCCGTTCCGGAGCGCGATCTGGAAAGCGTGAAAGATCCGTATCGACCCAAGTGATCTCTAAATCGGGCAGGGGGGCAAACATATGCACCAAGGCGCGCCCGACATGACCGGCCCCCCAGATCCAAAGCTGCGCGCTGGGCGCAAAAACCGGTTCGATCATCCAACCATCATAGAGGCCGGGTTTTGGCAAAACCCCTTGTCCGCGGTGATCTGCCAGAACGCGTTTGGCCGCAAAAGGCAGCGTTGATGCGCCGGTGATCCGCCTAATGAACAAATTTCCATCGGCTTGAGGCATGGATTGCGTTGAAAAAAACTCGGTCACCAACGCGACTGAGCCGCCGCAACATTGGCCCAAGTCAGGCCCCAGCGGATGGCGGCTAAACAGCGCGCTGGTTTTCCCCTGCTCGATGGCTTCACGCGCGGTGTGGGCGGCTTGGTATTCAAGCGCACCGCCCCCGATCGTGCCGCTTTGGCCGGTTTTCCAAACCAACATTGAGGCCCCGATATCGCGCGGGGTAGATCCTGCAACATCTGCCACGACCACGCGGGCAATGGGCCCGTATTTGTTGGCCGCTTGGCGCAGCGCATCTAAATCAAACCCCATGCGCTTGCGCTCGCTGCACCGAGTGAAACACTTGTTCGGGCGTTGCCGGGGCCTGCAAGTCGGGATAGGCACTGCCGCATGCTGAAATCGCATGGCTCAGCGCTAAAAAGACCGAGTTGCCCAGCATAAAGGGCGGCTCTCCCACCGCTTTTGATCGATAAATCGTGTTTTCCGTGTTTTGGCCGTTCCAAAGTGCAACGTTGAAAATGTCTGGTTTGTCGCCAATGGTTGGGATTTTATAGGTTGAGGGCGCGTGGGTGCGCAAATGCCCGCTTTGATCCCAGACCAATTCTTCGGTGGTTAACCAGCCCGCGCCTTGTACATATCCACCCTCGATTTGGCCAATATCCAGCGCCGGATTAAGGCTGGCCCCCACATCGTGCAGGATATCGCAGCGCAAAATGCGGTTTTCACCCGTGAGACGATCGATCACAACCTCGCTAACAGCGGCGCCATACGCGAAATAGAAGAAGGGTCGCCCCTCGCCTTTGATGCGATCCCATTTAAGGCCGGGTGTTTTGTAAAACCCGTTTGCCGATAAATTAATCCTGTTTTCGTAACATAATTTGGCAATTTCTTGGAAGGGCACGCGCAGCGCGTCGATGCTTATATGGTTGTTTTCAAATCCCACTATCGCATTGGGTTTTTGAAAATGTTGTTTCACAAAATCGCTGATGCGTGCGGTGATCTGTTCGCAGGCCCGTTTGATTGCCATGCCGTTCAAATCGCTTCCCGAACTGGCCGCAGTGGCAGAGGTATTGGGCACTTTTGCGGTATCTGTTGCCGTGATTTTGATCTGTTGCAGATCAACGCCAAATTCAAAAGCGGCCACTTGGGCAAGTTTTTGAAACAGACCTTGGCCCATCTCGGTTCCGCCATGATTGATTCTGATGCTGCCATCTTGGTAGAGATGCACCAAAGCGCCCGCTTGATTTAGGTGACTTAGGGTGAAGGAAATACCAAATTTAACGGGGGTCAGCGCGATTCCGCGTTTTAAAATGGGATTTTGCATATTCCAGGTTTTAATTGCGGCCTTGCGGTCTAGATATTGGCTTGTTTTTGCCAACTGATCGGTCAATTGATGCAGAATAAAATCGGTGACCGGCATACCATAGGGTGTGGTTTGAGCATTTTCAGACCGAGCAGATGAATGCGGCGCTACCGCCATATCAGCGTAAAAATTGCGGCGCCGGATATCGAGCGCATCTTGCTTTAAATAATGCGCAATATGGTCAAGCACGCGTTCGATTCCCAACATGCCTGCGGGCCACCAAAGCCGCGAAAGGCCGTAGCGCTTTGCGTATTGGTTTTCAAACGATGGCTTTCGATGCGGCAATGCGGCAGATGATAGGCATTATCGGCATGTAACATCGCCCGATCCGCCACGGGCAGTGAAAGGTCTTGGGCCCAACCGCAGCGCGCATATTGCACGAATGCGACCCCGGCAATGCGCCCCTCTGCGTCAAAACCTGCTTGATAAGAAATGCGAAAATCATGGCGTTTGCCAGTAATCATCATATCATCATCGCGATCATAGCGCATCTTGCAGGGGCGTCCGGTATGTCGTGCAGCGATGGCGCAGGCAACGGCCAATGCGTTGCCTTGGCTTTCCTTTCCCCCAAACGCACCGCCCATCCGCCGCACTTCAACGCGGACATCTTGCATTTGAAGACCCAAAGCATCGGCAACCTTATGCTGTATTTCACTGGGGTGTTGCGTCGAGCTGTGGACGACCATTTCCTGATCATCTTGCGGCAGGGCCAGCGCGGCTTGGCCTTCAAGGTAAAAATGTTCTTGCCCCCCTATCACAATCTCACCTTGGATTTTATGCGCGGCCTGCGCTATAGCCGCGCTAGGATCACCTTTTTGGTAGATGCGGGGACCATCCTCAAAGCGGCTATTGGCGGCGAGGGCTTGGTCTATCGACAGGATCGCCTCGTGTTCCTCATAGGTGACCTTTGCCAAGCGCGCGGCTTTGCGCGCGCTCAAGTGGCTGGTCGCAATCACCAAAAAAATCGGTTGGCCGCTATAATGAACGGGGCCCTCGCTTAAAAGCGGTTCATCGCCTGCTGCCGGCGAGACATCGTTTGAAAATGGCAGATCTTCGGCTGTTAAGACGGCGATCACGCCTTCATGGGCGCGCACCTGATCTAAGCCCAGATCGGTGATTTGCCCCGAGGCGATGCTGGAAAGCCCAAACGCTAGGTGCAGGCAATTGGCGGGGCAAGGCAGATCATCAAGGTAGCGCGCGGCACCGGTCACGTGCAGATGGGCGGCATCATGGGGAAACGGGTGGCCGTGGCTCATGCGTTTACTCCCATCAGGTTCACGGCACAATCTTGGCTTTCAAGAAAACAACGGAGCAACAGCCCATAGGCAGCGTCTTGGCGATAGGCGGCAGAGGCGCGCATATCGCTGAGGGGCTGAAAATCAGCTGTCAAAGCTGCGCGACAGGTTTCAAGGCTGCTTTCTTGCCATGGTTGGCCCAGCAGAGCAGCCTCTGTTTTATATGCGCGCTGCGGCGTGCCAGCCATACCGCCAAAGCAAATCCGCGCGCGTTCTACATAACCTTCTTTGACCCCAATATTAAAACATCCGCATACCGCAGAAATATCCTGATCAAAGCGTTTCGAAAGCTTATAGCAATACACAGATGCGCCCAGCTTTGGCAGCAAAATAGCCTCAACAAATTCTGCCTTTTGCAGATCCTGTTTGCCATAGCTCAGGAAGAAAGTTTCCAAATCAATTTCGCGGCGATCTGCACCGCGGCGCAGCACCAGTTTAGCACCAAGCGCGATCAAGGCGGGCGCATTGTCTCCAATGGGCGACCCATTGGCGATATTACCGCCCAATGTGGCCGCCATGCGCACTTGCGTTGATCCATAGCGTCGCAACATCTCGCTATAATGCGGCAAATGCGTTTGCGCCCATAGGCGCAGGGCTTCGATAGACACCATAGCACCGATACGAATATGATCGCCGTTATCTTCAATTTGCGCCAGATCTTTTGCTTGATGTAAAAACGCCAATGGGGCGGGGTTGCGCAGATCTTTCGTGATCCATAATGCCAGATCGGTTGCACCGGCGACCAAAACCGTTTCCGGCTCTGCAAGCAATAGGCTGGCCAAGGCATCGCTGGAGCCTGGCAGATAGGGTTGTTCATGCTGCAGATCCAACGCGGCCAATTTTTGTCGGTCGCTGCGCAGCCAGTCGGGCTGTGACAAGCGGGCGCTGGCTTCGGCGGCGCGTAAAATGGGCGCATAGCCCGTGCAGCGGCATAAATTACCCGCCAGCGTGGTTGCATGATCTTCATCTTGATTGATCTGCGCGGCGGCCATTGAGGCGATAAATCCCGGCGTGCAGAAGCCACATTGGCTTCCATGCGCGTCGATCATCGCGCTTTGCACCGGGTGCAATGCGTCGCCTTGCCCCAAAGCTTCCACGGTGCGCACGGCTTTACCCTGTAATTGTGGCAATAAGAGAATACAGGCATTCAGCGCTTGGACGGCCTCTGGGGTTATCACCACCACTGTGCAGGCCCCGCAATCGCCTTCATTGCAGCCTTCTTTGGTTCCCGTCAGTCCACGCGTTTCACGCAGCCAATCCAAAAAGCTTGTTGTAGCACTGATATTCGTCAGGGCCACTGTCTCTCCATTCAGAAGAAACGATATGTTCATCGGGTTAAACCTGCCGCCTTACCATATCTGCCTATCTCAAAACCTTCGATGCGGCGTAGAAGGTTTGAGTATGATTGCAGTAAAGTTAGCCGCCGATTTACCATCCTGGCAAGATTTATTTTCAAGGAATGGTGCCAGAGGGCTCTTTATTTCCAAATTGGTGATTTTTAGGGCAAATTTTGAAATAAGGCATTGGGGTCGTGCCGCGGCTGGTCTATTCTAAATGTATGACAAAAAATGCCCAATTCATCCATCTGAGATTGCACAGCGAGTATTCCCTTCTTGAAGGGGCGATGCGGCTGAAAAAGCTTCCGGATTTATGCCAAAACATGGCGATGCCGGCCGTTGCGCTGACAGATAGCAATAATTTATTCGCTGCGCTTGAATTTTCGGTTTCTGCCAGTGCGGCCGGTGTACAACCCATTCTGGGCTGTCAGATTGATCTGGCTTATGCGCCTGTGCCGTTGGGTGGGCGCAAACCACCGCCGGCGCCGATCGTGCTGCTGGCGCAATCGGAAACGGGATATGAAAACTTACTCAAATTGAACTCTTGCTTATATCTCAAGGCTGATGGCGAGCTGCCGCAAGTCAGCTTAGAGGATTTGAAGCGATTTCATAAAGATCTAATCTGCTTAACGGGGGGCGCAGATGGTCCTGTGGGCTGCTTGCTCAGAGCGGGCCAAGCGCCAGCAGCAGAAGCGTTGATGCAGCAATTTTCAGAAATTTATGGGGATCGCCTGTATGTTGAGTTGCAGCGCCATCCCGGGGAGACGGGGCTTCCCGAGGCCGAACGGTTGACAGAGGCCGTATTCATCGAGTTTGCGTATCGCATGGATTTGCCTTTGGTGGCCACCAATGATGTATATTTCCCCAAACCCGACATGTATGAGGCGCATGACGCATTGATTTGCATCGCCGAAGGGGCTTATGTGGATCAGCAAGCACCCCGCCGTCGGCTAAGCGCGCAGCATTATTTCAAAACGCCACAAGAAATGGTGACGCTCTTTGCTGATCTTCCCGAAGCCGTTGCCAATACGCTAGAAATCGCACGCCGCTGCGCCTTCATGGCTTATCGGCGGGATCCGATTTTGCCAAAATTTGCAACTGATGAGGTTCAGGAATTACGGCGCCAGGCGCAAGCGGGCTTGGCCGCGCGGTTGGCGATTATTCCGCATGCGGATACGGTGGAGGCCTATGAAAAGCGTCTTGAATTTGAGTTGAAGATTATCGAAGGCATGGGCTTTCCAGGCTATTTTCTGATCGTGGCAGATTTTATCAAATGGGCGAAGGAAAAGAACATACCGGTTGGTCCCGGACGTGGATCTGGGGCGGGCAGTTTGGTGGCTTATTCGCTGACCATTACCGATTTGGATCCGCTGCGCTATTCGCTTTTGTTTGAACGGTTTTTAAATCCAGAACGCGTGAGCATGCCCGATTTTGATATCGATTTCTGTATGGATCGCCGCGATGAGGTGATCCAATATGTTCAAGAAAAATATGGCCGTGATAAAGTGGGCCAGATCATCACCTTTGGGGCGCTTTTATCAAAAGCTGCTGTTCGAGATATCGGGCGGGTTTTGCAAATGC